>Ga0208917_1000180_pt1 | contig 32780 bp, 22 predicted proteins | sample DEB08_DNA_10_FD_185500 | JGI IMG/M metagenome (GOLD analysis project Ga0208917, IMG submission 185500) | Aqueous microbial communities from the Delaware River and Bay under freshwater to marine salinity gradient to study organic matter... | ecosystem: Environmental > Aquatic > Marine > Coastal ...
GGATTTAGTGGTCAGATCACTAGATACTATTGGCTCCGATCGGTTGACCGATCAACTAATGCGAGCGCGTGGACTGCTGCTGGATCTGGCACGAGCATCTACCTAGCAACAGCAGATTTCAATAATAATATCGTGCCGCTAACGGCACTTGATACTAGCCTCCAAAATACGATCGCAGGCAAGGTCGATGAAACAGATTTCACAGTCACCATCGCTGACATCAATAACTCAGTTCAAGACATATTGGATGGCACCTATGTCAATCAAGTCGATCTGGAGGAAGTTAAAGAGTTTGGCCGACAACGAGACATAAACTCAGAGCAACTAGCCGAGGTTTTGCTTCGCACGACCTTAGATGCTGATCGACAAAATAGCGTTATTCGTGACGCAAGCATTACCGTCAACCCTGATACTGGCGAGGTCAGCATTCAGGCGCTCGATAATGTCTACAACGAGCTGGGATCCCGAATCGGGACCGCAGAGATTACGCTAAATGCACAGCAGGCCGAGATCAATCTAAAAGCAACGCAAACATACGTCAACGACCAGATCGCTTTGGCTCAACTAGATGAAGTGACGTTCGAGGACTATATAGGCTTGGAGGCTAGACTGTCTCAGGCAGAGGTTGATATTAATGCGGCTGAATCAGCAATCCTTCTCAAAGCTGATTTAACTACGCTGACCGCAAGCGGGACCGGGGTATATGCCCGCCTTGATACCGCAGAGATTGACATTTCCGCACTAGAAAACAGCATCACGTTAAAGGTTGATCAAACTGAATATGACGGGCTGGAGACTAGAGTTGGTGCTGCTGAAGTACAGCTTGAAACATTAGATGCTCCGTCAATCACTTTAGCCGTCACAGACGTTCGCAAACTTAACAAAGAGATTGAAAACTTCAGTGAGCTGTCTTTGCAAGACATTCTCAACCTCTACAACACGAGAGAGGCTCTTCGAGAGGACATCGCATTCGCTCGTCTGTCTATTGCAGCAGATGTTAACGACAACCGTGAGGCAATCGCTACTCAAAGGCTGGAGTTGTTATCGCTGATTGATAACAATACTGCGTCCATCGTTAGTGAGCAGCAAACCCGAGCCAATGCTGATTCTGCGTTATCGTCTAGCATCACCACGTTGCAAGCGTCTGTCGGCACCAATGCGGCATCTATCGTAACTGAACAAAACGCTAGAGCTGATGCTGATTCTGCGTTAACAGATACGATCAACTTGCTAGATGCGCGAGTCGATGATGCTGAAGCAGATATTCTAACGGAAGCAAGCGCAAGAGCAGACGGTGATGCGGCACAAGCTCAAGTATCGCAAGCCTTATTAGCAAGATTTGATGCGAGCACTGCTGACACTTATAACGGATCAACGGCTTATGTAGTCGGTGACGAGGTTGTCCAGTCCGGCATTGTTTATCGATGTATTCTGGCAAGCACCGGCAATGCACCGCCGAATATAACCTACTGGGAAACGGTCGATACACTGACCTCGGTTATCAACTCAGAATCGACAGCTAGATCCACTGCAGATTCGGCTTTAGCCTCTACTCAGGATGCGCTGATTGTAAGTTTGGGCGCAACTGCGACTGATAACTATGACAACACAAAATCCTATGTCGCTGGCGATGGCGTTGTTCAGTCAGGAATAGGTTATATCGCGAAACAAGCAACGACCGGCAATGCTCCTCCAAATGCAACGTATTGGGAGCCGATGACTGACGTATCGGCCAGCATTACAAACATTGAACAAGCAAAGATCGGTTATGCGACCCTCGGCGGGGTGCCCTTTGATAATAACGGGACGATTGTTGATAAAGCATCAATGGATGTTTACAACGCATCGAATGACCCAGATGCAGTGTGGAATATTGGCTTGCCACTAGCTCAGGTTGTCAAAACTGTTCAAATTACTGATGGCACTGATACCGCCAGCATTCAGACATTGATGCAGGCACGTCGGACTTATGATGACGATTTAGAAGCCGAAGCCATATTCAAAATTGATGTTAATGGTCGGGTCTCAGGGTTCGGGCTTAGGTCTAGTGCGACCGATGCATCATTTAACATCACCGCAGATCGTTTCTTTTTATCTCCAGTCCCTGACTACAACCAAAATAGTCAGCCGGGATCTGGGACCGAAGGAGATGTTTGGTACAAAGCAGATACGGGCGTTTTTTATATTTACGAAAGCGGTGCTTGGGTACAGAGCAATCCCTCAAGTCCGTTCATTATTTATACGGCTGATCAAACAGTCACCAAAGGCGGTGAAGATTACACTATCCCTAAAGGTGTTTATATTCAGGATGCCTTTATACAAAACGGGTCAATCACGACCGCAAATATCCAAGACGCTACTATCACGACAGCCAAGATTGATGATCTAACCGTCACCACTGGAAAAATTGCGAATCTAGCAGTCACAGAAGGCAAGATTACAGATCTGGCAGTTGATACCATAAAGATTGCCGGTAATGCGGTCAATGTCATCAGGTCTGCGACATCATCGTCAAGTTTTCAATTAACTAGCGGAACATGGACAACAATCGCATCCCTGACATTTACACCTGAGTCGGTGAATGGGGTTGCACAGCCGATCAGTCTAAAAGGGTTTTTCCCTTGGATCTTTAAAAATTCAGGGGGAACAATTACCGACGGCAATTTAGAGTTTAGATTTCGACGGGGCACAACAACCTTGACTAGCTTGCAAATTGGAGAATTCTTTTTTTATGTTGTGCTCGGATCATATACGGCTGTCGGAAATTATTACGGAACAGCAACACCTTTTTATGTCGACACTTCAACAACAGTTGCATCGAGAACCTACACATTAGAGGTTAAATACACGAAAGGAGCAGGAAATGGTTGTCGAATAGATGCAGGTGCAGTTCTTGAGGCGGTTGAGGTTAAGCGATGAAAAAATATATTATCTACAGCGATGATGGCGAGATCCTCAAGCAGATCCAATGCTTCCCACAAGAAGTTGAGGCTAATGTTCCTGACGGCTATACCTACAAAGAGTATTCTGGGGATGCAGTCAACAAGAAATTATCCAATGGTCGTGTAGTAAAAAAAGACATATCAGCACAGCCATTGAATCAAAATTATCGGGATCGAAGAAATTTCTTGCTGAATCAAAGTGACTGGACGCAGGTGCCTGATTCCCCGTTGTCCGAATCTGACAAAATAGCGTGGCGAGCATATCGTCAAGAATTGCGTGATCTGCCCCAGAATTATCCCGAAAATGTCCCTTTTGAGGATGTGGTTTTTCCAAATCCGCCCAATTAATGTAAACTCCAAAAATCACACGAGGCTCTAATCATGGCTTGGTACGACACTGGCACAGTATCAGTAACAAACGGCAGCACTGCAGTAGTAGGCAGCGGTACAGACTTCATATCGGCTAAGGTTCAGGTCGGTGAGGCTTTCTATGGGCCTGACGGCAAAATTTACGAGATAGCGGCTATTGTATCGTCTACCTCATTGACGCTAGCCGATAACTACCTCGGGACTACGCAGAGCGGTCAAACCTACAAGATCGTGCCGACTCAATCATTGGTTGCCGACCTAGCAACTAACGTCTCAACTCTGATTACTGATTTTGCTAACGTCCGAGACTTAGCTGGCGAAGGTAAATTTGACGATGGCACCGTAGCAGCGCCGGGAATTACCTTTAATCTTGATCAAGACAATGGCCTCTATCGCATCGGAGCTAATAACTGGGCGATGGCAGTTGGCGGGTCAAAGATCGTCGACCTAACCTCCACAGGCATCGACGTAACGGGCACTTTAACCACAACAGGCTCAGTCGGGATTGGTACGGCGAGTCCTGCAACTATTCTTGATTGCAGAGAAAACTCCACAGGCGGTTCTACGCAAATCCGTGTCTACAATACAGACAACTCTAACACCACAACGCAAACTGCGGCCTTGTTTTTATCGCCAGACTCAAGAGCCAACGGCGCTTTAATTTATGCTGAAAAAGAAAACGCAGACTTTAGCACCAGTGCTAGTAGAGATGTTTCATTAGTTTTCTCGCCTGTTTTAAATAACAGTCAAACCGAAGCCATGCGCATCGACTCCAGCGGCAACTTGTTGGTGGGGACTACTGATACAGCGGCCTTTGACGGAACAAGAGGCATTCTTATAGGTGGGGACAATAGTACTTTAGCGTTCAGCACCACGGGTAACAACCAGATGTTGATTTACTCAACGACAGATGGCCTACAGTTTTATGACTCGACTAATAATGCTCAAAGAATGTTACTGGATAACAGCGGCAACTTGTTGGTTGGGACTACTGATACAACGCCTTGGGATAATTCAACAGCAACAGCAGCCGACGATGGTATCTTTTTAGGCGGTGGTCGATTAGGTCTTGCAAAATGGGGCGGCGTTCCTCTGCTTGTAAACAGAACAGACAGTGACGGCGAAATTGCAATTTTCTACAAAGACGGCGCACCAGTCGGTAGTATTGCTTCTACCGACGGAACAGATTTACAAATTGGCTCAGGCAATTGTTACTTACGTTTTGACGATGCAACTAATCAAATTCTTCCTACAAATGCCGCTGGTGCAAAGCGTGACAACACCGTTGACTTAGGCGAACCTGATTCACGCTTCAAAGACCTCCACGCAGGTGGTCGCGGCTTTTTTAACCTTTATTCAGCCGGCATTAACAGCGGCAATATCATGGTTGGTGAAGGCGTCTATGTAGGCGCAGCAAACGGCGACAATCAAATACGTTCCAGTTCAGCAGGAGGTGGTTCAGCAACACTGTACATTGGAAACGCTGCCATTCAAGTGTCCTCTGATCAACGATTGAAGACTAATATCGTTGACACCGAAATGAACGCCACAGAAAAACTTAATCAAGTCCGTGTCGTGGATTTCAACTGGGACGATCCATCTGACACCTCATTCAATAACCGTAATGCTCGTGGCAAGTGGACAGGCGTTTTGGCTCAAGAGCTAGTGGACGTTTTGCCTTTTGCAGTAAACGCACCACGGAACGAAGAAGACCTAAGTATTGACGAAGAAAGCGATCAGAAATGGCTAGTCGATCAAGCGCAGATGGTTCCAGTATTGATCAAAGCTATTCAGGAATTAACTGCACGTATCGCAACATTAGAAGGAGCTAACTAATGGTTACATGGACAATCTCAACGCTTGAACGTGAGCTATCTGACGGCGGGGTTTTTATTGCCCATTGGCGCTGCACCGCAGTTGACGGAGACTACTCTGCATCATCATACGGCACTTGCGGCTTTACCTATGACGCATCAAGCCCTGACTTTACGCCTTACGACGACTTAACGGAGTCTCAGGTATTGGGCTGGTGTTGGGCAAACGGTGTCGATCAGGACGCTATTGAGGCATCGCTTGCAGCCAAGATTGAAAGCGACAAGAATCCAACTCAGGCTAATGGAGTGCCTTGGTAATGGAATTACTCTGGGATATCTTCAACTGGCTAACTGCTGCGGTTACGTTGGCCTCGGTGGTGAGTGCTATGACGCCTACGCCGAAGGACGATGCGATTGTGGCAAAGGCTAAGAAGTTTCTTGATCTGCTCGCAGTCAATATCGGGCATGCCAAGAACAAGGACGCCTAATGCTTTATGACCGCGCTAGATGCAATTAATGTGTTATGGCCCGTCGCGGTCGGGTTTGTAACCCTTGTGATTATACTGGCAAAGATGCACGCTGACATCGAGCAGATTAAGGAGAAGGTGCGAACCCTCTTCGATTTGTGGAATAACCGTGATAAATAGCCATGACAGAGCTATCAGAAAATACAACAGTCGAGATCCCTTTGCGGAACTTGGTTGCTTTATCCGCTGGCATTGTCATGGCGACTACTGCGTATGTCACGCTTGATACCCGGATTACCGGGGTTGAGCACGGACACGAGATGCACCAGATGCAGATCCAAGACAACGCCGATTTTGTTCGGGAGTGGCCGCTTGGTTTGCGAGGTGCGTTGCCTGATGATCTGATCCAAAACGCTAAGATTATGGCGTTAGAAGAAAAGATCAAAGAAATGAACGACATCGAAAAAGACATGCGTGCGATGGAAATTGAACTTGGCCGCTTACGCAGCCACACCGAAACACAGGAACAAAAGATAGAAACGCTTTTTGAACTGTGGAATAGTAAAGTCGCTAAAAACTAGGAGACTAATATGAGTGAAGTGGAGCAACAAGAAGTGCAAGAAGCGCAAGAACAACAAAAAGCACAGCCCGTCATCGTTGTAATCGACGACCAAGAATATGACATGAACGAGCAAACAGATGACGCTAAGCAGCATTACGTAGAAGTCGTCAACTTACGTAACCAGATTGCAGAAATACAGAATCAAGTAGCGTCAGCACAACGACAAATGGTCAACCTTCAGGTTGCACTTAACTATAGACAGAATGCACTTAAAGAATCCATTGTGATTGTTGAAGAAGTAGAAGAAGCGGCAGGCTAACATGGCTGAAATATCGTCAATAACGAGGGTTGGCACCAGCGAGCCTTTCGAGCTTCAAGTAGCTAGAGGGCAAATTGCTTGGCATTACCCACTTTTTAAGTTCGGTAATAACTCTTCTGTTACTGATAGTATAGCAACCATATGGGCTGAAGGTGGCTTATATAGTTATTTAACTTCTGCAACCGTCCTTAAAGTTTCTAGTTCTTCGACAGATGATACTTCTGCTGGAACTGGAGCAAGGACGGTTCAGTTATATGGCCTTGATGGTGACTACAACGAAATAACTGAAATTGTAACCCTGAACGGGCAAACCGCAGTCAACACAACCCAATCGTTTTTGAGGATTAATAGAATGATTGTTCGTTCTGCGGGTTCGGGGGGCGCAAATGCTGGAGTTATTTACGCGGGCACAGGAACGGTAACGACTGGGGTTCCAGCAAATGTATACGCAAGCATTAATGGAGTTACTGGTTCAAATCAAAGCCTAATGGCTCTTTGGACAGTGCCTGCGGGTCACACTGGGTATATGCTTCAATATGATGTATCGAATGGAACTACCTCCAACACCCCTGCGGTATGCAAATTAATTTTGGCGGTCAGGCCATTCGGAGAAGTATTTCAGTCAAAGGACGTTAAGTCTTTGACAACAGGTATGCATATTGAAGAATCCTTTACGATCCCACAAAAATTTACAGAGAAGTCGGACATCGAAGTACGGGCAGTATCGTCATCTGCTTCCGTCACTTTCGACATTTCTGCTGCGTTTGAGATTGTATACATTAGGAATAGTTCATGAACATTGCAGAGGAAGCCCTAAAAAAGATTGAAATCCATGAAGCTGAGTGCAAGATCCGGTACCAGAACATAGAGAAACGGCTTGACGAAGGAGGCCTTAAGTTCCAACGACTAGAACGCATGGTGCTTGCTATATATCCGTTTATTCTAGGGGCTATCGTATTTGCTGAATGGATGAGGATGTAGTATGAAATTCGGTGCGATTAAAGGTTTGATTGGGGCGGTCGCCCCGACACTTGGGCAGGCTCTTGGTGGGCCTCTTGGTGGTACCGCAGCGCAAGCTATTGCTAACGTACTTGGATGTGGTCCTGATGAGAAGAGCATTGAGAAAGCCGTACAGACTGCGACGCCCGAACAACTTGCGGAGATCAAGAAGGCGGAACTGGACTTCGAGGCACGGATGAAGGAGTTAGATGTTGATGTTTTTGCACTTGAAACAGCAGATATTCAAAACGCTAGACAAGCTTTCCAAGGCGATTGGACGCCACGTTTTATTGCGATTACATGCGTTCTTTTCTTCGGAGGATACATCGCAATGGTCACAATACAAGATCCCGCTGCTAATGATGACGGCATTGTTAATCTTGTGCTGGGCTATCTCGGGGGTATTGTCTCATCTATCATAAGCTTTTATTACGGCGCATCGCATAAGCACGACCAATGAGTTACAGAATACGAGAATTACTTAAGCGGCATGAAGGGGTAAAAACCCATGCCTACAAAGATCATCTAGGCTACGTCACAGTGGGTGTAGGACGTTGCTTAGAAGAAGGTATTGGGCTTGGTCTATCTGACGACGAGATCGACTACTTATTACAAAACGATATAGATCGGTGCCGAAAAGAGCTAGATACGGAATATGAATGGTTCGACGACTTAGATTCTGTACGCCAAGAAGCATTGATTAACTTGTCGTTTAATATCGGCCAAACCAGACTTAGGGGCTTCGTCAAGGCTTTAGGGCACATGGCCGAAGGTAGATACGTAGAGGCTGGGGACGAGTTTTACGACAGCAAGTGGGCCACGCAAGTAGGCGACAGGGCCTTAGAAGTCTGCCAGATGATCAAGTCCGGCGAATACCAGAAGAGGTAGATATGCGAGTAAGTCACGAGCCAAAAGAGCTAGAAGGGGGGAACGTAGACCCTGCTCACGATATAGAAATCGTATGTGCTGCCTGTGGGTTTGACCTAGACGAGTCGGAACTAGAAGCCGACACCTGCTCCGATTGTGGGGCTACCTTAAACCTAAAGCAGAATGTCGCTATCAAAGTTACTACGCTACCTCCGGTCTTCGGTGAAACTTTATGATGGGTGATGTATGCCACTACAAAAACTACAGATAAAGCCCGGAGTTAATCGAGAGAACACTCGGTACACAAGCGAAGGCGGTTGGTACGACTGCGATAAAGTCAGGTTCCGTCAGGGCTACCCCGAAAAGATTGGCGGCTGGCAGCGTATATCCACTACGTCGTTTCTTGGCGTATGTCGTTCGTTATGGAACTGGATTACGTTAGGCAGTATCAATCTTATTGGAGTAGGCACTAATCTTAAGTTCTATCTGGAAGAAGGCGGTGGGTATAATGATATTACGCCGATCCGAGCTACGACCGCTGCGGGAGATGTTACTTTTTCTGCTACTTCAGGTAGTTCTACTATAACGGTTACTGATGCTGGTCACGGTGCGATTACTGGGGACTTTGTGACGTTTAGCGGGGCGGTCTCTTTAGGCGGTAATATAACCGCTGATGTACTTAACCAAGAGTACCAGATCGACAACGCAGTAGACGCTAGTACATACTTGATTACTGCTAAAGATACGTTAGGTAATACGGTAACAGCAGATGTTTCGGACACTGGCAACGGTGGTGCTTCTGTAGTCGGTGAATATCAGATTAACGTCGGATTTCCTTACGCTATTCCATTAACTGGATGGGGTGCAGGAACTTGGGGGTCTGGTACGTGGGGTACAGGGACAGTATCGACGAACGCAATCCGTTTATGGAGCCAGTCTAATTTTGGAGAAGATCTTATTTTTGGACCTCGTGGTGGGGCTATCTACTATTGGGATGCTACTAGCGGGGTATCTACTCGGGCGGTCCTCTTATCCAGCTTGGGTGGTGCGTCAGATGTTCCGACCGACCAAAACTTTATTGTGGTGTCAGATATTAACCGCTTTGTGTTTTGTTTTGGTTGTAATGACATTGGCACTGCTACTTTCGACCCGATGCTAATCCGTTGGTCAGACCAAGAAGACGCCACTAACTGGACCCCAGCAGCAACGAATCAAGCAGGTAGCCTACGGTTATCACGCGGTACAGAGATTGTCACAGCATCACAAGCCCGCCAAGAAGTACTGGTGTGGACTAACTCGTCATTGTATTCCCTGCAGTATGTAGGCGCTCCCGCAGTATGGACCGCGCAGATCGTAGGGGAAAACATATCTGTTGCCTCACAAAACTGCGTCGCATACGCTAATGGGGTAGCTTACTGGATGGGTAACGATAAATTTTATATGTACGACGGGCGAACTCAGCCCCTCCGATGTGATCTGCGGAAGTACATATTTAACGACTTTAATCACCAGCAGTATCAACAGGTTTTTGCGGGTACCAACGAGTCATACCATGAAATTTGGTGGTTTTACTGTTCTGAAGACTCTACCGTTATCGATAAGTACGTTATCTATAATTACCTGCAAGATATATGGTACTACGGGAATATGTCTAGAACGGCATGGTTAGATTCTGGACTGCGGGACTATCCATTAGCTGCTACATATTCGTATAATCTAGTAAACCACGAGCAAGGTGTAGACGACAACGAGACCGGTACAGCGACAGCAATACCAGCGTCCATAGCAACAGCAGAGTTTGATCTAGATGACGGGCACCAGTTCATGTTTATTTGGCGCGTGCTTCCTGATATTAGGTTTACAGGGTCTACTGCAAGCAGTCCTAGCGCGGTGATGTCGTTATTACCTTTGGCTAATTCTGGTTCTGGATACAATTCACCGACTTCAGAGGGTGGATCAAACAATGGAAGTATCGTCAGAACGGCTACGTTGCCCATAGAGCAGTTTACTGGACAGCTTAATACTAGGGTACGGGGTAGGCAAATGTCGGTTAAAATCGAGTCTACGGACCTAGGAGTGGCATGGCAGTTAGGCAGTCCCCGATTTGATATGAGACCTGATGGGAGACGCTAATGGCGCTTCTGAAGGATTTTAAAATTAATTTTCGTGCTCCGGCATTGCCGTACGCGCCCAATACGTACATAGCTAGTGCTTTCGAGGCTATTAATAACGTACTGCGTCTATACTTCAACCAATTAGATCAAAGCCTTAAAACAGTTAACGATAAGGCCAGTCGGACTTGGACAGAGTACGCGAGCAACTACAGTAGTGCCCCTACACTCCTAACGACTATAGCTGAAGGGGATGTCTACGAATACACTTATGCTGACGGCACTGCATATAGACTTGTTCCTAGCGGTGCAGCAGAAGATGCTTTTTATAATACTTTTTCAGGTGGCGTTTTATCCGACAAGATCGTCGGGCGTGGGATGAGTCTCTAATGGCGGCTGCAAGCTATACAACAGACTTATCTGCAATCATTGATGAGAATACTGGCAGCACCGCCAACTTTACCCTTATCACTGACGGCGGCGGTGGTCAGAATGCTATTACCGTGGCAGATGCAGATGACTTCATTGAGGGGACTAGCTGCGCCTCACGTAACCCGTTTTCTAGCTCTGTGCGTGGGATTTACTACAACGGTGGTGCAACGGTTGCTTCAGGGGATGCGGTCTTTGTTTGGACAAAGGCTGACGTAGCTCAGGCCATTGCAGCTAAATCATCGGGCGGCATTCAAATCATCATAGGAAATAATGCCACCACTAAATCTCGCTGGTACGTAGACGGCAATGACACTTACCAGATCGGCGGATGGAAATGCTACCCGATTGACCCAACAGTCACGGCAAGCACCGGATCTCATACGGCTACCGATATCGTGGGGTGTATGTGGAACGTTCCGTCAACAGGCCCATCAAAAGGTCAGCCATTCAAGTTGGACGCAATACGCCACGGTCGATCTCTGATTATTACTGATGGCGATTTGGCTAACGGATATGCGACATTCTCAGGGGCAGCAACGTTTGATAACTCTACGACTCGCCAGTGGGGTCTGCTACGTTACGGAAGCGGTGTATATACATTCCAAGGCTTGCTTCAGTTAGGCTCAACAGGTGGAAACAGCGTTGACTTTCGGGACAGCAACAAGGCTTGCTTCGTCGCTGAGACAGATTTCGTAGGCAGTACGTTTAACGGTATTGAAGTTCAGAATGCCGCCAGTCGTGTAGATTTCACAGGCATCTCTATCAATGCGCTGGGAACTGTTAGTAAAGGTTATTTTGAGGCGGTTGATAACGCTGATATTAATTTAGATTCTTGTGCATTTCGGGATATGGACACGTTTATATTCCAATCAAATAGTTCAGTCGTAGACACAACCTTTGCTCGTTGTAATCAGGTGACGCTAGGCGGTGCCACAATGACTGGTTGCATTTTCAACGCAAGCACCGCTACCACAGCTTTGCTGGCAGGGTCATCTGTAACAACAATATCAAACCTGCAATTTATTAGCTCTGGCACTGGCCACGGCCTAGAGATTACGGGCGGCACTAGCCATACATTGACCAATATTAGCTTTACAAATTACGCGTCCAGTAATGGCTCAACTGGAAACGAAGCCATCTACGTCAACATAAGCAGCGGTAACGTCACGATCACGTCTGACACAGACTTTAGCTACCGGACGGCAGGTGCTACGGTCATAAAAAACATCGGGCAGAAGACACTTACAATATCAAACGTGGTAAGCGGGTCTGATGTTGTAATAAAATCGTCAGGGACTGTCACTAAGTTACAAGACGATCAAGACATCGCGGGGACGTCATCCAGCTACAGCTATACTTACAGCGCTGGGACGTTTGTTGACGTTGCTGTTTACCGTGAAGGGTATATCCCTTACTACGTGAACGGATTTGAATTAGGGCCAAACGGCGGGACTATACAAGTCAGCCAATCAATCGATAGAAACTACGTCCCTTAAGGAGACACATAAATGGCAAAAATTATAGATGGTGATGATCTCTCAGTCGGTGGGGCAAGTTTCACTGGCGAAATTAGTGGTACTACCCTTACTGTAACCGCTGTCACTTCGGGCTTTATCGATGTGAACGCTGTGATTTCCGGGTCGGGTGTTACCGCTGGAACAATTATCACGGCCCAAGGTACAGGCACAGGCGGAACCGGAACTTACACGGTGGATCAATCGCAAACCGTAACGAGTACCGCAATGACAAGTGCAGGTAACTTGACTATTGACACAACGGTTAGGGATTTTACCTTCAATGCTGGAGTTGGTGCTCTAGTCGCGAAGGATGGGGTAACGTTACAGGCGCTCTATTCAAAATTTGTCAAACTCTGGGAAACAAGTTATTACAACGCGTTCCCATTCCCGATGTATGCAATTGACGCCAAATCAGGCCAGTTTGAATTCGGCTTTGACGGATCAAGGTACAACGCATGGCATCCCGACAACACCGACTCAGACGCTACGCGATATATGCTCCGCGATGGTGGCTGGAACGAATACCGACCAACTACACCCGACACGGCTGGCACAGATTCAAGTGGTGATCTAGCCCGACGTTATGTAGGCATCGTGTCTCTGGGTGAGGTTAGCGCAAACGCACAGCTTTACTACCAAACAGTAGACGCCGATGGCGGACAGGTCAATTTTGTTTATGCTGACGAAGCAAACCAAGGCGTTCAAATTTTTGGTGATGCGACCGTTGACACAGACACCACGACGTTCAACACGCAGACGTTTTTTAAAGCATTCTGCCGCGAAGCTGGTAAGACTTACAGCGATTCAATTCTTGCCGATACGGGTCAAACGAGTGCAGGCGCTTATACTGTTAATGTTCTTCTGTCTAACGCAGATGACTTGAATATCGTCAATACTGATGCCGAAATCACGGGTTCTGAAGCTGCGACGTATGCAAATATTGACGTAAGTTATTACACGGTCTCGCAAGTAATCGACATCAATAACACTAACGATGACTTTGACTTCCGAATCATTATTGATGGTGACGGCAAGACGCTTCAGCAGATTTACACTAAGGTTCAGTATCTGTTGCGTCAAAACTCTGACATCAACTCAGCAGTATCTAACTCGCAAGGTACAGTTACGGGGCAAACTGCGGATTCGTTGTTGCGCTTTGTAGGTGACAAGTTGGTATGTTCACAAAGCGTGTTTATTACAAACCTCGCATCTACTGACGTTAACAACGTTGAATTTACCGACCAGGGTGGAACAGCCCGTCAATACGACTTCGCGGCTACCTTGACGCTGAATTTCAACAGCTTCTTGACGTCTGGCGGTACTGGTTACTATGTTGTTTACATTACTGACTCAATTACAGGTGCAGATGATTACGGGACGGCTTCAGCGATCATCTTGGATGACAACCAGTCAACCCCAACAGACATTGCTGGGACGATCAGCGCTTCATCGATCTCCGCGAACATTGACTATGACAACAACAGTCAGGGTGGCAGGACTGACAAGACAGCAGCTACAGGTCAAATCGGAATTACGGTAGTGGCTGGAAACAAGGGCGTAGCCAAGCCCGTTGTTGCGACTGGTACGATTGAGCGCAGCAAGTCAAACGTTGTAACGTTGACGGCAGAACAAGACAGGGCATACACCCCATAAGGATTAAATCATGGCAGTAAATGATAGGAGATTCACTCGCGTACCGCCAGAATCCACTGGTGATCGCGTAAACATGATTCATACTGCTGAGATTCAGTTCTCAGGCGGGTACGACGCATGGCAAATCGGTGAACATTACACGATTAGTGGCGGCGGTGGGCCTACAATGATGGTTCACGTCCATGGCGTGGAAGGCAGCGGTACTTCAGGGCATTTGTCAGTTCATTACTCAAAGGCTGATAAATATAACGAGGTTTCGCCTGTCGCTGGCCAGGATATCATTGATCCAGATGGGGTTACGCTTGCTGGAACGGTCGTTGATGTTTATGACCTATATATCCAAGCCAATAACATCATGGGATGGGACAATCCATCCTACGGTTGGAACATTGATAGATTCGGTTCTGGTCAGGTTAGATTTGGCGAAGGCCCAGCGGAACTTTCATCCTTCAACCAACTTCGTACATCGCAACAAAAACTGATCGCTGAATACCTGTTTCTGAAAGACATAAACCCTGCGGCATTTAGCAACGCTTTAATTGGTTCAGCTACGGTAACCCATGAGCCTACGTTTCAGGCCGTCAAGCTAGAAATTGGTGACACCTTAAACGACCAAGCTACGCACACTAGCAATCTGTACCATCCAGCATTAGCTGGCAGTAGCACGATTTTCACGATTGCTACTAGGTTAAACAGTAAAATCACGTCCGGACTGGTACAGAACTGGGGTGCGTTTGATGCAACGGACGGATTCTTCTTTCAGCAGAACGGCAGCACATTAAATGTAGTACATAGAAAAACATTTGAAGGTTCGACTACAGACAGTGCTATTGCTCAAGATGACTGGAACAAAGACAAGCTTGACGGTACAGGATCATCGGGGATGACGCTGGACGTTACAAAGTCTAACCTGTACTGGATTGACTACCAATACTTAGGCGGTGGCCGTATAAGATGGGGCGTTTACTACCTTGGTGAGCGGGTGGTTTGCCACGAAATGTATATGGAAAACAAGGCTAGTCATAACGCAATCTCCAACCCTAACAGGCCAATTTGTTGGGCACTAAAGTGTATCAATGGCGCGGGCTATACGGGTAATCAGTTTATGTATGCCTATGGTGCTTCCGTTTACACAGAATCTACCGCTGACATTATGGAAGAAGGCGCGCTGAAGGTGTACGACCGCAGCCACACGCTTGATGGCACTTTGACTGGCGCAAAGTATGTATTTTCTGCCAGACCTGTTGAGCAGATCAACGGTTTAGAGAACCACAGCTTGTATCTACCAAAGCGATTGCAGGTTAGCGCATTTGATTCAACCGCTGCCGAAACTGACCGAAGAGTTGAAGTCAGAGCTTATGGCCGATGTATTTTGCGAGGCGAAAGCTACAGCCAAGAAACCTACACGACGGTTGAGTTTGATACACAAGCCGAACACCTTGCACACGGACAGCAGATTCTTGAAGCGACTATCAAAGGGGACGGTGAGATTGACCTGTCCAAGTTGTTCCACACGATTCAAGAAGGTACGCTAAAGGTAAACGCTGAGACAACGACTAGTGTTCGCAAGCAGCCTATTTCATCTATATCTACTGCTAATCCAGCAACTCTGACGTTAGGCGCTAACCCTATCACTGGGCAGAACAGGCACCTGTTTGATGATCGTAATCAGGTGACAATTAGGGGTATTTCGCAGACGGGGCCAAACAGTTTAAACGATACGACTGTTTACCTAGCATTCACTGGTGGTAACTCAGCGATTTTGTACGCAAATCTAGCAGACCTTGATGATGATAGAGTCGTTCGTGAACTTACTTTGAGTAGCACGACTAACGTGGTTGTTGGTGACACGATTACGGTGACTGGCGCAGGAACAGCAGTTATCACTGCATTAAACGGTTCAGTAGCAAGCGTAGAGGGCAGAACTGATGCGGCACTAGATGTTGGTCTAGGAAGCTCTGCATTCACGACTACTAGCGGCGGTGCGGGTAACGTAACCAGTGTGGCTCTTCAGACTGCTACATTCCCACGAGACTACGAGACAACGTTAGGCGCAGTTGACGGTTCTGGTTGGGCAGGTGCCGCAGCAGATGGTGATATCGAAGGTACCCCACCTTCACGTTCGGCGTGGACGTTCATGATTGGCCACTTCGTTGCTCCGGGCACAGACACGAAGATCAATGCTGCATTAAGCTGGAAAGAACGGATACAGTAAGCAATGGCGCTTAACCTCTGGATCAGTCATGGTGAGCAGTGGCTAGACGATGACAAGGTGAGTTTCAACGGTATCACCAAGAGCATCCAGGTCAATGCTGGCGTTACGTCGTTAGATGTCCAGACAGAGCTTTATTCAGCGTGGATTCGTTGGTTTGAACGCATTGAAAATACACAGTACTTGCCAGCTATGAGATTTACTGGGTTAGATCCTATCCCCGGTGGACAGACTGGTGGCACCTTCTTTACCATTAACGGCTGGAAGGTGGTCTATGATCCACGAGTAGTGGCAATCAGCGGGATTTTGTACTCGGACGATTACAGTACACCGTACTATTTTACTGATGGTTCGCCAGTATTTCCCGCTACAGTATCTGGTATATCTCTATCGGGCGCAGCGAGTATCGATTATGCACAGCTTGGAGTGGCTATTGCTGATAACTTTGCAGAGCCAGAAATGACTACAGCAGGAATTGCTACGACTGTAGCCTCAGACGCTACACTTGACGGTAAACTGACAACTATAAACGAAGGGGTCAAAAAAGCGTCTATTCTTATCCCACACACGACAGATGTGTTGTAGGTAACGGTTATGGCACGTACATTTGAAGCAGAAAGAGAACCAGTATATTGGCAAGACTTTGATGCAGATGGTGATGGGTTCTTAAGCCCTACAGAATACCAATCGTTTATTAATGCGGGTGGGATAGATTTAGCCGTTCCAAGAATAACTCAAGAAGAACTTGATAGTATTGAAGAAGAAACAGTCCTTGCGGATCTCCAAGCAAGAGAAGACGCAACTACTGCCGCTATTTTAGAAGCTGCAGAAAACGGCGATATAGATGTAATCCAAGAAATACTTAATAGCGCAGACAGTATTGTTGGTGACATTGCTCAAACCGCAGCACTTAACGCGATGTATACGTCATTGTTTGGTGATGTTTTACCTCCTGAAACTTTGTCAACGTTAGGTACTTCTTCTGGACCTGCTGAGTTTGGTAATGCAGACCTTACTGATTTAACTAATCAATATCTCGATGTAATAGGAGGTGATCCAAATAATCCTGCAGATGTTCGTGAAGCCGAACGACTTGCATTTGAAGATCATTTTAATGCTACAGAAGAATCTATAGATGCCGCAAAAAATTATGCAGCGGTTCACGGTGGAAACTGGTGGCAGTACTTCCAATTACCTAACCGCGAAGTCGAACTCAGTGTAGAGTACCAACCTTTTGATCTTGACGGTGATGGGGCACTAAACACCGAAGAGATGGCGGAATATGTAAAAGAGTGGGAAATAAAAAACGGTATCATGTATTTTCAAGATGGTACCGAAGCGGGTCAGGCGGTAGCAGCAACAGCAGATGTTGATGGGGATGGACAAATAACCCCCGAAGAATTGCAAGCATGGGAGGCTGCTAGAGAAAACGACGAAGATCCCAGCCCAGCAATGACCGCGTTTTTAAGTGACTATGGTTTTGATTCAAGCCCCGCTGCAGCGTGGTTAGCAGACTACACGAGAGAATCCGCTGATAGTTTTTTAACCGGTGCAGCCCAAATAGTTACACAGTCTATGCAAGATGCTGCGTTAGTAAGACTGAATTTGCTTCAACAAGGAATATTAAGTCAGCTAGAGTCTGGTAATGAAACTATAACAAGGCCTCAATTAGATCCTAATGATCCTGCGTATGCTTTAACCGGTGGCGCAGCAATGGATGCCTATTTAGACCGTATATTTGGTGGTCAAGATAGTGTTTCTAGAGAAACCATATTAACCAGTGATGAGTTTTATGATGTAGGGATAAGCCTTGCTACAAATGTCTGGTCTTCACCGATCATGGCCGAATCAGGTACGGGTATAGAAGCCACTGATCAAGGGTTAATAGATCGTTATGTAGAAGTACGTGACGAGTATCAAGAGTCTATAGCCGAACCTGAAACCCCCATAGGACGTTTCTTAGACGAATTACAAGCTGATGTAGACGAGCTATTTAAAGATGTCCCTGAGAATGATGTAAAAACACAAGCAGCTAAGAAAGGGCTAAACGCCATGCTGCAGGGGGCAGAGGCATTTTTTGAACAAGATGCTATTCAAACCACTCAAGCAGTAGCTTTAAAAGCGGCGGGTGACTTACTGCAAACTGCTACTGGTGCTCTAGCCATGATAGGTGAAAACCCAGAAGACTCTAGCTTAAACCAGTTAGGTAAAGAGTTAGCGGCTCTGGGTAACGACACATACACAGACGAGTTCAAAACTGCACTAAAAGACATTGACGCTAAGATAGGCGCGGCTGAAGGGTTTTGGGATACCGGCGAAGCTATTTTCGGTGCACTAGCTGATCACCCTGTTGAATTCCTAGTTGACAAAGTAGGGTCAGAACTGCTCCAAGAAATACCTTTGATATTGGCTTCTGGAGGCGCAGCTACAATAGTTAAAGGTGGGGCAAAAGCTCTACAAGTAGCTAAAGAAGTAGCAGAGAAATGGGCGCAATCCGCAGGGTTCGGGACGGGGGTTGCGTTAGATTTAGCAGAAGCTATTACAGGTAATGCTGGTCAAGCATACGAAGACGCTATGCAGAACCTGTTGAAAGAAGGCGTCATAAATCCAGATACCGGTGAGGCTTACACCCAAGAAGAAGCAGAAGCCAAAGCACAAAGCATAGCAATTAACCAAGGCATGATAGGCGGCATTATTACCGCTGTCAGTATGGGTATTGGCGGTAACTTATACGAAAAAGCTATCAGCGCAGAAGATGGTATTGAGCGACTCGGTAATGCCATATTTACGCAAGCACCTGAAGCAGTTAAAAAAGCTATACACAAATACCTTGGGGAACTCGGCGCTAGGGTGTTGGGTACTGGTACTGCCGCTGTAGGTGAAGGCTTACAGGAAGCTATAGACGAAACAGTAACAAGTTTGACACTAGACTGGCAGATGGATGCTGCTGGAGACTTCGATAGAGACTACGGTGGGAGTGCCGCTAGTGGCTTGATTATTGGCGGTCTGACTGGCGCTGGTGTAGGTGGTGGTATTGGTGGTGCAGACACAGTAGCTAATTGGGTTAAACATAGTAATGCTCAAGTAGCAGAAGCTGTTGCTGTCGCTGAAGCCGCAGTGTTAGGAGGAGCTACCGCCGCCGACGCAGCCGCTCAGCTACAGACTGACTTGATGGATCTGGAGATCGATAACGCTAGTGTAAGAAATGACATAGCGAACGGTGTTGACGATGCGGGTTACCTCACAGAACAGGAAGTATTCAATACCGCTACACAACTCGGTGTAGAACTGTTACCGGGACAAATAGAAGAACTTGCTGGTGACACCGACGAATTGGCGCACATGCAGGATCTTATTGAGGATCTTACGGAGAATATCTACGGCGCACCGTCTGATGCTGAGTTTGATATAAATAACGATGGTGTATTAACAGGACAAGAACTTGTTGAACGCGATCAGGCTATGGAGGCTTGGCGTGAAAGCAACCCTGATTTTGAAGAACTTACTGCTCCCTCCATCGCAGAACTAGATACCGATGGCGTAACAGGTATAAGCCAAGAAGAACTTGTATCTTACGCACTTGCAGCAAGTAATGCGGTAGAAGAACGGCAAACAAGCCTTGATGATACTCGCGCTAGGTTTAGAGCATTAGGGTATGAGCCGTCTAACGCTGAAGTATTTGAATACTCCGCAAAGAAAAACGAAATACCGGGATACGTAGATCCTCGCCAGTTAACAAGCGCAGAGTTAGAAGCTATTGCTGCTGACCAAAACTACGAACTGTCTGACAGCGACTATGACCGTGTAGGACAAGGCGGTGCAGACTTTGAGCAAACGCAGACTACAGAAGCAACGTCCTTATTTGACTCTCTTGCGTTAAGCGTTCAGGAAATTAAAGACGCTGCCGCCGCAGAAGGCGTAACTTTATCAACCACAGAAGCAACGGCTCTAGCGGGGAACATAGCCGCAGATACTACTGAAGCTGAAGCCCTTAAAGTTGAACAAGATAAGTTTGATGCTAGAGCAATTAATGCAGAAGAAATTACCGAAATTGCAGCCGCCGAAGGGTACACGCTCGCTGAAGGAGAAGCAGAGGCATTAGCAAGTATGTTGCCTCCGGGCACTACTGAAGAAAGTGCTTTGGCTACACAGAGACAAGTATTTGACAACAAAGCTGTCACTTTAGAAGAGTTAGAAGCCATTGCTGCCGCTGAAGGTTACACGCTAACAGATACGGATAAAGAACTTGTAGGCAATGTTACTGAGGGTAGTGCTAGTGCGTTGTTGGATAGAAAACAAACAGAGTTTGATGATCTAGTAATTACAGCCGAAGAATTAGAAGCCGTTGCTGCGGCAACAGGATACACCCTGACAGATGCGGATAGAGAGCTTATAGGAGCCGTAGCGGAAGGTGAGTCTGCTAGCGATATCCTGAATCAACAAAGAACTACCTTCCAGACCAGCGTGGATGATGCTGCAACGGCTGCTACTAGGCAAGCATATTCGGATACGATCCGTACACATATCACTGACAATCAAGGCAACTTCACCGAAGAAGAAATACTAAACTTCATAGATCAAGCTGTTGCAGCCGGTTCCACTACTGGTGTTATTTCTAATATCAACACAAGCATGACCAACACTAGGAATCAAAATACTCTAACAACCGCATTCCCCGACGCTACCCCTGAAGAAATTGCTACATTAATGGAAGAAATAGCGGGCGGTAAAACAGTTGATCAGGTTATACAAGATAGAAATGAAGCTATTGCCGCTGCTCAACTTGAAGCTCAAAACACTGCTAATCAAAATGCTCTAACAACCGCATTCCCCGACGCTACCCCTGAAGAAATCGCTGAGTTAATGGCTCAGATAACGGGCGGTAAGACAGTTGATCAGGTTATACAAGATAGAAATGAAGCTATTGCCGCTGCTCAAGGTGAAGGTGAAGGTGAAGGTGAAGGTGAAGGTGAAGGTGTAGACCAAACTGGAGGTCAGACTGGAAGTGAAGGTGAAAGTGTAGACCAAACTGGAGGTCAGACTGGAAGTGAAACCGGAGGCGAAAGCACACTAGACCAAGTAACAGCTTTCTTGGTTGGAGCAGGGTTACAGTTTACGCAAGAAGAGATAAACAAAGTTGTTAGCGACATAGAGTCTGGGGTCTCAACTAGCATTGAAGATGCTGTTACGGGGGTAGTTGACGCAAGAGATACTGGTGATGCGGGCACTGGTACTGGCACTGACCAAGGCACTGGTACTGGCACTGACCAAAGCACTGGTACTGGCACTGACCAAAGCACTGGTACTGGCACTGACCAAAGCACTGGTACTGGCACTGACCAAAGCACTGGTACTGGCACTGACCTATCAGACCAAGTTGACATAGAAGACACTACGATTGAAGGTGAACAAGACGATTATGTGCGTGTAGGCGACTTTAATCGTGAAGTAGGTACTCTTCAAGACAACCTCATAGCGTTAATTAATCAGTTAGAAGCTAACGGTATAGATAGAGATGATGCTCTTGCTGCGGCTATTGGCGTACCTGCAGGACAAGAAGGTGGGCCGTCCGGTATATATGCAGAGTTAAGTAAGTTTGCTACCGCTGACCAATTAAATGTTTTGAAATCAGTAGTAGATGGTGTTGCTAGTACTCTGGGCACAACTGCTGCAGATGTTGCTGCTATTAAAACGCAAATGGCCAATCTGGTCACCAAAGCTGACATAGAAGGGCTAGCAACCAAAGAGGAAATAAAAACATTACTAGATACTGAACTTGCGGACTTAGCTACCAGAACTGAAGTAGAAGATATCGTTGCTAGAGAGGTTGAAGGGTTAGCAACTCAACAAGATGTTACTGATGCCGAAGAAAGATTAAAGATACGTATTGGAGAACTTGAAGCTGCGGGTGAAACTCGTTTTGATGCAATTGATATCGCACTTGGTGAACTAGCTACCGAACTAGGAGCTACTCAAGACGAAGTTACACAAGCATTAGCTAAGTTCCAGCTTGATATAAACGCAGATATAGCTGAGCTTGCCACCAAAAAACAAGTTGCGGACTTAGAGGCTAACTTACTTGCTCGAATAGAAGCCTATGAGACTCAAGGTTACAGTCGGGATGTAGCTACACAGAAAGCCATTGAAGATGCCAATGCGGACATTGACCAGTTAGCGGATGATCTAAATACAACAAAAGAAGCCCTGACTAAACAAATATCTGACTTCCAGACTAAGTTAGAAGCTGATCTTTCTAAACTCGCTACTAAAGAGCAAGTATCTCAGCTTGAGACAGATCTTTACCTAAAACTGGCCGAATATGAAGCTGCGGGTCTAACAAGAGATCAAGCTACACAAGCAGCAATAGCTGACCTTGCGGAGCAAATGGGTATTAACCAAGAAGCTCTATTAGAGCAACTTGGGACTACTGAGGATAATTTAACTACCAGAATTAACGAAGTAGAGACAAACCTCACTAATCAGTGGGACGCTACTCAAGAACTTATATCCAAAACTGCAACTGAAACCGAAACTAAAATCAGTGAGAAGATAGACACTACCACTGAACAGACACAGCAGCAGATAGCGGAAGCAAATAGACGAAGTGCAGCTAGAGGTTTCCTAGACCTAGTTTTAGGCGCTGAAGATATAGCTGGACAGACAGTTACCGTTAACCAAGCGCCTTTGGCCGACATTAGATACATATATGACTTTCAAAGCCCCTTTGCTACCCAGCAACAGGCAGGATTCTATGGTTCTGCAAGTCCTTATGGGGTACCTATGGCGGCGGCAAAAAGGCAACGCCCGCAAGGGTTAGGGAGCATTATGCAAGGGCCATTGAATCTAGGAGGAAGACCTCCGGGTATGGCGAAAGGTGGCAAAGTATCTTATGATTTCTTAGACGAAATCTCACAAATAATGAGTTTTGGGGACTAACAATGGCTGGTGGTTTTCTAGATTATGTAGCTGGCGTGGTAGATTTCTTTAATGATGAAGAGAATGCGGGTTTTGCTGGACTTGCCAGTCTTCTGGGCGGCGCTGCGTTAAATTCCTTTGGGATTACGGACGCAAATATCCCTTCTGTGGGCTATCAAGGAGGTATCCCAGAGTACACCGGAGTTAGAGAGCGGGTACAAGATACGTATGACCCTAGTAGACGCCCCGGTAGTGGAGGACAGCGATACTTCTCTGACATGGAATACGCAGCGCCGGGACAAGAAGCATCAGCGCAGCAACGAGCTATACAACAGGCTTTGAATCTAAAAGCCCAGAATATGGCTAATATGGCTAGGCAGACACGGCAATACGGCGCACCACCACAACCGCAACCGCAAATGCCACCCCCAGTGATGGGTGCCCCACCCTCGCAAGTAGGCACCACAATGCCAGCACCTACCGAATTTGCCGGGCTAGCTGGGTATGCGCCTACCTATAGGCAGGGGGGGATAGCCGCTCTTGCTGGAGGAGGTCCAGCATCCGCGTATAATCGACGCTATAATGGGTATTATCTTGGAGGAACCACCGATGGAATGGGGGATAAGGTACCCGCTCGTATCGATGGAATGCAAGAAGCTCGTTTAAGCGACGGTGAGTTTGTAGTCCCTGCAGATGTAGTAAGTCATTTGGGTAACGGTAACTCAAATGCAGGGGCTGAGACGCTTTACAGTATGATGGATAGAGTCCGTCAAGCACGTACAGGTAGTAAACAACAGGGTAAAGAAATTAACCCTAGAAAATTTATGCCAGACCGGTAAATACGACCATGAATTACGTTAGAAAATTTCAAACAGGTGGTACTACAGATCCAACCGTAGGACAGCCAACAGGTACAGAATCATCACTGTCTAACTGGGCTGGACCATATGTTACGGAAATGCTTGGCAAAGGGCAGGCGCTTGCTAATCAAGGGTACCAAGCATATACAGGGCCACTAAGTGCCGGTGCTTCTACGGCGCAGCAAGCTGCGTTTCAAGGAGTTGGTAGTCTAGCTGTACCTACCCAGCAAATGGGGGCATTCCAACCACAGCAATTCACTGCTCAAGCTGCACAGGATTATATGAATCCTTATCTACAAGCAGCCCTAGACCCTCAGATTGAAGAAGCTCGTCGCCAAGCTCAAATCCAAAGATTACAAGATGCGGCAAGATTGACTCAAGCTGGCGCATATGGCGGCTCACGTCAAGCCATTATGGAGTCTGAACTCAACCGTAACTTGATGCAAAACCTAGCAAACATCACAGGTACTGGATACCAAACGGCGTACGACAAAGCGGTAAACCAGTTCAATACTGAACAAGCAGCGCAACAACAGGCCCAGAATCTTACCAACCAATACGGGCTGCAAGCCCTACAGAACCAAGCAAACCTTGGCGCACAACAACGTGCTATTGAAGCTGAAGGTATTGCTGCCGATATCGCTCAGTTTGAAGAAGAACGAGACTTCCCATACAAGCAAGTGCAGTATCAGCAATCACTCTTACAAGGGTTGCCCATAGCAGCACAGTCCACAACTTATTCTCAGCCTAGCACTTTGTCTAACATCTTAGGTGGTGCTGGTGGAATTATGGGTCTATTTGAATTGCTTGGCGGCGGTAGTGGTAGTAGTGGTAGTAGTGGAGGATCAACCTAATGGCATACAGACCAATCGAACCCGTAGGGTTAGGTAGAAACGTTGCCGCTGAAATGGCAAAGGGCGCTCCTCGACTGCAGCAAGAAATGAATACGATGGGTCCAGATACCATCAAAATGATCGCGCTGCAGCAAATTGCTGAACAAGAAAAGCAAAGAGCTAACAACGCTAATTTGCAAGCGCAACCCAACCCTATGACTGTGTTGCAACAAGTAGAACAAGAAGTCATGCAAATGCGGCAACCTCAGCAACCTATGATCATGCCGGGTATGCGAGATAGAGCAGCGCAAGTGGGTGGGGTGTTGGCACAAAAACAACGGATGGAACAGCAGAATATGCGTCGTGCTGCCCAACCTCAACAACGCCCTCCAGTACAAGCAGCTATGGGCGGGTTAATGACTCGACCTGCACCGAATATACAAGCACGGTACTTTGAAGGTGGCGGGATCGTAGGGTTTCAAAAAGGCGATAAAGTAGAAGGGGGTGTTGATGCTGACGAATTAAAGAGGTATGGACTTACCTACGAACAGTTCGCAGAACTACCCGCTGAGAAACAACAAGAAATCGTACGGCAAATAAATTCTATCCGCACTCAAAAAGGAGATCTTTCTAAACTTGCTCGTGCGGGGACAGGTATTTTAGATTTAGCAAAAACGCCTATAACTGCGCTTAGAAACGTTGCCGAAGAAGCACGGACTAGCGACATAGGGAAAGCGTTAGGGTTAGCGACACCGTTTGAAGAAGCTGAACGAGTCCCTTATTTTGGCCTTACGGAAGCTGCAAACAGAGGTATAGCAGCAGGAGCGCGAAAAGCCACTCCCGCAGGTATTTTGTCACAATTACCTAAAGCAGATGAAGAAGTAGAAGTAGAAGTTGAAGAGAAAGTTGAAGAGAAAGTAGCCGTAGCACCCACAAGTGCACCTGCTCCAGTTGGTGGTGCACCAGCCAAAGAAAAAGTAGAAAAAGAAAGGGTCTTTGAAGAAGTCGCTTTCAAACCTATGGAAATCCCCGATAGCTTAAAACAAGCGGGGCAGAAACCTGACCTTTCAGAACTACAAAAAGGCATAGCCGCGTTACGTGGATCAGATCCTACTACGGCAAGAGACACTGCGGCAGAGTTTTATAAAAAACAGATGGCTTTAGACCCAGAGTTAGCAGCACAACAGAAAGGGATTGCAGCCGAGATAAAACGTAGATACGAAGAACCTGAGACTACAAATAGACTCCGAGGACTCCGAGAGATGTTTGCCGCTGGTGCTAACAAGGGTAGCTTAGGCAGCATAGGGGCAGGAATGTCTGAAGCATTGTCTAATATCCAAGACACAGAAAGGGCTAGAAAAGAAAAGAATTTTGAAGCCTACCAAAACTCTGTAGATAAACTTGTAGCTCAAAGCAATGAGATTGCTTCCGGTGCGCTTGAATACGGAAAAGATGCAGAGAAAGAAGCGCGTCAAAATATTCGTACTGCGCTTAATACAAGTCTAGGCGTGTATCAATCTGAGAGTGCCGATGCTAGAGCCGCTAGGAATCAAGAAGCGCAATTAGTTATTAACAACGCTAACAATGAGGTACGAACAGCCGTAGGAAACTTAGACGCTAAAGTAACGCAGCAAGCTAATGATGCACTTAATAAGTTTAGAGAAGAATCACTTGTAGCTGATGACGTTAAATCTCAACGGCAACTGTTAGGTACGTTAGTTAAAGCTAAGCAGTCTGCAGAGCTTGCGATACAGAGCGCCATAGCTGATCTTACTGTTCAAATAGGGTACACCCCACCTCCAGAAGACTATGAAGGCACTCCAGAAGAGTACCGAAAAGAGGTAATAGACGCTGCCTTAAGTAAGATGGCCGCATCGTTAGGGCCGCTAAATGCCATGATCGACGAGTTTGGTGGTAACTTAGGGGTGGACTTAAGTACCCCTGAACCGGAAGAACAAGGTGATCCTCGCGCAGACGCTATAGTAGGTATCTAACCATGTCACGCGTAAATAAATACGCAGAGTGGCTAATTGCCAACGAAGACAAAAAAGGTACTGAAGAGTTTGAAATCGTAGCTAATGCGTATAAGAAATTACGAGGAGTACCTGTCAGTATTGCCCCTGCAGGCCCAGAACCTGACTTCTTAGATCAAATTGAAGAGTTCGGTAAAGGTATCCCCCGTGGGGCTTTAGGTCTTCTTGAATCTGCCGCTCTCGGCGGTGCTTCAATCCTTGACGAAGAATCTGAACTTAAAGCTAGGGAAGCCATTCAGGGACTAGGGCGTTCAGCCCAAAGTTACTTTGCCCCTGATGTAGGTTCAGAAGACACCGTAGGCGGTAAATTCGGTGAAGCAGTAGGTTCTTTTGTTGGTCTTGGAGCCACTTCATTAATACCCGGAGTTGGGATACCTGCTGCAGGGGCTTTAGCTGTAGGTGCAGGTGCAGGAGAAGCTAGTGAGCGTGCCCGCGCTGCCGGTGCCACTGAAAGTGAAAGAGGGACTGCTACCGCGTTAGGTGCTGTAGTAGGGCTGTCTGAACTAATCCCCATTAAAGTTCTTGGTAATCTCTATGACGCTATTGGGAAAGGCGGTATCAGAGATGCAATTACTCGCGTAAAACGTGCGGCTATAGCGGCTGGTGCAGAAGGTGCACAGGAAGCTGCGGCAGGAGTAGCACAAAACCTAATTCAACGGGGTGTCTATGACCCTCAACAAGGAGTGTTCACCGACACTGGTGAAGCGTTTGGCTATGGGGCAGGTGTTGGCGGTTTAGTACAAGGGTTACTTGATTTAGCATTACCTAAAAGCAGGGGTAAGGGGGCAGTTGATCCTGATGAAGTAACACCGGAATCAATCGAACAGACCGAAACCCTACTGCTTGAGTACAAACCAGAACCTTATATGGTGTCTTCTCAGGGAGAAGTCTTTACCCCCGAGCAGCTTAGAACCGCTGCTATAGATGCTGAAGAAACCTTTGGGGATATGCCCTCGGATGAAGTTATCGAACAAAGACAGGGAGCAGATCGTACTTCAGCTCAACTCATAAATTTAGAACAAGCACGCGCTGCTCAAGCAGCTCAAGCTCAAAACTTAATAGGGTTTGAGACCCGAGACTTTGTTACAGATGCTGAAGGTAACACCGTACCCGTAAAGCAAGTTCAGGATAATTACATACTAGATGAAGTAGATGCTATAAAAGCGCAAATAGAAGCAGAGGTAGAAGCTCAACGTGCTGCACAAGCGGAGGAGAATCGTAGACAAAAAGCAGAAGCACAAATAGTTTCTAGTGATCGGCCCAGCGCTGCAGTTATTGGGCAAAGACAAATTGCTGACCAAACACAAGCCCTAGCCGCAGCGCAACAAGAATTAGAGGGTAGACCTCAAACAGACTTATTCCCAATACAACTTGTTGCGGCAGAAGCTCAAGCAGCTAAAAAACCTACGCCTACCCCTCCTGCAGAACCAACTCAAAAAATTAGTCAGAAATTCCTTAAAGATATCGGTATAGCTCCGACAGATACTCGTAGTCGAAAGACGAAGCCTATTTATCAACGTTTGATGGCGAAGAAAGAAGTCCCTCTTTCCGAATTAAATGCGGAACTAAAAGCATACGTAGATAACCCTGATGTCACTGATACTGTAACTAAGAACAAAATAAAAGAGTTTCTGGGTCAACCCGAAACACGTCAGATAGACCTTGCGTTTGAGAAAACAGAAGTACCTCCAGCCAGACCTGAAGTAGCACCCGCGAAGGCAAAAGCTGGACCAGCGGCAGCACCGACAGAAGCTCCGACAGAAGCTCCACAAGCACCAAAACTTTCGGTCAAGGATAGTGACGAACTGCTACAAAGTCTCAAAGGTAAGTCAATCGATGAGCAACTAAGTATCCTTGAACGACGCGGTGCCCCTGCGGAATTTACCCCTGCAACAGTTACTGATGGTGACGTAACTCAAGGCGCAACTGTCTCTGAAACAACTTTGGTGCAAGAAAGCGATGCTCGTCGAAGTGCCGCAAGAGATGCCGCTGCAGCCGCAGAAATTAAACGTAAAGGGAGGAACATTACTCCAGCGCAAAGAATTAGAATGATACGGCAAATGCAAAGGGGGGTAGAACCTTCGCTAGCTGATGTAGATCCAGAGCTAAGAAGGCAAGCAGATATTGCTACTGAAAAAGAATTAGAGTTAAGAGATCAGTCTGAAGCAAATAGAGTAGCGGAAGCGGCTAGAAAGCAAAGAGAAGCTAATAAAAAACGAACTGAAGCAGCTAAAGATACAAAGACTAAAACGCCACCACCGACAGACGTTGCTCAAAAACGACCTAAGCCCAAGAGTACTAAGTTAGAGTCGCTGCCTGAAGATGTAGTGAAGGAAGCTAACAAACGCATAGACCAAGGCGAGCCGGGATCTGTTAACGAGATAATATCGCAAGTTAAGAAGGACTTAGGGTTACCAAGGTTCCAAGAGGGCGTTGATACCCCCCTACCTGCTCCGGTATTGAAAGAACTAAGGCAAGGTAACTTGAAGGAAGCCTTGGAGCTTCTCAGTAAAACGGACGCTAACCCTACTATAAAACGACTGGCTAAACAGTTCTCTACAATGGTGGGCACTACTAAAGTAGCCGTGGTACCTGCAGAGCCAGAAGCTCTAACGGGTAAAGATAATTACTATGCCCTGAAAGATAAGAAAACTGCCATAGCATACCGTCAATACCTAGATGCTAAAGGCCGAAGGCATAACACGATAGTTCCGGGCATTTATATAACGAAATCAGACGCTAAAGATCGTAAGCATTTCAACGATCTAATCCTGCTAAACGAAGAGGTTAGCGAAGGGCTTGCAGTATCCACGTTGATGCACGAAATGGCGCATGCTGTTACGGCTAACATCTTATTGAACCCCTCGCATCCAGTTACTAAACAGTTAACTAAACTGTTTAACCTTGTCGAACCAGATCTATCAAGCGTGAACGGTACTGAAAATGTAGCAGAGTTCGCTGCAGAGGCTTACGGTAGCCAAGAGTTTAGGCAACAACTAGCTCGGATTCAGGTGCAGGTAAAAGGTAATGAGTACGTAAAACAGGGTGGTAAATTCATAAGCGCCCTCCAAGCCTTTTACAACACAATAAGCAACTTCCTCAAAAAGCTCATTGGTCGCGCTCCTGTTGAACTATCTAACACAGACGTTTTCACCGAAGTAGATGCCCTACTGCAAAGAATCATAGCCCCTGCTGCTGACACATATGGTTCGGGTGACCTGCTGCAGAACTCTACCGACATAGAAGTACGTGACCTGATGCGGAAAATAGGTAACGTTCAGAAAGACTTCAAAGAACCCACTAAGAAGTTTCGGGAAGACTTTGTTAACCAAGCGGACAAGTTCCTGAAGAGTGGAGTATCTGGTAAGACACGCCGTGCCTTCTTAGGCTTTTCGCCTTCACAGGCTTTGGCAGACATAGCAGGTAGTTACAACAAGAAACTAGGTGATTTAGGTCTAGAGCTGCATCGGTTGATGGAAAAACAGCGTGGCGCACTGAACACAAAAGATAATGCCGCTGATGGCACCATGAAGATGGTTGATAATTGGGTTAAGAACAACCAAGACGTTGTGCCTCTGTTAGATGAAGTTATAACCGAAAGTACTTTAGAGGGTGTCGATCCGTCCAAGCCAAGAAGCACTTACGAGAAGAACAAAGAGAAGCTGGCTATATGGAAAGGGCTGCAATCTAGGTGGAACAAGCTCGAAGCAAGTGGTGGGCAAGATGTCTACAAAGGGATGCGCGATTCCTACGCCAAGTTGTATAAAGAATTACTTGCTGTAGTTAATAAACGGATTGATGACCTCAGCATAGACAAAGAAAGCAAAGAGAAGTTACGTAAGTCTGTATTCGACAAGATAACTGAAAGAGGGAGGGTAGATCCGTATTTCCCACTTATGCGATCCGGCGACTACAAACTTAGTTTCCAAGCCTATAACGAAGCAACAGATAGCACTGAACCTGTGTTCTTAATGTTTGAAACGCCTAGAGAACGGCGTAAGTACATAGAAAATGTTTTAGAGAACGACAACAGAATAGAGCGAGATAGTGCCGGTGAGTTGGTGTACAACGAATACGACGGTAATGATAGCCCGACTTACAAAAAGACTACTTCTGTCGGCTTCGTTAACGAAGTATTGGAGATTATGGAAACCGCTAAAGTAGATGCAGCGGTCAGAAACGATATCCTTAACTCGTTCATAGAAACTCTACCTGAAACATCATTTGCCAAGAACTTCCAGAAACGTGAAGGTATCGCTGGGTTTAACCAAAACCACACGCAGGTTATGCGGTCTAAGATCTACGACATTGGGCGACAAATTACACGGTTGGAATACACTAATAAGATAACAAAACTACGAGAGCAAATACTCGGCACTGATCCTGACATGCCAGATAGTGAAAAGTCTGCCATGCAACGGATGAGGGAAAAAGAAGGTACTCTCAAAGACCTACAAGATGAACTTGTAGCCCGTGCTGATTTTGCAATGCGTCCTCCTAAAGATGGTATCGCTCAAGCAGCTAACCGCGCTGCCTTTATATGGACTATCGGGTTTAACACTTCGTCTGCGTTGGTTAACCTCTCGCAAGTACCTCTCTTTGTGTTACCTATGCTAGGCGGTAAACATGGCTTCCGTGCTGCGGGTAAAGCGATTACTGACGCAGCGGGGTTAGTCTCTGGTACGTTGATGTCGAAATCTACAAGGCGTAGACGTATTAGAGGGATTGTCCCTTTCGGTAAACAAGATACGGTAGACGCCTTTGCTATGCCTTCCATCGACAATTTGTTTGAGATGGATGAAGCGGGTAACTACACTGTCCGTAAAGACATTGAAGGGTACGCGGAAAGACGCAAAGAACTCGAAGAGATCCTCCCATTAGTTCAGCTTGCCGCAGGGCGTGGACAACTTAACCGATCCTTGTTTGCGGATAGTTTGGGTCTAGATTCTTCTGGACGAGATAAGAACATTATCGATAGAGTAAGTTCTTGGTCAGCCTTTATGTTCCATCAGGTGGAGCAGTACAACCGTCAAGTAGCTATGTTGGCTGCATATAAATTAGAACTAGCCAGACTAAATGATCCCAAACGAGCTACCGCAGAAGAACAGAAACTATCGTCAGCTAAGAAAAAAGAACTTGCTGCTCAAAACGCTTTATATGAAGCACAACAGTTAAACGGCGGTTCAGTATTAGAGACTGCTCCCAGATGGGCGCAGAAGGGTATAGGTCGAGTCGCCCTGATGTACAAGACGTATGGTATTCAGATGTACTACACCATGCTTCGAGCGGCTAAGACCATGCTAAACCGTGAGAACGATCCTGAAATAAGGAAGGCAGCGTTCAGGCAATTAGTGGCTGTACATGGAACGGCTTTGTTCTTTGCAGGGGTACAAGGGCTACCGTTGTTCGGTGCCTTCACCATGATCGCAAACTTGTTCTTAGACGATGATGAAGACGATGCGGAGACCATCGTACGTAAGTACATCAGTGAAGGGTGGTATAAGGGCGCATTAACTGCATTGCTCGATGTTGATGTATCTCAACGTGTAGCTCTTACTAACTTGTTGTTTCAAGCAAACCGATACAATCGAGATGCTTCTCCAGAAGAAACTATAGGGTACTACTTAGGTGGCCCTGCATGGAGTGTAGGTAAATCATTTATCCGAGGTACGGGTGAACTTATCAACGGAGATATGCAGCGAGGTATTGAGTCTATGGTGCCGGGGGCGGTACGTAATGGCCTTAAAGCAATCCGTTATACAGAAGAGGGCGCACTCACCAGACGTAAAGATCCTATCCTTGATGACATCACCACAGGCCAGTTGTTCTCTCAAGTAGTAGGATTTGCACCTGCTGACTATGCTAGACGACAAGA
>Ga0208917_1000182_pt1 | contig 32750 bp, 43 predicted proteins | sample DEB08_DNA_10_FD_185500 | JGI IMG/M metagenome (GOLD analysis project Ga0208917, IMG submission 185500) | Aqueous microbial communities from the Delaware River and Bay under freshwater to marine salinity gradient to study organic matter... | ecosystem: Environmental > Aquatic > Marine > Coastal ...
AATATTAATTTGAATGGTGTTCCTTCTTTAATATTATCTGAACCATCTACTGATAAAGTACCAAATAGTAATCCTTTGTTTAATGGTTTAGAGAAGTTTGTAGTTGTGTTACCTGTATCGTATACAAAATCTTTTAGAATTAATCTATCAGTATCGTATTTAATTCTAGCTTGCATTCCTACGATTGGTTCACCTGAATGTTTTAGTTCAACTATTACTTGTCCATTTTCTATCTTACTAACCATATCAAAATTAACTGTACCAACTGGTTTAGATGATAGACTGATATTAAATGATTTAGCAGTTACTGATACTTCTGCAGGATAAGTTGTACTATGGGATTGATCTAAATCAACATGATGCCAATATCCAAAAGTAAAGGTTTGTCCGTCTTCTGTAGGAGTAAATTCACTTTCCCATCCTCCTCCTGTACCGCCTTCTTCTTTATTTAGTGATACAGAAGCTCCTAATACCTCTTCATTATAATCTTCTATTCTAACTGTAGCAGTACATCCGTGGTACCAAGTTCCATCTTCATTTTGGTTAGGTAAACAGTACCCTGGACCGTCACCTCCTGAAACATCTACACCCATCACATAAGCAAGTATACCGTATGTATCTGCAGAGTTAAGTGTGCCGTCTAAGTTAGCATCTGCTGAGAATCCTTCGAATCCGTTGTATTGATAATCTCCTCCGTTTATACCTACATCAGTTAGAAACTTAAATGCTCTATAAGCATCTGTAACTGTGTGTACATCTGGGATGTATGAACCATCAATTGGTTCTAAAGTAAATAATGAATATGCAGAATCTAATTCTACTTCGTTTATTATAACTTCAGCATTTGCATCTAAAGTGTAAGTAGTCGGCATTTCTTGTCCTCCCATTGATCCTTTAGCTACGTTTACTTGAAAATTAGTAGGATCTAATGTTTCTGGTAAATCAAAATGTAATTTAGTAGAGTATGTTACTGCTTCTTCAATTGAATAAAGATATCTAGCTTCTGATTTAGTAGCATAGATAGAAGTTGGTAAAGCAGCATCTGTGTCTTCTAACCCAGCTAAATTGATTCTGAATTCTTTCTCTACATCTCCTGCTGTTCCTGGTTTAACATCAAAACACATGTCAAATATAGAGATAGCTGTAGTGTAATCTGAAGGAGATAACAAATCTTGGAACGATTTAGTGGATAGCTGAATTGCTATCCTAACAACACTCCATTTAGCATTTTGAGGTGAATAAGATATATTACCAGCTTTCCAGTCAATATACTTTTGCATCAAGTTATGATTATCTATAGAATTAAAACTTGTGTTAGCGAAGTCATATTTTTCTGTTGCTACTCCAGGATCACTTATAATACCAATACCTGGAAAATCAAAACAACCATCTACTGGGGTAATCAAGTCGTGGTTATATTGAATGTCTAAGAATAGGTACTTAAAGTTAGCTAAAGCATCATAGTCTGCAGATCCTACTGCTGCCATGTGTAACTCCATTCTAAGTACTTCTCCTTCTTGAATAGGGTTTGTTTCATCAACTACTGCGTCTGTATCTTGATTTACAAGTTTAAGTCCAAACTGTACATTCTGTCCAAATGTGAGTAGAGGTAAAAATAAAAATAATAGTAATAATTTTTTCATTAAAGATTAAGTTTATCAATTAGGTCTTCGCACAACTTTTTAATTGCTGTTGAAACGTTTGCCTGGGAAAACTTGCCGCCCTCATCTATAATAAGAGTAGCTGTTGATATAGATTTAGCCTCACCAGTTGCTTTGACGGGCTTTTTTTTCTTTCCATCTTTTATAATGTATGCTTGAGCTGCTAGCATATAGGTATCGGTATTTTTACCGTATATACCAATTTGAACGCTAGTCTTCTTTACGTCGAAAAATAACAGCTCTACGTTAATTATTGTTGTTGAATTTGGATTGAGATCGTATCCGGCGTCTTGAACTACTTCTTCCAGAACGTTCTTTACACCGAATGCAAAATTTCTGTTACCGGCTAAGTCTCCGATAACGATTTTATTCTCTACTGTTCCTATTTGAACCTCTTGTGCAACTACACTGAACCCAAATAAGAAACTTAATAAAAATAATAAAAGTTTCATATTAATTACTGCTTATGTCAACCGTAAAAAACAATTACAAGACGATTGTAAAACGATTGTAAAACAGTTATATGAAACTTATTTAATATAAATAGTCAAAAAAAAAGAGGCCGTAAGGGCCTCTCTTATTACTCATCATAATTGTGTAAACCGCAGTAGGTGTCAGTCAATGGATTGAATTTCCTTTGGGATAAATTCTCCGTTGACGTTTCCACATTTGGTACACTTAAAGACTGGGATTGGAATATAAGAAGGTTTGGACTGACCTGTAAGGAGTCCTGAAGCCTTTCTGATAACGAGAGCCTGGTCGAAATAGGTTCCTTGGCATTCGTCGCATGTAACTGGAGTGGTTTGTGAAATGTCGACATTCAAACTCTGCTGCATATTATTGGTTCTTGTTAGACTTACGACGAGGTTTTCTACCTTTTCGTGGACCACCTTTAGCGGCTTCTACAACATCTCCGGCTTGATTAACCACATCTTTTGCGGCATCAGCTACGTCCTTTAGCTCTTCTTTTACTCTTTTAGCTCTACGTTTTACTTCTTTTGCGGTATCTTCTACCTTATCAGGAATACCGTCTTTGTCTTCATCTTTGGCTAGTCCGAAAAACTTCGTACCTACCCAAATGGCTCCAGCAATAACCGCCACAACCAGTACAATAATTAAAATTGTTTTCATGTAATAAAATTTAAATTAACGTTAATATACTTATAAATAGACTATTAACAGCGTTCTGAGGCTAATCTAAGGCCTTTAGGTATATTAGAAGAAATAAATCCTCTTTTACCATATTTTTCTTCCATCTTAAAATAGAACGTAAGCAAATCTTTATGAGACTTAATTACTTCTTTATCATACTGTTCTTTAGTCATTCTAAATTCGAACAGGAAAGCTCTTTTGAGCTCTTCTAACTTACTTTTTTCATCTTTGTCTCTGTCTTCCTGGAGACGTTTACGGCGTGCTTTATCTACTGATATAGCTTCTTGGTATTGAACTTCGTCGTGACCAATTTGTTTAAACTTTTCGTTAATACGATGTTCAACAAGTTCAATCTCGAATATATAAGACCCCAAGTCGAAGTCTCCGTTAGCAATCCTATCGCGTAATGGATGCTTGTTGGACAGGGGATTATTCCGAAGTGTATAAGAACGCCACCACATAAAACGGTCATACTTTTTCTTGTAATAGTTAGTTGATAAATATTTTTCAAGCCATGCTTGAGAGTGAATTGGACTATAAGGTAAATTCATACTATAAAGATAGGATTAATTTTACAAAATTCAAACTAAATCCTTAGATATTTCATTAGAAGGAACGTAGTAAAATACGATAAAGGACTTTCTTATACCTTTTTTTACCTTATTAACACCGTGTAGATATTTACCACCATTAAATATAACAACATTAGTATTGTCTATACTGATAGTTTTACTGTCTAATATAAATTCACCTCCTTGCTCAGGTTCTTCTAAGAGAAATGTGTATGTTTCTGAAACGTCTATGTGGTAGTTGTCATAGTGAGGTTTAAAGTAAGCACCTTCTTTCATGTAATTAAGGTGTATGTTTGTAATAAACTTACTTTGTATACCGGTGTATACTTCTAGCCAGTTTAGAAGTTCCACATTGTTAGTTGTGCCTAATGGAATTAATGTCAATAAAGAACTGTCAAAACGTCCACTTTTATTACTCCCTATACCAGGAGCCGATAAAACCTTTCTTAGTTGTTCACCTACTGGTGGTTGGGCTTTGTCGATTAACTTCTTTAATGAGTTAAGTTGTTCTTTAGTGATAGGTTTTAATCGGTACATTAGATTGCATTGTTGTGTACAAATTTTTTATTAGATACAGCTTCCAAATTTACTTTATGTTTTTGTAAAACAGCAGTTAGTGCTCCACCTTCACCATACCCTACACCGTAAGAGGAATACCTTTTAAGTTTACCGTTCTTAGTAACTAGATTTTGATTAAAGGTATTTTCCCATTCACTTTGTAGCTCTAGTAAATCATCTAAAATATTTTGCGTACTGGGTAAGTATGGAAGAGACATTATAGCTTCTCCAATATAAATTTCTCTATCTAATTTGTAGTTTGTTCTTTTTAAAGCATTAATAACCATATTTATACCCTCCATAGAAAAAGGTTTATCGGCAAAATCTTCAAACTTCCATAAAGCGTAAGTATAGAAGGTATCTTTTTGTAAGTCTAACCCTAAATGTAATCCTGTGAACCAATCGCAGTCTATAAAAGTAACTCTTTGTTTTCTTTCAAGAACTGTTTTAACTAAAAAGATTAATTTATCGTAGTAACTAAAAACCTTTTTTGTATATTTTTCTGTTTTACAATTAGGAAATAACTCCGGTCTATCAGTTAAAATATGTACATCTTTTCCAACAGATTCACGTTGAACTTGATGTGTGTACTTTGCACCGAACTCTTTACCTGTGATGAGAGTTGCATATATCATTTAAGGTAGTTATAGACTGTTAAACCGTTTTGAAAATTAACTCTAAATGCTGCTTTATTCCAGTTGTCAATATACCCGTAAATGGTATGGTATCCCATCTCATTAATCCAATAGTCAAAAATTTTATTATAGTTATACAACCCAGCATCGGCAGGTCTTTTAACATTTCTTGATACAAAGCAACCTCCTCCGTACAGTTCTCCTGCAGGAAGGTCCTGTATGTTAGTTTGCCAATCAAAACATACGTTATTGTTTCCCCAATTCCAGCCTATACATTCATCGTTGTAATAAAAAAGTAAACAGTGGGAATTTGCTTCAAAACGTCTCAATACTGTTTCGTAATTAGGAACGTCATCCCAATCTGTAAGTTCTTCATTAATTAAATCTACTACTGTTTTAAGGTCATTTGCAAATGTATCAACATTTTTAATATCAGCATACTTCATACTGTAGTGTGCCTTATCCGGAAAACGTTTGTAGTCTTCTTTAAGTAACCTAATTTGTGTGGTAGACGATAAATCTATCATTTTACTCTCCTATATCAAGAATTTTAGCAGCCATACGAATCACATCTTCATCGTACTCAGTGAGCAGTCTATATGCTTTCTTTTTCAATTCTGAGGTAGGATGTTGGATAACTTCACGTTCAGAAACATCACCTAAAAAAGGTCGACGAGTAACAGTCTTACCGCCGTCTGGAGATTCAAAGATAAATGTTTTACCTTTTTCTAGAGCTTGAACTCTTTTAGTAAACTCCTTTTCTTCTTGCATTTCATGCCATTTTTTTACAGAATCGCTCATAAAAAATATCTTTAAAATTGTTATACCCTATCGCTGCATTAGCTTGCCAATCCTCAGTGGAACCGTCGTCACTAACCCATTTATATGAATATATGATTTTTTTAGCATCTATACAACTTTTCGCTATAGAATATAACTCCATATCTACAACATCACAGTGGTCAATTCTAAAGTTATACGAGTGATGATAATCAACTTCTAACTCATAAAAAGTGTCTGTGGTAAAGCATCTAATGCCGCTTTGACTAAGTTTAAGAGGTCTGTAATTGTGAATAGTTCCGGCATAAAAGTCATTGTATACCATTCCAATTTCTAAAACCTCCCCTGGTTTGTAATCTTTAAGACTACCAACTGATCCAAAATTTACAATTATATCTGGATTATGTTCATCAATGAGCTTTTGTGTGTTAATTGCAGCTTCCACTTTTCCTATACCAACTATGTGAATAGGGTGGCCAAATAGTTCATCATCATGATGTTCTAATTTAGTTGCCGATACTAGTAAGATATTAGACATTTTGTATCTTTTGGTTTTGTTAATCCTATATCAAGCAGACATATGTTGTCGTAAAGAGAGTACCCACATTTTAAAGCAAGTTTTCTAGCTGCCTCCATCGTACCTCCCGTTGCATACACGTCATCAACTATTACTGCCGTTTTGCTATCGTTAACGTTATCTGTTACCTTATTTTCCAATTGAATTACAGCAGAACCGTACTCTAAGTCGTACTCAACTGTTTGAAGATTATTAGGAGGAAGTTTACCAGCTTTTCGTATCATTTTAAATCCGGCACCGCTTATCATTGCCATAGAAGCCGCGAAGATAAATCCCCTTGATTCTATACCAAAGAAATAATCGGGTATGTGTCTACATTGAAACAACATATTACGTACAGCGTAATTATAAGCAGTATTGTCGGCAAGTAGAGGTTGTATGTCTCTAAATAATATCCCTGTTTTGGGAAAATCTTCAATCTCTTTTATATAACTTTTCAGATTCATTCTTATGTTTTAGCTTTCGCGAATATTTTGATTTATCTCCATGATCCTTCTGTAACATGCGACGTCTGGCCAATTGTGATAACTCACCTTTGGTGTATTTTTCATCTCCTATGTACTTTTTGTCTTTCACGGTTATCTATCAATTTAGTCAATACTCCCCATATCTACAACAGAAAGTAGTTTTTTATAGTATTTAACTTCACTGTCTATTAAACTATTAAATTGATCTCTAACACGTGGGTAAAGCCGGGGGTTTTGTAACACTTCCTCAAAAGCAGGATAGAATTGACTGTTTGAGTGTTTTAAGCTAAGTTTATGTCTATAATCTGTTATACTCACCGACTCTAATGGAAGTGTGTTAAATCTAATATGAGGTAGTTTATGTCTAAACTCATCAAACATATTATAAAACATCTGTGTGTGAAGACTATTGTGTACTAAACTTTCAAACATAGTGTTAAACAACGATAATAAAAACTGTACTAATTCGTCGTGATGCCTTTCAAAGAAATGCTGCGGCCATGGTGTGGGTGTCACCCCTTCGTAACTAAGATTATCATCATAATACCTGTCATGTACCTTTAAAAAAGGAAACTGTTGAGTTAATTGGGGAAAACACTTTTGTCTCATACGTGGATTAAAAATATCCTCTACAAGTCCTGAAAATAGTTTATGTCTAGGGTGGCGTGTTACTACTGTAATGGGTTCGTTAAAAAATGAAGGTAGGCATGAATCTAAATCTCTATAATCCATAAAGTGTTTAAAGTGCGATTTAGAATAAAAATAAGTAAATCCTTGCTTGTATGAGGTGAGGTACCACCTGTCTTTAACATTGAAAAAAGTAAACCAACCTGGTTTATTATGTGCAAAACCAAAATGAGGTATACGGTGCATTTTAAATATAAATAGCTTAATAAAAAACCCCGCCGTTTCCGGTAGGGTCTTTGTAAAAAATGCGCGTGACGACTTCGTCGGTTAGAGAGAAACGCCCCCTACCCTTTCGTTTCATCCATGTTCGCCTTTTTGTAAGGAGTGATTAACTTCTTGATCTCACCTGCTGCTTTTCTAGCTCTTGCTTGAGAAGCTTTAGTAGTACCTCCGTTTTCACTCTCTAAAATAGCAAACTGCTCTGCAATCTGCTCAAACAATTCTTGTTTTGCACTCATAATTAATTGATTAAATTTAACCTAACAGCATGTTTGGATCTGTTCCTGCTGTATTCTTTTTCTCTTTACCTTTACTAACTACTGCTTCTGTAATTAATAAAGTTCCTGCAACAGATGCAGCATTCTCTAAAGCAAGCCTTGTTACTTTAGTTGGGTCTATAATACCCTCTTTAAACATATTAAAGAAATCTTCTTCTCTTGGATTATAACCAAACCAAAAGTCATCTTCATTCTTAATACGTTCTTCTATATCACCTATAGTATCATTATCTAATCCGGCATTCTGAAGTATCTTGTAGAATGGTTGTTCGATAGCGTTGATTACGATATCATAACCGGTAAGTTTGTCTCCTTCTACTTTTTCTTCTTCTAATGGATTAGTTAGAGTGTCTGTTAACCATTGAGCAGCTCTTAGTAAAGCAGTTCCACCTCCAGGTAAAATTCCTTCTTCAATAGCAGCTTTGGTTGCATGTAAAGCATCATCAACTCTGTCTTTTTTCTCTTTCATTTCTACTTCAGTATGACCACCAACATGTACGATAGCAACTCCTCCTACAAATTTAGCTAACCTACTTTGTAGAGTCTCTTTTTCAAAAGGAGAATTAGAATCATCAATTTGTTTTTTAATTTGATCTATTCTATTTTCAATTTCTTCTTCTGAACCTTTTGCATCAATTATGGTGGTTGTATCTTTACCAACGGTAACTTTGTTAGCCGAACCAAGCCACGAAGGGTCAAACTTGTCAAGTCTCATACCCTTTTCTGATGATACTACTTTACCTCCTGTCAATATAGCGATATCCTCTAAGACAGCTTTTTTTCTATCCCCAAACTCAGGTGCTTGTACAGCAACACAGTTTAGTATTCCTCTCATTTTATTCACTACTAAAGTAGAGAGAGCTTCTCCTCCGATATTGTCAGCAATTATTAATAGAGATTTGTTCTGATTAGAGACACCTTCTAAAATAGGGAGCAACTCTTTTACTTGTGTTAGTCCTTTGTCGGTAATTAATATTAACGGATCTTGAAGAACAGCTTGCATCGAATTATTGTCGGTAACGAAGTATGGAGACTTATAACCTCTGTCGAACTGAATACCTTCGACCGTTTCTAAATATGTTTCTCCTGTTTTTGACTCTTCAATAGTAACCACCCCATCCTGCCCTACTTTATCCATGGCAGTGGAAATTAACTCACCTACTTCGGTATCATTATTAGCTGAAATAGTGGCAACCTGTTTTAGCTGTTCTTCATCCGTGATGTCTTTCGATTCTGTAGAAAGGTATCCAGTGATGTGTTTTACTGCCTCATCAATTCCTCTCTTTATATCGACAGCATTAGAACCTTGCTTCATTCTATCTAATCCTTCTGTAAGGATGGATTGAGCAAGTAGAGTAGATGTGGTAGTACCGTCACCTGCTTGTTCTCCTGTCTTAATAGAAGCTTGCTTTACAATTTGAGCTCCTAAATTTTCTACTTTGTCTTTCAACTCTATGGACTTTGCTACAGTAACACCATCTTTAGTTGATACCGGCATGCCCATTTCCTGTTCAATAATAACGTTTCGGCCGGAAGGTCCGAGGGTAGCCGTAACTGCATTAGCTAGTTTATCGACTCCGTCTGCTAGTTTGTTTCTAGCGTCTTTTGAAAATGTAATCTTTTTAGTCATAATCTAAATCTAAATTTTTTGATTCTTTTACTACAGCTAATACTTCTCTGTCTTGAGCTATAAAATATTCTTCACCTTCAAAATCTATTCTTAAAGTACCAATTTTTGGAACTAATACTATATCTCCTACTTTACAAGAGCGTACTGTGATTAATTGTCCATGTTCTGAAAGTCTACCAGGTCCGGTAGCAATAACTTCTCCCATTTCCGGTCTTTCTTTACCCATGTCAGGGATTACAATCGATCCGTATGTTTGTTCACCTTCATCAATAGGTTTAATTAATATACGGTCGTTTGTTGGTTGTAACTTCTGTGCCATTTAATAATAACGTTTTATTTAATATATGATTTATCTATTGAAAATCAAACCCCAGAGAAGAAAAATTTAGCTAATTTTCAAAGTTTTTAACTCTGACCCTTTAGCAAAAGGAATTGCAATTGATAATAGTCCATTTTCAAACTTAGCATTTGCTTTAGTTAAATCGAACTTACTATCAATTTTCCAGCCAAGATTAAACGAACGTTTAGCTATTCCTTTATGTATATAGTCAACGTCTGTTTCTTCTTTAGCCTTGTTGTAATTAACTCTAAGAGTATTGTTTTGGGTTTGAATCTCTAAGTCCTCTTTTGCGATTCCTGTAGCCGCTATGTCGAATACCAATTGGGTATCGGTCGTATAGATGTCTACTGGGTGAGGAACTTTGGTTTCTGCCAGCGGAGTAAATTGGCTGGCGTCTTGGAAAAAATTTCTAACTAAAATGTCGAACGGATTACGTTCATAAAATAATGTACTCATATCATTTAAAATTTGTGACGTCCTAAGATCGTCGGTTAAACAAAATAAAAATCTCTCTGGGGTTGATTCTCATTTATTATAAATATAGAACTTTTAGAATTAAAAACCAACTTTTATATTAAAATTGTTCCTTTTAACCCTGTCCATGATTTAGCTAATCCTTTATGAAAATTTTGCATAACAAGCTTCCACGGTTCTTCTCCACTTAAGTAGTCTAAAGCAACTCTGTTGTTATGTACTAGTATATCTTTCATATCAAAAAGCATATTTTCCAATCTAGGTAAAGATAAAGAATTTAAATATTTTAAATTATCTAATATAATTTTTATAGCAACTCTAGCATCATTAACATCATCATACGATTCATCCCAGAATTTGTTAAAAGTTTTGAACCCAAATACGTTTTTTAGGTCTTTTAGGTAATTTTTATTTCCTAACACAATAAAAGGTCTATGGGTAAGGGTAGGTTTAAATAACTTTTCTGTATGAAAATTTATATTACTAATAAGAGGGTCAGAGCTCAATCCTCTAAAACAGTATGTTTCAACTGTTATATCTACAAATATTTTTCTAAAAAATTCATGATCTGGAAATGCAAAGTATGGTTCAAGGTAGTAGTCGTCAGATTCACGGTTTGGTATATTGTACATTGGTAACTTTGGAAGTAACTTTTGTATTATCTCATTATCCTTTTTTGTAAGAGTCATTATAGGGGGAGGAGATAATGTACCTAGTCTTAAATCAGACGGTGTTGCATTTTTGTAAATCTCCTTATAGTAATCACTAGTGACATACCTTAAAAACCTCTTGGGTGTTTCTTCACCAAAGTTATAATAGCATTGGTCTAATAGTTTAGATTCAATTAGTTCATTCAGAAGTAACATTCTATAGTTTTTTGTTTTCCCTGAATAAACTAAAAATCTTTTTTCTAAACTTAACTTATTAAATGCGTATTTTTCGGTATAGTTGTGTATTGTTTCACTTAATTTTATTCTTGCTGGTGAATAAAATTGATTCCAATGGTGTATAAAATTATATGCTGCTGAGTGACTTTGTATTAAAGTTACGTATTTAGGAACGTTTTTAATGTAGTCATCTATAAAAGTTTCTTGACCTGTTCCTTGAAAAAATAAATAAACATGATTTTGTAATTTATTACTAGTGATAAACTTTTCTAATTCAAGAAACAGTACTGTGCGAAATATTTCTGCTACTTCTCCTTCTTCTACAAGAAGTAATCCACAGTCTGTATTAGTTTTTAAATATTCAAGCCCTTCAGTATCTGCAAATTGTGGTTTGTATTTACCTGTCTTATAAAGGTTAATTAAAACGTAATATTCCGGAGGAAATTTAACTACCAAATATTCTTTATCATCAGCTTTAAAAAGTTCCATACTAAAATGACATATTTCCTTTGGTGCCTGTCCATGCTACACCTTTACCGTCTAAATACTTTTTAACGTCTCTTTTCCATGCTTCTCCTCTCATAAAGTATCGTTTAGCAATATTACTGTTGTGTACTAAAATATCCTTCATATCAATCAACATATTCTGTAACTGGTTAATAGTTAATGAATTTAGGTATTTCATGTTTTCAATTATTATGTCGTATGCAGCTTGTGCAGAATGACTATCATCGTATCCTTCATCCCAATAGTCTCCAAATGACTTGTATCCAAATTCATTTTTTAAGTCTCTGAGGTAAAATCTGTTACCCAACGCCATAAAAGGTCTAAATGCCAGTATAGGTTTAGTAATTTTTTCAGTAAAAAAGTTAATATTTTTAAATAGGTTGTTCGCAACTATGCCTCTATGGTGGAACGTCTCATTAACTATGTCAACAGCTATAGATTTATATAGTTCAGGCTCTGGGATGATCCACCAAGGGTCGTAATAATAGTCGTCAGTTTTTCTAGGTAAATTAAATAAGGGTAAAATATTTTTGTGTATATGTCTAACAGTGGTTAGTTCCTCATCAGAAATTAATAGTTTATGATTACGTAAAAATTCTGCTTCAGATTTACCATGATGGTTGTTTATTATTTCTCTATAGGTCCAACCCTGGTCCATAAACTTTTTAATTACATCCTTGTCTAGCTTTATATACTCATTATTAAATGAATAGTAGGTATTGTCTAAAAGATCTGTTTTAAGTAACTTATCTAAAAGTAATAACCTACTAACTCTAGATTTTCCAGCAAGGATCAAAAAAGCTTTTTCAATTTTTATATTCTCTAAAAAATACTTTTTAGTGTAGGTTGTCTTTAGTTTTTCTTCTGCATCATGTACATTGGAGTGCACTTTAGTCCAGTTCATACAAAAGTTGTATGATGCACTCACACTTCTAACTAATGTTATAAAATTTGGTACTGTTCTTAGGTACGTGTCTATATAGTTTTCTTGGCCATACCCTTGATATAAAATGTAGACATGGTTTGTGAGATTATACGTCTTGCGATACTTAGTAACTGTCTCAATTAAAGGGTTTCTTTGGTAGTCGTCACACTCACCTTCTTCTAAAATTAATATGTCAACTTTAGGATTTTTTTTCAGATACTCAACTTCCTCTAAACCACCGAACTTAATGATGTATTCTTCAGAATAGTATAGGTGAATTGAAGCATAATGTTCATAAGGTAATCTAAAAATTACAAATTCTCTGTCTCTGTGTTTCCAAGTTTCCATTTCCAATGTTCAATAGTTCTGTTTAAACCTTCATCTAATGAAACCTTTGGAGCCCATCCTAGTCTTGATGTAATTTTTTGATTAGTAGAATTTAAAAGCCAGATTTCCCCTGGTCTTTCTGGTTTAGTGTCCCAGTTGACTTTACCGTTCCAGTTTAGTTTTTTTGCTATTAAATCTACATATTCTGATATTCTGATAGCATTATCTGGTCCAAGACAAAATATTTCACCGACAACTTTTTCAGGGTTATTAATTACCTCAACCCATGCATCTAGTAGGTCGTCTATATAAATAAAGTTTCTGTACGGAGTTCCATAACCAAGATTAATCTCATCTTTATTTTTAATCATCTGAGTAATAATCTGCTCGGTGACAAAAAAGTCGTTGTCTTTACGTCCAAAAGCGTTAGTTTGTCTAATTGCAGTAAATGGTAGTCCGTAACTCCTATGAGCATACTCTAAGTATTTCTCACACCCATATTTTGCAACTGCATAAGGAGCATTAGGGTTAGGGGGTGTTTGCTCATTAAAAGCAACAATACCTTTGTTTTTACCCTCCTTAATTAAATCAGAAATTGGCTGCCACCCGTACACTTCCATAGTAGAAGCAAATACGAAATTTTTAAGATTTTTTAACCTCTTTGCAGTTTCAATTAAATTTACTGTTCCAGTGTAATTAACTTCTGAAAAAGTGATTTGCTCATAAAAGCTTTGTTCTACTTCAGTCCTAGCGGCTAAATGTACTATAATATCAGGGTCGGCATCTAATAATTCATGTGCAACCTCTTTATGGTTTCTGAGATCGTTTTGAAGTAAAATTAATTTATGTTCTGATAATCTTTCTCTAATGTGACTACCTATAAATCCTTGCCATCCTGTAATAAAAATTTTCATATTTTGTATCTAAGTGTTATGTTTGGGTCGGGGTTATCGTTTACGTATTCAAATATTTTTTCTATCTTATCTATATCTTTTTCGGTTTTTACATAACTCAGTTCATTGGCAAAATGTAATTCTACTCCTCTGTCAACTGCCAATTTAAGTACTTGCAACCTTCTTTCTTTGTCATCTGGTAAGCTGTAAATAGAACATAAGATAATTCCTTCAATTCCTAGACCGGTAATAAACTTTTCTAAACCTGGTAGCCAATCGCAATATTCACTTTCGAACTGATAATCATTTATATTAATATTAAATTTGGTACAATATTGTTCAATAATCGCTCTTTGCATAGGAAGAGGTATTTTATTAGAAAATTTTGTGTTCCAACTAGCGTAACTTACCCACGTTTTTGTAGTGTCTATATTAATATCTGATTCTCTTTCACCTAAAAATCTAAAGTACCCTCCTGGTAGTTTCCTATGGTAGTGCCCTCCTTTAGGTAGAATACGTCCATCCATTGACCACCTGGTTATCTCAGTTTCATTGTTGAAATTACCATGTATGTGCTGCTGTTGAAATAGGTATGCCTGTCCTGGTTCCAGTTTAATAGGTTGAGAATATTTACCACAAGCTTCTTGTATGGTGTCGTAATCCCATTTGTTATCATACGTGTTTTGAGTGATTTTTACACTGTCATCAAACGAAGCAACATACATACTGTTAGTATCGTACACTTTAGTAAAAGGAGTCCAAATAGTTCTTAAACCTAATCCGTTACCAACCCATATTCCTTGGTGAAAAGCAAGTAACCTTCCTTTTTTTGCTTGGTCTGGTATTACTATACGAATTGTGAAGTACCGTTGTATCATCCATTCATCGAAACCTATGTGTTCTCCAACAACATCATTGAAATAAGAATCAACTCTGTCTGCGAATTCATCAGAACCACAGTAGGATTGACAGTGCCTACCTAAAATACTAATTTCTGAAGGTGTAAGTACTTTGTGTACTGTTTCTAAAGTTTCTATTTGTGGAAATTTCTCTCTGGCGACGTTTAACCAATACTCTGGCCAGTTATGTTTTTTAAGATCATAATCTACTATTTTTCGATCTGTCTCTGGAAATAAAACTTGATAGTTCATATACGTTTCAGTATAACTTTAAAATAAATAGTTATTTAAATCAAATTAGCCTGGTTTTTACCCACACATAACTTGTAGTAATAGTTCTCTATTTCTAAATACTTATTTATTTTTTTTATAATTTCTACATTTAATTTAGTACCTGAAAATACTTTATCTATTTCTGAATATCTTTCACTGTTAGAATGTTTCATTTCTGAAGTCTGGCCGGTTGGGTGCCAATCTTCTATGTCCATTGTGTAAAAGTTGTTAAGTTTAGAAAACTTATATGCAAACTCATGATAAGGAGCTAGATTAGGATCGTACATAATTACATCCCAATGTTCATTTAGAAGTCTTGTAAAAAATGTACTTTTGTATATATCATCAGGAACTTTAAATTTGTATAATTTATGTTTGGTGTTTGTGTATATATGAAATGCTGTTTGCACTAAACCAGAGTAGAACCTTTTAGTAGGTTCTCTTACTAGTATTGTAGGGTTAAAATTTAATTTAGTGTCTAAAGTAATGTTTTTAAATTTTAAGGTCCCGGTCTTTGATAGACTTGAAACAGTATTTGCACCGATTTTGTACGTCGTGAGAAAGTACAGGTTATTTATTTCTCCATAAACAGCTGATACTTTAACCATAAAGCTAAATAATGTAATCTGGGATAATTCGTGTTAGTTTACTAGTAATATTATTTAAAGGATATGCAAGTTTACGTGTATGGTCTGACCAGACTTCGTTTTCGGAGTAGTGATTTAAATGTTCACTTGTAATAGGAAAAGTGTTTTTAATAACTTTACCTACAGGTATTGGTAAGTACAAATGTTTTTCTAAACCATACCCGTCGCACCATCTAGTAAAATCTGAGTTTGAATATATTTCTTCAAAACTGTTTCCAAAAAACACTTTTAAACTACCGTTAATATTATCAAGATTAGTTATATCGTATTCTAAAGGGTCGTCATATTCAGCATAACAAAATTCATAATCCTTACCTGCAATAGATTTGCCAAAAAATACATCGTATTCGTAATAATTATCCGGAAGTGATTCTTTTAACTCATCCTCATTAATTCTATTTGTAAAAAAGTACTTGTGAGCTCCGGTGGTTATATCATAACTATCCCACTCAAGTTGAAGATAGGAATTCTCAAAATTTTCTCCAGAGTACATTAACCAGCTCCTTTCACTAGTTTGAAATCCTTCATAGAAGTGTATGTACTTGTTAATTCGTTCTATAGCCCCGTAAAACTTATCTGTGTGTTCTTCTATAACCTCGTACTCTGGTGTAAGAAATTTTCTAAAGTTTTCTATTTTTTCTACATAAACATCTTTTTTCAACTGTTTAAGATCTTCCTTATGAATTTCGTGTTGCCAATTTGTAACGGAAGTCATAGCAATAGTAAAACAACGGTGCATTAAATTTGTATGTTTCCACCCCATGCCAAGAAAAGCTCTATATGGAAATTTTTTACCAACCACACTGTCATTAGCATCGTCTATTGCTTTATTAATCTCATCAACACAGTCTTTCTGTGTCATATTAATTACCGGGTTTACCCAGTCACTAGGTTTTGATCTAAAATGATGTTTATGTGGAAAAATACTAGACTGTGTAGCTTTAAAATCCTGATCTAAATTATTGGCCTTATAGTAATTTTTATACGTGTTATACGAATCAACCCACTTCCTTACAGCAGGAGTATCTAGTAACTCTATTTGCAGAAAGTGTTTATCAAGTTTTAAATCTAAAGTGTACATAAGTATTTTTAAATAAATATCAATGTCCGTCTCTCCAGTTATTTGAAATCTCTGGTGGAGCTTTAAGAGTTACTCCTGGAAGTTTGGTGGTATCTTGCATGATTTGTTGCACTATAGGGGCAAACATCTCTGCATCTTTTTCATCAACATTAATTAATAACTGGTCATGTACCTGTGCTTGAACTTTTGCATCAATACCCAACTCTTCAGCCTTACGGTTAATAGCTAATGCTGCTCTGTTAACTACAGCTGCTGCTAAAGATTGAAGTTGAAAGTTAAGACAGTTGTTAAGGCCGTTACGATAGTCACGATATGCTTTCATAACCTGGTCCTTACCGTAGGTAACCTCTAGTTCTTTTCTAAATCTCCAGTCCATCATTCTATCACCAAACTTAGCATAGGTTTTTTTAACTCTAGGTAAATGACGAACTCTTCCTACATAGTTCTTTATAAATCCATTCAACTTAACCTGTTCTCTAGATCTTTCTCTCCATTCTTTAAGTTGAGGGAACCCATCCAAGTAACCGTTAACTAACACTTGTGCTTCTTTTTGAGTAACTCCTAAAGTCATACCTAATGCATAAGCCTCCATACCGTATGCAATACCAAGTGAATAAGCTTTAGCAGTATTACGTTTAACTGGGTCTACTTTTTTTAGATAGTTATCAGCAGATTTGTCAGCAGAAACACCTTCAAGCTTTTCAGTTTTGATAGCAACAGTTGAGTAGAAGTCCCAATTTTTTTCAAAAATTTCTTGTAAACCTCTGTCTCCTGATACGGAAGCAAAACAGTGAGGCTCTAATGATTCGTAATCGGCATCGATTACTTTTCTACCTTTACCAGCAATTAAAAATGCTCTTACAATATTAATATACTTCATTAAGATAGGAGCATCCTGACCTTCTTCTAACGGTTTAGGTAACTGCTGAGCATCAGAACCATAACGACCAGATACTGTGCCGTTTTGCTTAAAGTAAAAATAGTATCTTCCATTTTCATTTCTATCTAAAAACCTATCAACATAGGTTGATTTAACTTTAAGTAATTTATTATAGATTCGTAGGTTCTCAGCCCATGGGTGTTCTTTAGCAAGTTCTTCTACCATATCCATGTCAAACTTAGCTCTACCTGATTTAGTATTAGCGCCTGTTACTTTAGGTTTAATACCCATATAGTCAAAAATAATCTCTCCTAGATGTTTCTTAGATTGTATATTAATGTAATCACCATCGTTATACTCTCTCCACATATCTAAACATAACCTTCTAGCCTCCTTCATGTCGAGATGCTCAGTATTACCACCAAGTAAAAACTGTTTAACTCCTTCTTCTATTTCATTGACAGTTTCTAACTCCTCAATCTTTGATTGAGTTAAAGAATACTTACCAGTTTTTTCTGATTTAGGTAAACCAAGAGAATATCTAGCTACTAATTTTTGAGCAAAATTACCTTTATGGGTAATTGGAAATTTTTCCTCAGCAGTTTTTAATACCCAAGCTTTAGCCTCAGAAGTTTTAAGCAGAGATTTCATAACTATCTCCTTATTTTTCTTAAGATCGTCAGTTATCTCTACGTTAATTTTGTTTAGTAGGTCCATATCGAGATCTACACCCATCATCTCCATAGGTAGTGTAACTTCTCGATAAATCGGCATTACTTCATCTTCAAAAAAGAATTTCTCAAGTCCTTCATCTCTAAGCTTATCCAAATATAGATTACAAATGCGAAGGGTAAGGTCAGTATCAGCAGCAGCGTATTTACTGAGTATGTCAAGGTCAGCTTTATAAATTTCAAAACTTTCTTTAGTAACGGAACCACCATTTTTCTTAATACTTTCTTTTAGTTCAATTTGTTCTTGGTTAGCAGCCTCTTCGACATTTAGTCCAAGAGCCTGTTGATTCATTATCGCTATGGACTTTAATCCAAAAGGGTTACCGAATCCAAAAGCACCCTCCTCGTAAACTGTATGGACAAGTAGTCCAGTATCAACCCATATTTGCCTAGATAAATCAACACCGTAAAAATTCTTTATAAACTGAACGTCGAAAGAAGCATTGTGAAATACTAGTTTCTTTTTCTGTTCCACTAACATTGAAAGTAGGTTACGAGAAATAGTCTCAGTAGAGGTACCGTCAATCTTCTGTAGTTCAAGTAAACCTTTATCAAAGTTCCAGACTAGAGTTGGAATATAGAAACCGATACCTTCATCCCCAGACAACGACCAACCTACAATTTTATCCTTCCTAGGATTAAGACCGGATGTTTCTGTATCTACTGCAATAACGTCTGATTCGTTAATATGTTGAAACATTAAGTTTAACGTTTCAGAATTTTGAACTGTATAATACTTTTTTTCTAACTTCATATACTATCTTACTTTATCACCAAAAACCATTGAACGAAGGCTGCTTTCTGTCCAACTTACTTTAACATAGTCTTGTTCTAAACTAGCCTCTAAAAATTTAGTAATAATAGCTGCAGTACCATCTTGTTTTTTAAACTTACTTTTGTTATATAGAAATTCATAAATTTCATTAGCATGGTTTTTATTTAACCATCTGTTGGTATTATTTCTATAAAAAGTAGTAACCCAGTTGCTTACCTTTTGATAGATCGGTAAAAAATCTTCATTAATTTTAGACATAACCTTAATTATTTTGTATATCTAAATATAGTAAAAATACTTCAGACTTACAACTAATACTCACCATAAAGGTCGAACTTCATTGGCTCTTCTTCTGGTATCTCTATTTCGTTGGTTTCTATGGCGTATAACTTTCCTTCTAAAGGCTCTAATCTATAATGTCCTTTAAATTTAGTTTTTCGCATGTACATAGTAAGAGCCATTACTAGTCCTTCTATGGTAGTTCCTTGATCAATTACTAGCTCCCAATTGTCTCCGGGAGGTATTCTGGTTGCAATTAGTACTTTTTCTTCTTGTATTTCTAGTTCAGCCATAATGGTTTAAATAGTTTAGTATAAATATTCCAAAAGTATTCCTCGTAACTAGGGTGATCTATCCAGTGGTTAGTGGTACCTTCATAACTACTAGAAGGTAGTTTATGTAGTTTTGCAAATTCCTTAACTACTTCAAACATACCTGGGTATCCAGAGAATGGGTGTAATTTTTTGTATACAGGTAAAAAATTAATATATCTCTCACTATTTGGAGTTTCAGCACATGATAAAATTAAATTGGAAGACATTGTGTAAAAACTAACATACTTTTTTGTTTTAAGTACTTCTGGGATGTAATTTTTTACAAAATGGTAAGTGGGTATTAAATGTTGGAGTGTTTGAAAATCATCATAAAGGTATTTTAAATAGTCACTGTAAACTTTATCAACTTCACCAAGTGTATCTACTTCACGGGGGTGTTTGGTGAAAATTCTGTTAGAGTTTATACCACTCCTAGGTCTGAGATGAAAACTGGATAAATACTGTCTTGCATGGTCTGTCATCCCTACTACAACACCATCTGATTTTTTAATATTATTTAAATTAAGGTATATTTTTTCAAGAGTATAAGTTAGACTGGAACCGGCTAAACCACTGATACGTACTTCACTAAAGCCACCCTCTGTCTGTATATGTTTGATCCAGTTGTCATTATAAGCACAGAAACTGTCCCCAAAAACCCAAAGAACATTACCCATTACCTACTGTCTTAACGTTTTTCGAATTGTGTAATTAGGGTTGGTAAAGAAATCTGGTATAAGCATTTTATGAGTTGCTCTAATAGGATTAATATCAATACCCCCTCTTCTAGTATATAAACATGATACCATCAAATGTTCTGGTTTAAATCTTTCAGTTAAATGAGCAAATATCATCTCACATATCTCTTCATGAAAGTGACTAACTGTTCTATGACTAACAATATATTTAGCCAACGATTCAGCAGATGGGACTTTTTCTCCTTTAATATAAATAAAAACATCACCCCAATCTGGTTGGTTAGTTACTCTACAATTCGATCTCAATAAATTAGACCTAACCTTTAGTTCTTCTCCTTCCCCAGTTTCTAATTGATCTGCATCTGATTTAAAAGCTGTAAAATCTATATCGTCTAATTTAGCAATATCTGCTATATCCTGATATTCATCTGAGAAAGATAAAGGTTCAGTTTCAAATTCAGAAGCAAAAAACGTAACTGTAGTATTAGTATCTAAAAGTTCATCTAAATCTCTTTTAACTCTTGCTTCAATACCGGAAATACAATCAGCAGCATTATCACCTATTTGAGTCATATTAAAAGAATTTAAGTATAACTTTATAGATTTAGATTCTACGTGATTTTCACTATCTGATGGGCATACTATTTTAAGCATTCCGGCAACAGGTTGACCTTTAGTCGTAATTGCAGATACTTCGTATGCATTCCATACATCAACCCCTTTAAATTCTGCTCCAGTTAAATTATAACCTTCTCGGTTAAGGTAACGGGGTATTTTAACTAGTAGTTCAGGGCTATACTGGTCGGAGTATCCGTCACCGCCAACTTTACCTAAATGTTTTGCAGCTATTTCTTTTACTGCTTCATAATTTTTAACTTCACTCATATTACATGTTTAAAATATAGAGGCCATAGCCTACTAAGAGATTAAAATTTACAATTACTATGTTCCACTGTTTAGCGATCCATACTTGAGGTATAGACAAAACTGCTCCAATAAGGTAGGTATAAGCACCTATATTATCATACTGTAGTAAGTAAGGAGATGACATTATAAATGCTGATCCCATATATCCGACTCTATTAGAGATTCTTTCTATAGGAGTAAGTTGTCTCTGTACAACCATCATCCTTAAGAGTCTCATATACCAACGAGTCTCACATTTTAAGCAAGTTTTCTTATCTTCATGCTTAAACTTAGAGTCTTTTTTCTCTTTACCGCAAACGTTACAAGTTCTCATAGTAACCAAATGTGTAAATAGCCCCTTCAACATCAACAGTTTCGTTGGTAAATGTAAATCCGTTTTTCTTATAAAACTGAATTGCTTCTGGGTTAGACCAAAGAGTAACTTTTTTATATTTTCTATTTAAAGTGCTCAATATTCTACTTCCTAATCCTTTACCTTTTCTAGAAACAGTAAATCTACTTAAGTGTGCAGAATTATCCTCACCTTCTCTTATAAATGCAGTACCAATTCCACTTTCAGGAGAATACTCTGTTTGTAGTATTTTACAATTATCTAAATCTGCATAATCTTCTTTAATCCAATATTTAACTGCATCTCTTAAATATTTCATATATTCATCACCACAAGAGAAAGCAAAATCAAATACTGTTGTAATATCTACTTCATCTAAATTTACCGGTAATGCTAATTTAGGTCCTAAAACTCTTTTAAATTTTTGTACCCTATCCTTAACATTACCTGAAAGTTCAATAAGTTTTAAGTTAAACTCTTTAGTATAGTTTTCAAAAATAGAAACTATTTCATCTCTAAATTTAATATCTGCACTTCTAACTCCATCATCTTCAATAGGTATTTCTGGAGGTAAATAAAAAATATAATCATAACGAGGTAAAACTTCCTTAGCAACACCAACTGCATAATCCATTATCCACTTATCTACCTTACCTTGATCGTACAACCACTTAGTATAAACTAATCCATCTAGAGCACATCTATCAGAAATAAAATGCTTTTTCATTATATTTTCTGCATGTATAGTAATGGTAAAAATCTGAGACATATTGCTGCCTTCTTCATTAATGTTAATACCTTTAGCTGCAATTTTACGAGTTAATTCGTCAATAAACTCAAACCCATACAGGTCATTTGACCTTTTTAAAGCATTAAGTAATGTCGACTTACCTGTAGATTGTGCGCCAGTTATTGCTATTTTCATACTCTATCAAATACCACTTCTAACCTATTTTTGCCCGATACAAATCTTCTAAACTTATCTACATTATCTAATATAAGATTTAAATCTAAATCCTCCAAAGGATAGTCAATAAGTTCATGAAGCTTTTGAGATTCCTTAGACCATAGTCCTTCTGGTTTATAGTCTATACCTTTTATTCCATGGACAACTGGATTACTAGTATCCAGACTGTAAATAAAATTGTAATCAGCATGTCTGTAAAAACTAAACTCTTGAGGTAAACCGCAACCTAATAGGTGATGAGGTTTATCCTTATTAATAACACCGTCTTTAAGTAAATCTCCAAGTAGCTTAACACGTCCTAGCATCCAGCTAACATACTTGTTAGGATGGGGTACAGATCTGTTGTAATACGAATAATCGAATGAAATAGCAATCATATCAACCTTAGCTATTTCATCCATAGCCTTGTAACAGTCTCTTATTTCCTCGTATGTTTTACCTTGTACAACTCCTATACGTTTACCCGGTACATCACTATACTTCTTAATCCAATCGGCAGCCTGTTGCATTGTCTTTTCAGCATTCTCTAAAGCATCTGGTATAATATACCAGGTTGGTTTAAGTCTCTCAACCCACATAGCAAATCTATCTGCTTCAAAAGCTTCTTCTAACTCAAATATAGAGTTATCAAGTATAACTTCTCTACCTCTTTTAACTGCTGCTTCAAAAATTTCTCTATATCTAAAGCTTTCTTCTAATAAGTGCACTAATGCATAGTCGTAATCAGTTCTTCTTTGAATTTCATCAAATATGTCAATAGGAGCTTCGTGTGCTATTTTAATCATTATTCAAAATATCTTTTATGCCTTTGTCATAAGTAGAAAGGGCTTTGTTAAGTACATTATTTATTTCATTAACCTTGTCTACATATGTTTCTGCAACAAACTCATTTACAATATTAAGTGGTACATACTTAACACCGTCAATCTCTACAATATGTTGGTCTAGTTTAATCATTGAAAAACTGTTTAAGGTCTGGTCTAAAGTAATTAATAGATTTCATTACTTTTCTGTCTCTGGTACGGTAGACAATATACCGTCCTTCCTCAATCTTCTCAAAATGGCAGGTCTCACCTTGTTCCTCACTTCGTTTGCTGACGGTAAGTATGGCTTCTTCTTCAGTTGTACAAGCTTTTGACATATTACTTGCTTGTACTTCGAGATATGCCGGCCATATCTTGCTCTTAAGGCCATGTAGCATAGTACCGTTCCCAAGGGAAACATAAGTAATATCGCACAAAGCGTCCAGAACTTCCACAATGTCGCCCCTTTCGCAAGCTTCTCTATATTCTTCGAGTTCTTCTTGAATGAAGTCATAGACAAATTGCCATTCTTTCTTTTCTGGGATTGTTGGTACATAGTTGTTTGGTTTACCAAAAGTTGCGTTAAAAGTTTCTACCTCGTTAACAAAGGGGACATCAGCACTTAACCCAGTACTAGGGTCCATTCCAGGTTCGAGACCTTCAAATAATGATAACTGTTTACCTTCCATAATCGTCTTCGTATCTTATTATATCTTCTTCACCAAAATACGAACCTACTTGCACTTCTACAACTTTTACGTTAGATTCGCTTTTGTTAACCATTCTATGTTTAGCTCCTAATGGAATATGAATAGAATGACCGTAGGGGATAAGTAGCTCCTTTCCCTCTAAAATAACCGTTAATTCTCCTTGAACACAAGTCCAATATTCTTCTCTATGTTTATGAGACTGGTATGATAGTCTTTGTCCTGGTTCAACAGTTATTTCTTTTACCTTAGTGTAAGGAGTATCTAATAGTACTTCATAGTATCCCCAAGGACGCAATGCTTCTTCGTTTATGAGCGACATTTACCTGCTAATTCTATATTTTTATAAAACTCTGATCTTGCAGAATCCTCGTTTAAGAAGCATCCTGATAGTTTAGCTGTTTGCATTGAAGCTCCTTGATGCTTAACTCCTCTACAGCTAACACAGTTATGAGTCGCATCTACCATTACAGCTACTCCTAAATTACCTTCACATATCTTATCAATAGCATTATGAATAGCTACAGTGAGCTGTTCTTGAATAGCTCCTCTACGTCCAAAATGTTCGACGATTCGGTTTAGTTTAGATAGTCCAACTACTTTACCGTCCTTAGAAGGTACATAAGCAATACTTACTTTACCTCCAATAGTCTGGTGATGATGTGAACACATAGAAGTGACCGGTATATTAGATTCCTGTACAATACCGTCATATCCGTCTGAAGGAAATGCTGTAATCTCGGTCATAGCATCGTAACGACCTTTCCATAAATCTCTAACATAAGCCTTAGCTACTCTACGAGGAGTATCTGATGAGTTAGGATCATTTCTCCAATCACATCCTAAAGCATCTAAAAACTTACCATAAGCTTCAGCTGCTTCTTCAATCATTGAATCTTTTTCTTTTTCTGTTAAAGGAAAGCCAGGAGCTACTCCGTTAGCATAACCTATTTGTACTAATTCTAATTCTTTACTCATACTTTAAATATATGATTTTTTATTCAAATTAACAACATAATCAAAATGTTTTTTATTTCTTTCATACTGGTGGTATATGTGGTATCCTTTAATGTCACTATTCTCTTCAATATCCATATTAGCCATATGTAAAACAAACTGGTTAGATATATTAGAAAGTAAAGTTTTATATTTTGTGTATGCAAGAAGGTTGAAGGTAGATTGATCAACTCCGGAACATGGAATGGTTGTATCACTGTAATTTCTATCGGTAATTATTTTACAGTAGTCAGTAAAAAAATCCTTCATTATACTACCCTCAGTGATCATAACACCTGCATTCAGTGGTATAAAATTCTTTAACTCATCATAATATTGAGGATGCCTTAGTTTGATTGAATTTGAATTCCATGTGCTGTGTTCGATTGTTACATTATCATCAAAACCAAGAAAAAAATTAGATGGTATTTCTGAAGGATCTTTTGCAAATAACACATCTCTTATATCTGTGCAACAAATTGTTTCGTCATGTAACTCCAGTTTCTCTATAAGTTCAATAAAGTCTGCTCTTCTTTGTACGTTTATGTATAGTTTAGGTTTAGGGTATGTATATACTTCCCATCCGTATTCCCTTAAAAATTCGATAATTTTAATATCAGGATTATAGTATATAATTATCTTTCGACCGTTAAAATTTGTAGAGTCAAGGGAACTAACAAAAGGAAAAATTTGATCCTTTGTATAATTGGTAAATGAAGTAAGTACTATCACTTATTCAAATAATCTTGCATGGGAACGCTATCTAATTTTTCCCAAGGGAATACTAACCATCTATCGTCCAATATATGTTCACCATGGTACATTGGAATAGTTTTACTACCTATTCTGATAGATAATGTTGCAGTTAAAAAACCTAACTCAACAGCTTCTCTTAAAGTGTGACCAGTATCAGCTATATCGTCAATAACTATTGTTTTTGCTCTTAACTCTTTAGGTAGCTGTTTAGCTGAAGAGTAGCTGATATACTTGATGCCGAAGGCATGAGACATCATAACTGCAGGGATTAAACCTCCTCGAGGTATACCTGCTACAAATTCTAAATCTTTACCTTCTAGTTTGTCGCCGATTATATTGAGCTGGTCGTCGACCCATTTCCAGCTTAAAAAAACCTTTTGTGCCATTATAACAATTTTAATATATTACCTACTGTGTTGTCATCTACTTTAATAGTATGATATTCTTGATTATGTTCTTCTAGTTTAGCTTTACATAATTCATCGATTTCAATAGACTGTTTCATATCTTGAAATCTTTCAGCCTCATTGATTTCCGTATTTGTTCTTTCAAGTAGTATGTTTAGATTATCGTACTTGTTGTGTAAATCTACTACTATGTTATGAAACGTTTCTCCATAGTATTCTGCTGGATATCCTTTTGTATAGTAACTGTGGTAGATAGTAGAAAATAATACAGGAGAATCAATTATAATATAGTCTACTTTACCGTAACACTCTGCTATACCTCTATGCTGGTTTGCAAATACATATAACTGATCTTGTATAGCAGGGTAGTTTTTATCCCATGCTAATTTTTTAGGAAACTCATAAGGATTATTACAGCTTATATGCTTCTTTTTTAATTCATATGTTAAACCGGCTGCTATTCCACTTTTACCGATTCCAGGTCCTCCAAATAAATTTATTAGTTTACTCATTGTGTAAAAATACTGTAAAGATATCCACAAATACCTACGGCATTAAGTAGAGATAAGTTATACGATTTAGTTTTTTGTGTCTGTACTGTAAGTAAAGATAATCCTACAACTGATAATGCTTTACCTATAAAGTAATTTACGAAAAATGGTCCAATCATCATACATGCTGTACCGATATAAATTACAAAAATCTTATAAATTAACTCTTTTTTCATCCGAATATTTCGTTTAATAAGTTACCTAATCTTTTACCTGCCTGATATAACCTTTTTTCAAGTACCGGTTGATACTTGTAAACGTAGTCATAAGAAAGGTAATCTCCTTCTTTAGTATTTTTGTAAATGTCTCTTGCCCACCAGTGTGATTCAAAAGTCCATTCTAAAACGTTACTCTGTTTTACCTCTTTTTTACGAAATTTATTTTCTAAATGATTTGACCATTCTGTGAATGACATCTTAAAATCATCTATAAGATTAGAATCCCATAATACGTGTAGATTAGTGTTAGTTTCAGAACCTTTTCTACCTTTAAACTTTAACCGTATTTTACTACCACCATAATCCTCGTATCTCCCAGTGTGCATTGGTTGATGTAAATCACCAACTAAATGTACTAAGTACTTAAGGTAAAACCTTTTCATTTCCTTGTCAGAACTAGGTGATTTAAGTACTAATATACATCTTTCAATAATATTTACTACATTAGCTTTTGTATGTTCCATCTCAGTGTATTCCTTATCTAATGGTAGATTAACATAATGCCAATGACTAAATTTATCAAAGTCTGGATTGCTTCTCATTTCATCTGCCCAAGTAGAGACTGATGATAGAGATTCTCCATCTAGTATTTCATATACTATCTCTTTAACTTCATCGGTTAATTGTCTTTCAGCAATCTCACCTACTACTCTATGTCCTGTCTTACCCCAATCGTTTGCAAATAATGCAGTTCCTGCTCCTAATAAAAGTATCAAAAGTAATATTGGAAACAAATAAATCTTTAGTAAAGTATATAACGTTTTCATATTATTAATATAAGAAAAAAAAAGGGAGCTAAAAAGCTCCCCTTAATTTTTTTACTACTAAAATTTATATTTTAGTGAAACGTTCCAAGTACGGCCAAAACCGAACCAGACTGAGTTTCTTACATCTACACCATTCCAAGTTTGTGAACTTGCAGTAGCGTGAATGTTACTATTAGACTCAGCAATATACGTTGTGTCTAATAAGTTATTTACGTTCGCTCTTAAACTCCATCCGCTATTAGTATAGAATGTAGCTCCAAAATCAACTAAACCAAATGAAGGTAGTTTTAACGCTCCATCATTATCTGGTTGAGTAAAAGCAGAATCTGTAATGCTGTAATCTGCATACAGATCATCAACAAATCTATAATCTAAATCAATTCTAAAATTAGATCCAAATTTTTGATCAATACCGAGTAATGCTGTTGTTTGTGCTGCATCACCTACTTTAGCACCTTCTAGATATAGTTTACCTGTACCTACTGATTGTTGGTTATCATCAAATAACTCTGCCTCGAAATCTTTAGTATATCTCCAATCTCCGACTGATAACATACCTCTGAGTTTAGTAGCACCAAAAGTGTAAGTACCTTCAAATTCAATACCTTTATGAGTTACATCGATATTTCTAAACTGAGCTGTTCCGTCAATACCTTGCTGGTTAGATAAACTACGAGATACAAATCTATTACCCCAGTTAGTTGAGTAGGCGTTAATATTAAACTTTAATCCGTTACCTACATATCCATATCCAATCTCAACTGATTCAATACGCTCATTTTGTAGGTCGTCGTTGATATCATTTCCAAAATTAGGGAATACAGCATCAAATAATGGTTGACGATCAATAAATCCAGCATTTACAAATACGTTAGATTTTTCAGTAAAGTTATAGTTGATACCTCCTTTAAGATATCCACCACCTAAGTTAGCTTTGTCTGAAATAGGATTGTCTGTGTTATTAAATCTGTCTTCACGTTGGAATTGTTGGTTAGATAAACCTACTTGAACTACAGCAGTAATATCGTCTCCTGCATACTCAACTAATCCGTTGAATCCGGCCCATTTTACAAATCCAATATTATAATAGTCAATTTTAGCTTCGTCATCTCCAATGTTAGTACCTTGGAATGGCTTAGCAACTACTAAATCATTTGAACCGTAAAGTTGAGTTCCTAAGTTGTCATTTCCAGTAGAAGCATATTGCTGAAGACCCATTAGGTTTTCTAATGCTCTGTAGTGATATCCAGTATAGTCTCTTAAATCAACTCCTAATGAATATCTCATTTTACCTTTCTGGATGTTTAATTTAGATATAGCTCCAATCCAGTTATGAGAGTTCATAGATGCTCTACGTACTAAAATGTCTCTAGCATAGTCTCTATCGTTATTTGAACCAATAGAATACTGAGAGTTATGAGCTACGATAGCATCATAGTTGATAAATCCCTGAGCGTCACGAGTTCCTCTTCCATCTTCAAGATAATGTGTAGTTAGATCTTTTTGAAAAGGTAGAATATCGATTCCGGCATTGTAGTAGTTTCTACCACGAGGACCTGTTCCTCCACCTCTACCGGCTGAACCGTAAATAGATGTGTTTAACTGTACGTTATCTGAAATATCCCAATCCCAGTTTAATGTAGCAAGAGGTTTGTTGTAGAAGTTTCTACGTAAGTTAAATTCCTCTCCGTTTAATGTACCACCGTTGGTATTCCAACGACGATCGATTCCATCCTCTCCAAAGTTTTGGTAATCTCTAATAGATACCCAAACATCTCTTTGGTGATGCCATTGACCTGCTCCTAAAAAGGAAAGGTTCAGACTATGCGCTGAACCCTCTGGTGTGTACCCTACTGCTCCGAAATATGTCCAACCTGCTCCGGACGTATTATAAATGTATCCGTTACCAGACCATTTAGTTAGTAGGAAAGAAGATGACCATCCTTTATCATTTACTCCAGTATTATAAACTGCAGTAGTTTTGATATAGCCATTATTCCCTACCATCTGAGTTAGAGAACCACCTTCGGCTTTTTCAGCACTTTTAGTAAAAATAGAAACAGTTCCACCGACTGAAGGAACTGCTAGAGATGTGGCACCAAGTCCACGTTGTATCTGAATGTTAGACGTAACGTCTGTCAGACCTTGCCAGTTTGACCAATACACCCATCCGTTTTCCATATCATTGACTGGCTGTCCGTTAATAAGGAATGAAGTATTACGCTGATCAAATCCACGAAGTGAGATACGAGAATCTCCGTATCCTCCTCCTTGTTTTGTAGCATAAACCCCTGGTGTTTTGTTCATGATTTCAGGAAATTCTTGATTTCCTACTTTAAGCAAAACTTCTTGAGCAGAAATAGTACTTACGGCAATCGGTGTCTCTCTTTCTTTTGCGACATCAATTACACGAGATGATACTACTACCTCTTCAAGATTTGTGGTAAGAATCGTTTTAGATTCTGTACCGGTTTCTTGAGCATAAGCTCCTACTGCTAAAAACATCAGCAGCATTGCAACGAGATTTCTCATTTAATTTAATTAAGTTAAACAATACATAACATTTCAGGACCTATCAGTAGTCCAATAGCGCCCATCGATAATATAGTTATAATTAACTTTATTACCAACAGATTTTTTAGATTTTTCATCACAGTTAGTGACTATGTTGTACTTGATATTCTTCCCAATCTCTGGTTGGGCGTTCATTAGGAAAGTCGTAACACTTGTATACATTAGAATTTGTAAATTTAATGTGTTTAATAAAACGTGAAGGAATAGTAGCTCCGGTAGGTAGAATAGAGTCTGAGAATTTTATATCTACTGTTACTTCTAATTCTTCTGCATCATCCCAAACTCTTTCTTCTTGCTCTAATAATCTCCATTCACCTCTATTGAGGTACTGATTTTGTAGAGCACAATTTAAGTATGAAAATGTTTGTTTAAGATTTTCTCTAGAGTCAGAAAATGTTGCAGCAGGTGCAATATGCCCTTTATCCCATACATTTCTATAATAGTCTTTATTATCTGAAGTATGATAATCATCTTCGGTATAAAAATTCATAGAACCTCTATCGACATTTTTAGGTCGATTAGAAGATTTGTATGTTAAGGTGATTGGTTGTTCTTTTGTCTCTGAATAAAGAACGGTAAAGATAGGTGTGGTTATTTCAATTTGTTCTCGGGGTTCTTGAGCTACGGTTATTTCCGGCTTAGAACAACTAGCAAGTAGAACTGCTAATAGAAAACTAAATTTAGAGACCTTTAAATTCAAGTCCATAAAATTTATAGTTACGTTTTACGTATTCATCGGTGCCATCTTTCTCGATAGCATCCTCTTCACTCTCATAAATAGCTTCGACTGGGCATTCCGGCAGACAAGCACCACAATCTATACACTCATCAGGGTTTATATAAAGCATATCTTTAGGTCCTATTTCCATACCTACTACTTCTTGTCCGAGACCGTCTACTTGTATTGGGCCATTTATACAGTCTACAGGGCATACTGCAACACAGGCAGTATCGCAAGTTGATTCACAAGGGCTGCCTATTATATAGCTCATTGTCCTATACTACTTACTCTTTTCATAAAAGTATTTAAAGCTTCTTTCTGAGTCATACCTTCTTTTATCATGTTTTCGACTTCCAAGGCACCCTCAAAATTAGACATAAGCTCCCCTATAACATCGAGTTCTTCGTCTTTTATCCCCCGAGCATCACATAAGTCTTCAAGAAGCTCTAAAGTTTCAACAACCCAGTCTTGGTCGTTCTCTTGAATAAAGTTAGAAACATGTTTAATTATTGGTAATCTCATTCTGAAAAATATCTCTGGATGGTTTGTAATACATCGTCAGCCTCTGCTAGTGATGAGATAGCTTCTATTGCATTTTTATAAAAGTCCTCTGTTGAATGATCACCTATACCGGCTTTATCGTCGGTTAAGAGTTCAAGTGTTAAAAGTGCTTTTTCTCTTTCAGCTTCAAAATGCTTTTTAAGCATTGTTATTGTTCTATACTGTGCCATTATTTAGATAAATATTCTGCAACTCCATCTCTAGTTGCATTCATTGCCTCTTTACCTTCCTCCCAGTTAGCAGGGCATACTTCTCCGTGTTTATCTACGTGAAGTTTAGCATCAATAAGTCTTAATAGTTCATCAATATTTCTTCCTAAAGGCATATCGTTAACTGATTCATGGAATACTCTACCGTCTCCGTCGATTAGATAAGTAGCTCTATAAGTTACATTATCACCGTCTAAGATAACTTTATGTTCAATATCTGGGTTCTCTTCATCCCAGGAGTACTCAGTTTCATAATCTAAAATACCTAATTTTTTAGACAGTGTTCTTCTTGAATCTGCTAGTAATGGAAACTCTACTCCTTCGATACCTCCATCGTCTTTTGCGGTATTTAACCAAGCAAAATGAACTTCGGCTGTATCACAAGATGCTCCAAATACTTGAAAACCTCTATCGTTAAAATCTTTCAGTTTAGCCTGGAAAGCGTGTATTTCTGTTGGACATACGAAAGTAAAATCTTTCGGGTACCAAAACAGAACCGTTGGTGTTTGTGGTGAGGATAAGTTAACGTTTAACTCATCGCCGTCTGCGTTAATAGCTTTTACGCTAATGTCTGGGAATTTGCTTCCTACTCTCATTTCAATTTTTATTTATTAAACTTCTCTTTGATCATTAAATGCCATAATATGTGCTCTACCGGTAAATCTATAGCCTTTATCTCTACAAAAATCCATAACAACTGGATAACTTTCAAATAATGCTTCTCTAGTATCACCAGCAGGCATCATCCAAACTTTTTCGTTTGGAATCTCCATTTCATTTAAAAACTTCCATATCTCCCCATATATTGTTAAATTTTTATCTAATACAGGTTTAATATGATAGTCTTTATGATAGGCTATTGATTTTTTCATAGCCTCTTTATTTAATCTAAACTTATTATGCTGATCTACCATTCTTTGGTCCGTGATTCTACCTTCAGGGGTCGGAGTTCCGATAATAGGTATTGAATTCGAGAACTTAGGAGATATCGAGAGCAGATCAATAGGATAATCAGTTTCAAGAAAATGCGATCCTTCATTCTCCATAGTAATAAAAATACCTCTTTCATGTGCTAGATGTGTTAATTCGTTAACTAATTTACCGTGCAT
>Ga0208917_1000189_pt1 | contig 32531 bp, 52 predicted proteins | sample DEB08_DNA_10_FD_185500 | JGI IMG/M metagenome (GOLD analysis project Ga0208917, IMG submission 185500) | Aqueous microbial communities from the Delaware River and Bay under freshwater to marine salinity gradient to study organic matter... | ecosystem: Environmental > Aquatic > Marine > Coastal ...
AAGTCAAATCTTGAGGCTCTAATGACAAAGGCCTTCAATGTCAAAGAAGTTGGAAATTCTTTTGCGTGGGAGTCTATGACAGGATGGGAAAAATTTGGTGGAAAAACTTATAAAGATCCTGGATCTGGTGTTGAAGGAGAAGCATTACAGATGTTAGTTTGGAGTCCAAACATGGAGCAACTTCAATGGAAATCAGTCAAAAAGAATGGTCCGTATGTTTCTAAAGTAGCTTCTCAAATGAAAATGAAAGCTGATATGAAAAGTGGATCTTATAAGCAGGGCGGTAAGAAAGCAGGATACTCGTTTTTTCAGACAGTTAGATTAAATATAGATACGGCGTTTTCTGATGCAGATAGATTAAATGAAGATTTTGAAAAGAGTGTGACAAAGTATGAACAATATTTAGCTGAAGGTGTAAATGAAGCTGTACTGTGGGATGCAATCAAAGGTCTTTGGGCAAAGTTTATCAGTAAGATGAAAGTCATATGGGAAACACTTGTAAGAACATTGGTACAATTAAAAAATAAATTAAATGAATTATGGGATGACGGTATAGACGCAGTTATGAACTTCTTTGAAATGGATATCTCTGTAAGAGTAGATCCATATGTTAAGTTGATTTAAAGGAAAAAACGTAAATGGCCGGAGCAGCAGCAGAAAGACAAGAGACAGGAGTTGTAAATAAAGTCAATAGTGCCGTAAGGAAAAATCAAAAAAATCCTGTGACGGTTGTTTCTGCTAATGGAACAAAATTAGGAAAAATAATAAAAGCATCAAAATACTCAGGACGACAAGTTACTGGATCGGAACCATATATTGACGTTATATTTGAACAAGTAGAAAGAAATAAAATTAAAAAAATAGGATTATCTTTAAAAGGCGAATCCGCACCTTCTTTAGCTGGAGGAGGATTGAGAGGAATAAATTTAGCTGCTCCTGGATTAGCTAAAAAATTTATGACTGCAGCTAGAAAAAAATTATTAGATATGGGTTTAGATACTGGAGATAAAGTTCCTGATGTTTACGGAGAAATAAGAGGTACCCAAAAGAAAAAAATTGTTGTCGGAAATAAGGATATGGGAGGACCTATTGACTATATGTATATTGGTCCTATGAGTGTTATTGGTAGCTATGACGATAAAAAAAATATTTTAAAATTAAACGGAAATATTATTGATGCCGAATATTATGCAAAAAGTCATAAGTTGTATTTTAGATTGAGAGCTCGTAGGGAAGATCAAAGATTTGATCCTGATGCATTTGATAATGCAGGTATTCCTAAAGTTTATGGAAAGTCACCAAGTAGAGGAGACAGCGCAGGAAGAATTGTAGTAACAGATAGTACTCCTAATAATGCCGTGATAGTAAAGATATGAATAAATTTTTAGAATTTCTAACAGAAGATAAGAATACTCATCTGGAACATCTCGAAGATGAGATTATCAACAACGGATCAATGGGTGGTAAAAACGCTGTTGCCTTTCTTTCTTCATTAAGTGATATGCTTCAAGGTTACAGTAAAAGAAAAATGAATGTGACCGTGAAGTGGGATGGTGCACCCGCTATCTTTGCAGGAACTAATCCTGAGAATGGAAAGTTCTTTGTTGGCACAAAGGCAATTTTCAATGTACCAAAAGAAGAAGGTGGTCGAGTTGGACCATTAATTAATTATACTCATGCAGACATTGATAAGAATCATCCTGGTGGTCCTGGACCAAAACTTCACGTTGCATTAGATCATTTTAAGAAACTTAAAATACCTGGTATCTGGCAAGGAGATTTACTTTTCACGCAAGAAGATTTATCAACATCAGACATTGGTGGAGAACCTTCGATAGTCTTTACTCCAAATACAATTACATATGCAATTCCTTTAGCAGATGATCTAGCAAAAACGATTCGTTCTGCAAAGATCGGAGTTGTATGGCACACACAATACTCTGGAAGAAAAATGACAAATCTAAAGGCCAAGTTTGGAGTAAAGTCAGATAAATTGAGTAAGACAAGTGCAGTGTGGTCAACGGATGCAACATTCAGAGATACATCGGGCAATGTTAAGTTTACTTCTGCCGAAGCAAAACAGTTTCAAAAAATATTAAACATGGCATCAGGTTCTTTGAAAAAAGCATCTAATTATCTTCGTGTTATCGAGAAAGATGTTAAAGCAAAAAACGAATGGACACCCGGTGGAACGATGAAAATATTTCTAAACTCCTATATTCGTGGAGGAGAGAAAGTAGAAAACACAGAAAAAGTTACAAACTTTTTTGAAAAATTTTATACTGAAAGACTCAATAAAAAGATTGCAAGTATTAAAAGTAAAGATGGTAAGAGGAAATGGGAACAGGTAAAAAAGAGTGGACTTTCAGAATATAATAAATATAAGAAAGATTTTTATTATGTAATTGCGACATATATTACACTGCAAACTGCCAAGACAATAATAATAAGAAAATTGGAAAGGGCAGAAAATATAGGAACATTTATTCGGACGCCAGACGGTTATAGAGTAACAGCCCCAGAAGGTTTTGTCGCAATCGATCACATAGGTAAAGCTATGAAATTAGTTGATCGTTTAGAATTTTCTAGAGCTAACTTTACTGTCGACAAGAACTGGAAATAAATGTTGGAGAACAACAAATGGAATTTAGTGGTCCTTCAGTAGCTCTAGGAGTATTTCTAACATCGCAATTAGGTGCAGCAATTTGGTGGGCGTCAGAAACAGATGTTAGAGTTACAGAAAATCGTTCAGCAATTTCAAGAGTCACACAAAACTCTCAAGACATAGCTGTCATACAAAACGACGTAAAAACTATAAAACAAATGCTTGATGAAAATGAAAAAAACATAGATGAAGTTGCAGAGATGGTTAGAGAACTTTTATATAGTAAATCTAGAGATGATAAGTAATGAAAAATATAGTAGATACAGTCAAAAAATATCTAGATGAAAATTGTTGGGATGGTTATCGACAAGTCGGAATGAAAAAGAAAAATGGAAAGATGGTTCCGAATTGTGTTCCCAATAATGAGGCAGTAAAACAAGACAAAGATATTAAAGATCGAGAAGGAACACAACCAGCTAAGTATTATGCCAAAGATGCTGAAGGTGATAAGATGTCTAAGTCTACAAAGACAGCTCGAGCAAAACATTTTGAAAGAGGAGCTGCCAAAGATGATAACGATCCCTCTGCATATGAACCTGCACCAGGCGATAAGGGTGCAAAGACAAAACTTTCAAAGCACACAGTTGCAGTAAGAAAAAAGTTTCCACAACTCTATAAAGAAGAAGCTGCAACTTCTCTTAAAAAGAAAGCAGAAGCCTCTGGTATTTCTGCAAGTATTTTAAAACAAGTTTATAATCGAGGTGTGGCCGCCTGGAGAACAGGACATCGCCCAGGAACAACACCAGAGCAATGGGGTCATGCCCGAGTAAACTCTTTTATTTCAAAAGGAAAAGGCACTTGGGGTAAGGCCGATTCGGATCTTGCAGCTAAAGTTCGTAAAGAAAGTTTAGGTGAAGCAGATGAACATAGTTGGAGATCAGAGGGCCATTATACTGCTGACGGTAAAGAATGGACAGGAGATCAACACGCATATAATGGTGTAGTAATGACTGGAAAAACACACAGCAAAAACAGTCAGAAACTTTATCATTACAAAGAACTACCCGCAGAACTTCGTCAAAAGATTGATGCTAAATTAGGTGAAGCTACATCTTGGGCTCAACAAGCAGCAATTGCAATTGCCAAAAAGAAATCAGGCAAGTACAATAAAGAGGGTAAGAAAATTGACGAAGAACATTGTCCTCATTGCGAAATGAAAAATGAAAAACACGAAAAGAATTGTCCAATGATGAAAGAAGAAGTAAATCTAATTGAGCAGAATTTTTATCGTGTAGGATCAGAAAAGTATTTTGATTTCTTCAATGGAATGAGAAAGCAGTATCAAGAAGGAACATATCAACCAACAGGTTTTGATAAAGAACTTATGGAAGGAGACCTAGGTAGAGTAGCCACTCTTTCTGATGGTCAGATTGTTCCATTAGACTGTCCCATGATTGAGGAAGAAGAAGATAAAAAAGATGTTGAGTTGGGTAAACCAAAGGCCGGCGGACCTAAAAAATACTACGTTTATGTTCGTGACCCAAGCACAGGTAATATTAAGAAAGTAACTTGGGGAGATACGACTGGACTAAAAGTTAAACTCAACAATCCAGAAGCACGAAAGAGTTTTGCTGCTCGGCATCAATGTTCTACACAGAAAGATAGAACAACTGCTGCTTACTGGGCCTGTAATTTACCTCGTTATGCTAAACAACTTGGTTTATCTGGTGGTGGGAATTTTTACTGGTAATGAATCCTTATATGGATCAACTGGATCTTTTTGACAAAAACTTATTTGTCAGAATTTTCAATGAAGTTCCAGAAGAAGAATTAATTTGGCATAGAGACAAAAGGAATAGAGAGATAACAGTATTAGAAAGTGAAGGTTGGAAACTACAGATGGACAATGAATTGCCAGTTCTTTTAGAAGTGGGTAAAACTTTTCATATAGAGAATATGATTTATCATCGACTTTTAAAAGGAAAAGGTCCTTTAGTTCTGCAAATTTTGGAGAAATAAAAAATGGCACAGTGGAGAATAGACAATCAAGAGTATCTTGAGCACAATAAAACTATTTTTGAAGTAGTAAACCTTGCAGATGAAGATGGTAATATTATTAACTCATTCGCTGCAGCTTCTAATATTGTTATCTCTGCCGGAGATTTGACAGGTTACTCTGCTATCAACAAATTTGGAAGAAATCCAAATATTGGTGGTGCGCCAGAAACAATTTGGATGTATGGTGGAAGGTATGTATATCTTACATCACCATCTACTGTTTATGCCCATAGTGCAGACACAGCTGATAGTGTCAGTGGAACAGGTGCGAGAACAGTTACTATTCAAGGACTAGATGGAAACTATGAATCCATAGAAGAAACAGTTACAGTTCGTTCTGGTGTTGCAACAACTGCCCAATTTCTAAGAGTATTTCGTGCCTTTGTTGTTACTTCTGGTTCAACTGGAACTAACGAAGGTAATATTATAATTTCTACTGGCGCTGCTGGAACAGGAACAGTTCTTGCAGACATTGGAACAATTGGAACTGGAACAACTTATGGTCTAGGACAAACAAATTTGGCACTCTATACAATACCTGCTGGCAAAACAGGTTATTTAACAGCATGGAATATTGGTGTTGGTTCTTATAATGACGCTGTGACAGTAACCTTACTATCAAGAGAATTCAATTCTGCTTTCAGAACAAGAGATATTATGGATGTGCCAGGCGGTTCTCATGTAAGAAATTATTCAGTTCCTATTAAATTACCAGAAAAAACTGATGTTGAAATAATTGGGATTGCTACTACAGGAACAAATATATCTTCTTCATTTGACATTATTCTAGTGGATAACACATAATGGCCAAAACAGTAGCATTTACGTTTGGTAGGTTTAATCCTCCAACTACTGGTCACGAGAAGTTATTAGATGCTACTCGTAAGGTTAATAGCAATTATCGTGTATATACTAGTCAGTCACAAGATCCAAAGAAGAATCCCCTAGACTTTAAAAATAAAGTTTCTGTTATGAAAAGTATGTTTCCTACACATTCAAGAAGCATATCGACAAATAAAGTAACAACGGCCATAGATGTTATGGTCAATCTCTATAAAGAAAAATATACAGATGTAACAATGGTAGTAGGTTCAGATCGTGTTTCTGAATTTGAAAAATTACTTAATGCATATAATGGAAAGAAAGCACGTCATGGTTACTACAAATTCAATTCTATCAGAGTTGTAAGTGCAGGCGAAAGAGATCCAGATGCAGAAGGAGTAAGTGGTATGTCAGCATCAAAAATGAGACAAGCCGTGCAGGATAACGACTATGATTCGTTTTCTAAAGGTCTTCCAAAGAAGTTTAAAGGAGGCCGTTTATTATTTAAAATATTGCAAAAGGCAATGGGAGTTAAGAGTATTCGAGAGTGGATAGAAACAACTCCAGAAAAAATCGAAGAAGAAACTATCATCGAAGAACAAAAGACTGATATGATAGAGTCATTCAAAGATAGACTATATAAGAAAGAATATCAGGCAGCTGCAAATATGTATAAACAGTTTATCAAACGAGGCGATTCCAGTGGAGAAGCTTTGCATAGAGCTGCAAGTTCTTTCCGTCATGTGTCAGAAAGAGGCCTTAGAGACTTTCTAAATAGATAAATAGTATTACAAAATAACAATACATTATGCCGAGTAGGTGATGTTATCAACCGAAAAGAGAGGAAAATTAAATGTCAGATCCAAGTAGTGCAAATAAACCACTATATCTTACAGATGCACAAAAACGAAACGTAGAAATGGGCCCAGGTGGTTGGGTTCGTAAAGCAGGCGATGCCGAGACAGGCAGCGATGACACAAACGCAGATCCAGAAATCCTAGTAGCATTTCGTGGTCAAGCAACAATTACAGGTTGGATTTCGCAGTTCCGTTGGACAACTGCTTCTCCAAGCGAAGCAGCACCATCTGCCTTGTCAATTACAGCTTACTTTAGTGAGAACGTTGACATTACAGGCACCCCACGAATTGTAGTAACAAACAGTCAAGCTGGTGGTGGTACTGCTGCAACATTTAACCTAGACTATGCTTCTGGTACAGGCACAGACGTAATCGTATTTACAAGTGCAGTTCCAAGTGCTGGTCAATATGCAGAAGATGATGTTCTGTCCATTGGTGCAAACGCATTAACACTAAATGGTGGTACAATCAAAGACGCTGGTGTATCTACAGTAACAACAATTACACACGATGCTGGTGTAGGTAACACAGGTAACGCAGCAACTGGTGGTACTGATGACGGTGCTACAGTAACTGTTCTTGCTTAATTATGTAAAACGTGATCCATGTGTATGCATGGAGTAGAATTCCCGAAAGGGTTTATATAGGAGAAAATTAAAATGGCAGATAAAAAGATTACGGCTTTGACCGATCTAGGTTCAGGTATTGCTTCGGTAGACTTGTTCCACGTAATTGATGATCCAACAGGTACACCTGTAAACAAGAAGGTAAGTGCAGCTAATGTATTCAATAATATTCCTTCTTGGCTTGGTCTTGCTGATACAGCACAGTCTCTATCAGCAGCTGGTGCAGTAACACTTACAGAGTCTATTACAAATTTGACTCTGGCTGGTACTTCTCAAGCTCTAACACTTGCAGACGGTGCACAGGGACAGATCAAGATTATTACTTGTATTGATGGTTCTGGTGCAGGTACAATGACACTAACACCAACAAATCTTGCAGGAGCTTCAACGATTGCTTGGACACAAGGTACTGATGGTCCAATCACAGCAGGTGGTTCTGGTACAGGTGCAACGTGGGTTGGTATTTTTAATAATAGTAAGTGGCATACTCTTGCTGCTGTAGGCGTAACTATCGCTTAATAACTTGAGGATTATATTATGATTAGTATGAAAGATTTAGTAAATCGAAAAGAAGGAATTGAAGGTGATATTAAAAAGGTTGAAGATGCAATAAGCTCTTTGGACTCACAAAGAACACAGCTACAAGCTAATCTTTTTGCTCTCCAAGGAGCTCTTCAACAGGTAGAATTTTTTATTGGAGCTGAGACTTCAAAAGAAGAGGAAAACAAAGATGAGTGATGAGGTAGTAATTCGATACGGAGCAGGCGGAGTCCCTTATGTAGGAAAGGTTGGTCCACAAAGTACAGAGGCGGAACCAAAGCCAGCTGAAGAAGATAAACTAGAGGAACCAAAAGTATCTATTTCGTTTGAAGAAGATGATACTCCAGTTTCCGACGACGAGTTAAAAACAAAAATTAAAGGCGGAAAGTAAAATGAAAACTTATAAACAGTTTATGTCTGAAGATGCCCCAGGTTCTAAGGTAGGAGTTTCGACTTCTATCAATCAACATGGTGGAACAGATCCATACGACATTCAGAACGCAGATGTTCTAAAACGTGTTAATGCTTTTGTTGGTTCTATTGCTGATCGAGAATATCTTATTCCCGAAAATGCAGTAGGTCAACTACGAGGCTTTATGGAAAGAATTGGTCTGACATTTGATATGCCAGAAGAACTTCCGGAGTCTGGTACAGTTAGTATGCCACTAAAGCGATATGGTGGTGTTTTCGGTAAAAGTGTAGATACACCTTTTGATGAGTTTGAACGTGAGGATGGCATTGATAAAAGTTTAAATATTCAGATAGAAAGTTTAAGGAATAATTCTTTTAAAGTATATGCTAAAATAGCATAAATGTTTGAAAAGATAACTTCGGCAAACTGGACAATGTTTGCCATGAAACATTATGATAACCCTCAGTCCGATGGTGAGGAAGAGTTTCAAGATGATCTCAAGAGATTTAAATATCTCAAAAGATTACTCAAGAAATATCACGAGGGAGGTGACTTGAAAGAAAGGCTGATACTTAATCACATTATTGTTTTGACTAATGTGTTTGGTGTAGAAGCTGCAACAACTTTATTATTGTTTAAAATTGAACCAGAATATTGGTCGGAGTTAAAAACTTTTTTAATATATTTGAATATGATAACTTGGCATGAGCCAGCATTAATATCAATACCCTGGGATAAAGAGATATGGAACACTTTACAAAGTATATAGACGACCATCATAAACTTTTAGCTGAAGGTCGAGCTATAGATTTGTTTGTTGCTTATCGTTTCTTGCGAATTCTTACAACGCCTTGGGATGAACAAGATGCATATCAACACGGTATTATTGATGATAATGGTAAACTGTTAAGAAAAGCAAATGAACTAACGACCGAGGAGGAGAAGAAATCATTTACTCTCCTTCATCGGTTAGTTTTTAATCTTAAAAGAATACTCAATAAGATTCCTTTAGTTAGGTCTAAACTCGGAACATATGCTACGGCATTGTTTCTTCTCAAACAAAGTGTAATTACTGATGATGAAGAAGCCGATATGATTGAAACAACTTTTAAGAATTGGTTGATCGATAATGGATACGTTGATCCAGAAGAATTAGACGAAGAAGTTATCGGTATTGGTGAGAAGTTACCAAAAGGCAAATATAAACTTTCTCAAGATATATTTACAGATAAATCAGAAATACAAGGCAATAAGGGAGATGTTGTAGTTGCTTTTTCTGATGTCTCACCTACAGACGAAATATTAGGACAAAGTATTTTTAAAGTAGTTCATCAAAAATCTAAAGAAGAAATTTACGTTTCATTAGAGGACTTGGAAGATGTCTAAGGACGACAAAAATATAAATATTACAGAACCACCTAAGGATGCAACAGATTCTAAGAAGGTTCAAAGATGGCAGGTTTGGACACAGGGATCAAAAGATCCTCAAGAAACAAAGAGAAAATTTAAAAACCAAACACCAGGCCAAGTAAGAGATTATAAGCATTTCGTGGCAGCAAGACGCTTCAAAGCATTTGAACAGATAGAGTCTGTTCAGATCAAGAATGAAGATGCTCCAGTAAATTCAGTTGCTGGTGGCGGAGTTGACATGGCACCAAATGCAAAAAGTACTTCGGTGTTTATTAAACGAAGAAAAGTTGATGGTCGTTCAAAGGAGTATAGGGAAGCTGTTCGTCGAATTAAAGAACGACAAGAAAAAATTAATCAAAGAGAAGTGGAGAAAAAGTTAAGTCAGTTTGGATTGATATCAAATCCATTCATGGAGCAAAAAACAATGAGTAACAAATATCTTGAAACCAAAGAAGGAAGTTTGGAAGATGCGGTGTTTAAGGCACTAAATCCAAATAAAGACTTAGAAACTTTAAAAATGCCTGAAAAGAAAGAGGAGTTAGAGGAAAAGATTACACCCGATAATTATAATCCCGATACTCATACACAAACTGGCGCAAAACAAAAAATTAAACCATCTTTCAATACAAAAACTCATCGACTTATTGTTAAAGACGGTAAAGTAAAAGTCATTAGTCGTGCAGAGTGGGAGATGAAACGAAAAGATATGAGAAAGCAGGGTTGGGATCTTGCGGAAGATAACACGAATGATCGATCCGACGATGGTGAAGGAATGGATAAAGTTCAACCTAAAGCTCTTAAAAAGAAATTTAAAGATCGTAAAGACAAAGATATTGACAATGATGGAGATACAGATTCTTCTGATGAGTATCTACATAATAGACGTAAAGCAATCTCAAAAGCAATGGAGTCAAGTCTATCGTTTAAGAAGTTTAGAACTGTAGAGGAAGCTCATGAAGTTGGCACAGATGAGTATGCCAAGTATACAAGAGAAATGACTCCAGGAGAAGGTATCACAAATAGTGATGCTAAAAAGGCAGACGTTCTAAAAAAGAAAGAACAAAATCAACAACAGAATCAGTTGAATGTTGATGAAAAAAAATTAACTCCTGCAGAGTTAAAGAAGCGTGAAGAAGTTGCTAAAGCTATTGAACGAGATAATCCAGATATGCCAATGGATAAAAAGATGGCTATCGCTACAGCTACTGCTAAAAAGGCTGTAGAGGCTATTGATCCAGAGATGCGACGAAAGATGAAAGAACGGGAAAAAGTAACTCATCAAAGAGATATGGAAGCTTTAAAACGTCGTCACGTTGCAAGAATGAGTCGTCTTTCCGGAAAAAGTGTGGCTTCTGGTCTTACTAAAAATGAGCAAGTTGAAGAAGATTACGGTCAGAGTGGAGCTTCACAAAGTTCTCCTTTAGCTGCAATTGCAACACACGCCGCCAAAAAGGCAAAAGATAAGTTCAGAGATATTCTCAAAAAACGTGCAGATAAAACACGAGAAATGGAGAAAAAACTAAACAAGTAAATAGGAAATGATGAGAAATGAGTAAAATAATTAAACCTCTTAGTGCTCCAGTCAATTTAGTTTCTGGCGCAAATACTGTTTCTAGTGCAAGTCTCGTGGCAGTCACAAATGCACATAATGCACCAGAATCAGTTATTGTAGTAGAAACTGCTGGAGAAATCATGGTTCCTGCAGGAGCAATGGTTTTTATTGAAAAAGAACCTGCACACAATCTTACGGCCGCTGGAGGAACAGGTCCTGTTTGGGCAACTTCAATAGCATATAAGGCTTAAAATTTATACTATAAAATAATTAAATAATGAGGATTATATTATGTTTCAAGTTGTAATTATATTAGTTTTATTAATGGGAGTAGGTGGATTTGGTGCTTATAGTTGGATAACAAATCTTCAAGCAGAAAATCAAATTCTTCAAGTCAACCAAGAAAAACTTGAGGGTGCAGTTTCACAGCAGAAAAATGTTATTGAAACGCAGAAACAAGAAGCTGCAGCTATTCAGCAGGCAAATGCTGATTTACGAGATGAACAAGTCAGACTTCGTAAAGATGCAAAGAATCTTGCAGACAAACTTGGAAAACATGAGTTAGATATTCTAGCACAAAATAAACCAGGATTAGTTACCAAGATTATTAGTAAGGCATCAAATAATGAAATGAGATGTTTTGAACTTGCTACAGGTGCAGAACATACTGAGGCTGAGTTGGCAGCAACTAAAAAGTCTCAATCTAATAATGAATGTGTTGAGTTGGCAAATCCAAACTTCGGTAAGGAGAATTCGTGATGAATAAAGTGAGTAAAGTTTTAATAGCTAGTTTAGCTGTTTTGTTTATGGCTGGTTGTACTATTACACCAAAAACAAAAAAAGTAGAAGTAGTTGATGTTGCAAATGATAAACTACAACTAAATATTCCTAATCCTGCTCCGTTAGAGTTACGAGAGTTTGATTGGATTATTATAACAGAAGAAAACGCTGAGCAAATTTGGGAGTTACTGAAAAAGGAAAACGAAGGTGTAGCTCTATTTGCATTACGTCATGGAGACTATAAAAATCTTTCACTAAATATAAAAGACATTCGGTCTCAGATTGGCGAGTACGTTTTTATACTAAAAAAATACAGGGAGTATTACGAGGGTGACAAATAAAGTTTGGTCGGGCAAATTAGATTGTACTTTCCATGGCAAAATGCACTGGGAACTCAATAAAGAAATTTGGTTTCTATCTAAAGAAGCAAACACACATCACGATACTTGGAAAGAAATGGGAGTAAAAATTTCTGAACCTAGAGGTACTGATGGTTATTCTAAAGTGTATGCTCCTAAAGGATATGATACTGACCTAGCTTCTATTCCACGTTTTGGATGGGTTGCAGTTGCTCCTTGGGATGTTGCCAGACCTGCAATCATCCATGACGTACTTTATGGTGCACTTCGTGATGCACTTAAAAATAAAACTCACGATATAAAATTAGTAAACGAAATGCGAGCAGCAGCAGATCGAGTGTTCCTAGAAGGGATGCATCATGTAGAACCTGCTGTACCGATGTGGAAAGCAAAACCATGTTATTGGTCAGTTCGTCCGTTTGGTCGATTCGCAATTCGTAAAGTAGGGATGTCTCAAACATAATGGGTATCTTTGCTTGGATGCTGATTAGAACAATTCTATTCAGTATAGTCGGAAACAGTGTCTATAAGTGGTTTAGTAAAACCAAAATGGGCATATGGTTTGATAACAAAATGCAGAAGATTATGAGTACTGTGACTAAAAAAGTTGAAACCTTGGAGATTCAAGATGATAACGAAAATGGCCACAGTGCTCCTCGCCGCACTACTAAGCTTCGTAAGCCTAAACGTAAACAGTAGCGATTACGATAAAAATTATTCACTGCACGGTTCTCGTGCAAGTTTTCTCATGAACGATAGTCGGTGGATGACTCTCGGATTTTTGCATGAAGATGCAGCAAAGAACGAGATGATGAACGCTGCTCTCGCTAACGGAGATACTCACTTTTATATTTACTCTCGCAATGGGGGTGATAATGGTGGTAGTATGGATCTGAGATACATTGAACCCAAAGCAGATTGGGAAGCACAGATTCAAAAAATCATTGATCGTGGATTGAAACCTGTTATGTGGTTGACTCCTGATGATTCTCCTCAACTCATCGGTGGAATGGACACACAGAAGAATCACATGACGGAGATGGTTCGTCGATTCGATAAACAAGTAAGTGCTTATGTTGTCTGTCTGGAGTGCGATGAGTACTGGTCTGCTGAAACCGTTAATAAGTTAGTTGCTCATGTAAAGAGTCAGACAAATAAACCTGTTGCAGTTCATCTTACTTCTGGTATTGGCGGACACAAGGGTAACCTTAACTACTATAAAGGAGCTGACTATGTTTTCCTTCAATTTGGATGGGACAAAACTCCAGAACAAATGAAGGCTATGGTAAAGGAAGCAATGAAGGTAACTGGTCTTCCCGTTATCGCTTCTGAGTATGCCTTAGAAAGTCGAACTGCTGCTGCTAGAGCTTTAGGAGATGCTGCTTGTGCAGCTGGTGCTGTGGGAACTGGTAATGGTCGTAGTGTTACCTTTTGCGGAGAAGAACTTGTACCACCAAAGAAGAAAGATAAAACAGAAGAATATCTTATGATAGGTGGCGCAGTTGTTGGTGCTGCAGTGTTAGCTTATGGAGTGTATTGGTTCAATCAAAACTATGACATTAATCTTGGTTTTAATTTTAACATAACAGATGATATGCAAAGCATCGGCCTAACTAAAGATTTTAATTTGTTTGAAAAGAATGATACATCATTAAATTTCGGAATAGAATTAGGACAAACTTTTTCCGAAGAAAAGAACTATAGTCAAGTTTTGTTTACGTTAAAGGGTACTTTTTAGATAAATAATTCTGTGAAAAATATATTTACCGAACACCCAGAAAGTGTTGGGGAGACATATCTAACGCATATGATTAGTGCTTTGAGATATGCGCTCACGTTTTTAGTTTTATTTTTTATTGTTTTTATCCATGCGGTATTGCCTTTTTTCTTTATGAATACAGCGAGCAATGTTGTGAATGAGCTGAATAGACATATGAGGGGAAAAAAAGGAGATGAATAGTGCATGGATCCGACTACAGATACCTTAGCTACATTTCTTGAACTAGGGTTTGCCGCAGCAGGTACACTTGCTGGCGGTTTCTTTATTGTACTTTTATTGAAGTACATCCTAGAGTCCGTTGTGGGTCAAGTAAACTCACTACACGGAATGATATCAGCTTTAGATAATCGTGTTAAGACGATGAATAACGAGGTTGTTCGTATAGACACCTTGATAAGCACGGTCGTGGGTGTTAAACCAGATTTGGATAGAATTGCTCGTGCTGATGGCCAAAAAGATGCGAGGAAAGATTAATGAGGTGGATAGATTATTATATAGATCAAGCTCCAGATGGTAGTATAAAGATCATCGGAGAAACTCCAAACGAAGTAATGGAAAAGGGAAAATATTCATTATATAAACCAGGTGATAGATTTGTTGTTAGTGATGATGGTTGGCTTGTAAAGATACAAGACGAACAAGAGAGAAATCTATGTCACAACATTGGATGATTATGGATGAGACTGGTGGCAACTACTATAGTGTAGAATATAGTGCAGGTAGATATAGTTGCAGCTGTGCTCACTGGCAAAGTAAAAATGACAGATTTAGTTATAGACTGTCTCCTGGTCCATGTAAACATATAAATGCAGTTAGTGGTGCTAAAGTTTCTGTAAGACAAAGAAAGTATGGTCATATAGTGAGATTGAGGTAATGGAAATTGTACAGTTAGTAAATCAATATGGATTACCTATTGTTGTTGCTGGCGGTATGGGTTACTTTATATACTTTATTTGGAAATATGTAACAACAGAAATAAAACCAAAACTTGGAGAGGCCACCACAGTTTTAATCGCATTGATTGACCGCATTAGAATGTTGGATAACGATCTTATTCGTTTGGATCAAAAGTTAAATATATTCATTGAAATGGATGAAGAATTGCAAAAAAGAAAAAGAGAAGAACATGACTTTAAAGAACACAAAAACAAAACCAATTAAGTTATCTAAAAAAGATATACTGATGTCTGCAATATACGGTGCGGGCATTATGGCATTGTTTATGGGACTGATGTTTTTTGCTTTAGCACAAAGTCTAGCATCAGACCTCGTACACGAATTTAATAATCCTTCCTTTAGTGGAACAGGATATTCTACTCACGTTTTATCTATTGAACAACTGCAACATAATCGTAAACAGGACATAAAGGACGAAGAAGAAGCTGATGAAAGACAGGCTGAAAGAGATGAAGAAAATAAAACGATTAATAAGTTTATTAAAAATATAGAAAGTCGTATCTATGCAAACCTCTCAAAACAATTAGTAGATAATATGTTCAAAGAATGTGGAGAGGATGAAACTTGTGCAACTACAGGATCAGCTGACATCGAAGGATCAACAATTTATTGGTCAAAAGATGTTGACATGAATACGATTACTTTAACAATTTTAAGTATAGATGGAACAACTACAACGATGACCGTGCCAATTGGAGACTTTGGATTTTGAAAATTTTAATAACATTATTATCTTCATTATTGTTAATTGGATGTGCATCAACACCTAAAACAATTCTAAAAGGTTCTGATCCTTACACGGAATCAACTCCTGTAAGTGAACAGTTGCTAAGTGTTCCTGATTTGGATCAACCCGTAATAACAATTGCAGTTTATGAGTTTCCTGACAGAACAGGACAAAGAAAACCATCGACTAAATTTTCTCAACTATCAACAGCAGTTTCTCAAGGACCAGAAACTTATTTAATAGATGCTCTAAAATCTGTTAGCGGAGGTGATTGGTTTAAAGTTATAGAACGAAATGGATTAGATCATCTTATAAAAGAAAGACAATTGATTCGATCTACCAGAACAGAATACGATGGAGATTTAGAATCTAAAAATATTTTGAAACCTCTACTCTTTGCTGGACTCATCATTGAGGGAGGTATAGTTGGTTATGATTCAGATGTAAAATCTGGAGGAGAAGGCGCAAGATATTTTGGTATAGGAATGTACGATCAATATAGAACAGATCAGGTTACTGTATCCTTGCGTCTTGTTGCTGTTCAAACAGGTGAGATACTTTTATCAGTATCGTCAATAAAAACAATTGCAAGTTATGCAATTGGTGCAGATGTTTTTAAATTTTTAGATTTAGGAACAAAGGCTTTAGAAATAGAAGTTGGTGTAGCTAGAAATGAACCCACTAACTATGCCATCAGAACAGCAATTGAATATGCAGTTCTTCAAATGGTAGAAAAGGGAGAGGAACAGGGTTTATGGAAATATAAGAAGGAGGTAGAATGAACAGATTATTCTTAGGAATAATTATGGGATTGATGATGTCATTTGTATATGCCAATGACATTTATGTAACACAGTCTGGAGCCACATTGACTTTAGATATTAATCAAGATGGTCAAGATAACACAGTAGGTAATAGTACCACATCATCTTCAGTTGTAGGCTCAACATCTACAATTGATATAGATCAGGTTGGTAGTTCAAATATTTTAACTTTTGATGTAAACGGAGACACCTTTACAGGCACATTTGACGTAACAGGTAATAATAATGATATTGATTTTAATTGTGATAGTGCAGGAACAAATTCGTCTTGCGGCACAGCTACGGCTTCTATCACTTGGGTAGGTTCATCTAATGATATCGATATTGATGTTGGTGAAACCAATGATGCGTCTAATGCCACAATAACTATTACCGGATCCACTGGCAGTGACAGTAACGTAATTGCAGCTACTGTAGATGGAACATCGGCTGTTCTTACACTAACCGTAAATGGAGATACAAATAATTACTTAATTGATATTGACGGAGATGGTGATGTTAATGGACATACGTTTATTCATAGTCACACAGGAAGTATTGCTGATGTTGACGTAACGCAATCTGGAATATATGATGCGTATGTAAGTTTAACAACATCCGGAGACAATCACGATATTGATATAAGTCAGACAGACTAATGAAAATAATACTTATATTTTGGATAATTTTTTTATTATTTTTTGGTATCTTTTTACATAATAATTTGTCAGCGAATGAAGGTATTGGTGATGTTATTTTGCAAGAGGGAACAAGTGTCATACAAAGAAAAGATGGAACCGAGAATACATCTGAGATTGACTTGGATGTATTCTCTTATGACACTATAAAAACAGGTAAGGGTAAGACGGCAATTCAGTTTGTTGATGACACTAGAGTAGATGTAACTCAACACAGTAAACTTGTAATCGATGAGTTTGTTTATGATCCATCAACAAAGACGGGCTCATTAACTATGAAGGCAAGTCTTGGAACAGTAAGGTATGCTTCCGGACTGATAGCAAAAAACTCAAAACAAAACGTAAAGATACAAACTCCTACCGCCACTATTGGCGTTCGTGGCACAGACTTCTCAATGACAATTGATGAGCTTGGTGGTTCAACTATTATTCTTTTACCATCATGTGATACTAACGGCAACTGTTTTGTTGGAGAGATCACAGTAGACTCTGATGTTGGACAAGTAATTCTTAATCAGGCATTTCAAGCTACATTTGTGGCCACATCTGATTCTCAGCCCATGAGGCCTGTATTGTTGGATTTAGATGAAAGTCTAATTAATAATCTTTTGATTGTTTCTCGACCAAGAGAACTAGATGAAGAATTTTCCAACGACTATTATGAAAACATTGCAGATATGTTAGACGTGGATTTTTTAGAGTTTAAAGATTTAGAAATAGATTATCTTGAAGAAGATGTTGAACAATGGACAACTGGATTAAATATAGATTTTTTAGAACAGAACTTTTTGGTTGATTTACTTAAAGTTATCAACGAACAGTTAGCACAAGTTTTGGGTGATAAAATATCAAAACAAGAAACGCAGAGAGTTGGTTCGGGAGATCCATCTAAAGTTAGAGTTGGACTTGATCCCGAAACAGGAATACTTGTAGAAAATACAGACCCATCTTGGACATGGACGAGAGAATCAGCTTCCGGAAATATTATAAGATTAGTTTTAGATCAGAAGTTTGGATATCTAATGAATATTCTACAAGGTGATTACGAGATTATAGATTACGAACTAGGAGGAATAGAAAATGCGATTGTTATTCGTCAGTCTAACTAGTTTATTTTGTTCACTTGCAACTGCCAATGATATCTATATCAATCAAATAGGTGACGATCTAATTATGACTGTTGTTCAAGACGGTTATGCAAATGAGTTTAGATTCTGTGCAACTGATACAAGCGACAGTAATTGTATTGATTTAAACGGTAATACACCCGGTTGGAGTAGAGGACACGCCAGTGATGACAGTACAGTTAATGTATCGCAAACAGGCGACGAAAACATAGTGCGTATGAGTCACGGTGCAGGCACAAATAATGGCAACAGTAGAAAAAGCACAGTAGTAATTACAGGTGATGAAAACAGTGTACAGAATAGATTGGTAAATTCCAGCAGTGGAGGCAACTGGGGAGGACACAAAGAAACTGACATTGTGATTACTGGTGATGGTAATAGAGTTATACACGACAATGATAGTTATGGCGAAGGCTGGGCTGATATTGATGTTACAGGTGATAACAATGTTGTAGATGTATATCAAAGAGCAATGGATAGCACAGCAACTGTCAATGTAACCAACGCAGGAGGTCCTGTTACTGCGACAATAAGACAACTTGGTAGTAGTTACCAAGACACAACATCATATTCTACCAGCATTACACAATATTGCACTAACGCAAACGGTTGCACAGTAACCTTAACCCAAAACTAATGAAAATATTTACAAATTGGATGATGGGGTTTTTAACTCTGATATTGATTACATTTATTGGACTACAAGAACCATTCATAAAAGAAACATTAAGACTCAAAAGTTTTGATATATTATTTCAGTCAGAAGAAAAAGTTGTTTCTTCTGATATCGGCATTGTTACGATTGATGAACAATCCATAGAAAGATATGGACAGTATCCATGGAATCGTGAGATTCTTGGAAATTTAATTCACAAACTTCGTCAAGCTCAAGTTGGTATTATTGTGATGCCAATTCTCTTTTCAGAACCAGATAGATTGGGTGGCGATGATCTCTTTATGCTGTCTCTTGACCAGATGGGAGTTGTCATTGCACAAGTCGGCACAACACAAACAAATAAAAATTCTGTACCAAGAGGTGTTGCCAAAATAGGTGATCCACTTCCTTGGTTATTTGAGTGGCCAGGAATGCTTGGTCCAATTCCTCAGTTAGGTTCCATTGCAGACGGTGTTGGTGTAATTAATACTGCACCAGAGATTGATGGTGTTGTAAGACGATTGCCCTTGATTATGAGAATAGGTGAAGAAACATATCCTGCTATGGCGATTGAGACAATTCGTGTTGCTACAGGCAATCCAAGTTATCAAATTAAAGCAGGTGACTCTGGAATTATTGCAGTTCGTGTTCCAGGATATCCAATTATTAACACAGATCAACACGCAAGAATATGGTTGAGATGGAATAATGAATTTGAGACAGTATCAGCATCATCAGAAGACTTTTCTTCACTAGAAGGAAAAACAGTTGTCGTAGGAATTACGGCAGAGGGTTTGGGAAGTATCATTGGAACACCTGTAGGGGAACAATACGATTGGGCGTTGACATCTTCAGCCCTTCAAACAGTCATCAATGGTACTTCACCAAAAAGATACGATATCAGTTTGTTTATCGAGTTGGCTATTTCTGTATTAGTTGGAATTATAATTGTTCTGCTTACAAGATTTACTCCCTACTGGGTTATTGGCTCAATGATGCTGTTGATTTATGGCGGAAGTGTATTTACATCACATTGGTTTTTTACAAACAAATTGATGTTAGTTGATGTCAGTTGGATTATTATTGTAACAACCATTGTTGGTATGCATAGTATCTTCAATAGATTTATTATTGAATTTAGAGAGAAACAAAAAATTAAGAAGCAGTTTGCTGGATATTGTTCTCCTACGGTTGTTCGTATGTTGCAAGAAAATCCAGATTTAATTAAACAAGGTATGAAACGAGAGATTTCTATTTGTTTCTCTGACCTTCGTGGGTTTACACCTCTTGGAGAATCTTTTGGTGACGATGTTCAAGGTCTTACAAAACTAATGAATGGTTACATGGATGCCATTACACAACCTGTATTAGATGCAGACGGAATGATTATCAAGTATATTGGAGATGCATCTATGCACGTTCACAATGCTCCTAATGATGATCCACATCACGCACGTTCAGCAGTTCAGACTGGATTGAATATGTTGGATGCAGTAACAAAATTTAATGAGAAGATTATCGCAGAGGGAAGACCACCAATTGGAATGGGCGCTGGTATTAATACGGGTCTAGGTTATCTTGGTGAGATGGGAAGTTCTACTAGACACTCTTATGACGTTCTTGGTGATGCAGTATCGACGGCTGCAAGAATTGAGAGTAAATGTAAAGAGTACGGTTGTCTATTACTTGTTGGTGAAAATACTTATGAAAAAACTGAAGAAGAATTTTTCTATCTGAAGGTCGATGATCTTGCTGTAAAAGGAAAGAGTGTTGGTATAGGTATCTATACAGTTCTAGCTACAAATGAATGGGCCTGGGAAAACACTAATTGGTATGCGGCTCAAAAAGTTCATGAGAAAATGCATCAGCTCTATAAGACCCAAAGTTTTGATATTGCAATAAAGTTTTGTAATGATTTGATGAATGAGTTTGATGGTAAAATGGAAGGATACTACAAGATGTGGATTGAACGATGTGAGTATATGAAAACTCAAGATTTACCTAAAGATTGGAACGGAGTTTTTATAGCCACTACCAAATAGTTGAGTGGCCTGAAAATAAAAGGCCTGTCCAAAAAGCGTGACAAAAATTTTTGGCTGAGCCCCTTTCTTGACTTTTATATAATAACCATATATAATGATTGAATGATTCATGTTGACCTTAAATACATCAATCTCATATCACCTTTACTAGATAAATTTCATAAAGTCAGAGATTATCTTTTTAACTTCAGGTGTCCTTATTGTGGCGACAGCCAAAAAATGAAAAATAAGGCACGAGGTTATTTCTATCGTAAAGGCGAACAGATGAATTATATGTGCCACAACTGTGGTAAGAGCACAACAGCATCTAAAGTAATTGAATATTTGGATCAAGACATTTATAAGGAATATGTGAAAGAACGATGGGTTGGTCAAAGTGAGAATGAACCTGAGTATAATTTTGAAACGCCAAAATTTAAAAAGAAAGATCCAAAACTAAAGGACTTAATTCCTATAAATAAATTATCAAAGGATCATCCTGTACACCAAGTTCTAATAGATAGACAAATACCAGAAAAACATTACGATAAGTTTTTCCTATGTCATAAGTTTTACTCTTGGGCAGATATAAGTAGTAATCAGGATCATCCGAGATTAGTGATACCTTTTTATGATGAGGATGGAAATGTTTTTGCTGCCCAAGGTAGAGCATTCGGAAAAGAACAACCTAAGTATCTAACAGTCAAATTTGAAGATAAGCCAAAGATATTTGGTTTAGAACGAATTGATTGGGGCCGTCGTGTATTTGTTGTTGAGGGGCCTATAGATTCTTTGTTTTTAGATAATGCTCTTGCTGTGGCTGGCGCTGATTTTATGTATATGCCATTAGATAAAGATGGCGTAACAATTGTTTTAGATAACGAACCAAGGTCAAGAGAAATAGTAGAAAGAATGGAAAAATTAATTGAAAATGATTATTCGCTCGTGATCTGGCCTGATTCTATTCTTCAAAAAGACATCAACGATATGGTTCTTGCAGGAGTTGAGAACCTATCATCAATTATAAACCAAAACACTTTTTCTGGGTTGCAGGCTCGTATGCGTCTTGCTGCTTGGAAGCGAATTTAGGAGACTACCAATGCATTTACCTACACCGTACCAGCAATATATTCACGCCAGTCGTTATGCTCGTTATCGTTATGAAGACGGCCGCCGAGAGACTTGGAATGAAACAGTCAATCGTTATTTTGACTTCTTTAAGGATCATCTTAAAGAGTATCATGATTTCGATTTGACAGAAGAAACTAGAAAAGATTTAGAAGACGGAGTTCTCAATTTAAAAGTTATGCCGTCGATGCGTTGTCTTATGACAGCCGGCGAAGCTTTAAAACGAGAGAATGTTGCTGGTTATAACTGCTCATATATTGCAGTTAATAGTCTCCGAGCCTTTGATGAACTTCTTTATGTGCTGATGAATGGTACGGGTGTAGGATTTAGTGTAGAACGCCAGTATGTAACAGAACTTCCAACAATCAATGATGAGTTTCATCAAACGGATACTGTAATTATGGTATCTGATTCTAAACTTGGTTGGGCAAAGGCACTACGAGAGCTTATTCATCTACTGTCGGCAGGTCAAGTTCCTCAATGGAATCTTTCTCGTATACGACCAGCAGGTACTCCACTAAAAACATTTGGTGGTCGTGCTTCAGGTCCAGAACCTCTTGAGGATCTATTCAAGTTTTGTGTAAATGTATTCCGAGAGGCCGCAGGACGAAAACTAACATCATTAGAGTGTCACGATATCTGCTGTAAGATTGCCGAGATTGTTGTTGTTGGTGGTGTTCGACGTTCTGCCCTTATCTCACTATCAAACCTTAGTGATGATCGAATGAGACACGCTAAGGCCGGCCGCTGGTGGGAATCTAACGTTCAACGAGCACTTGCTAATAACTCTGCTTGTTATACAGAGAAACCAGACATGGGTATTTTTATGGAAGAATGGAAATCTCTATACGAATCAAAGTCTGGTGAACGAGGTATTTTTAATCGTCAGGCAGCACAACAACGAGCAGAGAAAAATGGTCGTCGTGATGGTTCTTATGAATTTGGAACCAACCCTTGCAGCGAAATTATCCTTCGTGACAGAGAATTCTGCAACTTAACCGAGGTTGTAGTTCGTGCAGAAGATACAGAAGAAACTCTTACTGAAAAAGTAAAAGTTGCAACTATTCTAGGAACATTTCAATCAACGCTAACAAACTTTCGATATTTAAATCGTAAGTGGGAAGAGAATTGTAAAGAAGAACGATTACTTGGTGTGTCTATGACAGGTATCATGGACAACGCACTAACTAATGGAAAAAAGAAAGGTATTGAAGATTTGCTTGATCGACTTCGTGCAGTTGCAGTAACTACAAATAAGGAATGGGCAAAGAAGTTAGGTATTCCTCAATCTGCCGCAGTAACTTGTGTTAAGCCTTCTGGGACGGTATCGCAATTGGTAGATAGTGCCAGTGGTATTCATGCTCGACATAATCCATATTACATTCGCACAGTTCGTGCTGACAAGAAAGATCCTTTAGCAAAGATGATGTTTGATTCTGGATTTCCTTGTGAGGATGACGTAACAAAACCAGAACATACTTGGGTATTTTCTTTTCCAATGAAGGGTCCAAAGAACGGCGTCTATCGTCGTGAGGTAGATGCAATTACTCAACTTGAACTATGGAAAATCTATCAGGATCATTGGTGTGAACATAAACCATCTGTTACCGTGTCAGTTAAAGAAGACGAATGGATGAAGGTTGGTTCTTGGGTATATGAAAACTTTGACATGATGAGTGGTGTATCTTTCCTTCCAATGTCAGATCACACATATCGTCAGGCACCATATCAGGATTGTTCTAAAGACGAGTATGAATCTTTATTGCAAAAAATGCCTAAAGATATTGATTGGAAAAAACTTGCTGAATATGAGCAAGGAGATATGACAGCTGGAAGTCAAGAACTAGCTTGTTCTGCGGGTGCTTGTGAGGTTGTTGATTTGACATCTACACCAGTGAGTGCCTAAAATGGAAGATCGTAGAGAATGGTTTGCTTGCGAGGAGTGTGATGGTGAGTTCGCCATAGAAACTGATGTTAGTATGAAAGTTTCATATTGCGTTTTCTGTGGCGAACCATTAGATGATGAAAGTTGGGAAGATGAGGACGAAATATTTGAGGAAAGTGTATGACTGAAAAGTGGCACGGCGGAAAGGGTGATCGTCCTCGCCCAATAAGTAATAGAGAACAGTTTGATGTGAATTGGAATAGAATATTTGGGAAATTAGATAATGAAGACACAATCAGCGAAAGCAAAGGGCAGGAGACTCCAACAATGGATGAGAGACCTGCTGATCGAACGTCTTGAGATACATCCAGAAGATATAGAATCTAGAAGTATGGGCGCAGGTGGGGAAGACCTCATCATGGCTCGTGCTGCTAGAGAGAAATTTCCTTTCTCTATTGAGTGCAAGAACCAAGAAAAGATGAATGTTTGGTCTGCTATGGAACAAGCAAGATCAAACTCAGGTGACTATGTTCCGCTAGTGATTATAAAGAAAAATAATGAAAAACCGTTAGCGGTTGTTGATGCAGAATTTTTTGTTAATATTATGGGAGAAATATATCATGGCAAAAAGACACGTTGATTTAGATGATACTACAACAGAAGCTGATCTCTATAGAGCAGGAACACATTTGTTTATGTCAGATGTAGATGAGATTTCTTGTAAAGAAGCTATTGAGTTTATTTTAAAACATAATATAGAGAAAAAGAAAAATAAACATTTACAATTAATGATTTGTAGTAATGGTGGAGATGTTCCTGCCGCATTTGCATTGATTGATGTAATGAAAGCATCAAAGATTCCTGTTCATACTGTAGGTCTTGGTGTGATCGCTTCATGTGGTCTTTTAATTTTTATTGCAGGAGAACCAGGTAAACGAATATTGACTCCTAACACATCTATTCTTTCTCATCAATATAGTTGGGGATCATGGGGCAAAGAACATGAACTTTTTGCTCAGGTAAAAGAGTTTGAACTTTCCACAGAGAGAATGATTAGTCACTATAAAAAATGCACAGGTCTAGATGAATCAAAAATCAGAGAACATTTACTACCACCAGAAGATCGTTGGTTGTCTGCGAAAGAAGCTAAAAAGTTAAATCTATGCGATGAGATAAAGACTGTCTACTAATAAATAGTTCATGAAATCTTTATTTCTAAAATGGTGGCTTTTTGTGTGCGTTCATATTGTGATCGTATTTACAGCATATAAGTTTAATTTTTTTCAAGAATTACTTGAAAAAGATTCTACCAAATTAAGTTTTTTTCTTCTTCTGATCTTACTTGTGGTTACTTTTTGGATAGGCAGTAAAATCTTTTTTTATACTAGAAATAAAGTAGAAAGTAAAGAAGACTCAATAAATGATCTTTCTATTTTTTGGTTTATCGGTGAGGCTTGTTTAGCTATAGGTTTAGTTGGTACGGTAACCGGATTTATTATAATGTTGGGGACAACATTTATTGGATTAGATGTTAGTAATACATCTTCTATGCAAGATGCTCTTGTAAAAATGTCTATAGGTATGTCTACAGCTCTGTATACTACATTGATTGGTTTGTTAAGTTCTCTTTCTATCAAAGTTCAAATAATAAACTTTGAAAGAGCTATACAAAAAAGTCAATGAATCGTTATTTTTCAAACACAGCATTTATAGATTTACTATTCAACATCGTTGTAGGAATAGCATTTCTTTTTATTATTGCTTTTCTTTTAATTAATCCCGTATCTAAAAAGAATGATGTCAAGTCTAAGGCAGACTATCTTATTATGCTTCATTGGGATAAAGAGTCTATTCATGATATTGATCTTTGGATAAAAGATCCAGAGGATAATATTCTTTCTTTTAAGCATAAAGATATAGGTTTTATGCATCTGGATAGAGATGATCTTGGAAGAAAGAATGATAAGATAAAATTTCCAAACGGAGAAGTAAAGATCATAAAAAATAATGAAGAAACTGCGGCGTTAAGAGGTACAGTTCCTGGCCAATATATTGTAAATGTTCATGTGTATAGAAAAAAGGCAGAGTTTGATGAGGAGTCTGATAAATGGATAAACGAAGAATTACCTGTTACTGTCACTCTAATAAAAGTTAATCCTTATGAAGAAGTTTTGAGAAAAGAATTAATTTTTGTAAAAGAAGGCGAAGAAAAAACAGCATTTAGATTTTCTTTGGATGAGAATGGAGAGATAGTTAATTTCGATGAGGTGGAGATAAAAATAGTAAATGTTAGGGCAGAAAGATCAGTCTATAGTGGAACTGGAGGTTTTTAATGGTATTAACTGAAACTCTTACCTATGTTGCCGTCTTATTTGTAGTTATAGTTTCTTTATGGACTATTGTAGCTTATCCAAAAAATTATCTATTTAAGATATTTTTTATTCCGCTTTTTCTTTTTGTTGCAATAAGTGTGTTTGAAACTTATAATTCTATTTTGGGATATGCAACAACGGCAAATTTCAATAAGCAAATGCAATACTATTATCATGTAGTTGAGGGTGATAGAGTTTATATACTACTTCGTGGAGATAGAGGAGATCCTAGACTCTATACTATGGAATATCATGAAAGTTATGAAGAAGAATTAGAGAAGATGAAGCAGAAATCCATGTCAGGAATTACTACATTTGGTGCATTTGAACAAGTATTAGCCAGAGATGCTGAGATTAATCGAGGAGACTGGATAATTTATGAAATGCCGTTTCAAGATATCATAAAGAAAGAAGATTGATAAATAGTAGTAAGGAGAACACTATTATGTCTAGATACTCAAAATCAATGTCAGATGCCATGGCAGAAGTTCAAGAAAATCAGGAAGAACTTTTACGGATTGATGAAGGAGGCCTACCTCCACATTTAGCTAAATTTTTTGATAAGAAAGGTAATCTAAAACCAGACGCAGCAAAGCGTATGACAGCTGGTGACAGAAAACGATTAGCATCTAGATCAAAGGATGTAACACCAAAGGGTTATGGTCCTAAAGGAGAACAGATTGAAGTTACTGTAGGATCTGGTATAGTTTGTGATGGAGCTTATACCTTCGAGGAGGGAATTGGCAGTCTAAAGAACGCCAAACGTGATACCGAACGTATGAGAAAAGCATCAGGACATGAGGTTAAAAATCAAACCACCACAAAGACAAGTGGCGGAACACTTCGTAAGACAACATATAAAGATGCAAAAGAAATTCTCCGTAAACGCAAAGAAAAAACTCGTGAAATGGAGAAGAAGACTCGATCCTCATATCTAGAACCTGACATGAAAAAACGTCAGAAAAATAACGAGAAGGCTCGTAAAGATATGGAAAAGATGGCTCCAAAGATGAGAAATCCACATCTCGAACAAGTAGAGATTGATGAACTTAGTAATGATACTCTGGCCAGTTACAAGACCAAAGCAGCTGCTCAAGCATCAGCAGCAGACAAGGCAGGTAACTTTAAGAAAGCAGATAAAAGATTTTCGGGCATTACACGAGCTACAAATAAACAGTTCGACAATGATGCAAAAGAAGTTATTCGTAAACGTGCTGAGAAAACTCGTGAGATGGAAAGAAAAATGCGAGAAGATGTTGATAAACTTCACGCAGAGGCTATTTTAGAGAATAGTAAAATGAATGAAGATTTTGACTGGAAAGTACAATTACGAGGTCTTCCAGTATTTTATGTTCCCGCAAAAAGTGCTGGCGAAGTCAGAGCAATGCTTCGACGCCAAATCAAAAAACCAGATGATATCTTATCAATCGAAAGGTCTACAAAGGCTGAAAAGAAAAAAGACTTTAGAGATAGAATAAGTGGAAAAGATTCTGAAGAATAAACTCTTGACAAAGCATAGAGTTTAGTTGTATACTTATATTATTGTAACAAATCTGGAATTATATTATGAAGATCAAAAAGAAGCATAAAAACGAATCCTTTGATTCTCTTTTTCGTCGATTTAAAAAAGGCGTGGAGAAAAAGGATGTTATCAATGAAGTGAAGAAACGTGAGCATCATGTGAAGGCAAGTATTAAACGTAAGCTTTCAAAAGAAGTTGCTCAGAAGAATGAAAGAAAGAGGCAGGAGGAACAAAACGTTCGACGTATTCCTGTGTGAGAATGTTTATTGAGTTGCACCTATATGATAAGTTCGACAAAACTGCATTAGATATCTTAAAATTATTAGATGATGCAGACATAACTTTTTCTGTTTGTACTTATAGTTCAAAAGAACCTATAGAAAATATTTCTAAGAAATTAGGTTCACCAATCAAAAGACTTCCTGCCGTTTTTGTGGACGGAGAAAAAATTGGTCGTTATTACGATCTTGTAGAATTTTTAGTGTCTAAAGGATATATAGATTACCAAGGTAAACGATGTCAAGTAAAGTAGATAAAATGGCAAAGGCTAGAGCCGCCAAAAAACCACCAGAGTATAAGAATATTCATCCCGATATAAAGTCTTTGGATGATGATAATTATCTTAGTATTAAAAATGTAAAAGAGTGGGAAAGGCACAATAAGGATCGAGTCAAAGAATTAAAGTATACTATTAGAAGAATCGAAAAAGGAAAAGAACAAAATCTTCTAATACGAGAACTTTACAATCGTGAAGGATATTTAAAGAATATTGCAACATATTTTGAGACTGGAACCTGGTTAGATTTGTTTTACGGTAAAGATCAAGAACAACTTGTGCGTTGGAAAATTACGGCTTATGCTTACGATGAGGAGGGATATGCTAAAATTAAATTACCTCTTGACATAGATGAAGATTTCTGATAAAGTTATAGAATGTTTAAATATGCCTCTATAGTTAAATGGTATAACAGTACACTTGTAATGTTCAATTGTTGGTTCGATTCCATCTAGAGGCTCCAAAATTATAGATTATGATATTAGTTGACTTCAATCAAATTGCAATTGGCAGTGTCATGGTGTCATTGCATCGTGGTGCTGAGTTATCAGAAGAATTGGTCAGGCATATTATTCTGAATCAGCTTAGATATTATCGTTCAAAGTTTCATGAAAAATATGGAGAACTGGTAATTTGTTGTGACAGTAAACATTACTGGCGTCGAGATTTTTTTCCAAACTATAAAGTAAATCGTAAGAAAGAACGAGAGGCCACAGGTAATGATTGGGATAGTATCTTTGAGTGTATTCATAAAGTTCGTGATGAATTAGATAAAAACTTTCCATATAAAGTTGTAATTTCTTATGGTGCAGAGGCTGATGATATTATCGCAACACTTACTTTTGATAATACAGCCGAAAAACATTTAATTCTATCTTCCGATAAAGACTTTGTTCAATTGCACAGATATGATGTTGAACAGTTTAGTCCTGTTACTAAAAAGTTTGTAAAGAATAGAGATACAGTTGAAGAATATCTTTACGAACATATTATGAAGGGTGATCGCAGTGATGGTGTTCCCAATATTCTTTCACCAGACGATACATTTGTTACAGATAAAAGACAGAAGCCAATTAGAAAAAATGCAATAAACGACATTGTAGAAGCTTTGAATCGTTTTCCTCCAGATAAAGTATATCATTTAGCAAAGTGTTCTAAAGATACTTGGATTCGTAATTGGCAAAGAAATGAAACTCTAATTAATTTAAGAAAGATTCCAGACGAAATAAGTATGGATATAAGAAAACAATTTAAAGAAGCTAATGTTGCAGATAGATCAAACCTGTTTAATTATTTTATTCAGAGTGGTTTAACTACATTAATTGACCAAGTAGGAGATTTTTAAAATGCCTGTAGAAAACTATACACCACTGTACAGTGAAGTTTGTACTAAAATTAACAATGCAAAAGATAAACCGAAGAAGATTGAAATTCTTCGCCAATATCGAACACCTCAGTTTGAGATGTTTCTAAAGTCTGCATTAGATCCAAATATTGAATGGCTATTACCAGAAGGTGATGTTCCATTCATTCCTAATGAAGCACCTGACGGTACAGAACATACTCGTCTAAGTCAGCAGATGAATATCTGCTACAACTTTGTAAAACTTCATAGAGACAATGTTGGAATGGATCCAGTAATTGGTAATCCAAAACTTAACTCTGCTCGTCGGGAGATGTTGTTTATTCAAATGCTTGAAGGTCTGCATCAAGATGAAGCTAATTTAATTATTCTAGCAAAGGACAAGTTAGTCAGTAAGAAATATAAAGGACTTACTGCAAAGGCAGTTCAAGAAGCATACAATTGGAACGACAATTTCGAACCTCTATAAGAATATTAGTAATTACTAATATACTAATATGAATAAAAGACCCCTAGTTTCTAGGGGTTTTTTAATTTTCTCTTTAAAATCAAATACTTAGGTGTATTGACTTCATACTCAAATCCTGAGATAATAATACTATGTTTTCATCAATATGGAGAAGTGTAACCAAATGTCAGTAATCATGCCAAAAGTAGTTGGATATAAAATTATGAGCCCGGATATGAGAAAGGTCATATCTGAACATGGACCCGAAGATTTGAATAAATGTCGTAAACTTATCGAAGGTACAGATAACATCATTCACTTTCAATTTAAGGAATTAGAACAAGATGAAAGTGTACATTAGTGGTTATCGTGCAAATAACACAGAACTTTATAACGAAATAGTAAATGCCTGCTACTATTTTACCTATAGACTTCTGGGTGGTCATATGTGGAGAAATGTTACAGTAGACCTTATTCTTAAAAACAATATGTTCAAAAAAGAACGTGCTTATGGTCTTTGTTCTATTGCAGGTGAAGTAAAAAAACCAAGAGAGTTTGAGGTTGAACTTGATGCATCTAAGGAAAACTCTTTAGAACAGATTTTAACTTGGCTTGCTCATGAACTTGTTCACGTTAAACAATTTGTAAGAGGAGAACTCTTTGATTATGAGAATGGTGATGTCAAGTGGAAATCTAAAATTTTTCGTGACGGTAAAGTGTCCTATGAAGATGCTCCGTGGGAGAAAGAGGCCTACCGTCTAGAAGATAAATTATATCTTGAATATATAAAGTCAAAGAAAAAAAGTGAGGAGTCAAAATAATGGCAGTGGGTAATTGGGCAGACTGGCAAGTTACTTTACTTGCGGACAGTTTGGGAGTAAAGAAACCAAAACGAGAATGGTTTAAGGGTGAGCAAAACAGTTACGCAACATCACTACGAAGTTGGAGTCATATCACTGGTAAAATTTTAACTGAGTTAAAATTGGAAGAACGTCAAATGATTTTGTTCATATACCATTTGGGTCTTGAACACGTTGGTGTAGATACGTTTGAAATAACGGACGATGTAAGAAGTGATTATAAACCAAGTGAGGAGTATACAAAGTTATAATGGAACCTTCAATGAGTATTGTTTGGGCCGTCATGGCAGTTTTTTCGCCAGTACTTCTTAATTTGGGTATGGTTGAAGATGATAATATAGACCGTGAAGAAATTTACTGTGCGGCTCAAAACATTTATTTTGAGAGTAGAGGTGAACCGGATATCGGTCAAGTAGCAGTCGGTCAAGTTGTAATGAATCGAGTAAGAAGTAATCGATGGCCCAACACAATTTGTGGAGTTGTTTGGCAAGAAAAACAATTTAGTTGGACTCACGATGGAAAGAGTGATAGAATCAGTTTACTTAATTCTATTAATAGAGAGTCATGGATAAAATCTGTTTATTATGCAGTAACAGCTTTACACGAAAATGATATAACAAACGGAGCAACACACTATCATAGTATTAATGTTACGCCATATTGGGCAAGATACATGGAAGTAACAGCAATGATTGGTAATCACATATTTTATAGGGAAAGATAAGATGAAATTAAATCCACTAAATATTTTGAGCGTTGATGCACATTTTCATTCCGAACAGGACAGAATTGAAAATGCAAATAAAAATAAACTAAAGGGTGTAGGAAGATTACTCTATCTAGGAAGAAAGGTAAAATTATCCAAGATAGATAGTTTACTTGAGTCTGGAAAAGGACTTGCAAATATTAAAGTTATAAAAACTGAACAGGAGAAAAAGGGTGAATAAATTATTAATCGCTACCGTTGTTTCTGCAACTATGTTGACTGGTTGTGCTAATATGAGTAATGAGCAACAGGGACAAGTTGCAGGTGTTGCTATTGGTACTATTTTAGCACATAACGCATCAAAGGGTCATAAGGATCGTGGTGTAGCTCTTGTACTAGGTGCTCTAGCTGGTGGTTTTATTGGAAGTCAAATAGGCGCATCTTTAGATGAACGAGATCGGCAACTGCACGGCAATACTACATATGATGCTCTGGAAACTCAACCAGACAATACAGTGTCACAATGGAACAATCCTAACACAGGACATTCTGGTACAGTAGTTCCCACACAAACTTGGATGGCACATTCAGGAACTTATTGTCGAGAGTATGTTCAGACTATCTATGTTGGTGGTCGTGAGGAACAAGCATACGGAACGGCTTGCCGGCAGGCTGATGGTTCCTGGAAAATGATGTAGGAGTTTATATGCCACGATATCGTATGATAAATCCAGAAACAAGTGAACCAGAGGATATTAGCTGTTCAATTGCGGAGATGGAAGTATTGAAGACACAGGGATGGGTACATATCTTTGTACCCAATCCAAATTCTATTATTTCTGGTCGTGATACTTCTGGTCATGGTGGTGGTCACGCAACGAGTGATGGGTGGAAAGATGTTC
>Ga0208917_1000192_pt1 | contig 32370 bp, 54 predicted proteins | sample DEB08_DNA_10_FD_185500 | JGI IMG/M metagenome (GOLD analysis project Ga0208917, IMG submission 185500) | Aqueous microbial communities from the Delaware River and Bay under freshwater to marine salinity gradient to study organic matter... | ecosystem: Environmental > Aquatic > Marine > Coastal ...
CTTAACTTTTCTAATTTCGAAAAACTCATCCGGAACATTTTTCCATATAAAATATTTTTTAAAAGAATTATCTAAAAATGATTTTAATTTACTTGGTTCAAAATAAGGAATGGCGTCATCTTTTTGTAATGAGTCTTCGTCCATTGGTTCATAGTCAAAATATCTAATTAACTTACCATCTTTAAAATATCTAATATTAAATCTTCCCTGTTTAAGTTTTATGTCTTTTGTCCAATAATGTTTTTTAATATTCGTATTAATTTTAATAAAACATTCTTTTCCAAACGACCCGTCATCAAATGGACAAGATATTAGATTTGGGTCAAACATTGTATCGATATTTATGGTTTCAACCTTGTCATCTATTTTTATTGTTCTGTTTTGACCGAATGTTGTTTTTAAAAAACTTTTCCATTCATAGGAATTAAACTTAATAAAAATATCACCATCTTTTAAACTGGGCGAATAAGGTCTAATAAAGTTTTTATATTCAGAATGGTTGTATGGATTTACATTATCAATTACCACACTTTCTTCAGGTCCCTCAACGGACTCTCTTAATATTCTTTTAATTAAATCTCTCATACCAAATAAATATCAAATTTTCCCAAAAATTTTCCAGAATATTTTTCTGAGATATCTCATGCAAATTTCATTTATGGTATTGACCCCCCTTTTTGACCCCAAAACCCCCCAGGGGGAGGGGGGATACGGGAGGGTATACAGGGGGGACCCCCTATATGAGGGGGTATATGGGGGGTGTTAAAGAATGTTAAATATGGGGGGTGGTCAAATTGTCAGGTGATTTATTTGGCAGATTAAAATATTATTCGTATCTTTGTGTTGATGCTCTGGATATTCTTGGGGGGAAAGTATAAGGCAGGTTGGAGTATACTCGGTCCCCCTACGGTTACAAACGTAAAGCTAAGATAGGGAATTCTAATCATACTACCAAATATATTGGGGACTATTTTATTACATCTTGTTTGTTGATAACCCCCCAAAAATAAGGTTCATCTTATTTGGTTTTGTAAGATATTCTTCGTATCTTTATGTTGACGCTCTTGCCTGTGGTAGGGGGAAAATATAAAACACCAATCTAAGTTACGGCGAATTAAATTAATAACCAAATATTTATTGTTAAATAATTTAAACTATGGGGAATTTTATTGGTAAAGATGAATATGATTTTGAAGTTTTGAATAACCTTCCCCCAAACTATGTTAAGTATATCGATAAACTTATTGGTGATAGTGTTTTGGATATGAAACAAGTCCCCAACTATTTCGATAACTACTTACACGTTCAAGTCAAAAGCCCCGATGGTAAAATTATATATGGTTTACAAGGGGGACCTGAAGATTCCGTACAACATCTCTTCTATAACAAGAACCTCTTTATGTTTAATATGATTCCCCTCAGTGATATGCAACAAAAAGCTTTTACAAAGAATTTGTTTATAGATAACTTCGCTGAAAGAATAGATTATCAGTTGGGGAAACACTATAAGATGAACCTTGATGATAGAGTCATAGAAGTAAGACCCATCTACTTTCCTTAATCATAGGTTTTTTATTCACAACAATTGTTAATAAAATTATTGTTATTAACACCGTAAGGGGAATATTGTTCATAACTTTTTTTGGATTTGACAAAATGTCAGGGGGACTTCACACGGGGGACAGAACTTTTGAAGGGTTTTTGTTGTTAGTAATTCCCCCTAACATCACATACTAATACTAAATAAATTGGGGATTTCATCGGCAGAATCCCCACTTTTCTGTATTTCCCCTCATTATAAAATGTCCATTTAGAGACAGATAGAAGGGGTATATAATTTCCAGACAAAAAGGTACATTATAATAGGGGTAGCGGACAGACGAAGTCCTTAACCCCTCTCCAACGTTTCCCTATCCCCAATTTCTTTAGAGACCCTGTAAATGTGTCATGTTTTTAGACTTTCTTAAGTGGTAAAATGTGGTAGAAAGTGGGGAGAAATCCGAAGGATTATATTACACTTATGTAATACATTTTCGTATATGGTTTTCCTTTTAGAAAACCTTTTATTGTATTAGTCTTTAAAGTCTCTGAGGGGACCTTTGTATATGAACGTAGTGAAGTATACGAGGGGGAGACTCTCTTATGTTATTATGGGGGGAATGAAACTATGAACGTAACATAACGGAACGAAGTGGAGTGGTCTACGAAGTAGAATGTGTAGTGAATAGTTTTATTGACTCCATAATAATATTGTAATATATTTGTTGTAATTAAAATTTATGATTATGAGTAGTATTATTTATTTACTGATTGGTTTTATGGCAGGTAGTTTGTTTGTTACCTTTACTTCCCCTAAATCTGATAAGAACGAAGAACAAGATGTTGTTAATTAGTATTGTATGTTCGTCCATATTCTTTTTTATGGTATTTGTTAAGATTGCGGAATATTATAACGATAAATGGAACAAATGAAATATCTTATTGGTATTCTTTCCTTTATTATCTCTATGACTGTGGCTAGTTCACAGGAGATATATATTACATTTGATAGTCTTAACTACCGCGGTTATGATGGTGGTTATCCTATTGCTTATGATTTCTTTGTTGATGAGTTTATAATTGATATTAATAGTCAGGTGTTAATCTCTTATGTCTATTATGAACGTTCAGATAGTATTAGACAGTATTATGTAAATCAGTGTGAGTTTATCCCCTTTGAAGATAGGTTTGGTGGTGATGTTATTGGTCTTAACGCACAGATTTATATTGATAAGAACGGTGAGTTTGTTTTTGATTATATATTGGAAAATCCTTATTATAATCATTTGATTATTCCCCATAAAGAATTTAATGACAAGATAAAGAATAGTTATAAGACTTTGAAGTTATACTATGATTGGTCGTCCCCTTTTTATAATATTAAAGTTTACGAATGAAATATATAATTCCCCTCCTATTGTTTTTCTTTCCTGTGGTGGCTATTTCGCAGGTTCAGTCTGAGACATACTTTCACGACTGTGGTATGGTGATTGTTAATGACCTTGAAACAACCCCTTATCTTGATACGTTATTGTATCATTATAATTTTGATATTGAGTATTTGTTATCCGAATATGAATTCGTTAACGTATTAAATGAAAAGGATTTTACTTGTGTTAAATCTTATGAAATTATTCATGGTGATGGTGACCCCGTAATTTCTTTTAATAAACCTGACTTCCGTTGTTATGATATCGGTTGGGGTAAAGCCTCCGTTGTATATGTTGGAAATGTGGATGATTCTTGTGGTGTGAATATTACGAGCCTATTTCTTTTACCTGACGTGAAATGAGATATATTATTCCGTTTCTATTATTTTTCTTTCCTATGGTGGCTAGTTCTCAGACCACTAACTTGGAAAGGTTGTTTATTGAACGTGTGAATGTTCTTCGTGATAGTGTTCTTAGTGTTCCCCTCACTAATATGGAAGAATATAGAATGGTTTCATATAACCACGTATATTATATTCTTAAAACTAATCATGTATCTCACGACCAGCGAAATACTCGTTTACCTTCTTTTGAAGATAGATGCAAACATTTTGCTGGTGATGATATATCTTGTGGTTCTGAAATCCTTACATACAACACACATATATTAAATAATGACACCGCGATAGTTGATACCTTAATTAAAAGTTTTATGTCTTCTAAACCCCATAGATATCTTTTGTTAAGTAATGGAAATAGGAATTGTACTATTGCAATTCATCATTCTTATAATAAGAATATATGTGTTGTTAACTTTGCTCGGGCGTATGTGGATAAGTATTCCGCAAATAATTGGAGTTATTTTGATTCCACCGAAGAAGATAATAGATTAAGTAGAACTTCTAATGAAAGGTTTGAATCTTTTTATAAAAGATATTATAATATTGACTAATCTTTATCTGTCTTTACCACATAGAGAATTGTAAGTTTGTGGTAATCCCATTCCTACTTCCCCTAACTTCTTAAGGATATATTCCCATATCTTTGTTAGACCTATATCTTTACAGAATTTACTATTACTTACAACATCTATGGTTATATCTCCTTCACTATCCCAAAACATCGGATATAAACCGAATTCATAAGTTTCAAAAAACTCCTCTTCGGTCATTTCTAAATTCTCATTTCTTATGATGTCTTGTGCAATGTCTATTGATATCTTTTGGAACTCCACATTTAATCCTGTTAATCTTTCTTCACCCACAGAATCCCAGTCAAACTCTGTTTCTATAACTAAGTTTGGTTCACCCATATATTTCCTTAGGTCATTTATATCCTGTAAACTTTTAAGTATATCTACATACTCTTGGTCATAATCATTGGACAGTGGATTAACTTTATCAAAGTCAGGTTTAATAAGAATCGTTACGATGGTGGCTCGCTTGTTGGGTCTTAACGCGAACCATGCATCATTGGTATGTAACCTTGTTTCATACTTTATCTTACCTTTTGCATACAAGCTTTCGAATAAGTTTTTAACTAATTCGTATAGTCTTAAATCCTCTTCTGTGTGTCCGTTCTCCATATGTAATAAATATATTGATTTATTATATTTAATATATATAATTGTTTTATTATGAAATACTTTATTATTCCCCTTATTTTATTTTTGTTTCCTACTGTGGTAAGTTCTCAGTATTGGATTGATAGTCTTAAAACAGTTGAAGTGTATGCCCCTAATGCATTCACCGCAGATAACGACAATGTAAACGACGCTTGGAGAACTTTTAGTGATGTAGAATGGGACGAGTTCTTGGTTGAAGTATATAATTGTTGGGGTGATTGTATTTGGTATTCCACTGACCCTAAAGAATGGTGGATGGGTGAAGGTAATATGGATGAACCTAACTTTTATTCCATTAATGGAACTTACTATTATGTTTTAAAAGCCAGAGCAGGACAAGATTATTGTAATAAAATGGGATGTATCTATAAAATAAGATAATTAATCTTTCTGATGGTGGCTGGCGTCCAATCCCCCAACCCCCTTTTTTCTTTTTATGATATTTATTTGTTATGGAAGAAACTCTAAAAAAACTTGTAAATACGATGGTTCTAAGGAAATACGGATTGTCGTGTGAAGTTCTTACTTACAAATACGCATCTGATGTTACAGGTTATTTGTTTTTAATTAACTCAGAACTTAAAAGGTTATACCCTCTTTTTGATGAGTTTGATGAGAGTTTAGATAACATATTAATGAATGTAGACTTTGTAGATGAGATTGTATCTTCAGTTAGATACTTAAGTGTCAACCCTATGGACATCTATAATCAAGTATTTTATAGAATTACAGACCCTGAAGTTATACCTTTATTAACTGACTCAATTAAAGAAACAAGGGTTGAAATACAAGAAGAAACTAACTCTGATTGTTTTTCTGATATTCATTGTGAGTTTGTTAATGTATTTGAAGAAAAAAGGCTAGACAGTGATACAATAATCTCAATAGAAGATTTTTGTGATTGTCCTATTAGTGAGTCATTTGTGGGTCTTAGACCTTTTTTACATTTTGTTTATGAAGAAGGTAACTGTGAAGGTGATATAAATATGCCCACGTTTTTTAGATTTATGTCAGAGAAAAATCAAAATATAGACTTTATGATTCCTAAAAAATCCTAATATTATGAGAGATTTAATTAAAAGAATATTGAAAGAAGAATCTAAGGAATTAGATATGATGCATTATTGGAAAAATGCACCTAAAGTTACCGACCTAACTGACCAAAAACAAATGGATGACTTTATGTGGTATCTTATAGAATATGTTGATTTTCCATCTGATGGTAATTACAGAAGGATTAAACCTTTTATTGAGGGATTATTAAATTACGGATTAATTGATTACGACCTATACGTTAAGATGTATCGTTGGATGGTTTTTAAAATGAGAGATTTGTTCAAGTTAATGGAAGATGAGAATTTGGAAAATAGATTAACTAAGGTCGGTGGTGATGATTCTTATAATGATTGGGCTTGGCATGTTTTATCCTTAGGTAAAAAAACTTTTGAGGGTGTTTTAAATCAAGATGAAGGTGAATTAAATTATGTTCTAAACTTACAACCTATTGAATCATTTGGTTATGGTTGGCCTCATCCTCTTGATATTAAAGAACGTCAATAATCCTAAAGGTACACGCAGGTCTACCATTTATTAATGGCATTCCGTGTTCATCATAGGTAATAGTTTTTACCTTTGTCTTCTTATTTTTAAATCTACCTGTTAAGATAGTATCACCAACCTTTACGTCTAACTTAATCATTTTGACATCAATGACCTTGGTACTGATTTTATCAATTCCTCCCTATTGTTAATCCACTTTGAAACAAATTCTTTGTCATTTCTAAATTGTTTCCATACGTAGAAGTCTCTTAAGTCTCCTAATAGTAATCCAATATCTAATTCTTCCATTTTAGTCGTCATATGATGTTAATGTTTTTATAACATCCTTTGTATCGGTTATCTCAATATCATAATGTTCTGAACTATCGTCACCACAAGATAATGTATATATGTGGGAACCAACAGTTATGGTTATTGCAGTAACCATTCTTTCTTTTTGATTGATATCTGTCTTTAGATATACAATATCTCCGATGTTATAAAGTGTGTTTATTTTCATAGGTTAAGTATAAGATTAAAATTTCTTTATGACAAGTTTTGTTTATTTAAAAAAGTTTACTATATTTGTCTTATGAAAATATTTAACAGTACAACGGCTAAGAGTAATTTTCTCGTGTTTATATTCTTTTTGGTTTTGACTATCATCGCCGTTACCTTTAGTGGTTGTGGTGATGATAAAAAACCAATAGTGATTAGAGATACAAAAACTATAGACTCTACTGATATGTTTGGTCCTTTTTTGCCAGGTGAGAAAGATGAATTTGATTTCTCACAAGACGATGGTGTAAGTGATTCGTTAGTTTACGGTGAATGGGAACCTGGTATGTTTGTAACAGATAGTATCTATTTTATCAATATTCAATATATTGATTCAATTGAAAATTTATCTAACTAATTACTCTTTATTTAAATAGTTTTCAAGTATTTCCATACTCATATTAGAAAAGACCTGTCTAACTTTAGTCAGGTCTTTTTCGTCTAAACTCATATACATTTTAAGTGTATCAATAACCTGATACATTTCAGCATCACCAATAAGGTAGGTGTTTTGACTTATCGGTTTCTTTGACCACCCTCTTTTAGCTTCTCTAAAAACCACATAACCTTCTTGTCCCCCTATTCCTTGAAATGTGACTTGGTAATTTCCATCGATTTCTGTCACAAATGTTTTAAAGTTTTTTTCTATAATCTCTTTAATCATTACCAATTTTTAAAAATGTTTAGACATATTAATAAGTTAGTTATTACTGCTTGTATGACTATGAGTGTTCGTATAATGGCAACTTTATCACTGTACCAATTATCCTTTTCATCCGCTTTAGACCCTAAAGCTTTTGCCCATATTCTCCACATTCTTTTCATTAAAAAAGTTTTTTATAAACAATAATAGTTACTAATTTTTTGTAAATCAATCTATTTTTTTGTTAGTCCCTTATAAAGGGTTTTTTTCACATATGAAATTATGATAAGGGAATCCACTTTCTTTAACTCCTAAAGTTTCAAATACGTTATCAGCAATCTCAATTAATTTATCACAGTCTATACCTCTATCCATAAATCCACTATCTGTTCCCCATCCTTGACTTAATGGAGATGAATATGCTAATATATTAGTATCACTCGGATAATCAGGATTCTCTTGTAGTTGAACTAAAATATCATACTCTTGTATTAAATGATATGGTATCTTATATTCCATAGTTAATATATTAATCAGTTCATCGTGGCAGTTTTTAACCACTTCTTGAACATATTCATCATTAATATATGTGTAATGTTGTACTACACCTGGCCCAATTGGTGATAGTCCAGCGTAACGTAGTACATCATTTATTTTATGTTCTATTTCGTAAACCGTTTTTTGATATTCTTCATCGTATGTTGGTGACCCTTTATACTGTTTATCAATATCAATATAAAATTGTAGTAGGATATATGGTATAGTTGAGTTCTCGGCGACATGAAATTCATGTTTAACATCAACACCTTTAAATATGAGTGACTCTATTACTCTTTCAAGTACAGGTAAAGTCTTTTTAAATTCTTCTATTTTTTTTTCTTTATCCATTATCCTATTTCTTGTCTAAAATATTCATGGAATAAATCCTCGATTAATCTGTGGTCAGGATAATAATAATCTAAAGAACGTGTTTCTATTTTAGTATAATGATTATGGTAATCTATCATATGTTCTATAAAACATACGAAATTACTACACTCATATAAAATGTCTACATCTTCATGTATTCCATCTGTGAAATAATCAAAAACAATGTCTTCTAAAAAGTTTTTAACATCAATAGATAATATGCGTTCTCCTTTAGTCGTTTCGTCATAAATAATATCTTTAGTTTTAAAATACTCTTGGAGACTTTTCATTAAACTATTTTCTATTTCATCTTCTCCCGCTTGCTTTATAGCCCATGAATAGATATTTTCAAGCTGGTAAATTAAATCAGTTTCTTTTAAGTCATTAAAATCAAAAGTTTCTTTATTCATTAACTTCGCTAATTCCGATTTTTCTTCTTCATTTAATGCGTCTTCAATGTCATCCATTGATACATCAGGGTACCAATCATCAAAAATTCCACCATCATCTAACATAGATTTGTAATATTCATTATCGAAAAGAATTCCTAAATCATCTTTATCTAAAATAAATCTACTACCTTTATCTACTATATCATATTTAAACAACTCTTTAATTTCATTTACTATATACTCCGAATCTTTTTCATACAGTAACTTCATACACGTAGACTCACAACCAATAGATTCAGATAAACTCCAAAGTTCATTATAATCTTCTGTTAGATTATTTTTAATAACATATCTTAGATATAATTCACAATCTTCATTAAAATAGTTCTGAAAAAACTCTATATCGAAAACTTCATTACTGTAGCCCTCATTTAAAGTTTTCCTATCGGTAAGTAGTACTTTAATTAGTCCTATGTTCTTTTTTACTTTCACCTATCTTTTAATTATATTTTATAAATATTTATAGTTAAGTAATTATTACTATTATGGGTAAACCAAGAGAAAATTTAAATAGATTATTAAAGAAATTGTCTGCATATGGACTAAACGCTCAAGAATACGTTGTTTATGGTTCCGCTCCTATGGTAGTTGCAGGGTATATTGATGACGTAAATGATTTAGATGTGGTTGTACATCCTGATGCTTGGCCCTTTAAACGAGAAGGTAGATATAATGACGGCGAAATTGAGTTCTTTATTGAATGGAATAATGGTGACGGTAGTATGACACCAGCAGAAGAATTGATAAGGTTTTATCGTATGAATGAACCCTATGAAGGTCATTACTTCGTTGACCCAATTAAAGTATTAGAATACAAAAGAAACTTAAGTAGAGATAAAGATAAAGATATTTGGAGTAGATATAAATAAATTATGTGGACAATACTTTGGTTATACTTGTTTATTGGTACGATTGTTGGTCTATTTCTTGAGACTACAATTCGTATAGAGGGTCAATCTGTTAATATGTCAGAGCGTTTTTGGATGATAACTGTGTGGCCCTTGATGTTATCTATATTTTTGTACTACTTTTTTAAACATATATTTTTTAATATGGATGATGATGAATAAAATTTTAACATTACTCTTGTTATTTCCCTTAGTCTGCCTATCCCAATCAGAAGTAGATGAAAAAGTTAGAAAAAGGTCTGAACGTAACACACAACAATTTAATGTGGTTGAAACCACATCTGTAATAGTTCCTCAAAATACTGTGATATACCCTTACGGTAATAACTTTTACAATCCTTATAACCCATACGTACCTTACCGTTCATTTAGAAACACGAGTGGATATTATGGTAATGATTACTATAGTGGTAATTACAATAGAAGTCCTATAGAATGGAATATAAAATTAGGTTTACTTGGCGGAGTGTCCTCTCCCTCCTCTTTAGGTATGTATACCACTATTGGTGGTCACAAAAACTTTATTTATTTGTCTTATGAGGGTAGTCGTGTGAATGACTATGAACACTATAACAATATAACTTTTGAGGATGTTTTTAGTTGGGGTGATGAACAGATAGATGTATTTGAAAGATATGCTTCATTTAGTGTCGCTGTTGGTGGGAATGTCTTTGAGAACATTAACCACTTTGCAGGTGTAAACTTCAATAGTATTGATAAGGATTTAGTTTTTTACGATGAGTATCATATATTGTCAGATAATGGTAAATACTCAATAAACGATTCAGAAGATACCGACTTTGGTTTGGTCTACGGAGTATTATTTGATATCAAAAATATGAATGTCGGTACTTCAGTTTATTTCTTAACTAAAACTCGTTTAAACGTACACTTCGGTTTTAACTTTTAAAAATAGTAATTAAAAATCTTACATTCAGGATTTAACTTACGTAGATTTGGGAATGTAACATTTCCTATATCATTATTATCTATATGTGATATGTGTAATTCTGTAAATACGTCACAGAACTTTTCATAAGTTTTTTTACCTCCAATACACCATTCACATTCGTAATAGTGAGTTGGTGAATATTCTCTTCTGTCAAATATGATTAATTCTCTGTTTTTAAGTGGTGGGAGAGCCATTGCGGTACGATATCCAACTAATAGTTTATTCCCATAAGTCATCTTTTTAAAGTGTCTTAAATCCTCTGTATTGTGCCAAAGTAATTTATCATCTAAACCAATAAAACCTAAATTATTAACCGCAACTATAGCTTTCACAGTTCCTCAATTCGTTTTGCCTTATCATCAATAACAAGGTCAAAGTGTGGTTTTGGGTTTGGACTCATTCCTGTTATTAAATCGTGGAATTTACAACCCCAACTTATTAGTTGTTCTCTCGTATAATCAGTGTAATCTCTTTTGGAAACTGAACCTCTTGCAGTCCAATATATTATTTTCCAACCTTCATCATAAAGTTTGTTAATCTTATCAATGTTTTTTTGTATCGGAACTGACATATCATATCTCCTGTTTTCAGGGTCTTCATAATAACATATCGTTTCGTCTATGTCTACCAAAGCAACAGGTTGTTGTCCTTCTTCGCTTAATCGTTTTGCCGAATGAAATTCCATTTATTTCAATTTTTGTTTTTTATATTTCATAAGGTGACTCACTAAACATAACCTCTTTTAACGTCGGACATTCTTTTAAAAGTTCTTGAATGATAAAACCTTTAAATAACCTTTTGTCATTGAAGGTTAGTAAGTTTCCTCTATCCCTTAACTTAAATACTTTCGCTTGTTCTAAGACATCTATTTTGTTAACCACCAAATTAGTTACACCATTAATCTTAATTGACTTTTTTATATCGTCAATATCAAACCACCCTATTTGTCTTGGTCTACCTGTAGTTGCTCCGTATTCTTTTCCTAATTCACGTATTAGACTAAAAGTTCTTGATGGTTCTTCAAATTTTTTATTTCCAACATAAGTCCTGTATGCCTTTACTACACCGTATACCTTTCTGACTGATTGTACTGGTACACCATTCTGTAATGCACCCGCTACTGTACAATGTGACGATGTTACGAATGGGTAATCACCCCAATCTATATCTAATTCAAACCCCTGAGCACCTTCAAATAAAATCTTAACATTTTCTTTTCCGTGAAGTTCATCGTATATGTCAATTACATAATCAAATACTTCTTCACAATCTTCAGCACGTAATCCTGTTCTATTGTATTTCTCTCTGTAAGTTTGACCGTTACCTGTTTTTGTCGTTCCAATCTTTTCGTCTTTTGAATCTTCTTCTACGTATTCAGGTTTTGTGATGTGTACTCTCCTGTCTATCATCAGATTTTCTCTGACTTTAAATCCTCCCTTCTCCAACTCAACAATTTCTTCTTCAAGTTTCTCAGGGTTTACGACACAACCTGGACCAATAATAGATTTGATTCCATATATAACTCCTACAGGTATATAGTGAGTTACATACTGTACACCATTATGATATATTGTATGACCCGCGTTTCCTCCTCCGTTGTATCTTATTACGTGTGTGTATTCGTTATCAGTTTTTGCCAAACTATGAGCAACTTTTCCTTTTCCTGTATCACCAGCCTGTAAATCTACAATAATATCTGCGTATTCAATCATTTCTTTTCATTAACACTTAATTATAATATATAAAGATAAACAATCAAGTATGGCACATCCTTTATTACACGCAAAATCCTCAGTTAAAAAGTTTGGAGGTAAAGAAGAAGATTACATTGCAATTCATAATTGGTTTGATGAAACCAAATCGTGGATTGGACATAGCTACCATAGAGCTTTTAGACATCATTCAGAGGGTATATTTGAGTGTGAAAAGGTCTTTGGTGAGTCATTCGTCAACTCGGAAGGAAAAGTCGTTTATACACGATATGTGGGTGAACAACACGTAAAGGAAGACTGTTACAATACGATACCATCAGCTAAGGATTGGATAGACGCGTTTAATAGTAAAGAAAAACCTGCGTGGATGACCCGTACTGTAAATTTAAAGTTTGATGACTGATATTTATTAACATGGAAAAAGAACTTAAACAATTAAAAGTAGTATTAAATATGTTCCAAAAGTTTTTGGAACTTAATAAGTGTAGTGTCGCAAGTTTTGAATTAGACTCTTATAACTTGAAATTATATTCAGGAAGTAAGTTCTATTGTAATGGTCAGTGGACAAACTCACCTGTACCTATAGATAAATTTATTGAAGATTTTATGGACGCTTTAAAAGGTAATAATGAATTAGATACTTGGGTAGACACTCCCGACGGTGGTGATACTGAAATATACTCTTACAACTTTGAGATTAATCCTGAGGAACGTATGGTAAGAATATACGGAGAATATAGTTACTATACCGAGGGCGAACAAGAAAATAATTTATATGATACTGATGAATTACCTGAAGAAATTATTCAATTTTTAAATACACTCAGTGAAGAAGGTCATGGTGAATTGGAGGTGGACTTCCAAGGTTCAGGTGATAGTGGTTGGGTAGAAGAAGATGGTAGAACAAGAAGAGATGACAATTATAAAATACCTAATGTTGTAGAAAACTATTGTTACGAACTTTTAAACCAATACCCAGGTTGGGAAATTAATGAAGGTTCTCAAGGTAAATTTTATTTTGACTCTTCAAAAATGATGGTGTCTTTTGAATTTCAGTATAATGAAGAGGTCAACGATAGAGAACTATCGTATCAATTCCAATATTAATTACTCAGAGGAGCCTTAATAGTTGGGTGCGAATTGTAACCAATAATTTCATACTCAAACTCACCATTCTTGATATCACAATTTGTGATTTCAACTTTTGGTAGACTCATAGGTTCCCTACTTATTTGTTCTTTTGCCTGTTCAATATGGTTCAAGTATAAGTGTGTGTCACCCAAGTTACCAATCAATTGGTCAGGGACCATATTAACTTCTTTTGATAAAAGTGTAAGTAACATCGCATATGATGCAATATTAAATGGGAGACCTAAGAAAGTGTCTACGCTACGTTGGTTCCACATAAGTGACAGTCCTAATGTTGGTGTTGGTTCGTAATAATCGTTATCGAAATCAGGTTCGATATCATAATTCTTTTCCATACCCGTCTCATAGTTATTTTTAAACCATAAATCATATCTTTCATTATAAGATAAGGGTCGCGTATAAACTTGGAATCCATAATGACATGGTGGTAAGACCATTTTATCTATGTCACCAACATTCCAAGCAGAAACCATTAGTCGTCTTGAATTTGGGTTTGTTTTGAGTTGTTCAATTAGATTTTGAATCTGGTCAACCGTAGATTTTACATTTGGGAATTTATCGTTATCAATTAATTCGTTGTCATACTTATCCCACTTTTTCCACTGCTTTCCATACACAGGTCCTAACTCACCCCACTTATTTGCGAACTCATCATTAGTTTTAATTTCATTTACAAACCATTCCATAGTAGGAACATCTTCATAACCAAGGAAGTTATTAGTATAACGTTTATAAGCGTCACCATTCCAAATGTTACAATTGTTATCTACCAAATATTTAATGTTAGTGTCTCCTTTAAGAAACCACTTTAGTTCAGTCATCAGTGATTTAATCGCCATCTTCTTTGTAGTTAGAAGTGGAAACCCATCTTTCATATTGTGACGAATAGTATAACCAAAAATGGATTTGGTACCAGTACCTGTTCGGTCACTTTTAGTGATACCATAATCCAAAATTGTTTTAAGTAGTTCTTGATATTGTGTGTCTAATTTATTCATTACACACAATTTTTGAAATCTTCTTTGTTTACCATAGCGTGATTACCTTTATATAGACCATAAAAATCATAGTCAAACTCTTTTTGGATTTCAAATTTACTCAAATCAAAGTTTTCAATTATGATATACTCAGATTCATTTGCAAATCTTACTCTGACTTTTCTTAATTCATTAACCATATTGTTTAAAATCAAATCCATTGCATGTTCTTCATCAAAAAAATCATTATCACTCATGAACGTATTGTATAATTGTATTCACTATCGGAAATCTAAATAAAGGTGCGTTTTTGTCAGTAACTTCTTGTCTTTGTAAAACTTCGTAGTAACCTTCCTCGTGTGTTTTAATAGTGGTTACTCTTTCAAATTTCTCAGTACCCTCTAATTCTGTGGAGTTGATTTCTAATGTATGGTCAAAAGTGTTAAAAAGTAAATGTATCATATTATATAATTTTAATTTTAGTTTATAAAAAAACCTTTCCCTTAAGTATAAGAGAAAGGTCTTTATTTTTCAAGTTTTAATTTAATTAAGTTCCAATAACTAAGTCACCGTAGTCAAGGGTATCCATACCCTTTATTTCGTCTTCAACCTCATCGTACATATAAGCCTTCACCGCAGCAACTACCCCTTGTTCCGCTTGCGCAATCTTACTCTCCATCCAATCTTCTAACTGTTCACCATCTTCCATCAACTCCCACATCTTGTAAGCTAATGTTGCGATTGTAAACAATTGTTGTTTTGCCATATACGAGCCGTCTTTATTTTCTTTTAGGTTCTTCCTTAACCTCTTAAGTTGTTCTTCAGTAATTACTATATTACTCATTTGTTATTGTTTTATAATTTATAAATATCACCTAATGAACAATAGTCTCATTAGTAACCATATCTTGTTTTTGTATTATCAAATAGTGTTTGTACCTCTGACGCATCAAAATCACCTTCATGAACATAAAAAGCACCAATCATACCATCAAATGTTCTTGCATTTTGAACTCCGCTATCGTAATTACCTAAAAGTAAATCATTAGTGTCACTAGATAATGAAGACCCTCCTCCATTTGTACTTCCTACCTCTGTTGTGTTTAGATATAATTTAAACGTATCTGCATCAGAAGATACTTTAACAACCAACGTAGCCATATACCAAGTACCAATACTTACTGTTGCACCAATTCCAGCAATTGACCTACTGACCGCACCGTTATCAGAAACTACTTTAGCCGTAAGTTGATTTGATGAATTGATTGCCATGAAAAATCCATCGGTTGTTGATGAACCTCCTAATCCTTGTATTTTACACATAATCATACTTGAAAAACTAAGGAATCCAACCGCATCCGCTTTGAACCACACTGAATAAACTTTTGTTGTTGTTGTACTTAATTGTAAATCTGAATTATTAGAGAACTCTATTCGTGTTCCTGTACCTCCGTTTAAATCAAATTCACCACCAACAGTTGTACTATATGTAATTGTTCCTGAACCATTTACTAAAATACCATCATTATTATTAGATGTTAAATCATACCAAGTACCGAGATTACCAGGATATGAACTAGAGTTAGATGCGTCCAAGTCTGCCAATAAAACGGGCCCTGATTGTTCCCAAGAAGTCCAATAACCTCTACTGTTAAGCCAAGTTTTAGCTTCTGAAGCTACGGTAAAAGTGTGTGCGGTTAAAGATAAAACATTAACTAAATCTAAAAAGGATTTATCAGTTAAAAACTCACTTCTATTAAAACCAACGTAAGCCGCTTTACCTAAAGGATTAGGTTGATTACCTGATGGTATTGGTTTAGCAATTACATAACCCAAGTCTTCATCAGGTCCCATCCACCACCTCACACCTCCAGGGTTTTTTGAATAATCTTGTGGTGTATCGCCTATTGCTAAATCACCTATTTGTGTGGTACCATCTATAGTACTTCCTGTATTATACGCAAAAGGTCTAGTTGTCGCCATTTGTATTTTTATATATAAATATCATAGAATTAAAAAAGGTGAAGTTAATACTTCACCTTTAAGGCCGACTTGGATGTCGGACTCCACCACCTGTCGTTAACAGGATTAGATAACCCCCTCTTTCATCTTGCTAATCGCATATTGTCCGAGAGTCATCTTGGACGTGCCTCCTACAATTACACAGTCCTTAAGGATATCATAAGGGATATGAACGAGATTGTCAACACCGTTGAACATCGTAAGTGGGTTCTTCAACGACAGTGCTGAGTGGATGGCGTTGAGGTAAATCTTATGTTGGTCGAGTTCGTCCTCAAACTGTTGGTTGAGGAGTTGACCGAACTGTGGGTGGATGATGACTACGTTTTTCATATCACAAATATAGGGCAATTAGTTCAAACAAACAAGTAGTTCTTCTTTAACTTGTGTTAAATCTTCAATTGTACATTGACCAAAGAGATACTCGTACTCTTCAGGTATTTCATCTACCGTCAGTTCGTGAATTGGGAAGTTATTGATATAGTTGTTGAGGTGATAAAGAAAGAAGGTATTACCTTCGATATCACACTCCAAAGATTGCCAACGCATAGGTTCGTTGTGAATCATATCGTCAAAGACACAAAAAGAGATTTCGTTATTTTCCATACCACAAATATAGACATTTTTCTTTAACTTCCTAATATTCAAAAAAAAAGATATGAGAATAATTGTTACAGGTGGTTTTGGGTTTATTGGTTCAAGTTTTGTTAACTTATTAAATGACGTATTACCAACAGCGGAAGTTGTTATTTTCGATAAGATGACATATGCTGCCGACCCAAACAATATTAAAAAGAGCACTAAATTAATAAAAAAAGATATTTGTGATGTCACACCTGAGGATTTGGGTGAATACGATTACCTCGTTCATTTTGCTGCGGAAAGTCACGTTGATAATTCAATTAAGAATGGTCGTCCGTTTTTGGAAACAAATATTATGGGAACATATAACTTGGTGGAATGTGCAAGACAAAATAAACAATTAAAAAAGTTTATCCATATCTCAACCGATGAGGTTTATGGTGATATGTGGGATGAGTTGGTTTTAAATAACGCGTCAGATGAAAACCATAAATTAAATCCAAGTTCATATTATTCATCAACCAAAGCTGCGTCAGATATGATTGTTATGTCTGCACATAGAACATTCGGGTTTCCTTATCTTATCACTAGAACTTGTAATAACTATGGTGAACACCAAAACAAAGAAAAGTTTTTGCCGACCATATTTAATTCAATAAAAGAAGGTATACCAGTACCTGTATATGGTGACGGAAAACAAGAAAGAGAATGGATGTATGTGGAAGATAACGTAAGAGTTATCTATGACTTAATGTTGGATGATGAAGTTATTAATGAAGTATATAATATCGGAACAGGTGTTATATTCAAAAACATTGACCTAATAACTGAGATTTCAAAGGTATTGAATAAAGAAGTTGAATTTAAGTTTGTTGAAGATAGACTTGGTCACGATAAGAAATATAGATTAAGATGTCTAAAACTTATGGATTACTACAAAAATAAGGATGTGGAATATAATCCCAAAAAAATAACTGATTGGTTTAAAGAGATTCTTTGAGTAGTGGGATTAGTATTTCAAGATATTTTCTCTCTGTCTCTCTATTCATTACATAAGACATATCAAAGTCTAATCCTAATTCCTCTCTTAATTTTTCTTCAAAGTATTCACCCATTTCAGGTGAGTGTTCATATCCAAATAAAATGACGTTTGACATTGATGGGAATATTCTAACGTCAATTCCATCCATTATGTTTTTACTTACCATAAATATAGGTTTACCATTTCTATGAAATACTATGCTATCTGTAAACCACCCAGGTAAGTCTCTGTCGTGCAATTCACGACCTTCAATGCCAACAAATAAATCATCGATTTGTTTTTTTAATACTTCAGGTATCTCGTTCATCTTTCCTTATTTAAATTAATAAGTTTTATCTCTCCTTTATCTTTATACGCCAAAATATCTACTTCTTTATATCTACCACCTTTAACGTCATTTACAAATCTCCTTGCTTGACCTGGACTAGTCTTAACCTGAACTATACGATATTTTCCATTAAATGAAACAATAAGGTCAGCAGCCAATTTCATATCTATAAAATCACCATCACCACCTTGTCTTTCAACTTTCATATATTGACCATTTCCCCAATCTTTATTGTTTAAAAATTCTACAACTTCGTTTTCTGTTTCTAATCCAACTCTATCCGTCTCACCCAATTTGTTATCGGCAATTTCAATTAAATCGCTTGGTTCAAAGTTATCAATAAATAATTTTTTTATTCGGTCCTTATTTTTTAACAATATATCTTTAGTCTGTTGTTCTCTATTAGATTCAGATAATTCTTGCAATATATCATTTGACTCACTTTCAAACAATAAATCAGTAGTCAGTTCCGCCAATAAGGTGTAGTTAGTATTTATTTTATTTGAGATACTCCACTTGTTATCAACCTCTACCCTTCTAAGTCCGTGAAGCGACCTTATTAAAGAATTTAATCTTTTACTATCAATTTTACGATGAGAATGTAACTTAAAAAGCCATCCAATTACTTCTTTTTTATACGAATCACTTACAGGTTTTTTAATAGGTTTTAATATATTATCTATTGTTGATTGTAAGTCTAGTCCGTCCCTTCTGTTTAAAAAGTTATTTAACCTATTTAACTTATTTTTAATCTCTTCCCTATTAAAACTTACAGGTTCGTTATTTGGCATACCATCACTATTAGGTACACCATCGAAATCAAACTCACCCTGTAAACCGTCAGTCTGTTCTTTTATAATCTTTTTAATTAGGTCTTTCATTAGTTATAAATATCCATAAAAGAAAAAAACCCCAGCCACTACAGCTGAGGTTAAGGAAGATATATATGTTATATATAAAGGGGTTGAGGACGCTGAGATTACACGTTTAACAACTCGTCTTTTGTGGGATTATAATTAGAAGGTTCCCCACGTATCCACTCCATTGACAGGAGTATCGAGTCAGTGTCGGTAACTAACGGTCACCACTCGTATCGTTGATAACTACTCAACTACTACTCCAATCTCTCAAGACTTGCGGTCTCACTAAGGGTCGGCCAACCCACGAGTTGTTTCATAATTGACATCCGAGAACTTGCGGTTCAAGGGATGACTTCGTTGACAGAAGGTCCGAAGTATTAGACACCTTTCGTCATCAACGCCCGAAGACTTTCGCTTGTTTTAATTTAGATTAAAATTAGCAAATGTGGATTTATGAAAGATGTGCTTCGGGAGAAGGTCCGTATCTTTTGAACACAGAATGCTTCACACCTCTCTGTTAACCTGCAAGTTAACGGTCAGTCAGGACTACGGTAGGTTCCGAGTTTCCACTCGTCCCTGAGGTAACCCCTCAGACTGGTACCCAGCTCTACAACCCATAGCAGTGAGTGTCGAACCGTCACCTGTATCTTCTCCTGTTGATGTCTCCATCTCACACCCGAATGTCCACTCATTCAGATGAACCCTAACCCCTCAGCAGTTGCCCTTGAGGTACGGGTCGTAGATACTTTGTTTAGTTGTCAGCCATACGACTGCGAACTTCCAAGGATTGCTAAATCCCATTCTGTCCCTTTAGTCCTGTTGCCAGGGTTATCTAACGATGCTAAACCACCGATAACTACTTGTTCACTGTTTTTGAATGAAAAAAGGGGGTTAATCTTTTTAAAAAACTCTTTCAGTGAAGGTTCGTCATTAATACTTTCAAAGAACGTTTGACAAAGATAAGAAACTTTTTTCTTACTGTCCAAATTTTTTCAAACTTTTTTTCTTGGAATGTAGTATATAAATATACCGTTGTCCGTCAAAAGTTTTACAAAGATATAAAAAAGTTTTCGTTTGTCAAATAAAAACTAAACTTTTTTATTTATTGTATCTCATAAAGACACTTTCAAGTATGTCCAAGTTACCTTTGGATGTTGCCAACTTTTCAATATATTTATCCATTTCTTCAATCAGGTCAGGATGTTCACCGATTGCTGTTGGATTTTCAAAGTAGTTATCTATAGTGACTTTATATCTAAGTACTTCTGATTCGTATTTAGCCTTGAGGGCTTGGTACATTTCTTTTCTCATTTTAAAATTATATTAATCAGTTTATTAAATTGTTTACTCATAGGTTGTGGTAGTTCTTCTATTCCAAAGTATCCACATTCTGTATGTTCTTCTCCGTCAATGGCATTTTCTAAATCAGGGTATATCTCCTCATCACTATCCAACACATAACAATACATTAGACCTTTTATTGTCTGCCCATCTCTTGTATATCTTTTAATTGCTGCCGCAAAATTTATATCACCATAGACAGGTAAGTCAGTTTCTTCCATAAATTCACGTAAAGCGGCTTCTTTAGGTGTCTCACCCTCTTCCATCTTACCACCAGGACAAGACCAAAATCCCGGTAAAGAACCCTCACTATTACGTTTACAAAGTAAAACTTTATTGTTGGACCTAACTATTATTCCTGCATATTTCTTCATTATAAAGTATTTATCGTTATGAATGTAACTATAGGAGATAATACTTTTAAAGTCAAACTTTGTACTACCCAATCTTCAATTTCTAAAGGAATGATGGGTAAAACATTTAATGATAGTTTTAATGGTATGTTTTTTATGATGCCTGAAAGTGGTGAGCAAAGTTTTTGGATGTATAATTGTCTCATACCTTTGGATATAATAATGATTGACAATGGAACTATAAGTGACATCCACAATAACTGTCAACCTTGTGATGATAAAGAAAGTTGTAAATCTTATAAAGGTTATGGTAGTGAGGTGTTAGAAGTTGCTGGCGGTACTTGTAAAAATTTGGGTATAAAAAAAGGAGACTATGTCTCCTTTTCATTATTGTGATTTACTTTCTTCTATTTTTTGTTTTAGTAGTTCAACAAACCTTTTTTGTATCATTTTTGTGAACTTAACATATGGTGCGTCGTCTTCTCTTTTAGGTCCCTTTTTAGCGTCAGGTAATGGTGGTCTCTTACTTCTACCAAAATAATTTAAAGCGGATATATTGGTAATACATTTGTGTCCACCTGAATTCGCTTGTATCATCTCCCACGCAGGTACACCTAACTTATCCAATATTCCCCATTCGGTATCTGTTAATTCGTCATTTGGTTTGTTCATTATATCTTTAAGTCTGTCCATGTATTGTTCTCCACCATCCATAGAACGTACTTTATCACCATAAAAAGCTTCTAAGTCTGCATTTGTAAATCCTACCGACTCTTCATCAAAACTTTTACCTGACTCAGAAATCCACTTGATTGTAGATAAAGGAATGATTTTATCTTTTAATTGGTCTTCCCATTTACTTAAAACTTCTTGAGCGATTTCACCTAGGTTCACACCCTTTAATTCTCTTTCACCTTTAAATGGATTACAACTAGCCTGAACCAATCCCATCGGCCAAGCGATAACTAAGAAGTCAGCATCAGGATTATTCTTAAATGGTGTGTATCTATCATATGAACCTGGTTTAAACATAGAACCACCACCATACTGTACTATAATACCGTCATCAACATATACTTTATCACTCTGAGACTGTTTTTCTATGTAGTCTTGTTGATTTAACGCCATTTCTTCAGGTGATGCGTAAGGTTTTCTATTAGGTTTACCCCATTTATTAAACTCCAAACCTTTTTCAAACCTATCTTGGAATGCCAAGTTTTCTCTTTCCGCAATCTTATTAATATTTTGGAAGATATTCATTAATGACGGTTGTGATGTCATAACCAACTCTTCCAAAAAACCTGGTTTGTTTTTAAACGCCAACAATAATTTATTCGTTGCAAGTCCCAAAGCCATCTTATTTTGTTGTAAGCTTTTATCTTTTTGTAGTTTAAAAACAAAGTTCATTATATCTTCAGGTTGTAAACCAAATCTTGCGAAATCCGCTGAGTCAACTGTTGAGATTAGTGTGATATCCTCATTAGGAAATATATCTGTTGGTGACATAACTTGAGACAAAGTAGCCACATTTGAACGTGATGGTCTGAATGATGTTGATGTGTCACCTTCTACACCAGTCTGACTATCGTGGTGGTCGGTGTGAACTACGAACATTGGTTTACCGTGAGCAAAGTCAACCAACACAGGCATTGTATCTCCTTGAGCATCTAACTTTTTAACCGCAAACTCTTTATCACCATATTGTATTATTTCTGCATCTACAACTTCAATACCATTATTTTCCAAATAGTTTTTCATTGCGAGTGCCGTGGTAACACCGTCTAAATCTTGGTGAAAATATATCTTAGCCTTCTTGTATCTATCTGCAAGTGCTTTGATGTTTCTTAATCCTGTCTCTTTTAATATTGTTTTCATGCTGTCGGTATTATTTTGTATTGACCGTTTCCGTCTGTTGTTATTTGAAATCCTGTATTGTATTTTGTATGTAGTATTAAATTACCGGTCATTTTTGTTTTACCATCACCTCCTGATAGAAATGGTTCAATTTTTATGTTAGTCTGTGGTGTTAAAGTTACATCTTCTCCACCTTCTTTTTCAATATTACCATTAAATATAAAACTACCTTGACTATTACTTAATATTCTAAACGTTTTACTACCTGTTTCTTTTAAGAATGGCTCAGCATTATCACTATAACCTTCAATATCCTTAAGTTCCGGTCCTTTATCATCACCTTGTTCTTTTAAATATTGTCTTTTTGTTGCCGATTCATGGAGATTTAATATTCTATCTCTTTCTGAGTCATCAATTCTAAATTGTCTCATGTTAATATACTTTTAATATAAATACTTTATAAACAAAAAAACCCCTTATTACAAGGAGTTTTTTATTAAGGTAAAGAACTTACCTTGTCGTATGTCGTCAGGTTTTTCAAAAACCTCTTCCATATTGTACTCACCAATTCTTTTTGGTATCAACAGTTCATTGTATTCAATGTAATCTTCTTCGTAATCTCTATCAATAACACCGTTAATTACTCCTCTCGTTTGTGACAAAGAAAATCTATTGTAGTGTTTGTCAAATCCTGTATTTACCAACCATACTTTTACGTTTGGGTTTTCTCTTAATTTTTCTTCAAACATACTTGTGTAGTCCTCAATTTTTCTTGGTAGGAACGGGTTACCAAAACAAGGTGAGAATGTTGTTGTTGGTTCGTCAATACCCACTTCGGTTCCCGCAACTTTTGAAGTGTATCCCAATCCGAAGTACTTAACTGCTTGTTCTGTATCTAACAAAGATATTGGAGGTAATACTCCGAACGCATCAAACGATAAAAAGAATATGTTTTCAACGTCAGTTCCTCTACCAGTCATAGTGACTTTTACGTCTCTACTTATTTGTTTCAAAGGATAAGATGCTCTTATATTTTCCGTTATACTACTATCGGTAAAGTCAGGTTCACCATCATTAACTATTACGTTTTCTAATAGACTAGTGTTTTTCCTGTTAGACTTATCATGTATCGCGTCCCATATGATAGGTTCCTTTTCTTCTTCCAAATCAATAAGTTTAGCGTAACATCCTCCCTCAAAGTTGAATATTTTATTGTCGTCCCATCCGTGTTCATCGTCCCCTATAAAGAATTTAAGAGGGTCTGAAGACAATGTTGTCTTACCAGTACCTGATAGTCCAAAAAATAAATTAACTCCTCTACCATCTCTTGTATTTGCGTTTGCGGAACAATGCATAGGTAATACTCCTCTATCTATAAGAATTGTATTCATAACGGTGAAAATACTTTTCTTTATTTCACCAGTGTAACTTGTACCTGCGATTAAAATCTTTCTATCATGAAAATCTATTATCACAAAGTTTTCATTTTTGACATCTTTTGGTCTATTCTTACTTACGAAATTCGGAGCATGTAATATCTCCCATTCCGTAAATGTACGTGAGTATGTCATAACAAAAGATGTTGGGTCTATTAACATATTATTAAAAAATATGATTGCCCATGCTTCTGTTGATGTTATATTGAAAGCTCCTGAGTGGTCGTATGAATACCCCGCAACTCTACGGCTTCTTAAAGTTTCTTCATTATCGAGATATTCTTTCATCTCGGTTTTTAAAGAGATGTAACTTTCTCTTTTTAATTTTTGATTGATTTCTCTTTCAAAATCAACCGAGTCGTGAGCGTATTCACTTTCAGCGAAATACCTGTCCTTAGGTGACCTACCAGTAAATTTACCGGTATTGAAGTGTAATAAACCTTCGTTTGTGGTTTCTAATCCTTCTTCCTTCGCAAGGGTCATTAATTGCTCAGTAGTTTCGTAATAAACCATAATAATTTAATTTGTTAATTCATCAACCTGTATTTTAAGTTGTTGTTGTTCCAACTGATAGTCTTTAATTCTTTGTCGTGCAACCTCACAATAATTTTCTGATATATCAACACCAATCCATTGTCTACCCAACATCTCCGCAGCCAAGCAAGTGGTACCCGAACCATTAAACGGGTCCAACACAACGTCTTCTTTATATGACAATATCTTAATTGCACGATATGGAATATCCAAAGAGAATGTAGCTTTGGTCATTTGTCTTGTGTCAGCAAAATAATTCCATTGACCAAAGACCAACGACATAAAGTCCTTCTTATCTTTTTCTTCATAGACAAGTTTCTTTCTTTCTCCTCCGTTTTTTTTATCTTCCACCATCTGATACTCACCCTTCCATTGAGGTGTACCCTTAACTGTCTTCTTATGTAGTTTCTTATATGCCAAAATAACACACTCCTTAGGATTATAAATATATGGTGAAGACGGACTCATCCAACTTCCCCACGCAGTTGTCTTACTACGGTGCGGTGAACTCTCCTCCAAATCAACAATACCAAAGAAACCAAAACCGATTTCTTTCATAATCATCCACATCTCCGCAGAGAAATAAATACGTCCACCTTTGTCCTGTCTGTTGATTTCGTAAGGGATATTCAAAGCAATTCTACCATCGTCTTTTAATACCCTATAAGCCTGACTCAACCAGTCCTTGGCAAAAACCTTATACTCCTCAAAGTACTTGTCGTCATCCCAACTATCGTAATCAATACCAACCCCATACGGTGGTGAAGTAACAATCAAATCAATCGTCCCTTCCTCCATCTCCTCCATTTTCTTCGTAGAGTCTGATGTATAAATCGTGTTTGTCTTCATTTTCTATCGTTTTAATTCTTCTGTCCAAGTACCATAAAGCCTTTTTGAGGTCTTGTAAAGGTGGGTTGTCATCTTTCTTTCCACTTCTACCGATATACTTCAAAACATTAAAAAGGTACGCGTCTCTATCAATACCCCAAGCCTCCGCAACTTTTACAACTTCATAAGGATTATCTTCACCACCATAATGGTCGGGATGATTGACTTGCTCTTTCATTAATATTTTCTTTTTACTTTATCTTTTAATTCACTAACAGGTATATTATAATAATATCTTTCAAAGTCATCAAGACTCTGAACCATTATATGATAATTATTACTCATTAATGTCCATGTTGTGTTAACTAACTCACCATTCCATTTTATAACACCATTAACATTAAAAGAACCGTATAGTACACCGTTACCATATGTTGAGCGTTTCAGTATATAGTCTAATTCTTTTCTTTTTATATAAAGAATGTCTTTATCAATCTCTTGCCCGTAAGGTAATGGATTTCCATATTCATCAATATTTTTTTGATGTCTACCTAAACCTAAATGTATCTCGTAAGAATCACCTCCTTGAGCAAAGGAAACGAAACTTACGAAAAATAAAACAAATAATATTTTTAGTTTGTAGTACATATTACTTTTGATTAAAGTAACTAAAATACATTTTATCTCCATTGAACAGATAAGTCCACGGTCCATAGTAACGGAGTTCTCCTGAGTTCCAATATTCCCAAGTACCCGTATCATTGTCCTTACTTAGGATATCAACTTTATAAGAACCGTACTCACCATATTCATCTTCACTTTCATAAAGGTCACCTAAATAATTACAAAAGAATCTAGGTTCTCCTTTAGAGTTCTCCATCACAGTACCAAACATTTCTGCCCCACCAGGGAATGAGAAAAATTCAACATTAAATATAAATGTCCAATCGGCAAAAGTTCCATCAGAATATACCCATGTACTATCTGGTTTTTCCCAAATTCTAAGTTGGGTGTATGTTTTACTAAACGAGTTATCAGTTGTGTTATATTGACCATACGCTATTAAGCTGAATGAAGTCATCAACATTAAAATTAATTTTTTCATTAGTTATTTTGATATTTTTTTCTTTTATTTTCCTTTCTAATTTTTCTTTTCTTTTTGTCTGAAATATTGTCAGTAATAACTTCTTGTTCTACTTCAGTTTTAGTCTTAAGTCCTCTGTTCTTTTTCCATTCTGATTTTGAACAGTATTTCCATCCGTTTTTTGTGAAAAAGATTGCCTCTTTTTCTGAAACTCTTTTAATTTCATCATTTCTTTTAATTGTCTTCATCTTTATTCAATTTTTCAATTATTTCATTATATTCGTAACCTTCATTAAGAAGTTCATAGAATCTACTTGACCATTCATCTGAGAATAGTAACGCGTCTGCTCCAAATAAAGTGTTGATGTGTTCTTTATTTGTCGATAAAATCGTTTCTTTTGTTATAAATCTTTTGTGGAAACCCATTTGTAATCTGAATTTAATCTGACTGATGTTATATGTTTTTCATTCCATTCATTAGGACCTATCAATGATAAAAATTTTTCACCTTTTTTATTTTCATAAAGATGGTATGTCTCTCCTATTATTGGTTCAAATGAATATTTTGAATTATAAATTAAGTTATTTAGTTCAACCTCGTTTACTAAATTATAATACTTTTGAACTAACTCTTCAAGTTCTGAATTAAATATTTTTTCTATTTTACTTACTCCTTTATTTTTAAATCCACTAATATCATCAACCTTTATTACCGGCGCGGAAATATTTGAGCCATAGGGTAGTAAGTAAGCGTTAAAAGTTTCTGTTTCCTCATCCCACACAATATGGTCAGGGTATCTACTTTTCTTTTTCATTACTTTCTTTTAATTCCTCTAGTTTAATTGTTTGAGAAATGTAACTTATGACTTTTCTTTTCATTATAGAAAGTAGGCACCCTTCAAGTGGAAACTCATCGTCAAAATTAGCATAGAACACTACATTTTTTTCAAGTTTAGAATCAATATCTATATCTTCATCTATAAGTTCAAATGTGCATTTTTGTTCATCAAATTTAGGGTCTATTCTATTAATATTGTATTTGTAAAAATACTTTTTATTACTGTATTCGAAATAAAGATACCCAATATTAAAGTTTTTTTCAGTTATCTTAAAATGTTTGTTTTTTTGTATGACCAATACACTATCAAAAACTATAGACCATATTGACTTAGCAATTAGAAAAAAATCTTTTAACTTATTATTAGCTTTTTTAGATATTTTTACAATCTCTTTTAATTCGTTATTAGTAAACCCAGTTAGATTAATATAGTTAATGTTATTTAAAAGTATTTCATCATCAATATCTTCAACATTTTCTTTTAATTCAATTTTTTTTAATTTTTCATTAATCGACCTTAGGTTAGCTAAATGTAAGGAAAGTTCTTGAAACGTTGGGTATAATTTAAACTCATCTAAGTCATTATCAATTTTAGAAATATAATCTAACAGAACATACTCTTTATGTTCCATGTCGATGGGTTCTTGTAAAATCCAATCTAAGGGTAGTCTCATAATTTAATATTATACCCTTAAGAATAAAAAAAAGATTTAATTAATCAATACGGAAAACGTAATAGTCCACACCCTCAACTCTTGTTTCAAATGTCGCTCCGTCATAGTGTGATATATTGTGACCAATACCGTCCATATCTACCGCATCTTCTATTATTGCGTTTTTGTCAATAAATTGTTCTAATCTTTCTGTGTCCTCGGCAAAACCATAATCTTGTAAATATTGTCTAGGATTTAGTCTTACATCGTATAAGTAATCTGCAATTTTTTCTTCAATCATTTCTTCTGTGGGTTCCCCTTCAGGATTTTCTTGTATCTCATCTCTCTCTTCCTCTAATTCTTCTATCCTATCATAAACTTCACCTCTTTCATCACTACCATGTGGTAATGAATCTGTGTCTCTAGTTCTTCTATAGAGTTCTTCTATTTCTTGTTCTAACTTCTCTAAACGACTTTGTTGTTCTTTGGTAAGTGGTAAGTCCTCTGTCTCAAAATGTGATTCGGGTTCCTCTCTTATATAATCATCATAGTATTCTCTAAACCAATCAACAACTTCTTCCACATCTAAGTGAGCCATAATGAAGTCTTCATTAAACGACTCAAATAGTCCCATATCGTCAACTATTTCTTCTAATCTCATTTTAGCTAACTCATAAACATCATCCCACTCACCTACTATGTATGAGCTTTCATTTTCATCTTCACCTAACCACTTAAATGCCATTATTTCACCAGGGTAAAAACCATCAGTATCAGGAACTAAGTTATAGATACTTTCATCTTCACCAATATCAACACCCCACTCATCAACTAATCCTTGATATAAAGCATTTGCTTTCCTACCTAAGTCATCTAAATCATTATCTCTATTCCAAGCATCTCGCTCCCTAAGGTCATCCATTTGACGTAATATTCTTTCTTGTCTAATTCTATTATCTCTTTGTGCTCTACGTCTCATTTCCTGTTCAGCCCTTGCCTTATCCTTAAATAATTCGATATCTTCACCATAGTTTGAATTCATATAATTTTGAATCACGTTATTAATTTTTTCAAACTCAGGAGTACCTAATATCCAACCAGTATTAAATGATTTGTCAGGTGCGTCGTAATACTGTTGTCTACCATCATATTTTTGTAACAACGCAACTTTATAAAATCTATTACTTGTTGATGCCTTCTTATCCAAGAAATAGAACAACTTACCGTCTCTGTTATATGACATAAAGTGTTGGTCACTACTCTTAGCCGCGGTACACCATTTAGAACCTGAACCATAATAACAACTCGCCTCGTGAGTCTTTGGAGTTACTACTGTAAATCTGTCGTCTTCGTATACAATATCCGCACCTTCAACTTCTTTAACGTCTCTCCTTACACGGTTTTCATGCTTATCAATCGCAACCTGAATATCTTTTAAAGTATCATACTGATTGATGTCCTTTTCGTCTAAGTTTTTTTGGTACTTAATGAATTTCTCAATCGCAATTTTAGCTTTTAATAAATCCTCATCAATATTAGTATCACTGACTACCTTTCCTAAAAAGTTTAAAAATTTTTGGTTAGAGGATAATTCTCTAGACATTAAGAATATTTTTTTAATATTCTCAGGACTAAATTTTTTTCTATATTTATATAAGAAATCTTCTTTTCTACCTTCTAATAATACTTGACTAAGATTCATTATGTAATACTTTTATTATAAATATACTATTAACTACTATTTATAAATAAACAAATAAACCTCCTAAAAAATATTAAACTCATGGGATGCGGATGTAAAAAGAAAGCACAACAGGCTCAACAGACCCAACAAACTAATACTCAGTCTCAAACTAACACTAAGGTAGTACAAGAAACAATTAACAAAACTGTTGAGAAGTATTACAAGAAAAAAGACTGATTTAATTTTTTATTTGTAATTTAAAAAGAGTCCTTTTTTGGGCTCTTTTTTATTTATACCATAAAAAACTTTTACTACATTTATTAAAAATACAAATTATGTACACAATATTATTTGGTAATAACCTATGTAATCTTTTAGCTAATAAAGTAATAACAGAATTTAATAACATAGAAGAAAATCACATAACTGATATTAAAGTAATAGACTTAGAAAATTTTATAGTTATTAAAGGTAAAACAACCATTAATAAATCTATAAACTACTCCAAAGTGTTTAAAAATTATTTTAACTCTTTATGTGAAAATGATAAGGTTTTTAACGTTATAGACTTAATTGAATATGGTAGTAACCAAATAAATGAATTGATTAATATTAATCTATCTGTTTTAAACGAAGATAATATCTTATTAAATAATCTTAATTACAATTCTCAGGGTGAATATCACATAATTTATACAAACAAAACAATCTTGTACTCTAATGATAAGTTATTTGAATATTTAAATACTTTAAACGAATATACTGATTTTAAAGGTGATAAAATACAACCTAACTACCCTTTTGTGTCAGATTCAATTTATGGTAAAAATTTAAATAGTAGTAAATTGTATGAGATATATTTAAAATACATATCATACAATATATTTGAAAAACAAATATGTAAAGGAATTAAATTTAATTTACATTATAATGGTAATATACGTAATCTTAATTGGGAAACTATGGAATTTGATGTTTCCTCAGATAAGTGTATTGTTTCTGAAGAATGGTTAAAATCTTTAATCCTTGATTTGTTCGATTTCAATTATAAGTATATAAAAAAACACTTATCTTTAGATTTATATGACTTCGAAAATGAAATACTATCTAAAGATAAGTGTTGGATGATTCGTGATAAAACTACCGAAATGATACTTTTATGAAATAAACTCTTTTACTATTTCCACGGCTTCTGTTAGGTCTTCAAAATTATCATCAGGAGCATTTAAAGTAATTTTAGGTTTTTTGTTTTCATCAATTTCTAATAATGTAAACGCAGGTAAATACTCATTTTTTGTTGACTTTACGAATTGTTTATATTCTTGCTCATGGTCACGAATATTTCTTTCATCAAAAGAGATATTTTCTTCTTTTAACATTTTTTTAAAATTAGTGCAATGTGGACATCCATCCATAGTGTATACTATTACTGTCTTAATCATAATACTTCTTTTACCATTTCCATTAGTTGATTTTCGCTAATCATACCAACTTTATTTACTACGTTTTCACCACCATTAAATCCTTTTAACGCGGGAATTGACCTGACTCCCAATTTAGCAGCCATGTCTCTACCTTGTTCTATATCAAATTTATAAACGTTTACTTCGTGCCCACTTTCTTTTAATTCGTTAGCAACCTTTTCAACTATTGGTCCTACCATTCTGCATGGTCCACACCAATCTGCGTACATGTCAACAATAAACTTTTCTCCTGAGTCTATCTTTTGTTGTAATTCTTCTGATGTTAATTTCATGATATTGTCTTAAATTTTTTAAGTTGATTTAAATAAAAAATAATACTGTCTTTAGAATCTTCTTTTGATAAACAGTAAAATTTATATGAGTTTTCATTTTCTCTTTTAATAAAGTAAAATAGAATATTATTTTTAAATTCTATTAACCCGTTATTATAAATAGTTGTAGACCCATCAAAATATTTATTTGACCATACTAACTCATTTTTGGATAACGCACTTCTCAATGCGTCTACACTATAGAAATCAGTTTCAATAATAGAAGGATAAAAACCAAGTATATCCTGAGATAATTTAATTATCTTATCAGGAATGTCATCATTTATTATTTTTTTGTTTTCTTCTGTCATACTATTACAAAATCACCTTCAAACTCTAATTTTTCTACTATATTTGCAGCGAAATCTAAACTATCACAAATGACTCTTGTTATTTTGTATGGGTCCGCATTAGACGCAGGTCTTCTATCTTCTAAGTAACCTTTCCATGTTTCACTCGTAGTAAGTGGAACCCTTATCGAAGCACCTCTATCGGATACACCCCAACTAAACTTATTTATACTTTGTGTTTCGTGTAATCCAGTCAATCTCATTTCATTACTTGAACCATAATTCTTTATGTGTTCTACGTGTCGTTGTTTAAAAGATTCGAATATATTTTCGTAATACTCTTTATCACCGTCCTCTCTCATCCTTCCGTTTGAGAAATTACAGTGTAGTCCTGACCCGTTCCAATCACCTATTACAGGTTTAGGGTGAAACTCAATATTATACCCATATTCTTCTG
>Ga0208917_1000194_pt1 | contig 32253 bp, 49 predicted proteins | sample DEB08_DNA_10_FD_185500 | JGI IMG/M metagenome (GOLD analysis project Ga0208917, IMG submission 185500) | Aqueous microbial communities from the Delaware River and Bay under freshwater to marine salinity gradient to study organic matter... | ecosystem: Environmental > Aquatic > Marine > Coastal ...
GTCTCCTGCCTCGCGCCAAAAAACTAGTCATAAGTATTGCGGAACCCCCACTTGATGCGATAAGGTTTGTTAATGCCAAGCAAGGGCAAAACGACATTTAGTGACAACCCTGAATTGACCGCAAGTCAGTTCTCGGCATTGGTTGGGGCAGACCGTCACGAGATAGCGAAAAAGCTAAATGAAAACGGAGCCCAATCGACGGGAAAGAAAGGACCTGGTCTGCTTTATGGTCTTCGGGACCTTATCAACGCTCACCTTGGCGGGGATGAAAAAGCGGAAAGGATTCGGAAGCTAAGGGCTGAGTCTGAGAAGCTTGAGGTAGCGAACGCTAGGCAACGGGGGGAGCTGGTCCCGGTCGCGTCGGTTAAGAAGCTGGGGCAGAAGGTGATGGGCGCGGTCAAGATCAAGATTCTGAACTTCCCTCTGACGGATGAGGAGAAAGACCAATGCCTGCGGGACCTGCTGACCCTTGGGGAGAAGGACTGGGGGGGAGAATGAACGCTCAAGTTCAGGACATCGCGGAATCGTGGTTTAGGGTATTTGAACCCCCTCCACGGTTGACGGTGTCGGAATGGGCAAACGAATACCGCTTTCTTTCTTCTGAGTCCTCTGCATCTCATGGCAAGTATTCAACCGCAATGACTCCCTACGCAGTTGAGTGGATGGATTCCATCCACGATCCCGACACAACGGGAACCATTTTAATGGTTGGAGCACAGTTGGGTAAGACCGAAGCTTTGAATTGTATGGTCGGGTATTTCATCGATATTGACCCAGCCCCTTGTCTGATGGTGCAACCGACCGTCGAAATGGGCGAGGCATGGTCAAAAGAAAGGCTGGCACCAATGGCGAGAGATACGCCAAGGATTAAAGACAAGCTGTCAGACGTGAAAAGCCGGACGAGTGGCAACACCATTCTGCACAAGACCTTCCCTGGAGGAAACCTAGCCATTACCGGAGCGAACGCCCCTTCAGGACTCGCGGCCCGTCCTCGTCGGGTTGTCTTTATGGATGAGGTGGACCGATACCCTGTCACAGCAGGAAGCGAGGGTGACCCTGTATCACTTGCCGTAAGACGGACGGAGAGCTTCTGGAATGCTGTCGTGGTGATGACATCAACACCGACCGTAAAAGGCCGGAGTAGAATCGAAACCGAATTCGAGGCCAGCGACCAGAGACGCTATTTTTGCCCGTGCCCCAAGTGTGGCCATGAACAGACCTTAAAATGGGCCAACGTCCGATGGGATGAGGAGGACGGATCAGACGCTTATCTCAACTGTGAGGGATGCGAAGGAAAACTGACCGATGCCGATCGCATTTGGATGGTGAGACATGGGAAATGGGTGCCGACCTATCCCGAAAGAACGCTTCGAGGCTACCACCTTCCTGGCATCGCATCGCTATTCCGGCACAAACGAGGCTACCGAAACCGACTTCACCAGATGGCCGCCGAAAATATCAAGGTGAAGAAGGCCGGAAAGGAAGCCTTGAGAACATGGATCAACACTTTCCTCGGGGAAACATGGGAAGACGAAGGAGAGGGAATCGAGTGGGAGCCACTTATGCAGCGTCGAGAGGACTGGGGGGACTTCCCGGAAGACTGCTTACTTGTGACCGCTGGCGTCGATATTCAGGGAGACCGTGTCGAGATCGAGATCGTCGGATGGGGAGAAGGAGAAGAAAGCTGGAGCCTGGACCATCGAATCATCATTGGAGACTTCAACACTCCTGAAGTTCAAAAGGAACTGGACGAGGTCTTAAAAACCAAATGGACGCACCCCAGCGGCTCTGAAATCCCGATTTCCTGCACCTTTATCGACTCGGGGCACAAGACAAAGACCGTTTACAGCTACACGAAGCCACGGCAGGTTCGGAAAGTCTTTGCCTGTAAGGGTGTGGGTGGCCCTGGAGTCCCAATCGTCAACCGACCGACAAAACAAGGGGCCGAACGCGCTCTTTTGTTCTCGGTCGGCACCGACACGGCCAAAGAGCTTGTTTATTCTAGGCTCTCTCTTGGAGAAAAGGGAGGCGGATTCATGCACTTCCCCCACGACCGGCAAGAAGACTGGTTTCGGCAGCTAACCAGCGAGAAAAAGGTCACACGTTATAAAAACGGTGTGCCATATTCCCGCTTTGAGAACCCATCGAAAGCCCGAAACGAGGCTCTTGATTTAAGAGTTTACGCATCAGGGGCATTAGCCTTGCTTAGGGTGAACTGGGAAACGCTCAAGAAAACGATTTTGACTCCCAAAGAGGAAAAGAAACCTGCCAAGAAGAAGGCAGCACCAAAGAAGCGGGGGGGATGGGTCAACGAGTGGTGAAGTTTGACATTTACTAGGAACTAATGGCCACCACTGACGCGCAGAGATTGTCAAACGCTTGCGACACCCTTGACAAGATCGAAACGACTCTCGGGAAACTCTATGAGAAGACCGCTTCAACAACATCTTTTGGCGACCAGTCCCGCACCTTGGCCAGCATCAAGGAACTTGAAGAGTCTCGGGACAAATACCGGATGGAGATTAACCAGCTAGAGCAGGCAGTTGCTAAGAGCCGACGCACGCTAAAAATCCAGTTTAGATGAAGCTCCCATTTTTCAGAAAAAAAGCACCATTGCCGGAGCTTAAAAAACGGAGATTCAACGCAGTTAGCTCGAATCGCCTCACGCTTGACTGGGTCACCTCAGGGCTATCCCAAGACGGAGAACTTAGGGGGAACCTTTGCACCTTGCGGAATCGATCCCGAGACCTGGAGCGAAACAACGAATGGGTTAAAGGATTTCTTCGATCCCTTGAAAACAACGTCGTCGGGGAAAAGGGTATCGGGCTCCAAGTTCGATCCAAAGAGGCCAGCGGAAAGCTTGACGAGGTGGCTAACACCAAGATCGAGAACGCGTGGAAGCAGTGGGGCAGGCGCGGCAACTGCGATGTCACAGGGAAACACTCACTTCGAGACCTTCAAAGGCTCATCCTGCGTTCCATCGCCAGAGACGGAGAGGTCATCATCAGAAAAGTCACCACACAAGACGGACTCAGGCTCCAAGTCCTAGAAGCCGATCTGCTCGACGAGTCCTATTTCCACACGCTCGCGAACGGTCACGAAATCCGGTTTGGCATCGAGTTTGACCAGTTTCGAAAGCCCGTCGCGTATCACATGCTCGGGAATCATCCCGGCGACGCTCAGTTTTCGGCAGACTTCAAAAAGCGAGTTAGGATTCCTGCCAACGAAATCTTGCACCCGTTCAGGACTGAGAGGGCCGACCAGTCAAGAGGCATCCCCTGGCTCGTCTCGTCGATGAATCGTCTTAGGATGCTCGACGGTTATGCCGAGGCAGAGCTTGTCGCAGCCAGAACCGGAGCAGCCAAAATGGGATTCTTCACCAAGAAGACACCAGAAGGTTGGACCGGTGAGATCGACGAGGACGGAAACCTTCCCGTTGACGCTTCTCCAGGCACCATCGAGGAGCTGCCGACTGGAGTTGACTTCAAATCATGGGATAACAACCACCCGAATTCAGGCTATGGAGACTTCGTTAAATCATGTTTACGCGGAGTTGCTACTAGTCTCGGGATTAGCTATAATGCTCTATCAAATGATCTGGAGGGAGTGAACTACTCCAGTATTCGGGCAGGCGTTCTCGAAGAAAGAGAGGTATGGAAAGCCGTTCAGAGATTCCTGATTGAACACGTCTTGGAGCCAATCTTTGAAGAGTGGCTAACCTTTGAACTGATGTCTGGTCGGTTGGGCCTGCCCTTCGATAAATTCTGGAAGTTCAACGTGCCCGATTTCAAAGGCCGTCGATGGGCATGGGTTGATCCCAAGAAGGACATGGAGGCCGCTATTCTTGCCATTCAGCACCGAATCAAGCCCCTTCGTGACGTTATCGCGGAGAATGGCGACGACGTTTACGAGGTCTTCGACAAGTCCAAGCAGGATGAGGACCTTGCAGAAGTCATGGATCTGACTTTGAGCCCGAACGAGCCCAAGCCTTTTGACAATTCCGCCGGTGATGATGATTCACCGGAAGGGAATTCCTAAAGACTATCTATTCCACCGTTCAGCCGAGATCGCGAAGAGAGCGATTGATGAGGAAAACAGAACGGTTGAAATCGCCTTCTCTTCCGAAATGACCGGGGAGCGTTGGTATGGCACCGAGACACTTAGCCACGACCCCGGCGCAGTAAGGCTGGAGCGAATCAACAACGGCGGCGCATTCCTAATGGAACACGACCGAAACGACCAGATTGGAGTCGTTGAAAAAGCGTGGATCGACGACGACCGGAAAGGCCGGGCTATCGTCAAGTTTTCCCGAAGCGCACGCGCAAACGAAATTTTCGAGGACGTGAAAGACGGTATCAGACAGTTGGTTTCTGTCGGTTACATGATTCACGGGGAGGATGTCCAGAAGCTTGATGGAGGTCGGGAGGCCGTCACCGCTACCGACTGGGAACCCTTCGAACTGTCCCTCGTCAGCATCCCCTTCGATGACTCCGTTGGCGTCGGGCGGGCGATGAAAAACACCAAGACGGAATCCAATCCAAGAGAAAGAAAAATGTCCGATACTATCAAAGATCAGGAAAACAAGGCTCCCGAAACCGAAAAGCGTTCCGTGGAGGTCATCAACGAGCGTCCCTCTGTGGACGTTAAGCAGGAGCGAAACGACGCTGTCAGTCAAGAACGTGCCCGCATCTCGAAAATCAACGAGATTGCAGAAGCCGCCAAGACTCGCGGACTTATCGTTGACGCTAACAAGGCCATCGAACGTGGAGTTTCCGCTGGAGATTTCCAGACAGAGGCATTCCAGGCTCTCACCTCTCGTCACACCGATTACACCCCGGCTAACAACCTTTCCAAAGGTGAGAAGCGTGACGTGGCACGGTTTGACCTTGCCAAAGCTCTTCGCACTTGCGTGGGAGAAGGCAAGCTCGACGGTGTTGAGAAAGAGATCGTCACTGAAGGTTTCCGCGAAGCCAAGGAAGCGGGAATCAACGAGGCTCGTGGCATCATGCTTCCAGGCTTCTTTGTAAAGCGTGACCTCACCGCGACCGGAGGAACCGGAGGAGATCAAGGAGGAATGACCGTTGCCACTGAAAAGGCAGGTCTTCTCGATGACTTCTTCAACGCTTCTGTGATTGCTCAGAATGGCGCGACCGTCCTCACTGGATTGACTGGTAACCTTGACATCCCACGACTTGCAGCCGGTAGCGACCCAGCAGGCAAGGCCGAGAACGCAGCAGCCGACGAGATCACGCCGACCACTGCCGACCTCAACTTGACTCCTAACCGCCTTCCCGGTTACGTCAATATCTCGAAGCAGTTGATCATGCAGTCTTCGTCCGCTATCGAGGCCGTCGTCCGCAACCACGTTACCGCCCAGATGCTCGCCGTTCAGGAAGCAGCATTCTTCCACGGATCGGGAACCAACGAGGCCGAGGGCATCGCTGGAACTTCCGGCATCGGAAGCGTTGCAGGTGGAACCAACGGAGCAGCACCGGACTGGGCTGACATCGTTGACCTGGAGGAAGCAGTTGACGCAGCCAACGCACTCAGCGGATCTCTCTGCTACATCACCAACGGAGAAATTAAGAAGAAGCTCAAAGAGACCCCTCTTCAGTCCTCCGGTGTTGAAGGCTCGTTCATCATTCCCCCGAACGTCCCGAACAGCGACATCGAGCTGAACGGTTACAAGGCAGCGTTTACCAACGCAGTCAGCCGGACTCTCGACAAGGGAAGCTCTACTGGGGTTTGCTCTGCGATCTTCTTCGGAAACTTCGCGGATTACTTCATCGGTTACTGGTCCGGGCTGATGCTCGACCTCATGACCGACGCCACTCTTGCCACTCAAGGCAAGTATCGCCTTGTGGGTGAAACTTACTACGACGGCGGCGTGCAGCGTCCGAAATCCTTTGCTGCCATGCTCGACGCACTGGGAGCATAAACAATCGTTTGTCATAATCGGTTCAAGGGCGCGGGGGAGACTCCGCGCCCTTTTTGACTACCTCCCATAACCATGAAAAACATTCTGATCACCTCTAATTGCTTCGTTAAGGGGGAACCCGTCGAAAAGGGTGTTGTCCTTGAGAACGTGGATAATCTTCTTGCTGCCGAGCTTCTGACGAGTGGCCGCGCTCAAATTTATCACCGGGATAAACACGAAACGGTTGCCGTCAAAGAGCAAGGAGAGGCGACCCCTGCCCCAAAGAAGAAGGCTGCGAAAAAATCAGCTAAGAAAAAGGCCAAGTAATGCAGACCGAGGCAGCTAATAGCTTCAGCGAAGCATTCCTTGAGCACCGGGAACACTTCGGGGTCTCGATTACGATCAACGGGGAAAGCATCACCGCGACCGTGAGCGAGTCTCAATTCGCGCGGGAACTGATGGAAGGTGGATTCGCTGACGAGTCTGACATCGAAGTGAAGTTCCTCATTTCAGACCTCTCCACTATTCCTGCCATCGGAAACCCCGTTGTTTACCGTTCAAGAAACTTCAAAGTCTCTCGGCTAGGTTTCCAGCCTGGGGCTCTGGTTGGAGAGATCACCTGCCGTCCCGCCAAGCGGTAAGCTTGTCCAGCAAGCGAACAAGGGGCCGGGTATCGGCAAGAACAGCGTCAATTTCGTCGTCATCCATGTCCGGCACAGTTTCTTGCAGGACCGAGAACAGTCTTCGAAGGTGAGGCGAATAGTTTTTCCTGCGAAACCCCTTTGACCTGCTCTCATATTCCTCCGCTGTGATGATCTTGGGATCATCGGGAGAGCAAGAAATCGAGAGCTTCAGAAGCTTTTTGGACGGCGGGGAATCGGCAGCAGAAACAAACTTCAGCCAGGAGTCCCGTCGTTCCTCGTTCGAGATCGTCGAGATCGCTTGGTGATGCTCGAAGCTGAGATGGGGGACCCTCTTCTCCATCGGGATTCGACGGCAGACAGTCGCGAACGAGAGGAGTGATTGTCTATCGACTCCGGTAACCTTTTCGGCCTCGATCAAAAGCTTGGTAGAAACCTTTTGCTTGAAATTGGAATTCCCGTAAACCAACCAATCTCCAAGAGCCCAGCTAAAACGCTTTGTTGCTTCTCCAAATCTCTTCCCAATCTCCGACCACTCCTCGAAGGGCAAGTCAGGTTGGAATGTCATCCCAACATCAGTTGGAGGGGTAGTAATTGTGTTCATTGAATTTCGTCCTTTACGAGTTTGAGGAGGAACTTGGCCCGAGCATTCCGGCAGTTCACCTGGCCGGACGGGTTTCTCATCGCGCGGGTCGGAGAGATTCCAAACATCTTACACAAATCGACACAACGCCTTGAGACGGTCGCTCTCGTGACTTTGTGATCCCTTGCAATGTCTGCCATCGACTTGCCTTTGTAACCGACACCAGACACGAGAGAAAGGCACTCGATTGAAAGCTCCTTGTCGGGACAATCCAGCAGAAAGCCGATAAAGGCGCGCATCATGACAAGGGCTGGAGAATCTATCGTGTTCTCTTCCCCTTCATATCTAGGATCGTGAGAAGGCACCCGTTCACCGTTCTCCCATGAGTAAGTGATTCCCATAAGTTTCTTTTAACAAAAATTGACAATCATGCAATTTTTAAATGCCTTCAAGTCAAAGCGGGACCAGCCAGACGATCGAGCAGCTTTCGGCTAGATTTGAAACAGACCGTTTCGGAGTCGATTCTATCGAGATGACGGTCAAGATTCCTGACTCTCGATTCCCTGGCGAAATGCTGGCTAATTTTGCGCAACATCCAGACTTTTCCAACATGCTTTTGCAGAGGAGAAGTGGACAACGAACAGAACCCGGTTACTGGACTGTGAGCTATACTTTCGAGGGGTTTCTTTTTGAGGCTCCCGAACCGGTTTACGAACTAGCAACATCGCTTTCGCAGGAACCTATTCAGACGCACCCAGATTTCGAGTCAACCATTGCGGGGACCCCAGCTGACCCGTTGAATGGAGCGATCTTCGTTGACCCAGACACCGGATGGCAAAGCGAAAAAACAAACGCTATTTTTAAAGAGTTCGGACCAGGAGGAGGGACTAAGCAAGGGGTTGAGGCCTATCTTGTCCCAGGTGCAGAGTGGCGGGAGACCACCTTTGAAACGTCAAGACCCTCAGGCATTCGGGACGTAGGAACCATCGACACACCAAATGGATCTCCACCGAGTATCTCGGGGCGTGATTGGCTGGCATGGTCGGAGACTTACATTAGGAGGGGAGGAATCTACCAAGTCCATACCGTCTGGAAACTTTCGGGCCGGAATGGTTGGGATACAGACATCTACGACTAAAAAAGATGGACCTTCAGACAATCTTTCAAGGCCCTATCACTCCCGAAAAGTGGAGAATGTTAGGTCGTTACCTAAACGGGGAAACCGTGCAGCCCACCACGGGGATGGGGCAGATTATGGAGAAATCTGCAACATCAGGAGTCTCGATTTCGCCAAAAAAACAAAGGCAGGTTAAGCCCACTCAGTCCCCTCCGTTCTCGGTTCTTTCATGCAGCAAGGTCCCCGATAGTGACCCTGTGGAATACAAGCTAACACTTCAGGAAGGGTGGGTGATCCAGCGAAACACCCAAGTCGGAGTCGATGGGGTTACAGAGTTCGAGCCGACGATTGACGGTACAACCATGTCAACTCGTCCACGACCAGAGTTAACAGTCGAGTCCGGTCAATTCGTTGCGTGTGAATACAACACGGACGACGAAGGCTACATCTCTAACACTCCCACAATCACAGCGGGGGACGAACAAGATTCAGACCACCATCAGCCACCGTCGGGAGCAGGGTCGGGAGCAACGGGGTTTTATTGGATCAAGCTTTTTAAGTTTGAGATCACGGACGGGGCTCCGGTCTTCAACTATTACCAACAATCGGACATCGAACATTCGAGGCTGTGGACTGGCAGGAATGTTGGAGGGGCTCGCTACATCCACAAAGAATTCGACGGCAGCGCAGATCGATACGATTTCAGAACACTGGAACAGGTCGAGCCTGTTGGCCGGACATTCGGAAAAGTTATTGTTGACGAGGTCAACGGGGACGAATTCGACGACGCCAACGACTCGATTAAATTTTCTGCAATCTGTGAACGGGACACCAACCCGCAGATTAACGTCAATGACGATGGGGCTGGCGCCGTTACGGTCGAAGGGAATGACCGAGACGGCTCGCTCACTTGGACCGACTGCGACACCGTATCTCCCACGGTAACAACGCTTTTGGAATGGGAAGACGGACTCGTCACGACAAACGGGATCTCTAATTTCACCGCAGGATGCGGGGTTTCTCTCCCCCCATACCCGACAACAGAGCCGGCGAGCGGGAACAACTGGGTGTTATGCACCACGACCGGGGGATCTCTTTATTGGTATGAACAAGCCCCGTAATCATGTTTGAAACCCACGTTGACACATCCGGCCTGACCGCCGCTTTGAAGGAGTTCTCGAAAGTCTCCCGCAAGAGCATGGGCAAGGTCACCCGTGAACAGTCTGCGATAATGGTCGCTCACTTGATTGGTCACACCCCACCGGGAGAGATGAAGGGGCGATCAATTAGCGACAGGGGAGGAATCACAACAGCAGCAAAAAAGAGAGGTGAGGCTAGCGTTGCGGCTGACATCATCTCTCTTTTCCCGACCGTCCGAATGGCTGACGACAAGGTATATTCGATGATCGACAGCGGTTACGAATGGGGGACCGGACGAGGCCGGAAAGTTATCAAGGATTTCGCGACCAGTGTTCAGGATCTCAAAAGGATTCATCGCTTTGCTCGCTCACCGTCAACCGGACGAGTGAGGACCGGAAGCACAGGCCAAAACATGGCTCTGACAAGGGCCGCGATCCGTCGGGAATACATCAAGCATCAGAAGAAGAATGTCGGAACACTCAACGCTGGTTGGCTTCGAGCTGCAAGGGAACTGAAGACCGCGAAACGACACACCCCTACATGGATTACGAGGCACCAGGGCAAACCTGGAGGAGTGCATTTCAGAACCACTAAATCAGGGCTCACGATCACAATGGCTAATAACATGCCTTACATGCCGAGGAATATGGCCAGCCGGGTTTCAAAAGCCATTGAAAGACGGGAACACGGGATGAAGGAAGCAATGAAAGCGATAATCGAGAGGAACGCAAAGCAAGCCGAAAGGAGACAAGGAAGATGACCAGAACGAACATAATCAGAAGACTTCAAAGCTACCTTCAGACAGCATATGACGGAGGAATCACCATTCTCGGTGAAGAGGATGACGGAGACTTGACCCCGCCGTGCGCTATCGTCCGCATCGGTGAATCGGAAGACATGGGAGCCAACCAAGCGATCTTGTGGAACTTCTCCGTTGTTGTCGCGGTCTTCCATGATGCCGACGATACTAGTATCTCCACAGCAGAAACGGACGCTGCTGAATTGTTCGATGAGCTTTGCGACATTGACGCAGTGACCGCTTACCTGGCGGCAGGGGGCTTCCTTGTCTCAGTCTGGCGACCACTCACGATGGAAGCAGGCCGGGACGAGACAAAGTGGATGCACGCGCAAGGCTTTGAACTGATCGCAGCACCGGCACCCGCTTAACTTTTGACACTGAACGAGAGTCATGGCCGTTAGCGTTTCAGGCACCACCGTTCAATGGGGAATCCCCGCAGCAGGAAAGACCGCAGCAGACTCACTAGTTGCTGGCATTGTCCAAGACTTCGAAATCACCACTGACGGCAACGTCACAGAGATCACAGACGAAGATGGAGACTTTGTTTCAAGGGTTGACCACGGAGAAAAGAACACGGTCACTTTTTCCAGCTTGGTGACAGCAGCCAGCCCGAGTTTGCCAGCCAAAGGGGATTCGGTCACTTTCGCGTCGGACATTGACGGGGTTGCACTTAGCAGTGGACTTTCGTTCGTGGAGGACGCCAGCATTGCGTATGCTGGGACCTCTACAACGACCGTATCCATTACGGTCACTCACTACCCTAACATGAGCTAATGCCTAGCATCGAGAAGCTAAAAGAGGCTTTAGAGGGAGTAGAGGGGGCGACCCCGCAGGAAGTCATAGACGCCTTCCTCCCTAAAAATAAAAAGATCGGGAACCGCTCCCTTGTCCCTCTCACCTTGGGGCATTCCCTTTTCCTCGCCAACTGCGGCCACCCGCTTTCCAAAGGAGATCTAGAGAACTGGAGACCAGACCAGACGGCCCTTGCTCTCTACACCTTTACCAGCGAGAGCAAGGACCTAGCCGAGCAGGTTAAAGACGGAACACTTGAAGACAAGTTGATCGAGTTCACCGAGACTCTTTCGCTTGGCGAGATTCCGAAGTTCACGGCATTGCTCATGGCTCACTACCTTCAATCGCTTCAAACGGGGGTAGAGATGCACAACCCGAAAGAGAGAACGGCTCAAAAAAAAACCCGTTTGGCTGGATTCTGGCGACGATTGGTGGCCTTTGTCGCCAGTATTCTTGGACGCCGGACTTTGTAATTCACGAACTACCGATGAGTCAGGCTTTCGCGCTATCAGCTTGTGCAGCTTGGGCCTCGGGAATGGAGCCTAAAAACGGGGGTTACATCGACCGGGCGAAAGACCGCCTCGTGGCCCAAATGAATGACGACGAGCTTTGACTTGATGGGGAGAATACATGGCAGGATTCAAAGTCAGCATCGGGGCCGATTCTAAGAGGGCGGAAAGGGAGCTTTCTTCGTTTGAGAAGAAAACAAAGTCCATTGCCAAGAGCATCCAAAAGGGATTTCAGGAGAGAATCGGGCACAAACTTTTCGACGGATTAGCAGGGGCAGCACGGAGAATCCCCGGAATGCTCGCGGAGGCAATCGATTCTGCTTCGTCGCTTAATGAGCAGATCGGAAAATCCGAAGCAGTCTTCGGGGATTCTGCCAAAATGATCAAAGCATGGTCGAAACAGACCGCCAAGAGCATCGGCATGGCTAATGTTGAAGCACTGGAAGCAGCGGGGAACTTTGGGAGCATATTTAACGCGGTTGGATTATCCAATAGCGATGCCGCCAACATGTCACGCACCCTGGTTGACCTCGCTGCAGACATGGGGAGTTTTAACGATGTCACCAACGAGCAAGCGATTACCGCGCTACTTGCCGCCATGCGTGGAGAGTCTGAACCTATTTCAAGGCTTGGGGTGAATTTCAGGGAGGCCACACTAAAGGCCAAGGCTTTTGAGATGGGGCTTAGTGATGGCAAGTCAGCACTGGACGCTCAAACCAAGGCAATTGCTGCCTACAACGTAATTTTAGAGCAAACCATCAGGCAGCAGGGGAACTTTAAGGACACTTTTGATGACCTGGCAAACTCGAAAAAGATTCTCGATGCTCAATTTAAAGAAGCATCAATTACAGTTGGAAACGCGCTTCTCCCCGCAATGCAGGAACTTGTTCACGTCATGAGCAATGCAGACATGGACTCCTTCGCGAGAGCTGTTGCTGGGGTTGGCAAAGCTTTCGTATCACTCACTGAAGAAATTGGGGAAAACATCAGGTTTATAGACGAGTTCCTTGAAAAGGGGACAGGGGTTTTTGATGCAAGCTTCGCGATGGGGAGTGCGCCCAAACTTCCGTTTAGACCCGAAGGAGATCAAATGGAGAGGGACCTGCTAGAGGCTCAAGAGCGCTACAACCCAAATATGACCCAAGCGTCGAAGGACCGATTGAAATTCCTTCGTGATCTTGATGAGTCGAAAAGGAAGACCGAAGAGGCAGAGGAAGAAATTCAAGAACTAGACCAGAAGATAGCAAAGATTAAAACTGACGTCAAGCCGGTTGATTTTGGTTTCCCTGAATTGCCAACAAGCGCGCCAATTAAGGCAAAGATGAGGAAAAAAGGTCCTGACGAGGTCCTCTTGGACGGCCTTCGGGACGCGGTCAGAAAGACAGAAGACGACCTCTTTAACATCAGTTCACGAAGTTCCAACCTAGCAGTTTCATCCATGCAGAGAATCGGAGGAGGAGGTGGAGCGTATGGCGAACTAGACCTGTCCCGAAGGCAGACCAAGCTACAAGAGCAGATGGTATCCTTGCTTGAGAAACTCAACGGCAACCAAGGGCGAGGGCCGGTTTCTGATTTTTGACAAAACCGTGATTCCTGATGGATCTTTACGTTGAGCTGGAAACCCTGCAATTAGTCCGAGCAACCAACGACCGGAGGGAGCTAAACATTGTCCAGGCGAAGAGAGGGGATGCTCTGCCCTTGACGATTCGCTTTATTCAAAACGGAGTCCCGACCAGGCTTGACGCTACAACTACGATCCGTTTCGCGATCAAGGAGAGCGGAAAGTATGATGATAACCCGCTTGTCTTAGAAGAGACCTTTGCCGCATCAAGCGTCACATCTCCAGACTCCGACCCTCGATACACCGCAACGCCGAGCCTTAACACTACGGCGTTAAATGCGTTGTTCCTGATCGATTCGGACGCTTCAAACGATCTCGCCAGCATCGACCTAATGGCAGAGATCACATGGGAGGCGACCGGAGACACCGGACCGACTTCCTGCAAAACATTCACCTTCAGGTGCGCCAATGACGTATACAGGGGGACGGAGAACACACCGACCGCCGAAGCTACGCCTAGCGACTGGCTGGACACACAGAACACGAACAGGGGAATACAACCCATCAGAAGCGGCGCATCCGACTTGTTCCCTGACAACATGACGATCAGCGGTGAAATCATCGGGGATAGTTCAGCGGCAATCGCCATCGAGGACATTCCAAAAACCAGTGTCACCAATGGGTTTCCTGTCTACGGAGTAACAACCACGGAGAGCGTTATCATGGACCTCGACTATGACTCAGTCGGCAAGGTTTGGGAGCTTGTCGTCAACTTCCCTGGGGCCACTCCGACGGCAACCTATCAATCAGCTCAAACTAACAAGACAGACCCTGTTGGATTGGTGTTATCTGCTGCCAGTCGTTCAGACATCACCCTGGCAGCATCAAGCGGCATCCTTGCTCCTCAACTTGGGGACCGTGGGACGATTACGAATGAGGAGAGGTTTTACGACTGGGATGGCGAAACATGGAGGCCAGTGTCAGGCAAGCTTTACGCAGTTGGAGACCTGCCCGCAGCAGCAGACAGCGAGGGCAGAAGGCTGACTGTTAACGACTCGAATGTGGCAGCATCGGGAAACTTCGCAGCAGTCGTTGCAGGAGGCGGATCTAATACGGTCCCAGTCTTCTGTGATGGCACTAACTGGATTATCGCATGACGTCGGACACCATAGCATACGGGGAAACCTACGATCTATCCGTCACGGTTAAAGACTCTGACGGGGACGCTATCACTCTCGACGGGACCTATTCAGCATCCTACCGCTTCACGAATTCGTGCAAGACCGGAGGAACAGAGATTTCAGCGGGCTCAATGACGATTTCGGATGGAGTAGCAACGGCATCCATCGACACAGGAGACGCAGGCTGGGCACCAGGGATCTATTTCTACGACGTAAGAATAACCGACCCAGACGGGAACGAATACGTGTCCGAGACCATTCAGCTAGTGATTAGCGTAACCCAAACCCAACCGGCGTAGTGGCTATTAGAACAATCGTAATAACGGCCAGCAGGAACCAACAGCTTTCGACTGTCGTAATCAACCGGGGGCCGAAGGGTGAGGACGGAACCGGAGGAGGGAATATCGCATACGGGGATCTTACCGACTCGGGAACAGCAGATCTCCCGACCGTCAACACTCCTCTTTCGAATGCCCTCGGCCTAAAGGCCGATGCATCAGAAACCGTCATTACAGAGGCGAAATCCCCCCGGAATCTTCCGCGAAGTCTCCAGAAGATTTACGATCTCAACAACGCCTCATGGCAGGGGACGACCTTCAATCACTTCACAGTTTTCAATCTCGCGGATTCTCTCGGCGTTCTCGGTGTTTATCCGCGGCTTGAGGACATTCTTGCCAGCAATCTGAGCGTTGCAGGTCTTGGATTTGACCGGCTGATTTATAAAGAGATTTCCGGAACGATCATCTACCCATCGAGTGGGAACCCTCGGCGCACTGATCTTTGGGGCTTCGGCACGGCCATGCAGATTAAAAATCATGCGGTGATGCACATTGGCGAGCCATTCGCGGGGGACCAGGTGATTCCGTTCCAGTGCACGGATGTTTCGTTTTACTTTGGCCAGGAGACTGGAGGGGGGACGGTGGACATCGATTATTCGAACGATGAGGGGACATCGTGGACCAGCCTTGAAAGCGGAGTTTCTACGAACGGAGCGACGTCGGCTTTGATCAAATCCTACAACTTCACGGAAAGAAGTGTGATTTTCCGCCTGACCGTGACCAGCGGGAACGTCGAACTCATCGGTGCTCTTCTCCGAAATAAAGCTCATCAGGGTCTTGTTTCGTGCCAGTCGGCAGTGGGTGGCAATCCCCTCACGAACGTCATTCTCGGGGATACGACAATTTTTAATGACATCATCGCGGACGTTGACCCTGATTTGTTCCTTTCCCAGTGGTATGAATCGACGTCGGATCTCACTGCTGCCTTTGATACGTTTGCGGATACGGTTGATGCATCGAGCGCAACGGCTGACCATCTCGTCTTCACGGAACACGAACAGGACGACACCGGGGACAAAGAAACAAACAACTCCCCGATCTACCGCGCCAAGGCGGCATCGACTGACAGGCTGGTTCTTTTCGAGACTGGTCGGGTGCTACCTCAAGAGGTGATTGCGGACCGTGGATGGGATGATCCTGACGCCATTCACTTGGATACTGCGGCATGGGAATTCGTCGCTGGCGTTCTCGGTCGGGATTTCGGATTTTCTCCGGCCAACGGAACTCTTCACGTTGTCAAGACCGGGCAGACCGGGGCGTCCAAGCGTTATCGCTTTGGGGGTAAAAGGGTCAACGGAGATTTAATTTTTGATTTCGAATCAAACGATGACAGCAACCTGACGCTCAATTTCCTCTACGACACGGAGTCTGACGGGGAGAAGTCATGGGGTTTCAAACGGGTCGCGTCGGATGACGGGACGCTCCCGCAAGGTTTCCAACTTCTCTACAATACTGTTACCAGTGGGACGTCAACCAATGGTGTGGCTTTCGAGTGGGACAGCGCGGGCCGGGGCTACATGGGGCCGCTTCCCAATGCTGCACACTTGGCCCGCCTCCAACTTCACGAGACATTCAATGCGCGAAACACGCTCCGCCTGATTCACACGGCGACAACGGGCACTCCGTATCTCATTGAGGGCTTCAGTGACTCGGGGGCGTCCACGAAAACAATGCACGTTGAGAGGACCGGAGAGGCTCGCTTTGTGTCCGTCGAGACTCCTGCCGTAACCGTGGCCAGTCTGCCGGCGGCCACGACAGCAGGGATCAGGCGCATGGTGAGTGATTCCAGCGTGGCGGCATCCGGGAACTTCGGGGCCATTGTCGCAGGAAGTGGGTCAAACGTGGTTCCGGTCTATTCGGACGGGACCAGCTGGCGGATTGGATAAAAGATTATAAAACAAAGAAACCTATTCATCACCTAGTAAATTGACAAACCAAGCTTTTTAGAATCATGGAATATACTTTTGCAGATACGGACCCGCAAGAATTCGGAATCATCCAGGGGAAGACTTATCATGTCGAAGCCAATGATGGAAACTTGACGATTGAAAAAAAGAAACTAGACGGAGATTGGGTTTCCGTATTCAACGGCCCGCTTGCGGACGGAGAACAAAAGATTTTGAGAACGCATAGCGATGGGGCGAAGATCCGAGTCACGGCTTCCGCTGCGGGAACTGAATTTATCATGCTATCCTAGATATGGGATTGATAAACCAATCTGGTCTTTTTAGTGGTGCTGGTCTTGTCGATCAGGCAGGACTATACAACGAGGCAGGGCTCTATGTCCCTGGCTCATTTTCTCCGCTATCCCTCAACCCCCTCCTCGCCTACGAGGCCGAGTCGTCGATGCTGGCAGCAGGGGGGGGGGCCGCAGCGCAAGACGATGGCATCGCGACTCTTGACGATCTGACCGCCAACAGCATCGACGCGACCCAGACCACTGCCAATCACCAACCCATCGCCTACGATGCCGCCAACGGTGGGCCATTTGCCAGATTCGACGGCAGCGATGACCGCATGTCGTTCACACTGGCCGACCCGATCACAAATGGCACGGTTTTCTTTGCTACCAAAAAAGGTAGCTACGCTGCCAATCTTAATCTTGCGGCTGGCACGCATGATTTCAGCGGCAATAAGATTTCCGACAATTACTTTTTTTCCAACGATCTGGTCGCGCTCTATCTTTTCGACTACGAATTGAGCGAGACTCAGATCGCTGAACGAAAATCCTACTTTGTCACCAAAGGGGCGGTTGAGGATTATGGTGCACAAAACAGCTTTGCTTATGCGTGGCGACGATGCACCAGCCTGACCAGTTTCCCATTGATTAACACATCGTCGGGAAATGATTTCAAATTTGCTTGGCTTGATTGCACCAGCTTGACTAGTTTCCCGTTGATTGACATATCATTAGGAAGGAATTTTCAATTGACGTGGCGGAATTGCACCAGCCTTGAAGATTTTCCAGCAGGATTTTTCGATAATTGGAATCCCTCCTCAATCTTCAATGGGGTGTTTAATCAAACATGGGACGGCTGCTCATCCCTCACATCTCAATCAGTTGAGAACATCCTGACATCCATCGACACAAGTGGGATATGGGCGACAAATGACGGCACGAGCAGCGGGACAACTCTAAATGATCCCGTGATTGATATCGACTATGATGTATCAACTGGTTCGCTCAGTGCCGCGACGACAACCGCGATCACTAGCCTCAAAGGCAAAGATTGGGAAATCAACATCAACGGCACCTTGCAATGACCGACGAAACACACAGGTATTTCAAATGCGACCCAGCGACCTACACTCAACTCGCTGCCGCAGTAGATCAGTCACGGGGTTATCCTCGAGGGCTCGGCACAAGAGCCGTGACATTGCGCGGCCTACCTCCGTTCGGCGAGCTTGAGCTTGCCAACGATAACAGCGGGCGCGGGCTCATTGCCATCGACAAGTGGCGATTCACACCCTCCGACGACGAGCTTCTCGCGCCAGCCATCGGGGCTGGTCTCATTGAGGAATTGACTCTTTCAGAATATCAAAACTTGAAAACCGAAATCATGCCATGAACGCCCTCGCATCATACCTCCGTCATATCATCGTCACCGGAATCCTCATCGCAGTCGATAAGATTGGCCTACCCATCGAGGGGGCCAGTGCTGCGGCTGACATCATTGCTCTTGCCGTTGTTGGCACTATCTCCTGGTGGGTCGTAAAGTATCTCGCGCCGAAAATCAAGATGCCCAAAAGCGGCGGGACGGCCTTGCTTCTCCTCTGCGGGGTCCTGGTTTTTGCTTTGCCGTCCTGCTCCCAACTGTCCCAGCTGTCGGGAACGATCAATGTCCCGCTTCCTGAGCGTCTCGGAGGCGGAACCATTCCGATCACGATCCACCCGGAGAAATGAGCCTGGTCCTCAGTTGGTTCGGGTGGCTATTCAAACGAGAAAAAAGGAAGATGCCGGTTGTTGATCCATACAAGGAAGAGGTGAAACTCTCCCCGAATAAAGGAGGGAAAATCGAGCCTAAGTTCATCGTCCTGCATCATTCTGGAGGATCGTTCCTTGGCGGCATCTCATGGATTCTAAATCCTGCCAGCAAGGTTTCGTATCACTACTTAATCAACCCTGATACCGGAGATAGAATCCAGCTAGTCTGGGACTCCCAAAAAGCTTGGCACGCTGGCCGGAGCAAGTGGAAGTGGTATTACGGTCTAAACAACCACTCAATTGGAATCGCATTTGCAGGTAACACAAACACCCGAGAAGTGGCGGATCATGAGATTGATTCCGTCGCTCACAAGTGCCTTTATCTAATGAAGAAGTTTGATCTCGATTCGAGTGCGATCGTCACTCACGCGATGATTGCGCCAGGGAGGAAGACGGATTGCAGCGAGGGAACCTTCGAGAGAGTGCTTGAAAGAATTGACGAATTGTTATGAGTGACGAACTGCTTTACACCCTCGGCACTGCCCTCGTGGGAGCCATCACCATCCTCTGGAGAGTCGTCATCAAACGCGCGAACGATTGCGAGAGAAAGCATGAAAAAACATCAAACGACCTTTTGATCGTTACGAAGGAGGTCGGGGAGTTGAAAGGCAAAATCAGCATTGCCGAAAGCCTTTCCCCGAAGCTCGACCAGATTCATAAAGAGATTCGAGACCATCTAAAAAAATGAGCCTTAAAGCCGACGCTGCCAGTTCCAAAAGTAAGGACCTCAAGGCTAAGGTTGCTGAGCTCGAAAAGCAGAACGCGCTACTTGCAGAAAGGGTTGAAAAGCTGACCAACTCAAAGCCGCACCCCAAGATTAAGATCGGTAGCGGTAAGGGGAGAAAGAAAGGGGACTTCGTCCGCTGCATCGCCGGAGACATTCACGGTATGAAGCACGATCCCGAAGCCGTTAAAGCATGGCTGGAAGATCTCCGCACCGTTGATCCCGACGAGGTTATTATCCTCGGGGATTATATCGACTGCGGAGGCTTCCTAAGCGAATACAAGGCGAGCAACTGGGTTGACGCTTACGGCTACTCCTACGAGGAAGATATTGAGGCCACCAACGCCATCCTTGACGCACTTCAAGCGGCAGCACCGAACGCCAAAATTGAAATCATCGAGGGGAACCACGAGGACAGAGTCGAGAGATACGCCATCACCAGAAACCCAGGCAGCAGACTGGCAGCAGAAGCGGTCCTCAAGGCGATCTCTCCTGAGTTTTTGTGCAAGCTCAAGGAGAGGGGGATTAAGTATTACCGGAGAGGAGAGATTCACAACGTCCCCAATGAGCCGGGATGGGTAAGGAAGGGAAAGGTCCTTATGGCCCATCGTGTTGGGACCTGCCGAAATGCAGCCATGCAGTCAGTTACTAAGACCGGCCAAAACGTCTTTTTTGCCGACACCCATCGAGCCGATCATGCCACGGTTAAAACCCCGGCTAACGGACGGATCGGGGCTTGGAACTTCGGCTGTCTATGCCAAGCATCAAGACCGCTTTGGGCTCGTTCTAATTACTCTGACTGGACGCAGGGACATGGTGTTCAATTCGTCAGCCGTTCGGAAAACTTCCTTGTTGTCCCGGTCGGGATTGAAAACGGGCAATCGTTCTTGACCCCACTCCTTCAAAAAGCATGAGCCTGAGAGAAGATTTTTCGGACTTGAATAAGGCGGAGGAACCTGGACCGGAATGGAAGACCGTTTCGGAATTCGCGAAAGAGGAAGGCTGGGGCGATGACTACACTAGAAAAGTCCTCCAGAAGCTAGTGAATGCGGGTCAATACGAGTCGAAGAAGTTTGGAAGATCCCCCTTGCTACACTACCGGAAAGCGGAAAAATAAAAAAAAGTTACATTTTCACTTGCGCTCACAAGTTATCCCGTGTTTACTCCCGACATGGCGAACGAAAAACAAGCGATCTTAAGGCTCCCAGAAGGCCTACATCGCAAGCTTAAGGTGAGAGCCGTTCAGAACGGTGAAAAGCTCTCAACATTCTCTGAAAGGGTTATCAAGGCAGGGATGAAATCCCTTGCAGAAAAAAAGGAGGACCAACGATGAGCGAGACAGCATCACAGTCGGCCCAGATTCTCCGATATTTGGAGAGCGGGAAAACACTGACAGCGAAAAAAGCCTTGACCATGTTTGGGTGTTTCCGCCTTGCTGCAAGGATTCGGGACCTCAGAATGATGGGCCACCCGATTAACTCGGAGCGCATTCAGGTGAGGGGTAAGACAGTAGCTAGATATTCAATGCCATGAGTGGAAGCAATATCTTGAGCGTAGCCATGTTTACCTTGGGCCTTGGGTTGGTGGTCTTCGCGATCCGATTTTTCGCCCACTCGATGCGAGGGGCTTTTGAGGCGAACGTCCAGCGATGGCATCTGCCGGCAATGAAACTCAAACAACACCAAAACATGACCACTGAACTCCACGACTCCGACACACAGCAGAAAGCGGATTGCTCATCCGCGCCTTGTTCTGCTTTTGACGAATCAATTGCCATTGCGACAGGGTGCCTAGATTATGGTGGTGGCTATCGCGGAACGCCAGAGTTGGAGATTTACCATCACGGCATACAGACAGTAATAAACGCCCTGAAAGCGGCAAAGCGAAACGGTCGATCTGGTACGCAGGTCAACGCTTTGGTGATGATGGGGGAAAGCGTCTACAAAGACGCATAACGCCTAGCTCTGGCACCGCGAACTTATGACGACAATTTCACAACAGGCGAGGATGAGCGGTTGCCCAGCAGCGTCTTGTTCTCTGAGGTCAGCCCGCCAGACAAAGCGACTGACCATCACCCGATCTGCGACGGGCATACAGCGCGATGGGAGTAAGCACTGGGGGCTAACCCGTGAAGCCGTGGTTGGCTTGGCTGAAACCATGACTAGCAGTATTCGCAGAGGGTTGACCTCAGAGAACAGCCAAGCACAAGCACCCGCCGCCGATACACAAACCCCTGTTGAATGATGGACACAACCCTATTCACCTTGGACGCTGAACAACCCAAATATGATTCGGGTTCGAGTGTGTCGCCTTGTTCGCGGTCTTCTGTTTGTGACAAGGACCGCGAAGCTTGGACGAACTTTATAAGTGCGGCCCAACACTTACAAGAAACGTTGAGAAAGCCGCATACACTCCACGAGCTAATCATGAACGACATCGACCATCGTGCCCAAGACGTTCGACTTGCTCTTGATGCGTCAAAGTATTTTTGGCGTTTCGACCTTAAGGAAAAAAGACCATGCGCTACCGTTCTCCCGGCTCCCGATTCTTCCGCGAACGCCAACTGTCCAGTCAGCGGCGAAGCCGATTGACTGCGACGATTTGTTTGCTTTTACGATTATGAACGAAAACGCAACACTAGAAAGCCACTTCGGAGGAAGTTGGTGGAGAAAAGACGAGGGCAGCCACATCAACCTTGCCGCTGGGTTTTACTCTGACGGAGACGCTATTGATGGATGGTGGATAAAGGTCAGACCAAGGCGCGTTATCGTGATACATGCTGACCTGCACACGGGAGACGATGAGATGGCCGATTTTCGGGCGGCGTTGTCGTGGGCCGAAAAGCTGTCGAGGGACTTCCAACCTTCTGCTGCGACCTGTTCGAAGAATTTTGATGTTTCGCGAGCATCAGAAACCGGAAGACCAGGCTCGGGATAGAAAAGCTGGCAGGTGATCAACCCCCCTTAATGGTTGATGAGGTGACGACCAAGAGACATAACCGTCCCACCCTGCAAGCCGTCATGGAGCTGCGGGGTTTAGGGGTGCGAAATAAACGCTCTTACGGTGACAAGAGGATACTAAATTTGCCTGACAGCCGGGAAGTTAGACCGGCACTGATTAAACCAAAATGACAACAATGAGCGAACCAATACCAAAAGGGCAGCTAGTCGAAGGCGATGTGATCGCCACACTGGATATGCGCTTTCTCAATGCCCTTGTGCTTCAAGGAGCGTTGGAGAACACCGGGAAGGAGTATCTTCCTGTAACCATCGATCGTGTTGAGAGGCACGATGAATTAAAATACGAAAACGGAGTCAAGGATCATAACGCTGTTCTTCTCTACTTCAAAGGAAGCAAGCGACCTTTGAAGCTGAACACTACGAACCTGCGAGCCATCGCTTCCCAGCATGGCACCATTGGCAAAAACTGGCACGGCAAGAAGATCGCTCTTGGACTCAAACAGGAATACCGTCCCGACCTTCGTGCAAAGGGGCCCTGCGTTAGGGTGTTATTCTGTGACCCTGATACAGGGAGAAAACCAGACGCTTTTTAAAGTTATGAAGAATGATGCTAGAACAAAGTATGTCGAGGGGGTTAAAAGTAAAAGCCACCACCTTTACAAGACGTGGGATGCGATGAAGGGGCGTTGTTATAGAAAAAGCGACCCGAGTTACCCTAGATACGGAGGAAGAGGAATTACCGTTTGCCGAAGATGGAGGAATAGCTTCTCAAGTTTCGTCCAGGATATGGGAGCGAAGCCGGACGGTTTTCAGCTTGAAAGAATGGATAATGACAAAGGCTACTTCCCTGAAAATTGCTGCTGGGCGAGTCGCTCCGAACAAGCCAGGAATAGGAGATCTAATAACCTTCTTACATTTAAAGGGGAAACCCGGCCAATTATCGAGTGGGCCGAAATCACGGGGTTGAACCCGTCAACCATTTCAATTCGGACGAATCGGCTGGGATGGAGTGTTGAAAAAACGCTCACCACTCCATCAAGGTCAGGAGGAATCATGTTAACTTACAAAGGGGAAACCCGCCCGATTTCAGAATGGGCAATCTTACAAGGTATTTCGGCAGAAACGATCTATCAAAGAATCAAGAATCCGGGATGGAGTGTCAGTGATGCTCTTACTAAACCATCAAAAAGGAAGTCTGTATGAACTCAGGAATTTTCAGAAATATGGGGATGGAGGATTACCATGCCTGGAGCCTCGACAAGAGCAACCTGATAGAAGGCCCAATCTCTTGCTCAATGCTCAAAGCGTTTGATCTTAACCCTTACGCTTGGCTAAAGGCTCCGGACTTTGAGCCAACAGCAGCAATGAAGCTGGGCAACCTTTTTGATGCTGCGGTTACTGATCCCAAGGAGCTTGAAAACTTTGTTGTTTCCAAGTTTGAGAACTTCAAAACAAAGGAGGCGAGACAATGGCGGGACGATGTCCAGTCACAGGGGAAAATCATCGTTACAGCCAAGCAAATCGAGCAGGCAAAGAAGGCGGCAAAAGCGGTTTTGAACCATCCCATCGCAGGAAGAATCATGGACGGAGCCGACTTCCAAACCGGCATCGTTGCCGATTACGGCGGCATCCCAGCTAAATGCTTGATTGATATTCTCCCGAGTGCTGACGGGGGATTCCCCGAAACGCTGGTTGATTACAAAACCATCAGCACCGGACTCGATGACGAGTCTATCAGGAAGGCGATTGGCACCTATAAGTATCACTGGCAGGCGGCATTCTACCGAACCCTGTCTAACAAGGTTTTTGATGACCGAGTCTTTGAAGAGTTCTCGTTCATCTTCCAGGACGTTAACACGTTGGAGGTCCGGGTCGTCACTCTAGAAGACGACGCGCTTCTTCTTGGTGGCCGAGGCGTCAAGAGTGCCTTGGACGACTTCATCAAGGCCGCTCACCGGGGGATTCACAGTCGATACAAGAACACCAACTCAGTCGTCGGTCTGATGCCTTATCACGCTATGGCAGAGGACGAGGAGCTGGCCAGACGGCAAGACGGGATGGAGGGAAGCGATGAAATCTGATGTCCTATTTGATGTGATGTTATCCGTTCACCTCGCAGTGAAAGGAAAAATCACCACCATGAGACAGTTCCTTGTTCTCGGAGCCCTTTACAAGCAGCCAGGAAGCACTCTTCCAGAGATCAAAAAGATCTGCATCGCCGACAAGAGCGGAATCGATTCGATTCTTCGTAGATACATCTACGCCGGCCTGATTACGAAGCATAATGAGGGCGTCAGGCGGGAAGACGGCTGCACTCATACCTATTATCTCACCGAACAAGGCCAGTATTTAATGAGAGAGCTTGAAAAGAGAGCCATCAAGGAAGTAACTGCGGAACCGGAGGAGCAATCATGAAAACCAAACCCAACTAGAACAATGGGAAAAGCAACAAGCAAACATATACAAGAAAAGGCTGGAACCAGATTCCGGGCCGATTCATTCCGAGACGTTAGAATCGCACTGGATGAATGGTGCCGAAAGCAGGACGAAAAGTCGGGGAAAAAGTTTTCCTTCGGGCATTACGATCCGATCAATGTGAGCTGGCGTCGATTTAGTTTAGAACTCTGTCAGTCGAACGGCTACAGCGAAAGATACCTCAAAGACCATGAGTGACTACACCGAAACAGTAAAACTGCCGTTTGAACTCACCAACGGTAACGATGGCAGGGGTTCGAAGTGGTTCTCATCCGCTAAGATCCGAAAGCAATTCGAGGAAACTCTGAGGAGACTCCGAATGGTTCGGACTCCGTTCCTGTTCCCGGTCAAGGTTCACGTTGTCCGGGTTCTGGGCAAGGGGCAAAGGCTCTGGGACACATCATCGATTGGCCGGGGGAACTGGAAGGAGATCGAGGACGCCTTGGTTGCGTGCGGTTGGTTCTCCGACGACTCTCCTAAGTTCATCACGATGACAACCTTCGATCAGGACGAATGCAGGAGAAGTCAAGGCCCATTCGTTGAGGTGACTATCACTCAAGACGGAGTGTTCAAAGGACAGGAGCAGAAAGAGGAGCTTGAATATGATTAGAATTCACAAATGGTCCGAGACATTCGAGAACTCAGACACTAGGAAGCGTCAAAGGCTGGGCTGGTTCCTTGCTCCTTCGTCGAATGACTCAAAAGGCTATAGGAGGTTGATGAAACACGGGGAGGAAGGGGTGCTCGCGTTAGGAGTCTACCAGGCCCTGTGCCAACTGACCGCGACAAACAATGCCAAGAACCGTGGCGAGTTTATTCACTCCGACGGGACACCAATGGATTTGGAGGACTTGGCCGACCTTTTGAGGATGCCCGAAGAAGTAATCAGCAAGTCCCTGCCACTTCTTGGGGGTGTTGGGTGGATCACGGAAGTAGGTAGCAGGAAAAATGAAGAAAACGCACCAACTGGCAGAAATCTGCCACCTACTGCGGAAAGCCTGCCACCTACTGCGGGTTTTGTTAAAGGAGAAGGAGAAGGAGAAGGAGAAGGAGAAGGAAAAGGAAAAGGAGAGGGAGAAGAAAGCCCCCCACCCCTTCCTGAAGAAGCATTCCGGTTTTGCCAGTCCGCAATGATCCCGGCCACGATGGACATGGTTGAGGCTTGGAGATCCGACCGGGCAAGCATGGGGTGGGAAAAACCAAAGGGCCAGACAATGGTCCCGATAATCAACTGGCGCGAAGACCTTCGGGGATTCGTGCGAGCATGGAAAAACAACGAACAAAAAGACAAGAACAATGGACGCAGAACAAATCGCAATGGAGGCAATCAAGACGGCCCAGGGAGTGCCGACTACTCCGACACGGAAGGACTCAAGCTCGCTTGAACCTGAAACACTCGCCAGGTGGATGAAAAACGCAGGCTACCCTAGACGACACATCAACATGATCGCTAACATGATCGGTCCAAGTTTGGAAGAAGCCAAAAAGCGCACAGAACGCATTCTGAGAGGGGACTGCATCTTTCTGCTGTCTGGTGACCGAGGACCTGGGAAAACGCAAATGGCGGCATTCTGGGGCCAGCAATGCCTACTTGAGGAGAAGAGCACCCGCTACCACAAAGCGCATAGCTTCCTATGCACGATTCGGGACCAATTCGGGAACAATGAGCACCGGGCCGAAACAGCCAGGGAAATTCTTCAAAGAGCGAAAAAGGTTCACCTTCTTGTCATCGACGAATGCTCAGAGCTCGCGGGAACGGACTGGGAAAAACGGACGATGACTGAGATTATTGACGAACGCTACGACAACGAGCTGTCAACAGTCATCATCACGAATCATGCCCCGAAAGAAGCCGTCAAAGAGGTCGGCCCGTCGATTTGGTCACGAGCAGAGGAGACAGGGGGAATCGTGGTCTGCGATTGGGAGAGTTACCGTAAACAATAACAGCCGAGAACACCCGCCCGCCTAGTGGGTCGCGTGGTTTGAACTGTTCGGAAATCCCTAATAGTTCCAAATGATAAACGAGAAAAACCCCATTTTAATCCAAGAGCAACGGGACAGGATGCTGTGCCAGATGATGGTCCCGAAATGCCCAGTCTGCCAGATGACACCCATCCTGCAATACGATCCCGGCGCTACCTGGGCCGAGTGCAAATGCCAAAAATGGGCAGTTCCAGAGATGGACTACAAATCCCTCGCCATGATGGTCAGGGATCACATCAGGAAAATAAAATCAACCAAAACCAAGCAATGAACCTTTTACAGACGAAAGATCTTAAGAAACTTAAAGACATTCAAAGCAGAGTCATCGCGCACTACGGACTGCCACCGGACGCGATGACGACGCCAGTCAGGACGAACAATATAGCCCATCCGAGAATGCTCGCAATGTTCTTGTGCTGTCGAAATACAGACCTTACATTGTCTGAAATCGGGAGGCATTTCGGCAACCGAGATCACGGAACTGTTATTCATGCCCGCAAGAAAATCATGGAGGCAGTAAGGAACAATCCAAAAATCAAGACCGTGATTGATGAGATATTGAACGCCCCTGAGCACACACCGGACGAATTATGAACCAGAACACACATATAGGCCATATCTCATGGTCTCCAGATTACGACTCCAGCAAACCCAAAGCTCGTCCGGTTGACGTGCCTCGGCTTGTTCGCCCTTTGAGTGGTGCCGAGAGTCTTGCTGGAAGACTATTGGCGTTTATCAAGGTCAACCACCAGCGAGGAACCTTCGCGGACTGCACCGACGAGCAACTTGCCGAGCATTTGCAGCCGTTTGAGGACGAACTGAAATCCATTAAGGCGAACGCCGAGCCCACGGACCGCCGCGAAAGCCGATGATTGAAGCGCGCCCAGCTCCCGAATTGCCTGGCCTCTCCGACTCGGAGCGGGGCGGCGGTTCCTGTGCGGCGTCTTGTTCTCGGTTACTGGATCTGCGGCTTGCCGATTGCATGGATGTGATGCGGGAGATACCCGATGGTCACTTCGATCTGGCAATCGTTGACCCGCCATACGGTATCGGATCGCGCATCGCGCAAGGGACAAACGCCAACCACCTGGCGACGCGAGGCAAAGCCTCGCTACTCTACAAAAACAATCCGTTCGATCACGCGGTGCCGCCCGATGAATACTTCGCGGAACTCCGCCGCGTCTCAAAGCATCAAATCATCTGGGGCGGGAACTACTTTGATCTGCCTCCGCATCGCAGTTTTATCTTCTGGGATAAGGTCAACGATCTGCCGACGATGAGTGATGGCGAGATGGCATGGACATCCTTCGACAAGCCAGCGCGGAAAATCCAGATTAGGAAGGCTGGCAGCGAGCCGATAATCCACCCGACACAAAAGCCTGTGAGGCTCTATAACTGGCTGCTGGCGAACTACGCAAAGCCCGGCGACCGCATCCTTGATACGCACATGGGAAGCGGAAGCATCGCCATCGCCTGCCACTACTACGGCGCACACCTCACAGCCTGCGAGGTAGATCCCGACTACTACGCGGCGGCATTGGAGCGGATCGAAAGGGAAACCAGACAGCTTGAACTTTATTCGGACAATGTGCGAAATAATTCTTGCCAAGTTCGGACAATGTGCGAAAGTCTGTTCACCGCCGGCGATGATGCCTCGGCAACCAAATAAGAACATGACGACGAAACAAGACTACCTCCACCTCCTCAACGATCACACCCCATGCACCAACATCGACGTATCGGGATCGGCAAGCCAGCACGAACTCGGCGACCTCGCCAAGATCGACGGACACGCCAGCCTGAGAAGCTGCCTGAACGATATGAGCGCATGGGAAATGACCGTCGCCGAAGTGGCCGCGATCCTGATCCGCAACGGAGAGGGGGAAGCATGAGCTTCGAGGATGAACTGAAAGCGGAACGCGAACGCCTCGGCCTGTCACGGGCCGAGGCAGCCGCAGTGCTTCGCGACGTGAGTGCGTCGTGGATCGACAAGGCCGAAAGCGGGGCGCGAAGCCCGCACGTCTGGATGCAGGCGGAAGCTCTTCGGCGGCTCCGCTCCATGAAAAAACGTCCGAGTTAGATTTATTCCGAGAACGCTGAGGTATACCACGGCGCGAACAGCCAGAAAGGAAACGACAATGAGTGAAAAAAATGAACAACCCAGCGACTCGCCGTTGGCATCACCGACTTGTTATGCTCAACGCGATTTGGAGAAGCTGAGGAGATACTACTGCTGCCACCTTAACGCGATGACCCGTGAGGGGCTGCATGACAAATCCTCCATTGCAGCGGATCTCGTCACGCGAGACATGATAATCGACGACCTGCTTTCAAAGCATAACAAAGAGAACAGTCACCCGAAGGGTTGACTGGTTCGGGCTGTTCTAAACCGACAATTCAACCAAAACAAAAACATGAACGTAAACAAAACCATCCTAGCAGGAAGAATTACCCGAGATCCTGAGGTGAGATTCACACCCAAAGGGACCGCCGTCACGGAGCTGGGCCTTGCCGTCAACGAAAGAGAGAAGGTCAACGACGAATGGGTCGAGAAACCAGTCTTCATCGACGTTACAGTCTGGGGACGACAAGCGGAGAACTGCGGAAACTATCTCCAGAAAGGCTCTGTCGTCTTCATCGAGGGCCGTCTCCAGCTTGACCAGTGGGAAGATAAGGAGACCGGGAAGAAGCGCACCAAGCTCAAGGTGGTGGCACAGAACGTCCAATTCGGACCTAAGACCGGGGAGAGTTCGGAGCCTTCATTCCGATACAAGAACCAACCAGACAAGCAGCCGATGACAGCAGGGGCCGCAGACCTGGGGGATGGGGACGATATTCCGTTTTAACGCCGAAGCTATGCCACGCGAATAATAATCGGTGGTATCCGAATCTTGTTCTGTGCCGATTAGACGCTCCCGAAAAAAAAATCGTAAAAAGTGCGAAAAAAGAGTTGCAACGAATCGTAAAAGGTGCGAGTCTCAAAACGTCGAGAGGATAAACCCCGACGCCAAACCAAACAAGACAATGAAACTGTATATCTACTCACTTGAAAGCAACCAGCACGCTGCCACCGTCACCGGAGAAACCAACGAAGCCTGCGAGCGCGTCGCGGAAGAAACCTACGGAAGCAACGACTTCGCATGGACATATAGCCCAGCCTTTGAATGTTCGGACGGCCTGATCGAAAACGAAGAAGCCAAAGAAGTCGAAGCATGAGCTTCGCCGATCAACTCAAATCAGAACGCTCCCGGCTCAGTCTGTCTCAGGCTGGGCTGGCAGCGTTGTTGGAAGTCTCGAAATCAGCTGTCGAAAAATGGGAATACGGCACGAAAACACCAATCCCGATTGCTCAAGAGGGTGCGCTGGCACGGCTACGAAAAACCAAGAAACGCCTGAAATGAAGGCACAGAACGCCCAAGGATAACCGATCATGAGCGATACAAATATCAACGGTGGATCATGCTGCGAGCATGGAACTCCCCTAGCTGTCGAGTGTAAGAGATGCGAAGCGAATGATTCGCGTTCATCCTCTTGTTCGGTGGTTGAGGATTGGCAAGTGATCCACTCAGCCAGATACATCCTTGAAGACCTGAACCACGAAAAAGGGATGCAAGCCCTATCCGATCTGAGCGGGTTGCCGATGGGGGTCATCACAGCAGCATTCCAAAACATTTTTCCACCGAATTATTAATGTCCACCCACCCAGACACGATGAGCGAAATCATCGAAGACGCCACAACCGACCCAAGAGCGCAGGGGAATCCCAGCGGGGGGGCTGGGTTGGGTGAGACGCCTTGTTCTAAACCAACCATGAAAGATATGAGCGAAAACCAAGAGACAGACGAATTCACGAAGTCATGCTATCTCCAAATAGGAGACCTCATCCGACTTGTCAAGAAGCTCGAAAAAGAGAGGGATGAGGCAAGGAGTGCGGCTGATGAATGGAGGATTAAGGCAGCAACACTTAGTGGTTGTGACACCTACTATCTCTTCCCTTGGGAAAAACCTTAACATTCCCGAAATTAATTCTTGCGACCAACACGGAACCCAGGCTAATGTCTTCTGCATTGGAGATCGTGACTCCGTCTGACAGTTCTTGCTTGTTGTTTCATTGCATCAGTTGAGCCCCGTTGTGTGTCACGATCACCAACGGGGCTTTTCTGTTCCCACTGTTCCGCAAGCGGCCACAGATCAAAAGGCGGTTTGTCTGGTGCTCACGCCGGACGTTAAACAAGGACAATAGGCCCGAGGCCGATGCTGGGAGCGATCCCGATTCGGTTGCCCCCGCCAGTCCGAGATGTGAGTCAGGTAAGAGGTGTCAGAGAGTATCTCCTCTCACGTTGTTAGGGCGCAAGCAATACGAATGCTTCACCTTAACAAGCCCGGCAGGGTAGAGGAGAGTATGGGACAGATACGCCCACGAACAAAGAGACGTGACTAATAAAAACAGCGAGCAATAACGACGAACCACGAGACAGGTATGGCGAGACTATCGATTGTGCCAGAAGCTTCTTTCGAGACATCAAAGAGAGCCATGATAAATCATCAGCAAAAGCGATTTCGTTTTCTGACGCAAAGAACACATGGGTTTATTTTGGGCTGTGGGTTTTACACCCAACCCGAAACCTGATTGCCGAAAAGTCTACATTTGCGGAACAGGGCGGGCATTACGGGGGATTCACCAGAATAAACATGGGGGATTCAAGCTTGGGGGACTTTTCTAAGAAATCCTCCCAAACATACAAAGAAGGTGTTTCCATTAGGCACAGGGACACCGTGTTGGCACAGATGGATTTCAACCCGACGCCAAACCATTTTGAGGCAAAAACAGAAATAGCCCCAAGGGTGAACTTTATAGAAATAAAGCAAAACGACCAGTTCCGACTATGCGTCACCGAATCAAACCCCGTTCGCCAACGGGGATGGGGTGGGTATGTTGACCCCGTATACAAAATCACCAACAAGCAAAGAGATCTATTCTTGAAAACATGGCAAGGCCTCCCGAGAGAGTTGGCAACCATCACGAAATCAAATCACAGCCCATCTAAATATTACACTCAAGGGTATTATGAAAGGATTTTGAAGGCAGAGAAAGAACGAGAAGCGGAACAGATAAAGAGAGTATTGGCCGGAGAACCAATTCTTGAGGAATGGGAACCATCACCGACCAAGAAGAGCCTTTACTTAATGAAGGACGAAAGGACTCTCGCATACAAGATTGGGGTGAGTAATAGCCCCCTATTCAGGGAGAAGACCCTGGCTAGTGAAAGACCATCCATTAAGCTTGTTGGGGCATGGGCCGACCTATCCAAATTTGAAAAAGCGTGGCATCTATACTTCAGAAGGGAGAGGATTAGAGGAGAGTGGTTCAGCTTAACAAGGGCGCAAGTCGCTTTTTTCGCATTAAAATGCAACAAGAGGCAAGCCCCCCCAGTGCAGGGACTAGCACCACGAAACACGACACAAAAAGCACCCTTTCAGCCACTAGCCCTAGAGCCATAAGGGTTGTGGGTCCTTGCTGACGAGGGTCAATCGGTGTCTCCTGCCT
>Ga0208917_1000197_pt1 | contig 32065 bp, 48 predicted proteins | sample DEB08_DNA_10_FD_185500 | JGI IMG/M metagenome (GOLD analysis project Ga0208917, IMG submission 185500) | Aqueous microbial communities from the Delaware River and Bay under freshwater to marine salinity gradient to study organic matter... | ecosystem: Environmental > Aquatic > Marine > Coastal ...
TCGGCGGCACCGATAGAGCGAAAAATAATACAACCAATTATGCCGCGTGAGATAGACCTCAAAGAACCATATTGGTATGTAGTCTCCGATAAGAATGTTGAAGAATTTTTAGCAAGAATAGAGAAAGACCAAGGTCAAGTAGTATTCTTCGCTATGAGTGTGCCTGACTATGAATTAATGTCGTATAACACTCAAGAACTCAAAAGATATATTAGAGAATTAAAAGAAGTAGTAGTTTACTATAGAAAGGTCACAGATGTTCAATCTAATAAAGAATCTACTAATTAAAAGAAGATTAGAAAAATCCTCAGATTGGTTTGATAAACACTTCCCTGCACAAGAACGCTTTGAGGATATAGAAGATTGGCTAGAAGATTTAGAGGAAAGAATACTTAAATTAGAAGCAGATAGTCATCCACCTAAAGACTTGTGCGAATTTGATAGTTGGGAAACTATAGATAATAGAATTAAAAAATTAGAGGAAAAGAGTGGACATTAATAAATTAATTGATATATTAAAACAAGGCATAGTAGAAATACAGTTTAAAAGTTTAAAAAGCGGCAACATTTACAATAGAGAATATACTCTACACGAAAGTATGATGCCCTTGAAATTCAAACAATCAAACGCATCCGATAAAATCTTATGCTATGATGTAGAATTTCAAAAAATGGAGGATATAGAAGTATCTAGTATAGAACACTATAAGCCTCTGCAAAAATTGTCCTAGCAATAGGAAAAGGCTCGCAAGAGCAAAAGGAGAGAAGAATGTTAGAGTTCTTTCAATGGGTACAGGCTTGGATAGCCGTAATCCCAACAATCGTAATGTTAGCTTCGTTAATTGCGGCTCTGACTCCAACCCCAATTGATGATGGTTGGATGAAGAAAGTCTACAAAATCGTAGACTGGTTCGCATTAAATGTGGGTAAAGCAAAGGATAAATAATGTCCGATACCGCTGATAATACTCGCAATGAAGTCCAAATAGACCTTGATAAGTATATGAGATTAGTCGAGAAACTCGACGATGCCGAAGATACTATCAAACTCTTAAAGGATGAAGCTAAAGCTGCCAAGGCTCAACTAGAACCACCAAAAAGAAAGTTTATGGATTTGTTTTTAGACGACAATGATATAAACGAAAAAGCAATCATTGGATTTATTTCCTTTGGACTGATGACTATTTTTGGTTTATGTGATTTAGTGACTGCTTTTATGGGGCAAGATTTAGTCATTTCTGATACAATCTACACCTCATTCGTAGTAGTTACTTTAGGTGCATTTGGTATCAGCGAAGCAGGAAAGGCCTTTGGTAGCAAATAAAAATAGTTCTTGACATTTGGTTAATTTTTCTGTATAATATACATATTATGAAAAATAACAAAAAGCAAAAACAACCGAAAACGATTACTTCTCTCCGCAAGGACAGGAGTAGTCGTTTTTCTTTTTGTGAATACTGCCCAGGCATACCAAAACAGGAATGCACTGGCTATAAATGTTGGATTAAATGAATTTATTTTACTTAGACGAAGATTTAGATAAGTGTGCAGAATACCATGTGGATAAGCATATTGTAAAGATGCCTCTCGAGGCTGCACAATTGCTATGCACAGCTGTATGGATTGACCATTTACTAGGTTTCGTCCCTCGCGCATTAAATGCTGAAGAACGAGAAGTATTAAATAAATCCAAATCTGAAATCAAACATTTACCAATGGAAGAACGACCTTTAACTCCATATCTACCAATGATGTATAATCATCCTTGTACGATATGGACAAGGTCATCTTTAGATAACTTTGAGTGGGTTCATTGTTACGCAAATGCCTTAAATGATGAATACAACTATCGTTATGGCAAATTACACAAGTCAGTGATTGAAGTAGTCAATAAGCTGCCAGAACCTAAGAATATGCCCCGCAAGGGACTCACTCCATTTGGCATGGCTATGCCAGACGAGCTAAAAGATGAAAATGATGTCATTGGCTCGTATCGTTTATACTATCATACAGATAAAGCAACCTTCGCTACTTGGTCACACAGACCACAACCTGATTGGTGGGACGAAGGACTTGCATGGACAGACAGGAGAATAACTGCAAAATGAAAATAACAATTTATAGCAAACCAAACTGCCCTTATTGTACTAAGGCAAAGAATTTAGCAGAAAGAAAAGGTGCTGAAGTAAGATATCTTATGCTTGGAGAAGACTTCGAGGCTAAGAATTTTATGGCAGAGTTTCCAACTGCTCGAACTTTTCCACAGATTATATTAAATGGAGCAAAGATTGGAGGTTATATAGAACTGGAGAAAGCACTTAGTGAGTAATATTTTCAGTAAGAAGAAAATTAATTACAAATTTCAAGAAGATAAAATTCTTAGAATGGTAAAGAATTACATTGACGGCACTTATGATGCTCACTATTCTATGAATAAAATTCAATCTACAGAGTTCATTGTAGATGCAGGACATGCTGAAGGTTTCTGTATTGGAAACATTATTAAGTATGCTCAAAGATATGGTAAGAAAAACGGAAAAAATGAAGTAGATTTACTCAAAATTATTCATTACACAATTATTTTATTAGGGAGTGAAGATGGCAATTAAAAGTAAATCACATGAAAAATTAACAGATACTAACATACAACATGTAGTATCATTACTAGAAGCAGATAATCCTATCACGAAAAAGGAAGCCTGTGAGATTCTGAATATTAGGTATAACACGACCAGACTTCAGAAAATTATAGATGACTGGCGTGATACAATGGAGTTTCGTGAAAGACGACGCTCTATGAACAAAGGTAAACCCGCGAGTGAAGATGAATTAAAAACTGTAGCTCAAATGTATATTGAAGGATTTAATGTATCTAGTATAGCAAAATCGATATATCGTTCCCCTGCTTTTGTGAAAGCAATAGTAGATAGGCTCGGTATTCCAATGAAACTACCTGCAACTGACTATGAGAGCATACGAAGTGCTTTGCTTCCAGAGCAGTGTGTAAGTGATAGTTTTAAAGAAGGAGAGATTGTATGGGCAATTCGTAAGAATTTTCCAGCAAAAGTAATACGAGAACACACTAACATGGATTACGAAAGTAAGTATGGAGCAAAGTGTTATTTAATATATACAATAGAAGAAAACAATTTTGAAGGAACTTTCTTTCCACATATAGAACATGGAGGAAGATACTCATCTCAGCTCGCATATGACTTAGGAAGTCTAAGGCACTTGGAGCAATATGGAGTTAAGTTTATTTAAATTTGCAATCGCTATGTATATTTCAGGCGTAGGATTGGCTATGTGGAGAATTTGGTTTCCCTGTCATAGAATGATTACGTCTATAGATAGAAATAATATTATGGTGAAGAAACCTATTTTATCTTTTCTCATTGTATTTGTAATATTTTTTATTATGTTCCCTTTCATAGCATGGATTATATTATTTGATGATAAGATAGATAGATTTCAAAATGGATTTATAAAGGGAGTATTAGGAATTAATAATGATAAGTAATAAAAATTTTGATGTTTATTCTTCATATGTGAAAGGTGACCTCCAAGCAGACACTATAAAAATAGGCGAAGATTGGGGCTGTGCTTTCTATAAAAATGGAGAGTTTATTAAAACAGAAACTTACAAAGGACATAGTGAATCTTACGCAGAAGATGCTGCTGATAACTATGTATTTGGAATTAAAAAATTATAATGGCAATTTGGTATATGAGATTACTAGAAGAACAAGAAAAAGCAGAAAAATATGTAGAATCAGAACTTCCACAAAACGAACAAAAGAATAAAGGTTGGTATTGGGATTCAGAAACTAAAAAATTCTACAGGTGGGATAACTTTCCAAGGGGATAAATATGAACTATTTATTAGAAGCATTATGTAAAAAATTAGAAGGCGAAATCGCAGTATGCAAAGCAAATGTTCTTGCATATCAAAGAAATCCTGTTGGAATTGGGGAACACCCAGAGATTGTAGAAGCTGTCGAGTCTCAGGTTGCTAAATTAGCAGAGGCCGAAGATAAGTTAGAAGTAATCAAAAGACATTTTTCATAAGGAAACGAAAAATAGTTCTTGACACCGCCTTAAAATTTTTATATAATATAATTATATTTTAGAAGAACAGTTAATGAGTGATAGATTTTATATGCAACAAATACAAGCAACTGGATGGGCTCCAGGCTATCGTAACACAGACAGCATAGAAGAATACAAATCACGATTTGGCTCAATTAACAGGAGAAAAAGAATGTCTTGGACAGACGAGAAAAAACAAGAAGCAGTTGACATGTATGTCGCTGAAGAACCTACTCCAGAAAACAGTATGGAGATAGTAAAAGATATCGCAGAACAGTTAGAAGAATCTCCAAATGGTGTTAGAATGATTCTTACAAAAGCAGGTGTTTATGTAAGAAAAACTCCAGCAGCTAGATCTTCAGGCGGTTCAAGCGGTGGTGGTAGAGTAAGTGTTGCTGACGCACAATCCTCCTTGACTAGTGCGCTGAGTGATGCAGGTCAGGATATTGATGAAGCAATCATCTCAAAACTAACTGGTAAAGCAGCAGTATACTTTACTACAGTAGTAAATAACTTAAACAATTAGTTTTAGTTTTTTAGCTAGGGTATCTTAGGGTACCCTAGTTTTTTGCATCCATAGTATGTAACCAAAAATTTTACAATTCAAATAATCATTTGTTAGATAAAATTGGAGGAAACATGACAAAGGATGATTTTAAAAAGAAACTAGATGACGCAGGCGATGCAGTCATTACTTACAGAAGTAAGAATTCACGCAGACTAAAATACAATATTTGCACTAGAGACTTTTCTACGAAGTATATAGCAGAAAAGAAAAATAGAGCAAAAGAATCTAAAGACACAGTCCTCTTATTTTGCTGGGACACAGACTCATATCGTCTATTGATGCCTAATAATGTGACAAGTATTGTACCATTAAATAGGATAATTAAAAATGATTGATTTAAGTGCACCTACAAAATATGAAAGAGTAATTACAGAAAGAGATACGGAGCAACTCCGTTTAGTAATCAACACCTTTAGAGGTGTTGAGTACCTTTCTCTCCGAAAATACTATTTAGACTTTGACGAAGAATGGTTGCCTTCAAAGGAAGGTGTATCCATGCCTATTGATATTGAAAATGTTCAGGAACTTTTTACAGGACTAGTTGAAATATTATCACTAGCAGAAAGTAAAAGTATATTGGAAGAAGAGTTTAAAGAAATTTTAGACCAAATTTACCAAAACTAAATTTAGTTCTTGACAAATCCTTAAAAGCCGTGTATAATATTATATATGATTATAAAAGGAAGTTTAAATTATGACCAATTTGGTCGCAAAAGAAAAAGAAAAGCAACAAGGGCGCGTTCGTCTAGCCAGGTGAGGACACAAGGTTTTCATCCTTGCAACACGGGTTCGAATCCCGTACGCGCTTCCAGTAAACACATACCTAGTGCAGAACTGAAGCCATATACACCGCCGAAAGATGACAGCTATAAGAAAGAAGTAAGTAAAAACTATACTGTTTCGATAGCGTACAACAAAGGTGCATATCAAGTGATTCCTAAGGATGAAGTCAAACATATCGGAAAATAGTTCTTGACACATGGTTAAATTTTTAGTATAATATATAAATGTTAGAAAATCTTATCAAGCGAGCATCAGCAGAGTATTATAAAGGCACTCCAATCATGTCAGATGAGATTTTCGATCACCTAGTACAAATGGTGACAGAAGAAAGTATCGGTTATAAGAGTTCTTATGAAAGAAGATACAAGCACATGTTTCCTTTGTTCTCCCTCCAAAAAGTAATACAAGGCGTCGATTCCCCACCAGATTGGGGAAACGACGACTTTGTTACGACTGCAAAACTTGATGGTGCAGCTATAAGTATGCTTTATGGTGGAGGTGAGTTTCAAAAAGCCCTCACAAGAGGAGACGGAATAGAAGGACTAGACATTACCCATCTTATTCACACACTAGTCCCGAATAAAATTAATTATGATGAGGTAATACAGATTTCGGGAGAAGTAGTAGCTCCCAAGGAGATACCTAATGCAAGAAACTATGCAGCGGGTGCGCTAAACTTAAAAGATAGAAAAGAATTTGAGACAAGAGAACTCAACTTTGTCGTACACGGAGTATCTCCTTACATTACAGACAACTATGTATCAGACATGAGATTTATTTCAAATCTTGGTTTCGATACAGCCATCGATAGTGACTACTCACAGTTTCCTCATGACGGCTCTGTATTTCGCGTTGCTCAAAACGATAGATTTGACGCATATGGATATACAAGTCATCATCCCCGTGGCGCATTTGCCCTAAAGAAGCAGGAAACAGGAGTAGTCACCGTCCTCCAAGATGTAACTTGGCAAGTAGGTAAATCAGGTGCAGTTTCACCTGTTGCACACTTCAAGCCAATCAACATAGAGGGCGCGACAGTATCAAAGGCAACTCTACACAATAAGTCAATTATCGAAGCACTGAATTTAGAAATTGGATGCAAGATAGAAGTAATTCGTGCAGGTAAAATTATACCGCAAGTTTTAAGGAGAGTAAATGACTGAAGTAGAGATTTTAAAAGCAGAAATAGCATATTTAAACAAGAGATTATATGAAGCATATGAAAAAATCGCAAAACTTTCATCCGAAAGAAATAGAGAACAGCAAAAGAATCTTCAAGAGTGCAACTCCTAAGTACACGATTGATTGGTATGTAAAGTGGGTGGCTTCACTCATTTTACTTTGTGCTATGGTAGTAAGAGCCGCTGGATACAGCAATACTCTTGATACGTTTCTATCCTTTCTTGGATGCCTAGGGTGGCTATTTGTTGCATTTGCATGGAAAGACCGCGCACTTGTAATGTTAAATAGTATTGCATGTTTCATATTACTTACAGGATTATTGACAAACTTAAATGGCTAATACACTTAGACAAAAAATAGAACTTCGTATGCAAATTCTTGAAGAAATGATGAAAAGAAATATGCAGGTTCATGACCCAGAAACAGTAAATTTATTTCTAGATAGACTTACTTACTGTTGGGGAGTAATGAATGAAGAAGATAGAGATTTTGTTCAGGGTTGTCAGTTTGCACTTGAAGAAAAACATGAGTGGAAATGAGCGGAGTCTATAATCAAACCTATTTTGACAATCACCCTCACGAAAAAGACAGAGAGGGTGTTCTCTATGGAGTTATTCTAGTAAATAAATCCACTTGGGAACGTGAATGTATCAAGGTAGGAATTGCCAGTGGAAAAGACTGGCGTCATGTAATCAAAAGAAGTCGTGGTTTTCAAGGCTACGATTTGCGTATTCAACGCACTTATCATGATACTATTTATAACTGTTGGAAGTTTGAGCAAGAACTACATAAGAAGTTTAAGCATGATAGTTACAAACCTCAACAAAAATTTGGTGGGCACACAGAGTGCTTCAAAATTTCGTCCCTTATTTTACGGGACTTCCCAAAAAATAGTTCTTGACAGATGCTTGTTCTTTTGATATAATATATTTATAAATTTTAGAGAGAAGTAAATTTGAGAGAAATAATTATACCAACACATTGCCCAGCTTGTAACACAGAGTTAGACATTGTGAATGACCAACTATTTTGTCGAAATGATACTTGCCCTGCTAAGTCATCCAAACGAGTCGAGCATTTTGCCAAGACTTTGAAAATAAAAGGACTTGGTTCAGCTTCAATCGAGAAACTTGACTTACAGGACTACCACGATATTTATGCTCTTACAGAACAAGAAATATCGGTTGCTCTAAATTCGGAAAGGCTAGGAGAGAAATTATTTGCTGAGATAGAAAATTCTAAATCAGCAAGTTTAACAACTCTCCTTCCAGCTTTTTCGATACCGCTGATAGGTTCTAGCGCATCTAATAAATTGACCAAACAGGTCTCGAATATTTCAGAGATAACCTACCAAAAGTGTATAGATGCTGGTCTGGGACCTAAAGCGGCGTCGAATTTAGTTAATTGGTTAGATAATTCATTCTATCCAATGGAGTACGACGACCTACCTTTTACATTTACTTGTGAGAAGTCCGAAGTCGACAACACCCCTAAGAAAGGTGTTGTTTGTATAACAGGTAAACTTAAAAGCTATCCTACAAAGGCAGTAGCGAAAGAAGTTTTACTAAAACATGGATTTGAGACAAAGGATAATCTTACGAAAGATGTTACGATTCTATTAAACGAAAGTGGCATAGAATCAGCAAAAACTAATAAAGCCCGAGAAATGGGTGTAATAATTTACAATAATATAAAAAATTTAATAAAGGATAATTAAAAATGGCATTACCAAAATGGACAGATGAAAGAACACAGCAACTAGTGGACTTCATCGGTGACCAAAGCCCTGTATCACAGGCAGTAGTTGCTGAAGCTGCTGAGCATCTTGAAACATCAACAAGATCAGTATCTTCTAAATTAAGAAAAATGGGATTTGATGTAGAACTAGCTTCTGCTTCAGCTTCCAAGTCTTTCTCAGATGAGCAAGAGGCAACTCTTAGCACATTCGTACAAGACAACAGCGGTAGCTACACATATGCAGAAATCGCTGAAAACTTTGAAGGCGGAGCATTTTCTGCTAAGTCAATTCAAGGTAAAATTCTTTCTATGGAATTAACAGAGCATGTTAAACCTGCTCCTAAAGTAGAAACTGTTAGAACTTACTCTCCTGAAGAAGAAGGCACATTTATTGAAATGGTAAATGGTGGTTCTTTTGTAGAAGAAATCGCAGAAGCATTAGGCAAAAGCGTTAACTCAATCAGAGGTAAAGCTCTTTCATTACTTAGAAGTGGTGACATCAATGCTATTCCTAAGCAGAAAGAAACTAAAGGTTCAAGCAAAGCTGACGTATTAGCTGACCTTGACATCTCTGGAATGACTGTTCAAGAGATCGCTGATGAAATCGGCAAAACTGTAAGAGGCGTTAAAACAATGTTAACCAGAAGAGGTTTACAATGTGCTGATTACAACGGTGCAGCTAAAAAAGAAATAGGCTAATCGCAATAATTAGTGAGGGGAGCGCACTGCTCCCCTTTTTTGAGAGAGAGTTATGAATATTGCGAGTGCGTTACTAAAACAATTAATAGTACAAAGAGATTTAGATACTTGGTCACAACTGAAGAATATTTATCTTCCAAGTGAGTACCAAGGGATATTTAACATCTTAGAAAAGCACGTTGACAATTATCAAACTCTCCCTACTTTTGAAGAACTTCAATACGAAGTCCGAGACAAGAAAAGTCTCGAAAAACTCTCCGCCATAGAAAATGTAGAAGTAGATGTCGATGCAGACATGCTACTTGACTATCTTAAAAATGAATTTACACAAATAGAAATATTAGACGAACTTGACAAGTATATTGACAAGACTGTTGCTATGGCGAGTGCAGAAGAAAATATAGAACAACTACAGGAAATAGTTTTAAATGTAAGTGATAAGGTTGATATAACTCCACCTTCTGAAAGTATGCAAACTATAACACTTTTTGAAGATGAAGAACAAAGATCGAAGTATTTACCTTTAGGACTCAATACTGATTATGATTCAAAGGTGAAATTCTCACCGAAAGATTTAGTGCTTGTTGGCGGCAAACGTGGTGCAGGTAAGTCATTGACTTCCTGTAATCTTGCTGTCAATGTGTATGACTCTGGTAGAAGTGCCGTGTACTTTACCATAGAAATGGACAGCCGCTCTATTCTACAAAGAATGTGTTCAATCTCTACACGAATTCCTTTTGTCAAAATTAGAGACAGAAACCTCAACAATGAGGAATGGAATCTTGTAGCAGGTTGGTGGGCAGGTCGTTTTGATGGTGGTCACGAGCTTCTACAGGAGTTTGAACTCAACAGAGATTTTGATGAGTTTCATAGGAAACTTGTTAAAAGAGAACTGAATAAAGATAAACAACTTGACGTTATTTATGATCCCGCCCTCACTCTCTCAAAAATTCAAAGCGAACTCGATAAGAGGGTAAGTCGCCAAGACGTTGGGATTGTAATAGTCGATTATCTTAACCAAGTTCGCCGCCACAACGCACCCTCAAGAAACAGTCAATATGACTGGCAAGAACAAATCGAGATTAGTAAAAAGATGAAGTCATTTGCGCAAGAGTATGAAACTCTTGTTTTCGCACCCTATCAGATAGACGCTACTGGAGAAGCCCGTTTTGCAAAAGGTATCTTAGATGCTGCAGATGCAGCGTATACATTGGAAGCATGGGAACCAGAGGATAAGTGTATGACATTTAATTGTACTAAAATGAGAAACAATGAAGTAAAAGGTTTCTCTAGTGAAGTAGATTGGAGTTCATTGAAGATTGGCCCCAACAGTACACTTAACCCTAAAGAAAAAGCAAAAATGAGAGAAGATATGGGATTAGCAGATGGAGAAGAAATACAGGAGATTTAAATGTTAATGTACACAGAAAAACAATTAGAAGAGTCCTATGGAATCTTTATTTATGGACTAATACAAATTAGGAACACTCAAAAAATATTAGTAGAGATTCCTACTTTGGAAGAGTTTAGAACTATTTATGAAGAAGGATGGGAACAGATTTTAGAAGATGAGTGGTATTTTGATGGCGACAATAGTACAAGACACTAAGACATTAAGAACTTACTCAAAAGAATGGAAAGGCTCAGATGAAGAGCTAAAAGATTTATTATCCCGAATGAAACTAGCGATGGTTGAGCATGAGGGACAAGGTATTGCTGCAATACAAATAGGAGAACCTTATAGAGTATTTGTAGCAGTAACAATGTGGGACGACGTATTCGTAAATCCAGTAGTGAAGAATCGTAGTTCTATCATGAAAAGTGATTGGGAAGGCTGTTTAAGTTGCAAAGATGTAGCAGTAAGAGTTAAACGCTCTAATTCTATAAACCTAGAGTATACAAATTTCAAAGGAAATAGAAAAACTACTAAGTTTACAGGAAACGATGCTAGAGTAATACAACATGAACTCGATCATTTAAATGGATTTTTAATAACAGATAGAGGAAAAGTATATAAACCATGAGAGTAGAGGAAGTATTAGCTGAAGAAAGAATACCTTTTAAGGTATCCCCTGCGGATTATATTGTTTCATGTCTCAACCCTGAACATGACGATAGCAACCCTAGTATGAGAATTGATAAAATAACTGGAATATTCAATTGTTTTTCTTGTGGTTTTAAAGGAAATATTTTTAAATTATTTAACAAACCCAGTAACTTTTTGGACATAAAAAGAGAAAAGGTAAAACAGTTAATCGATCAAAAACGCTCGGCTTCTGTCGGACTCAAATTTCCAACCGATATGATGGCATATGTCGGAAATGAGAGAAATATAAAACCTGAGACATATAAAAAATTTGAGGCTTTTATGTGCAATCGATCACCTTTTCAAGATCGAATTGTTTTCCCTATCTACGATATTACTAATAAAATTGTAGCATTTAATGGAAGGCTAAGAGAAAAATCTGCAATTAAAGACCAGCCAAAATATATCATACATCCACCGAAAGCAATAATGCCTTTTTACCCAGCAACTGCTAAGCCAATAAAAGGTAGAGTAATTTTGGTCGAAGGAATATATGATGTGCTAAATTTACATGATAAAGGATTGACAAACTCAATGTGTGGTTTTGGAGTATCAAATATAACAGTAGAAAAACTTCAACTACTTAGAATGAGAGGAGTAGACCAAGTAGATATCTTTTTTGACCCTGATGATGCAGGAGTAGCTGCAACAGAAAAAGTTCAAGAACTTTGTGAGAAAGTAGGATTAAAACATTATCATGTAAAAATACCAAAAGAACTAATAGATGCAGGAGCTTTGAATGAGCTTTATGTAAAAAGAATAAAGGAAAATTTATATGGCAATAGTTAATTCAAGAAATAGAAAAAATGATGGCTCTGAGTTTGGAATACTTGGAGGTAGACCTACAGTATATAACTGGGAAGATTTTGCCAAAGAAATGGAAGAAAATGACCCAGATAAGTATTATTTGTCTCCTCACATGAAGAAGTGGATGCTAGAAAGTTGGGGTAAAACAGAAGACGAAATACAAAGAAGTTTTCGTAAAACTTTATGGGCAAAGTTTGGAAAGACAAATACTTCTGTAAGCACTCCAGAAAAAGCAAAAGCATGGAGACAAAGCCCACGAGGCAGACTTAGTAAAAAGATACAAAAATTTAAGCAAAAGACTACACCCCTTAGAATAAAAATTCCATTAGTAGATGTAAGTAAAAGTTTACAACAAAGATTAAACAGTTTTAATAAAAGAAGAACAACAATAGAAGGTATAATTATGAACTTAAAAGATTTAGTAGAACACTTAGAAGAAAAACAACAACTAAATTTAGAAAACAATACAGTAGTAGATTATTACTCAGGCGAAGTATTAGATTTGGTAAATGATACATGGCAGTTAGATCATATTGACCCAGATGGTGGAAATGGTTTAGAGAACGCCTGTATTACAAGAGAACAATATAACCAAATGAAAAATGCTTGGACAATAGAGGAAACTTTAGATGCATGTGAAAAGTTATTAAAAAATCTAAGACCAAACGTATTAAAAAATAGTTCTTGACAAAAGGTCAAAATTGGAGTATAATATACATTATGAGAATTTTAAAAGAACACATTAAAGGCAGTTTCATTTGGAAAGATAGAAGTCCTGACGGATTACCAAGATGGGTTGTCACCAAAAATAAGGAAAATAATGAATCAACAAAAATATTTAATTGCAATTGGTATAAATATGACCAAGTAGTATGTATTGTTGTTGCAGATGAATATAGAGGAGAACAATGAAGATAGCGATAGTAGAATCAAAACCGAGTAGAAATAAATACTTTGAACTTTTTAATAATAAGTTTCAATTTGACTCATATGCTCTTTGTTCAAATCCTCAAGTTAAAAAAGTTCTCAAAAGAGATGTAGATATAGTATTTAATCCTGATGACTATGATTGGGTTATACTTGTAGGCTCAGAAGCCTTAAAATACTACACAAAAATTAACTCGATTACAGAGTATAGTGGAAGAATAGTTGATGATAAATTTTTACCAGTTATTAATCCAGCAATGCTTGCTTTTAAACCAGAGGCAAAGAAAAGCTGGGAAGAGTCTAGAGATAATATTATAAAGTATATTTCTGGTGAACTCAAACAAGAAGCACTTGGAGAAGATTCTCTACTTGCAATTACAGAGAGCGAAGAACTACATAAGTTTCTACAAGATGCGATAGACCATGAGAATGGATTCATTGCACTTGACTCAGAGACTACAGGTCTTTATCCTCGTGATGCATATATGCTAGGTATTTCTCTATCATATAAAGAAAGTCATGGAGCTTACATTAGTACTGATTGTATTGATGAAAAAGCAGAAACAATGCTTCAAGAACTATTCAATAAAAAGAAAGTTGTATTTCACAACAGTAAGTTTGATATTGCTTTCTTTAGGTATCACTTTGGTTTCAAGTTTCCACAATTTGAAGATACAATGTTGATGCACTATACTCTTAACGAGAATCCAGGCACTCACGGCCTAAAACAACTCGCACTTAAATTCACTCCTTATGGAGATTACGAAAAAAGTATGTACGAGTGGATAGACGCTTATCGTAAACGTAACGGCTTACTCAAAGATGATTTCACTTGGGATATGATTCCTTTTGACATTATGAAAGATTATGCTGCTTACGATGCGATTTGTACTTATCTTATTTATGAAAAATTTTTACCACACTTAGAAAAGAATGACAAACTTATGAGTGTTTATCGAAACATTCTGCTTCCTGCTACAGAGTTTCTTCTTGATATCGAGAGTAATGGTGTTCCCTTTGATAGAGAACGCTTACAAAAATCCTCGGTGCTGATGCAAGAAGAAATTGATAAAGCTGTAGAGTCTCTTTATACATATCCTGAAGTACAAAAGTTTGAGAAATTTCAAGGTAAAGATTTTAACCCGAATAGCACAATGCAACTTCGCTCTCTTCTTTTTGACTTTATAGGTCTTAAACCTACAGGCAAAAAGACTGGAACGGGTGCGGACAGTACTGATGCAGAAGTTTTAAATCAACTTGCAGAAGAACATGAAGTACCAAAACTTATACTTGATATAAGACAGAAAGTAAAAATTAAATCAACTTACCTTGACAAGATACTTCCTGCTCTTGACCGCGATGAACGACTCCGAACAGGATTCAATCTTCATGGTACAACTAGTGGTAGGCTATCAAGTAGTGGTAAGATGAATATGCAACAAATTCCTCGTGACAATCCAATCGTCAAAGGTTGTATTCGAGCAAAAGAAGGAAAACAAATTGTTGCAATGGATTTAACTACTGCGGAGGTGTATTGTGCTGCGGTTTTAGCAAATGATAAAGCACTTATGAAAGTGTTCCAAGATGGTGGAAACTTTCACTCGAATATTGCAAAATTAGTTTTCGGACTTCCTTGTGAAGTAGAAGATGTAGCAAAGTTTTATTCCACTGAAAGACAAATGGCAAAAGCTGTTACTTTCGGAATTATGTATGGTGCTGGCCCGAAAAAGATTAGTGAGCAAGTTACAAAAGACTCAGGCAAATACTTTAGTACAACTGAAGCGAAAGAAGTGATTGATGATTACTTTCGACAGTTTCACGGGTTGAAAAAGTGGCTTGAAGATAGTAAGAAGTTTATTCAAAAACATGGAACTATCTACAGTTTCTTTGGTAGAAAGAGAAGATTGCCAAATGTAAAGTCAACTGACCGAGCAATCGCTGCTCACGAAGTTCGTTCTGGTATTAACTCTCTTGTTCAGTCAGTGGCTTCTGATGTAAACTTATTAGGTGCAGTTGATGCTCATAAAGAGATATGTGAAAGAGGATATGAGAAAAATATGAAAATATTTGCTCTCGTTCACGACTCTATTCTTGCAGAAGTTGACAATGATTATATTCAGGAGTATGAAAGTATCCTATTGAAAAATGTTCAAAAAGATAGAGGACTTTCAATTCCAGGTTGTCCAATCGGTTGTGACTTTGAAATAGGCGACGACTACAGTATGGGTAAGTTTGAAACTAAATATGGGTAGAAACGACAGAATATTTGACGGAAAACGTTACCACTGGAATGGAAAAACTTGGGTATACCTAGGAAAAGTACTTGCTACAGGAGAAGGTCATAAATGGCAAACGAATAAAAAGTATGTTGTTGAATATATACAAAATTGGAAAGATCCAGTACTAGAAATCAAAAAATTACTAGGAAACCCTGCCATAAATACTTTTGCAGCAATAAATGTACTGGGAGACTTTTATAATTGGTTACACGACCAAAAAATAGAAGGAGGAAAGTTCACAGATATATATACTAACCCTAAAATAAAAGAGTATGTAATTAAAGAGTATTTAAAACAATATGAAGCTGTGGCAGATTAAGTTTCCAGTTTATGTTCTTCATTCAGACGAAATCGAAGAACGAGATGGACTACTCTTTTGCGACACTCAAATTGTAGACGATAAAAATATGTCAGGAAATACTCTTGGAAAGAGAAGACTTCAATCACCTCATAAAAATTTATACCCACTTCGATACATGATTGAAGACTTTAGTGGGTTAATTCGACATAGAGGCAAGTTTTTTATAGATACAAAAGGCAAGTTTTTTCGCTACACAAAAAGTACTAAAGCTGATATAAAATATAAGAAAATAGAAAAAGTAGAAAAGAAAGAAGTAATTACTCTCATTTGGGTAAAGGATATACCTTTTCCATTTGAAGAAAAAAGACCACTGACTGCTCCGTATGCAGGAATTGCTTATTTAGATGGTACTCCTTCTTTTATTTATGAGTATGTATCTGAGAAGAAAAAAGATACTTGGAGAAAAATATGAGACAAGTAATAAATTATCCAGTTTGGTATTCTAAAGACAGAATACCCGTTGAAGCTTGTGAAGAAATCATAAGACAAGGACAAGAGCTGGAAATTAAAAAAGCAAATATTTATGGTGCAGAAACAAGCAAAAAGTTAGATAATAAATACAGAAATTCAAAAGTTGGATGGTTTCCAAAAGGACACGAATTAGAAATACTCCTAAAAAGTTATGTAGGACTTGCTAATTTGGAGACAGGTTGGAACTTTAGAGTTACAAATATGGAACCGATACAGTTTGGAGAATATAAAACAAAACATTTCTACGATTGGCACAGAGATATAAATATCAATCCTGGAGTACCTCACAGAAAGTTATCGGTGTCTGTAAATCTTTCTAATCCAAAAGATTACGAAGGTGGCAATCTAGAGTTCAAAGATTACTGGGGAACACAAGTATTAAAACCAGTAAATCAAATGAGATTGCAAGGTACAATAATTGTTTTTCCTTCTGCACTTTTTCATAGAGTAACACCTGTAAAAAGAGGTAGAAGATACTCGTTAGTTCAGTGGTATAGCGGCCCAGATTTTACATAAGTCATAAATGAAAGCAGTTCTTAAAAACAGAATATTTATGGAAGTAAGTAATGAGTTACAATCTAAACTCGATGAAGAACTTACTTATACCATACCCCCAAGAAATCCATTAGACCCACCTTTTGTTATAAAGAATATGGGTATTGTTCGTAAAGGGTTAGTGACTTTACCTATCGGAAGAACGGATTTAATCCCAGAAGATTACGAAATAGTCGACAAGCGTGTTGACTCACCAATTGAACCTTTTGACTTTAAGTTTACTTTAAGACCTTCGCAACAGTCGGTTTATGACGATGTCAATGACAGTTGTATAATTAACGCTTGGGTCAGTTGGGGAAAGACATTTACGGCTTTAGCTATCGCAAATAAATTAAAACAAAAAACTCTTATTGTAACGCACACTTTAGCGTTGAGATCGCAGTGGGAAAAAGAAGTGAAAAAAGTCTTTGGAGTTATACCTGGAATCATAGGCAGTGGCCAGTTTGATATTGACCACTCTTTTGTGATAGGAAATGTACAAACTCTTTATCGTAGAATAAACTCAATAAAAGATGTTTTTGGAACAATTATACTTGATGAGATGCACCATGTGAGTAGCCCTACGTTCACTCGCATTGTAGACGCTAGTAATGCAAGGTATAAGATAGGTTTAACGGGAACGATGGAGAGAAAAGATGGACGTCATGTTATCTTTCGTGACTACTTTAACACTAACGTATATAAACCACCAAAAGAGAATTATCTAGTACCAAAAGTAAATACAATACAATCTGGAATACGCTTTCCTGATGGAGCAAAGACACCTTGGGCAAGTAGAATAAATGCTATTGCATACAACTGGGAGTACCAAAATATGATAGCATTACTTGCTGCTAACTATGCGGCAAAAGGACATAAAGTTCTAGTTGTATCTGATAGAGTTGATTTTTTAAAACAATGTCATAAGTTAGTAGGAGATAACTCTATTTGTGTGACTGGAGAAATTCCACACGAAGAAAGACCTACAATGATAAAAGGTATTTTTGGAGATAAAGATATTCTTTTTGGAACACAAAGTATATTTTCAGAAGGAATAAGTGTAGATTGTTTAAGTTGTCTTATACTTGCAACACCAGTAAATAATGAGCCCTTACTCACACAGCTTGTTGGTCGTATAATAAGAATACATGAGGATAAACCTCAACCGATTATAGTTGATATTCACTTAGTCGGTAATACAGCTAGACGTCAGGCTAATGCGAGAATGGGATACTACATGAAACAAGGTTATGAAGTTGAAACGATATAAGCATCGAAAAATACTTCTTGACATAAGGTTAAATTTTTGATATAATGATATTCTATAATTGGAAAAAGGTAAGAAAAGAAACTAATGGAAAAGTTGGTGACATAGTTACCATTCTTTACATCTTGACTTATCGAAAGGAACCTCCAATTAATAGAAATGATAGAAGATTCAAGTTTTGGACAAAAAGCTTTCACGGTGATAGTTTTTTACTAAATCCTGAACCCCTATTAATACAACGAAACAGATATTCAGATGTAGAGATTGCACAGTATGCAGGTATCGCTTCTCTGCGCAATTATTTTGACTATCGAAGTAAAAGAGATACCACACTGGACCTCCTGCACTATACTGGTAAGGAGGAGATATTAATAAAAAATAGACTACTTTGGGTTGAAGATGATAGAATACATTTTAAATTTGAAGAAGTCACTAAAGGAGAAATGCAATGGCATTAACATTTAATAAATTAAAGGGCGAAGCCCAAAAAGGAAAAATCGAATCCTACACATATGTAGAAGGAGATAACACAGTACGTTTAGTTGGTGATGTATGCGCAAGGTATGTTTACTGGCTAAAAGGAGAAAATGATAAAAATGTTCCTTTCGAGTGCCTATCTTTTGATAGAGAGAAAGAAGCGTTTACTAATATCGAAAAAGATTGGGTAAGAGAATATTACCCAGATATGAAATGCACATGGTCATATGCTATACAATGTATACATGGTGGCAAAGTAAAAGTTCTTAATCTCAAAAAGAAACTTTTAGAGCAAATCATACTAGCAGCCGAAGACTTAGGCGACCCAGCAGACCCTGAAACAGGTTGGGATGTTTATTTCAAAAGACTTAAGACTGGCCCAATGGCTTACAATGTGGAGTATCAATTACAGCCTCTAAAATGTAAACCAAGACCACTAACAGATGAGGAGAAAGAACTTATCTCTGAACTTAAGTCAATGGATGAAGTCCTACCAAGACCTACTGCAGACGCACAAAAAGAACTATTGGACAGAATCAGAAGTGGTTCTGCTAATTCTGATGCGGATGAAAGTATTAATGAGGAGTTTGACATCTAATGTTAGGAGTAGGAGAAAAGTTTCCTGCATTTAAATTGCAGGGTGTCAATAAAGATAACGAGTTTGTAGAAGTTTCAGTTACTGAACACTATGACCCGTTAAAGCACGATTATACAGTAATCTACTTTTATCCTAAAGATTTTACTTTCATATGCCCAACAGAAATTGCGGGAATGGATATGTTAGTAGATGAAGCAAATGTAATTGGTATTAGCGGTGATAATGAGTTTTGTAAGTTAGCTTGGAAAAAAGATAACGAACTCATTGGAAATATACAACATTCTTTAGGAGCTGATTGCGGACTAAGACTTGCAGAAGACTTAGGCATAGTAAATGAAGATGAAGGTGTTTGTTACCGAGCTACTTTTATCATTGATAAAAATGATATCATACAGCACGTAAGTGTTAATACTCTTGACACAGGCAGAAATGCAAACGAAGTTTTAAGAACTCTACAAGCAATAAAAGCTGGTGGATTAACAGGTTGTGAATGGCAACCAGGGGAAGAATTTGTAGGATGATTTTATTTACAGCAGACTGGCACATAAAGCTAGGACAGAAAAACGTACCAATGCCTTGGGCATGCTCAAGATATGAGTTATTTTTTCAACAAATCGAAGAAGCTGTAGAAAAACACGATATAAAATTACACATCATTGGAGGGGACTTGTTTGATAGAGTCCCTTCCATGGATGAACTTACTCTTTATTTTGATTTTGTAAAAAATACAAAAGTACGAACAATAATATATGACGGTAATCATGAAGCTACTAGAAAAAATAAAACATTCTTTAATAATTTAATAAGAGTGACAAATGAATTAAACCCTCTAGTAGAAGTAATTACCGAAACATATCATGAAGATAATTGGGCAATATTACCTTATGCTGACTTACACAAAAAGAAAAGTATAGAAAATATTAATGCAGATTATTTATTTACTCATGTGAGAGGAGAAATACCACCACATGTTACACCAGAAGTAGACTTAGAAAGATTTGATAAGTATAATTTGGTTTTTGCAGGAGACTTACATGCTCACGAGAATACTCAAAGAAATATTGTGTATCCTGGAAGCCCTATGACTACGTCATTTCATAGAAACGAAGTTAAAACTGGTTACTTAGTAATTGATGAAAGTTTTAATTGGACATGGCATGAATTTGCCTTGCCTCAATTAATTCGTAAAACAGTTACAAGTGCAGAAGAAATGGTGCAGACAGAATGGCACCATACAATTTATGAAGTTGAAGGAGATGTTTCAGACTTGAGCGGGGTCAAAAATTCTGACCTACTTGATAAAAAAGTAATTCGCAGAAAGACAGAAGCAACTCTCATACTTGACAAAGAAATGACAATTGAGGAAGAGTTAGGAGAATATCTCTCTTACATACTTGAACTTGATGAAGATAAAGTTAAAAAAATTATAGGAGTTTTCAGTGATCACGCTAGAGAAGCTAACATGGAGTAATTGTTTCAGCTACGGCTCAGACAATGTAATAGAACTCAACGACAATACTTTGACACAACTTATCGGTACAAATGGTGCTGGTAAGTCTTCCATACCTCTAATTTTAGAGGAAGTTCTATTTAATAAAAACTCCAAAGGAATAAAGAAAGCCGACATTTCAAATAGAATTGTCGCAAACGGATATGATATTAGTCTTGATTTTTCGGTAAACGAAGACTCATACCACATTGATGTAACTCGCCGAGCAAATATTAAAGTAAAATTACTTAAAAACGGTGAAGATATTTCAAGTCATACTGCTACAAATACTTATAAAACTCTTGAAGAAATCATAGGTATTGACTTTAAAACTTTTAGTCAGATAGTATACCAGAATACTAACGCAAGTTTACAATTCTTGACTGCTACTGACACAAATCGTAAGAAGTTTTTGATTGATTTATTACAGTTAGATAAGTATGTAGCTTATTTTGAAGTATTTCGTGAGTTATCAAGACAGGTTGGAGTAGATGTTTCTCGAATACAAGGGAAAATTGACACAATTGAAAAATGGTTAAATGACAATAAATTGGAAAATATATCTCTATTATCAAAAATAGATTTACCAATTTACTCGGAAGAAGATGGAAAAACTTTACGTTCTTTACAGATAGAATTTGAAAATATCTCGGAAATTACGAAAAAAATAAATACAAACAATCATTGGAAGGAACAACTCGCTGATATCGACCTACCTGCCATGCGAAAGCAATTAGAGGAATATCCTGAGAAGAAAGATACTAGTAAAATATTGACTTCTCTTGGAACATGGAAAGGCGAAGCAATACATGAGCAAAAGATGTTGTCTAAGTATGAAGAACTTGCACAGATGGATACAAAAGTATGTCCAACTTGCGAAGGCGATATAGACGAACATTTTGTAAATTCAAGTATAAAAGAGCATCAGAGTAGATTAGATTTTTGTAATCAAGAGTCTGATAAAATTCGTAAGCATTTAAAAGAGATAGAAAATCAAAATGCTTACCATCATCAAGCAAGAACTCAAATCGAAGATTGGGAAGAACTTTACAGAAGTATTGACCAAACACTTCCATCTGAAGTTCCTAATGCTGATTATTTAAAAAGTAAGATTGCTACATTACAAGCCGAGTATAGAAATTATAAAAGAGAACTTGAAGAAGCAATCGAAAATAATAACGAAGTAGAAAGACATAATACTCGTTTAAATATTATTGAAGAACAACAAACAGATTTTGAGAATGAACTTGCAGAACTTATAGAGTCGCTAGATACTATAGAAGATAAACTTGCAAGTATAGAGATTCTGAAAAAAGCATTTAGTACAAATGGACTACTTGCATATAAAATTGAAAATCTTGTAAAAGATTTAGAAGAACTTACAAACGATTATCTAGCCGAACTAAGTGACGGACGCTTTAGTTTAGAGTTTGTAGTATTAAATGACAAATTAAATGTCAATATCGAAGATAATGGAAAAAATGTGGACATACTCTCGTTAAGTGCGGGAGAGTTGGCAAGAGTAAACACCGCTACACTATTAGCAATAAGAAAACTAATGAGTAGCATTTCCAAATCTCAAATAAATATACTATTTCTTGACGAAGTTACCAATGTTCTTGATGAAGTTGGTAAAGAAAGATTAGTAGAAATATTATTAAAGGAAGACAATCTAAATACTTATATAGTATCACACGGTTGGACTCACCCTTTACTAGAAAAAATAGAAGTAATTAAAGAAAATGAAATGAGTAGATTAGATGGTTAATTCAAGACAAAAAGGAAACAGAGGCGAACAACAAGTAATATCAATGCTTGGTAGAATGACAGAGGAAAAGTGGGAACAAACACCAGGCTCTGGAAGTGGCAAGATAAAAGGAGATTTAAGAGTTCCAGGAAAACACAATATATTTTGTATAGAAGTTAAGTTTTATAGAGAAGTTGGTTTCAATGCAAAGATATTCACACAAAAGAGTAATAACTTTTTTAAATGGTGGAGTAAACTTTGCAGACAAGCACAAGATATGGAACAAGAGCCATTACTCATCTTTCGTGAAAATCACGGCAAATTCTTTGTTGCAACTACAAGAAAACCAAAGAATACATTGCGATATATGCACATTGCCTGGCTGGGTGCATATGTATTACTCGCAGAACACTGGCTAGAAAACGAGGAGATAAAGTTTACAAATGGCGACTACAATTGCGAACCTTGGAGCCCCGGCTCCGATTGGGAACTTGCTGATAGTTGATGGTTTAAATGTAGCTTTTCGATGGAAACATCAAAATATACTTGATTTTAAGTATGACTACATAAGAACAATTGAAAGTTTAGCAAAATCTTATAAGGCAGGTACGATTATCGTATGTGCTGATGGCGGTAGCTCTTACAGAAAAGAGATATACCCCGAATATAAAGCAAATCGTAAAGAAAGATTTGCTGACCAAACTGAACAAGAGGCAAAAGAATTTGAAATGTTTATGGCAGAATTTCAAGATACTCTTACACTTATAAAAGAAAAATATCCTGTATTTCATTTTAGAGGTGTAGAAGCTGATGATATTGCTGCTTACATTACAAAGAACTTTGACTTTGATGATTGTTGGTTAATCTCATCTGATAAAGACTGGGATTTACTTATCAATGAAAAAGTCTCAAGATTTAGTACAGTTACTCGAAAAGAGACAACAGTACATAACTGGGACGAACACTATGACTTTGAAATTGAAGATTATATCACTTTCAAGTGTCTAACTGGCGATAAAGGGGACAATGTTCCAGGAGTACCTGGAGTTGGTCCAAAGCGCGCAGTACAATTAATGGAACAATATGGAACAGTATTTGATATCTATGATGCATGTCCAATAGAGGGTAAGTATAAATATATTCAAGCGGTCAACGAAAATGCAGAACAACTTCTACAAAATGTTGAACTTATGGATTTAATTACTTACTGTGAAGATGCAATCGGAGAAGATAATAGAGAAGTTATAAATAGAACTTTACAAGGAAAATTTTAATGAAAATAGATTATAGCAAAGACAAACTTTTAACAGAGTTTAGTTTTAGAACTCTAGAAGATCGCTATCTCGTAGGTGATGAAAAGTCGCCACAGGAAGGTTTTGCACGAGCAGCACAAGCCTTTGCAGATGATGACGAACATGCTCAACGATTGTATGATTACGCAAGTAATTTATGGTTTATGTTTTCGACTCCAGTTCTCTCAAATGGAGGGACTAAGCGGGGTCTGCCAATCTCATGTTTTCTAAACTATGTTGAAGATTCAAGAGAAGGTATAACCGAACATTATACCGAAAATGCATACCTTTCTTCTTTTGGAGGAGGTATCGGAGGTTCTTGGAGTGCTGTACGTGCTGCAGGAACTAAAACATCGAAAGGTTCTGAAAGCACTGGCGTTATTCCATTTGTAAAAGTGGTGGATGCTGAAATGTTAGCTTTCTCACAGGGAGTAACTCGTAGAGGTTCTTATGCAGGATATCTACATATTTCACACCCTGAGATAGAAGAATTTTTAGATATAAGAAAACCAACAGGCGGAGACACTAATCGTAAGTGTCTCAATCTTCATCACGGTATAGTGGTAAGTGATAAATTTATGGAAATTATTCACAGAGCAACTAAAGAGGAAGGCTTTGATGACTCTTGGGAGCTTATTGACCCACACTCAGGTGAAGTTAAAAAAGTAGTAAGTGCAAGAACACTTTGGGTAAAAATATTACAAAATCGCATGGAAACAGGAGAACCTTACCTTATGTTTGAAGATGCTGTAAATGCGGATTTACCCGAATTTCAGAAAAGAAAAGGTTTGGTAGTAAATCACTCCAATCTATGTTCTGAAATCACACTTGCTACAAATGAAGAGAGAACAGCAGTTTGCTGTTTATCGAGTGTAAACTTAGAGTATTATGATGAATGGAAAAAGGTTCCTGCCTTTATTCCAGACTTAATTCGTATGCTCGATAACGTGCTTACTTATTTTATAGAAAATGCCCCAGATACAATGGAACGTGCTAGATTTAGTGCTATGCGTGAAAGAAGTTTAGGTCTTGGTGCTATGGGATTTCATGCTTATCTACAGAAAAACAATATGCCTTTTGAAAGCGTATTTGCAAGTAGTGTAAATTATGAAATGTTTAAATATATAAAAACAGAAGCACAAAAAGAAACAGAAAGGCTTGCAGTAGAAAGAGGAGCTTGTCCAGATGATGATTCTTGCTCAGTAAGAAATGCACATTTACTGGCTATAGCTCCAAACGCAAGCTCAAGTATTATTTGTGGAAATACAAGTCCTAGTATAGAACCTTTTCGTGCCAATGCATTTACTCAGAAAACAAAGAGTGGGTCATTTTTGCAGAAGAATAAATTCTTAGAAAAAGTTTTAGAGGGGTATGGAAGAAACGATGATAATACTTGGAAAGATATAGTCACAAATAAAGGAAGTTGTCAACATCTTGACTTTTTAAGTGACGAAGAAAAAGAAGTATTTAAAACTGCTGTAGAAATTAATCAATCTTGGGTAGTAGAACATGCTGCACAAAGACAAGAGTTTATTTGTCAAAGTCAGAGTGTAAATTTATTCTTTCCGCCAGATGTAAACAAAGGTGACTTACACAATGTTCATATGTTAGCATGGGCGAAGAATATGAAAACACTTTACTATCTAAGAAGTGAAGCAATTTCAAGAGCAGATAATGTATCGAATAAGATAAAGAGAGAGATAATATTTGAGCAATCAGATTGTCTCAGTTGTGAAGGATAAGAAATGAACTTATTAGAGGAAAGAGAATACTATAAACCTTTTAACTATCCTTGGGCATTTGAGTTTTATAAAAAACAACAGCAAATGCATTGGCTTCCTGATGAAGTACCACTACAAGATGATATTAAAGATTATAGAGAAAAGTTAAGTCCTGATAACAGGCTTCTGTTAGATAATATATTTAAGTTTTTTACCCAAGCTGATGTAGATGTATGCTGTGGATATGCCAAACATTATCTACCGACATTTAAACAACCAGAAATAAGAATGATGCTAGTAAGTTATGCTTCAATGGAAGCTGTACACCAAGAAGCATATTCGTTATTACTGGAGACTTTAGGTAAGTCAGACGAACAATATCAAGAATTTATGGATATTCAAGAAATGGTTGAAAAACACGAATATCTAACAGATTTTAATATGAGTACACCACATGAGATTGCTAAAACAATGGCAGTTTATAGTGGATTTACAGAGGGTGTTCAACTTTTTAGTAGTTTTGCTATATTATTGAACTATCCTCGACACAACTTAATGAAAGGTATGGGACAGATTGTCACATGGTCAATAAGAGATGAATCTCTACATGTTGAAGGTCTATCCAAACTTTTTAGAACTTTTATTGCAGAAAATCCGTCTATATGGACAGACAAACTGAAATATGAAATATATTGTGCAGCTGAACGCGTTGTTGAACTAGAAGATAAATTTATAGATGTTTGCTTTGATAAAGCGGATATTCCTGGTTTGACAGCAAAAGAAGTAAAAGAATATATTCGTTATATTGCAGACAGAAGATTACTCGGGCTAGGAATGAAAAATATTTTTCATAGTAATGAGAATCCACTTCCATGGATTGATATGCAAGTAAATGCGGTTGAGCATACCAACTTTTTTGAAAACCGTGCTACAGAGTATGCTAAAAGTAGTACACAAGGAAATTGGCAAGATATTTTTAAATAAGGAGAAAATATGTCGACAGAAAATAATCCACAAGTATCAGAACAGCAAGAGCCTGTTTTAGTACTTGATGATAAAAAATATGTCATTTCTGAACTTTCAGATCAAGCTAAATATCTAGTTGCAAGTCTTAATGATTTGCAAAGAAAAATTACTGGAGTTAGAATGGAGTTAGATCAACTTCAAGTTGCTTCAGAAGGATTCACTGCTAGATTAAAAGAAGAGGTTGAAAAACCAAGTGAAGAAGTGCCAGAAGTGGTAGAAGGGGAAGAGATTTCCTCATAAAGAAAAGGGGCTTTAAGCCCCTTTTTTATTATAACGGTTGTAGTGTAAAAGACATTGAATATCTTTTTGTATTTGTAGCCATAGGTGCAACCATGTGTGTTAACCATGCGGGAAATAATAACAATAATGACTCTCTTGGTCTTACTGTAGCCACATCATTAGTACCTCTTAAATAAGATGTTGGGTCAAAGAGTACTAATACTCCTTCATCATTACCATTCCATCTTGGCATAAATAATTTTGATTCGTCCAAATCATCTAAATTATCAATTTCTGTTAAACCTTTAGGATAATACACACCTGTACTTGTTTGTGAATATCTTCCTAAATCTTCTTTCCTACTTAATTGTTTTTGAGTAGGCATATGTAATCTATCACCGTTTTTACCTTTTACAGTTTTAGGTATATCTACTCGAGCTCCATGATTATGAGGTCTTGAAAATCCTCCAGCTCCAAATATCACATTAGCCCATACTGAACGGCAACTACAATCATAAACACTTTCTATTAAATCTGCAAATTCACGAAAGCTTTCGTGTCTATTTTCCATTTTATGTCTTGATTGCCACGTATGACCATTCTTAACAAAACTTCTATTGTGATCTGTTTCATATTCTGACATTTCTTTATCAATGTCAGTTATCAGTCTTTTATTTAAATCTCTTACTTTATTTCCGAAATTTTTATAGTAGACTGGGCAAAAAAATAATTTTTCTAAATCCATTTAATATCTGTTATCTCCCTCACTTCAGGCACTGATATTTTATCAGTAAAACTATTTGATGTTAAATTAAAAATATGTAAAAAACAATCTGCAGGTGTATCTGGTATATTATTTGTTAAACTTTGGCCAATCACTAACTCATTTCCTGACTTAGCTAATCCTCGAATAAAGCCTCCATCTGGTACATCATATTCATTATCATTAATAAGAAGTTTTTTATTATATGTATCTAATGTATAAAAGTCATCTCCTTCTAAAATTAAATCATGACAACATTTACCTACTTCTTTTATTTCTACATCACCTTTAAAAAATTGAGAAAGCTTTGTTCCTCTATTATGAAGAACATAACATAATTGATTATCTTCAGACCAAAATAAAGAGTTTACATGTGATTTTTCTGGTAAATTAATATATGTACTTTCGTCAGTATCTAAATTATGTACACCTATTGTGTCATGCCTTGTATTTGCAGTATACATTATATTATCTTTTTTAAGAATTTGATGTGTATTGAAAAATCCTGGTGTTCCTAATAATCCTTCATATGCATAAGTAGTTTTATTAAATATACCTATTTTAGTATGATTTGCAATGTAGATTTTATCATCATCGAAAGTAATTCCAAAAGGTCTAAATGCTGGCCTAGGTTTACCACCCCAATCTCTTTGATCTCTAATAGATATATCTTTTAATTCTGATTCATAAGCAGATGTATATTCTAATTCATAAGAATCATTATACACAATAAAGTTATGATTATGTCTAACACCTAAATCTGTTCCTCTACCTGTAATAATTAATTTGCTCATTTTTTCTCCAGTATTACAGAATCAACTAATATTCCGTCTGCATAAAAATTATTATGTTTTGTCTTAATAGCATAGTTTAAATGAGTTCCTTCATATTTTTCAATTGATTCAATTACTTCTTCAGTTCCATCAAGCTTGACCATAATATCACCTATTTGAATTTGATCAACTTCTTGTTTATAGTTTAATAATGTAGCTTCAGGATTTATAGAAGCCTTTTTACCAGTATTTAAATAAACAGGGTGATCTTCAGTAAGTATTAAATTATTTACTTTATAATCTACATCTCTTTCAATTGTAATTAAGTCTTCAACTTCGACTAATTCATTTGATTGTGTTTCAAAATTATAGGATATTACTTTATCTCCTATTTTGATATCGTGTATTGATTTCATATCTTCCTCAGTAGCAATTAGCATACTTTCATGGATACAGCATTGTGGACAATCTTCTTCACCTGGATCAGTAAGTACTCCTTCAGCAGCTGTTGTTATATCTACTACTACATCAAAGTCAGTAAGTGTTGCATGATTAAAATGTAATGTTACTCTATCATATCCATCATCAGTAAAATCTTCTAATGCAAAACTTTCATATCTTACATAATTAATTCCAGCTGGTGGTGTATCTTGTGTAGAACTTCCTGCAGAAGCAGTCCAGAATGTTGTACTTACTGCAGTTGTTGGACTTGAGCTATTAGTCATATTTTGTGAAGTTACTTCACCTGCTGCGTGCTGTGAACCTAAGCCAGTTACTGCTGCATCAGTAAATCCAACATTATAACCTGAATCTACGTTTGTAATTTCAGCAAATTCAAAATTGACATTATGGAATGAAGATGCTGTTGTTAAAGTTGTTGCTGTACCAGTTTGTCCTAAACTTGGCCATGTTCTTGCAGTAGCACTTCCACCTCCGGAATCTCCATTGCCTTGTAATCTTGCATATATTTTAATTGTTGTACCCGTTCTATAACACCATACATATGCTCTTGCTGTTGAATCACTTCCGTCAACTGTTTCATCAATTTCGAAGGTTCTTCGTGAGTTAGTATATGATAATGCGGGGGGCACAGATGCTTGTGCATTTCTAAACTCTCCTATGGAAATTGTAGTTCCAGAAGTTGTATTAATACCATCTCCACCATCATAAGTAGGGTCTGTTGTTCCTATAGCTCTAACATCTGCATCATTTAAAGATACTTGTGTGCCTGAAGTTCCCCCGACTTCTACATGAATTGCATTAAGGCTTATGTTAGTGGTAGGTAAGGGCATTATTTATTCTCCTTAAGAAATTACGCCAAGAGCCATTTTGTGTTCTACTCCAGCCATAACTTCTTCAATTCTGGCTAAGGTAGCAGTATTATCGTATTCGCCTTCTGAATCAAAACACACATTTACCATGCGAGTATGTTCTTTGTTAGGTGTATATGCATCATCTGTAAATGTTACTTCTACATCAGTTACATCTATTGTTGTTTCAATTGTTTCCCCTTCATTCTCTGGGTCTGGCATAGACGTGGTTCTTGTACCAGTGTATGCATTTGCTATGTTATATGTTATTGCCATATTTATTCTCCTTTTTAACTAACGTCAGTTGCTTCGGACCAAAAGTCCAATGTTTTTAAATGAGCATAAGCTACGCTCATCATGTTCTCTGTTGAAGATATATTCCAAACTATATCATCTAATTCATTCATATCTTTTACATCCATTGCATGAAACCAAGTAGGATGTTTTGTTGGATAGCGATGGCAGATACAGATTGGTTTTCCACCAGCTGCTCTATCTGCTGCACTTTTAAATCCTAATACAGTAAGATGAAGATAGTACCCTGGAGTAGTATCTCTTGCAGGAGCTGCCATTTCTGGTTGTTCTCCCTCACTAAGGTTTAATGATCTTCTTAGCATATCTTCGCTTGTATGTAATTTTTTAAACATATCAATATCACTTACTATCCAATAACTTTCTGCGTAAGTGTCTCCTGCTCCATTTGTGTAGCTCATTTGTAAAGCCATTTTATTTTTCCTCCAATTTCTTTTCTAATTCTTTTACTTTTTGTGTTAATTCTTTAATTGCTTCTACAAGAAGCGCAGTAGTATTTCCGTATTTTACTCCATACTGGTCTACATCTTCTGCATAAGTAACTAGCTCAGGTGTAACCTCATTTACATCTTGTGCAATAAATCCGATTTCTTTTTTCTTTTCTTCATCATCAATTCTATTGTAATATACTCCTTGTAAAGCATTTACTTTTTCAAGAGCATTATCGATAGGAACTATGTTTTCCTTAACTCTTCTGTCTGAATAAGCAGTAATATTCCCAGTAGAATAAATGCCACCCATTTGCTCATATAAACCATAAGAACTTGAAGTGGTTGATCCTCCTATACCTAAGCAAGAGTTGCCTACATGATAATAAGTAATCCAACGTTGTGCATTTCTATACTCTCCACCATTTCCTCCAGAATCATACATGCCAATATTATTGCCACTGTACGCATCATAGAAACCGCCATAACTACTTTTACCTCCAGCTATTCTCCAAGCTCCATAAGTGCCGGCAGTATTAGGGTCGATATGTGCACCATTATGACTTGAATACATGCCTTCTCCAGCATCTGTGTGCATCCAAACATCTTTGAAGATATAGTTACTTGAGCCATTTACCTGCAATACTCTACTTGCCATACCATAGTCAGTGTAGAAACGCATACCATCGTAAGCTGTGTTAGCACCCAACTTAATACCTGTATGATAAGCAATTCTTAAATCTGGGAAGGGCGAAGACCAAGCTCCAGCTTCTTGAAAAATTGCATAAGCATGAGCTGATTGACCCGAATTACCTCCATCTGCATAAAAATGCAAAGCACCTACTTCAGCTTGAACAGCTCTATTATCTCCGTTATGTGTGGCAACCAATCCTAATTGACTAATTACATGGGCTTTAGAGGACTTCCTAGACCAACCATCCCCATTAGATACAAAAAACGAATTTATTGTAGGATTTTCTGTCTCAGATGTACTAAAGTTAATGTGGTTTGCGTATATGTAGCCATTAGCCTGTCTAGCTACAATCGTGTTTGCAACAACGCTTGAAGAAGAGTTCATTCCATCAAGTAAATCAGCATCTAAGCCAGAGCCTGAGCCGTCGTTGCCCGAACCCCATATAGTTTTCCACGCAGTCCACGCATCAGTAGGAGATGCACTATTATCAGCATTTCTAAATCTTAAGTAGTTACCACCATTTGCAGCACCATGTCCTGCAAAGATTTGGAAATCACCTCCAGCGTCACCACCACCTCTACCACCTACATGTAAAACTGAACCATATTCAGGCCAACCATCTGCACCTCTAACAAAGGCGCACTGAAGGCCTGGCCCGGGATAGCTACCTGCAGTGGTAGAATTTGACCAAACATAATTACCTGCAGTGGGAAGCACTGTAGGCATTCTAGCGGCCGGAATCGTTCCAGTATCTGATCGTATAAATGCAGTAGAGTTTAAACCATCCAACAGATCTGCATCTAAGCCAGATCCAGAGCCGTCAGATGCGGAATCCCATACCTTTCTAGCAGTCGATTGACCGCCATTAGTCGTTCTACTAACCCAAAGGTTATCAGAATGGAAAGCATGTGTTAGTTGAAAAGAATAGTTATTACTACTTGACCAACTATTACCTGCAGAATGCATATAGTTAATCCAATCAGTAGTTGGTGCACCTGTAATATTACTACCAAAGTAGAATCCACTGACCTCGTTAACACCTGCAAATGAACTAACTTGTGAACTTTTTCTAGCAGAACCGCCCGAAACAATTTGCGAAGATTGAATACCATCAACAGTATCAGCATCTAATCCAGAACCCGAGCCATCGTTACCTGACCACCATAATCCCAGTAGATTTCTAAAGTTTGTAGGAGTATAATAACGAATATATCCGTCATTAGATGCATATATTCTGTCTGGTGCAGTTGTACCTCTGTCTCCGCTTGTTGTATTAATCCAACCAGCTTGAATATAACCATTAGCCTCAGTTCGTACAACTTTGTTTGCTTCATTATTTCTGCCGGTATGTAGCTGAAGCCCGTCAAGTAAGTCAGCATCTAATCCTGAGCCTGAGCCATCTGTTGAGGAGTCCCATATAGTATGAG
>Ga0208917_1000199_pt1 | contig 31926 bp, 45 predicted proteins | sample DEB08_DNA_10_FD_185500 | JGI IMG/M metagenome (GOLD analysis project Ga0208917, IMG submission 185500) | Aqueous microbial communities from the Delaware River and Bay under freshwater to marine salinity gradient to study organic matter... | ecosystem: Environmental > Aquatic > Marine > Coastal ...
TGGGGGGAGCCGAAGCCCCCCCCTCCTTGTAACTATATCGGAAAAGGCTGGAAGTTAGCCCACGGTTACGTTGCCTGTAACTCCGTCAGTAGCCGTAGCCCAATCGAGGAATGGGGCTGCCGACTGCTCCTGAGCTACCACAGTAAGGGTGACACCGCGAAGGTCGCCAGCAGCTACCCCGCTCGTCACCTCCGAAGTCGTCACCTCCGCTCCGCGGATGTTACCCACTACGAAGTAGTTCCCGTTTACGTCCTTGACGACTACCACGAGGCGACCCTTGGCCAAGTTCAAGAGCTCGACCTGATCGGTGCCGTCCAAGCCGGGCAGGACCAGAGTGAGGGTCTGCTCGAAGAAGATAGTACGATTTTCGGTCGAGGCGTTGATGGTCTGCGTCAACGAGCTCACATTGCGTGAGGTGTCGTATCCGTAGATAGTCAGAGCCGCCGTAGCGTCGTCGATTACGCCGTCCGTTGTCCCGCCTGGAGTCTCCCAGATACCTGAGGAGAACGTGCCGAAGTAGACCTTCTCAATACCGCCAAATACGTCGCGGCATTCGAGGTCACGCTGTGAAATTGTGATACTTCCGCAAGGCATTAGACGAAGGCGTTAAAGGTGGCACCAGAAATAGAAGGGACGAAGGCCGCAGAGGTGTTACCCTCTGGAGTCATAGTAGCTTCCTCTGCCGTAATTTCGAGGGTCATACCTGAGAGGTCGCCCGTAGCCGTACCCGTCGTGACGGTTCCGCCTGCGAGCTCGCATCCGCGGGTGTGTCCCATAATCCAGAAGTCTCCGTTGACGTCCATAACGACGACCGCCAAACGCCCGTATCCGAGCTCTTGGAGGTTTACGATGTCGTTGCTGGTGAGCTTAGGAAGGACCAACGTCAGCGTCTGGGTATAAAACATAGTTCCGTTCTCGACGGACCCTGTACCCGACTGCGTCAGGGAAGAAGCATTTTTGGTTGTGGCAAAAGGTTCGAGGGTCACCGTCAACGAACCAGAGGTCGCGCTGATGATGCCCGTCGTAGAATTGGGACTAGCCCAGAGTCCTTCTTGCCATTCCGCGATATACACACGCTCGATACCCCCGAGGGCGTCGCGGCATGGAAGGTCGCGTCCTGTAAGAGTTAGGCTACAAGCCATGAGGAAGGGGGGTTGTGAGATTAGGGGGAGCCCAAGGCCCCCCCGTCACTCGGATGAATCATCAGGGAGCGTCGTAACGCCAGACAGCGTACGAGTTGTGGTCGGCCACTTGAGTACCGCCATCAAACAACATCGCGATGCGCGTAACGGCGTCGCCTGTCGTGCCCGTCAAGTCGAGGAAGCGTGCCTCGATGTGGTCGGTCAAGAGGTTCGTTCCGAAGAAGAAGTTCTCCGTCTTACCAATCAAGAGCGTCTGGTTCGGGAAGCCCGCAGGCGTAACGATGTCGTAACCAGCGTACTTGGCCACCAAGCCGTCGTTCAAGAAGGGCAGGTTGTAGGTAGCCGCCAACGCTTGGTAGTAGAACTGCGCTGACTGACGCGACATGAAGATCTTTGTGTCGGGGTCGCCCACGATAGCGTCGGGAGCACCTTCGGCACCGGAGGTCAAAACGGCCAAGGCCGCCAAGATGTTAGAAGCAGACAGGGCCGTCGTGCTCACCGTCTCGCGGTCGGGCGAGGCGTCTACGATGTGGTGCAAGATGCCGTCGAAGTTGCTCACCACAGCGGCGGCAGTTCCATCGACGGAGTAGTTACCCTGCCAGATGTTTTGCTCGATGTTGGCGGCAGCGCGTGCAGCAACATAGGCACCGAGGTACTGCTCGTAGTCGCCAGGAGCTCCAGCGTAGTTGCCACGCATCTGCTCGGCTGCCCACGACTGAGCCAACTCAAAGTTGCAGATTTGCTCGTTAATTTGCAACTGCGTTGTCACCAACTGCACGTCGGCAATGGTGAGCTCGCTGCCAGCTTCGGTAGGGGTGAAGGTGCAAGAGCGAGCCTGCACAGCACTACCCGTGAGCTTGGTGAGGTTAGCCTTGTAACGGACGTTATCAAGGACAGTGACGTAGCCATTGGCGAGGGTGTCCGCGCTCAAGATGGCTGGAGCTACGAAAGGAAGGGCTTGCTTCCCTGCGTAGTTCGAGGAGATAGTAACGTTTTCTGCTGCCATAATTTAGGCGTTGAAATGATTTGCGAGAGCACGGACGCGCTCTTCGGTTGTAAGATTCTTAAGATTCAAAGGCTCGCGCTTGGCCGTGGGTGCCTTATGCTTCAAACCACCCTCGGCGGCTTGCTTTTTGATAGCTTCGAGCTCCGCCTTAACTGCGGCCAACTCGACAGAGATAGGGTCTTCTTTGGACAGCTCCTCGGCTTCTGGCTCTTGTGGCTCTTCCGCCTGTTCTGCTTCTTCGCTCATCTCCTCCTCTTTGGGAGCGAGCGATTCGAGGGCGGCAGCAATCATAGCTTCGACCTCCGACTTCGTCACGTACATCACCTCTTCTTTTTCCTCTTCTGCGGCTTCGACCTCTTCAGAGGCTTCGACCTCTTCGGCTGGAGATTCAGCACCAGAAACGGAGGTGACGACCCCGCCCTCACCGACGGTAATCATACCGCCATCGGCCAAGGTGTACTCGCCAGGAGGCAAAGCGATATTTTCGCCTTCGTCGTTGATGATGTAAGCCTCGACCCCTTCAGCGAAAGAATCGGCATCGGTGTAGATAACCGTTCCGTTGTCGAGGGTGGCTTCGGCCAAGTCCGTCTTGGTCTCTTTGTTTTCAAGCTCCACGTTATCGGTAACCGTCAGGTTTACGTTGAAGCGATTAAAGACCTCTTGGACACGTTCTGCAATATTCATGGAGTCCTTTTTTTCAATGAGTATATAAAAGCTTTAATCCTCAAGTTGTTGAGTTAATTCTTTCTCGATAGCGTCCCACGCGTCAGATTCAAGGCGTGCGTCGTTGATAGCCCGCACCACCTCGTGGAGCATCTCGTCTTCCGAGTTCTTCTTCATCTTGTCCGCGAAGTATCCCTCGATGGAGAAGCCCTTGACCTTGCCTTCCTTCACCCACTCTTGCCAGATAGCTTCGTTGTCGACCTTGACGGCTACCATCCACGTACCTACGGGAACGTCCAACCCGTACACGGCGGACTTGTCCTTCTGCTTGTCTTCTACCATCCACGATTCTACCACGGTGAGGCCGTTGATAGTGTGCTCGTGTTCGAGGGTGTGGTTGGCTTGGTTGCCGTGCTTCAGGTACAATTCAGCCGCACGACGTACCGTGCTCTTCGAGAAGTACACGTAGAACTCGTCTTCTCCGTTACGTCGGTAGATAGGCTTGTCAGGTACGAGGGCGGGTCCGATAAGGATACGCTTGTCGGTGTCGGCTTCGGCAAATTGCACCTTGGCCTCTTTTAAGGCGATGAAGTCGAGCTCGATGGCTGGACGATCTACGAGGGAGATAGCGTCGATGCCGTACAGCTCGGCCTCCTCGTCGATGATTAGTTCTACGATTCTCATAATGATGCTTGTTCTTGGATTTGCTGGTTGGCTTGTTGGGCGGTGCTCACGTCCTGAGCGATGACGTAGGCTTGAATAGGTCCTGTTTGGGTTGCGCCCTCCCCAAGGAAGGAGAGGTCGAGCGTTGGGGCGGCTGGGCCTTGTGCTGCGGAAGTGGCAGCCGAGGCAGGTCCCGGAGTTGAGTAGTTGCCACCTCCTCCGCTCGTGCTTGCTCCTTGGTATTGTTGGCTCTGAATCTGTTTCACGTTAGCCAAACCCGCAGCGGTAGCGGCAGCGGCAGCAGCCGCACCCAGCCCAGGACCAACCACGGGGATACCTGCAAGCGATTTGAACGCCTGTACCGCGCTCTCGTAGGTCGAGATGAGGGCTTGGGCTGTCTGTATTTTTTTAGACCTCTCAAAGCCCTTCTTTTGCTCCTCTTCCGACTGCCCCGTGAAGGCTTGGTTGAGAGCCGCGAGAGCATCGAGAGAGGATTTGGCAATATCGAGTTTTGCTTGTTTGATGGTTTCAGCAAGTGCCAACTCTTCTTCGAGCTCTTTCTTTCTGCGCTCCGCATCTTTTGCGGCAGCCTCGTCTTTAAGTTTTTGCTCTTCGGCCAACCTTTCCTCCAGAGCCAACCGTGCCTCTTCTTCAGCGGCCAACCGCTCCTGCTCTTGGGTGATGAGCTCTTGATTGAGGGCGAAGAGTTTGTTTTGAAGTTCCGTCTGAATAGTCGCGCTCGCCTGCCGTGCGTTAGCAGCTTCAATCTCGGCTTGTGCGAGAGCCTCCAGCCTTTCTTCTGTTTCCCCTTGTAGGCGGATTTCTTCGCGTAGCAGTTCCGCACGCTGCTGAGAGATAGCGACGTTCTCATCGGCAAAGCGTTGGTTGATTTCTGCGGCTCGTGTCGCGGCATCGATTCTCTCTTCGATAGAAAGCCTCTGGTCGTCGCTTTGTCGCTTAAGTTCTTCTACCTCTGCGGCAGCTTCAGCCGTAGCTACATTCAGTTCCCTTTGTGCATCACGAAGGGCTTGCTGCTGTTTGGTGAGAGCCGTGCTTTGCGTGACGGCAGTTTTGGCCTCGTCTACATATCCTCTGATCGCTTGCGTCGCTTCCTTCCAAGGCTCGGCAAGTGCTTCTTTGTTCTCCTCCTGCTTGACTACCAAGTCCGCCAGTTGCTCATCAATCTCTCGAACGCTCTGTTTCAGTTCTGACGCATCGAGACCGACAAACTCTTTCGACGCGATAGCGGCCTCGTAGAAGCCACGCTGCAAGTTGAGCAAGCCTCGATAAATGGGGTTTATGGCGGTATCGAGGAGAGTGCCGAAATAATCTTTGAGCGCAATCAAGTTGCCGCGTAGCGTTTCGACAGCTTGCTGCGGCTCGGTGAAAGCCGAGATAAGCAAATCGCCAAGAGGCGTCAGGGCTTCGACCAAGACGTTAAAGACGACACCCAGTCCATTGAAGACAACTTCGAGAGCCTCGGCGATCTTCTTGTTTTCGGTCATCTTCTGGGTGAGCTTCACCACGATACCCACAAGCAGCCCAATGCCCGTGGCTTTGATGGCTGTACCCAACGCCTTGAAGCCTTGTGCTCCAAGCGTGCCCGCCTTCTTTAAGCCAGTACCTGCGCTCTTTGCATTTTTGCCTATCTCGCTGGTGGCTTCTGCGGCATCCTCCGCAGATTGAGCCACGTCGTCCATACTCTTTTGGAGCTGGGATGTAGCCTTGAGAACTTCACCCGTTTTCGCGTCAAACTCAAGGATAACAGTCTGTGTACTTACAGCCATGAGAGGACGGTTTTAAGAAACCAGACGCACACCCCAAAGAAGGCCGCCAAATACGACAAGGCCAGAAAGTAGTCGACAGGGACAAGCCACCACGGAAGGGGTGCCTTGACCTTGTAAGCCTGTAAGAGGTCGATTCCTCTCATGATATGCTTCGGGTCTTTCATTAGATTTCGAGTTGTGAATTGAGCGGGCGGCAACGCGCTCCCGTTGTTTTGTTAGGGTCCCATCGGTAGCCGTAGAACTCACAGCACGTCTTGTTGCCGTAGTCGGGCGCACCGGGATTGGAGCCGTTAAAGAGGATGACGTTTTGAGAGGACCAATAGAAGGTTGGAGTGTCCTCGCACAGAGCTACGTCGTCGAGCTTCATGAGGAGCTCCGCCTTCGCAACCGAAGGGGTGTTTGCATCATAGCTTAGCGTGAGGATGCGGTATGCGGTGTCGCGGATGTAGATGACGTCGTTGAATTCAAGGTCCGCGAGGTCGGCTTCCGTCAGGCGTACGTGGCAGGTCACGACGCGAGCGTCAGAGCTGTAAAGCTCGGTTACGTATTGTGCCCAATACTTGATGTACAAGGTATTTGATGGGTTGACCGCGATAGTGTACAGCGGAAGCTCCACCCCAAAGCTCAGGTCATTGTCGGTGACATCTGGGTCGTCGTTCTCGTGAAGCCCAAAGAACGCCATAGCCGTCACGGTACGTTGGGTGGCCGTTTCGTCCAAGATGATGGTCGTCCCAAAACGCTCCGAGAGCCCTCCATAGTAGCATATCATCGGCAAGGGCGAGCCGACACCTTTCCCGTCGCTCGTCAGGGAGCGGTGGATAGGGATGGTGCTTCCCGGAACGTTGGAAACGAGAAAGGGAGCGAAGGACGTAGAAAGCTCAAGAGAGCCCGTCGCAAACTCGTTTGTCGTTTCCCTTACGAGCTGTCGCCCGTAGACCTTATCCAAGCTCCGTTGCACCTCCTCGTTGATGAAGTCGCGGCCCGGAGCATGCGTCCATTGGTACTCCCGCTTTTGGAGGTCCGTCGTCGGCTTGATTACGAGGTCTTTGGAGTAGTCGACCTTGTTTGTCCAATCACGCGACGACCCCGCCCCCATATAGTCGCTGTAGGTTTCGATATGGAGGTGGTTCGGCTTGTTGCGGTCGGGGACGAAGACCAAGTTGAACATGGTCTGAAGCGACAGGAGGAAGTCGATTTGGGTCATCTCCGGCAGGTTCTCAGCCACCCCAATTTCGTATCCTCCATACGGCTCCTTCGCGATGACTTCGAGGCTCGTGCTTTGTCCCGTGTTGAAGTTCCCGTCGCTCACGAAGTCGGTGGGAGTAGCTCCGGTGTGGATCACCTCGACGTAGATGGTATCGCCCGCTCCAAGAAGGACGTTCTCGACCACGGTGATGTAGTTGTCTCCTTGTCTTGCCGGAAGGGGTATGGTGCTCGTGGTCGTGCTTCCGTATGTGATGCGGTAGTACCCTTGGCTCGTGGGGTAGGCGATGTTGTTCCAACTGAATGTAAAACGTATATCGTACAAGCCAGCCAAAGGAACCGTGTACGTGTCCGATGTCGTGGAGTAATTGTTTCCTGGGTCGTAGCACCCAGTCAGCGTGTCGCTGAAATTGAGCTTGGTGTACCCGGTGGTCGTCGATTGACCTGCCAAAGGGAGCGTAGCTCTCAAATTCTCATCTACGACATCCTTCGGACCGATCTGAACGCCTCCATTATAGCAAGGGACATATACGTTCGCGAAGTCTGCGCTCGTGAGCAGGGTGCTTTCATAGGTGAAGCCCGCTTCGTCGAGGATAGCATCGACGAGGACCTTCGCCTGTACGAAGGGCGTAAGCTCACTCAACAGCAGAGGGTCGCCGTCGACACCAACGGGGTTGTCGGGGAGGTACCAATTCCTTCCGCGGTCTATAAGGCCGTAACGAATCTCTGGATAGATGGAACCAGTACCCGCCCATGTCGAAGTAACGTTCGCATAGGTCAGGTCGTGGTCGTAGGCGTCCAAGTTGAGCTCGCTGAGAAGTGACCCCTTGAGCTCGCTACGCAGGTCGAGGGCTCCGCTGAAGAACACCACCTCCACCTCCGCGTAGTGCTCCTTCGTCATGTACACAGTCTTCACCTGCACATACCCCGTCATGAGGGGGAGCGTCCCGCTGTGCAGGCTTGCTTCGAGCCGCTGCTGGAGGTTCAACCCGTTGCGTAGTCCTACTTCATCGATGTTGTCGAAGATGGTCCTGTTGTGAGGAGTAAGCGGAAGGCGGAACGTCTGCGAGAAGCTCCCTGCTGCGTTCTGAATCTTCGTAACGTCGCTGTATTGCAACCGGAGGTTGACAGGGGCGTTCTCGTAGAGCTCCGCGTCAATTCCGTTGATAGTTAACCTCAGCATCGTACGTCCCTTGCGAGTTCAACGTTGAGGCTTACAGCGTACAAACGTGAGCCAGCAGGTTCAATGCGGAGGCTGTCGTTGCGGACGATGCAAGGCTCCCAATTGCCTGTGCCGCGACGCATCTGCACGACTGGAGAACGCATGAGGTATTGAAGCAGATCGCGCTCTTCGGCTGTAAAGAACTGCTCTGTGAGGGTGTACGCCTCCTTCGCGACCTTCCCATACGTGTCGTATTGCTGGATGTCGGAGGCGATGGTGAACGTGGCCGCTCCAAACGTCCCGACGCTTTTGCGGTACTCCTTGCTTGTCGTCGAGACTGTATATGGGGCGCGTCCGTCGAAGCGTAGGTAGTCCCACCCGCCGCGTGAGTTGATCCACGCCAGTTGGGTAGCCTCGTGCTTGCAGGGAGCCTCGTCCAAGCGGACCCATAGCTTCTCGCTTCGTGCCACGCCCGCGGTAGTAGCCAACTGAAAGGATACTTGCGTTACAGCGGAGGAGGTGATTCCGAGGTGCGCCCAATGAGCAGGGCCAATAGGGACGGCTTTCAGGTTCTCCTTTGTCGTCGTAGAGGCGGCAATAGGGATGTTTACGGCTCCATCGGGTGCTCCCCCTGAACGGAAGCCTCTCACCTCCACCCGTTCGACGCTCGTCGGTACGCCCATGTTGTCCGGAATAAGGAACATGGCCACCCCTTCGTCGTCGACGGCCATAGTCATGTTGACTTCACCGACCGAATCTTGGGGTCTGTCGGTGAGCCACGCCTTGTTTGTGCTTGATTGGGGGTAGTAGTTGGAGAACGAAGGATTGAGGCCCGCGCTGATTTGCTCCACACCCCTCAGCAGGTAGACGGCCTCGCTGTCTTGGTTCAAGGATTCCGTCGTTCCGTTGTATTGCCCGGCCCGGACCTCGAACCTTACAACACCCTCCTCGTCGCAATTGAAGACCAATAGAGCGTCTTGCACCGCGTGAACGGTAGTACCCCCCTTGCTCAGCGGAAACTCGACGAGAGGCTCTGCTATGCGGCTCAGGTCGAAGTGAGCTACCTCAGCCGCGTTTGGAACAAGGTACAATTTCGCTATCTCCGACCCTGAGCCGGTTGTGGTGGCACTTTTGTACACCTGAACAATGTACCGGTCCGGAACCGATGCTTCGTCGAGCGTGTACACGAGGTATTGCCCCGCGGGTTTCGGGTTCTGAGTGGGGTGACTTGTGATAGATACGGCCATTATTTTGGCTTGATAGTGATATTTCCAGACTTAAACTCCAACGAACGGAGCAGGTCTTGAGTCAAAGCTTCTCCGAGTTCTACTTCGTATTGGGGCACGATGCTCTCAAGGGCGACGGTGTAGTATCTCAGCCCTACGATGCCGTTTCTCTTGATGGAGCGAGCAATAAGGAAGGCCGCGCTCTTAAGCCTCGATTCGGTCTGCTTGACGAACTTACCCGAGGCGTCGCGCAGGCGTACAGGCTTGGCCCTCATCCATTCCATGATAGGCCCGGAGGGCGGTTGCTTAGATCGGAACGAGTAGGGCGCGTTCTGGTTCTTCCTCGTCCCGTTGACGCCCCAATGGATGAAGGCGGCATAAGGCAGGGGAGAGCCAAAAGAGACCCTCCCCCCCTTGAGCTTGTAGGTGAGGGACTTCTGAAGGGAGCGCGAGGCTACGCCATAGGAGCGGTTCTTGCCTATCCTACGGGAGCCGAGCTCACGCTTGGCGGCGTTGTTTACGTCGTCCGCAAACCGCGCCAGTACCTTCTCGAAGTCCGCCAGGTTCATTTGCTACGTCCGAGGATGACGGCGTTCAGGATACGCTTGAGCAGGTCGACGATGTTATCGTCCTTCTCGGTTGCGGTGAGTGCCGTGATCGTGCCAGCGGCGGTGATGATGGCGAGGGCAATTTCTGCCCAGTGGGTTTGAAAGAATTCCATAGGTTATGGGGTTTGGATGTTGTGGTATGCTTTGAGACAGTGGTCTTCCTCAATGTAGTCGAGGAGCTGCTGGAGCTTCTTGCCCGTCTTAGACAATGTCCCCGCCTTTAGGTTAGCTCCAAGAACAGCCGAGATAGTTTGGTGTCCAAAGGTGTACCCTTGTGGCTTGAGAAGTACGTCGTTGAGGATGAGTTCCGCAAGGATAGAAGCCATAAAGGACGCGCGGCGTCCAATGTCGTAGAGCCACCCCCAAGGGCGAAAGTCGGTGAAGACACGCACGAGAAATCCATACAGCGGCCCCACGACAAATAGTGACAGACCTGCAAGGGTTAGAGGTATGACCAAAAGATTTCTCATTCCTCAAGTGGGTATTCTGCAAACCATCCGTGCTCGACCATATAGTCGTAGTCGCGGACGGTGGTGGTGGAGGGTACGATATGTCCGAAGGGGAACGCCTTGTTGTTGAGGACGTAGGAGGCGAGGTTGAAGCGCTCCTGTTCGTTGAGTTCCGGGAAGAGAGAGACGAGCTTCTCGATGGTTGCCTGTGGGCTCACCGGGATGACGTAGTCGAGGTCTACTTGCAGGGCGTGCTGGATGCCGTCGGGGTGCGTGATGACTCCGAAGACGGTGGCGTCCTTTTGGTATTCCTCCTGAATAGCTACAGGCACGGTGATGTTGTAGAGCTCTCGTGTGATGCTCTTGGCTCTGACTTCACTCGTCAAGAACCCTTCGGGGAGAACAATAATGTAGCTCATTAGAAGATGGAGTAGAAGTCGTTGATGTTCGTTTCGATGCCTGAGCGGTTGGAGGATTGGTCAGAGCCATACACAATAAGTTCCTGGACGCTCATCATTTTGACAGACGAAGAAAATGAGTAGCCAATTGTGGTTTGAGCGGTGGTCATATCGAATTCAACTGACAACAAACGCTGCTGTAAATAAAATTCATTATATACATTTTGCCTTGTCGATAGATTTGCACTACCTCCATCGAGGTAGGCAGTTATATTCGATGCGTTTGAAGACGACGCTGCACTACTGCCGCTTTGACCGACAAACAAAAATTCCGTCGAAGCGTCTCCTTCCAAGAAGCAAAAGAAAGAGGAGCTTGTAGATAAAACCGAGAAAGCAAAATTTCCCGTACCCAATGACAACGACGATGTAAGATGGGCAACGGCTGAAGCATTGTCCTGTATAATTGGTTTCCCATTCTCCAAAACCACACCCGCTACACTGTCGTAGATTTTTGGTTGCGCGCTCGTCGTCGCCTGTGTCGCGTCGTTTGACCCTGCTTGGTCATACCACGTCTTCACAAATCCGTCCGTACCTGAGCAGAACGTAGCAAGAGCGGAGGTGTCGAGCTCGTTGTTGTCGAACCCAATGTCTTGCTCTGCGTTGTCTGAGGCCCTACGGACGCGGATCGCTGACCCTGTATAGGTCGAGTCAAGCAAGCGGAGCGAGTACGCCGCCGCCGCTCCGGGGTAGTCGTCAAGCAAACCTGTAAACGAGGTAGTCTCTTCCCAAGTCATCACCAACGAGGCCGGGGCCGTGCCGTTGGTTTGTCCTGCGATGATTTTGTCGTTGATGTAGGTGAGTGCACTGGCGTAGGAGGTGTCGTCTGCAAACTGGTGAATGAGCGTCCACGTGCCGAAGGCGTCGGTACTTCCAAACTCGTTCTTGTAGTACACCTTTCTCTTGATCGCGTTGCCCGCGCTTGGTGTGTCGCTCTGTTGGTTGAGGTACACGCCCGTACCTGTCCACCGTGCTGTGTCGATGCGCTCAATTGTCGCTGTCCCTGCATTGAGGGTTGAGGCCATCGTGGAGGCTGTAGAGTCGAACCTGTTTAGATAGAAGTTGCCTCCTGCCGCGCTCAACGTCCTTCCCGTCATCGTCAAGTTGGTGCCGATGGTCGCGTAGGTCAGCTTGCTGTCGGAGTCGTCCCAAAAGACGAGCTTGTCGGATCCTGCGTCGAACGCCCCAAGGCTTTGTCCGGCCGCCATCTTCAGCACGTCCGTAGCGGTTGCTCCGATAGAGACGTCGGTCGAGTTGTCCGTACCTGCCGGGTCTACGTCGAGGACGGTCTGCATCTCCGCTTGGGTGATGCCCGAAGCGAGGACAGGCGTACCCGCGTTGTCTTCTACGGCTGGGTCGGCAGGCTTATCGACGTTGATCCACTGGCCCAAGCTGGCGTTGTACGCCAAGATTTGCCCATTGCTGAGGCTCGTGAGCGTTACGTCGTCGATGTTCTGCACGTCAATTCCGGAGTCGCCTACCGCGTTAAAGGCGGTTTGCAGGGCTGTGATAGTAGCGGCCTGCGTTGCTCCGAGAGGCAGTCCCGTCGATGCGTCTACATAGTCAGCAAAGGGGATGCCCTTGGCGATGACGCGACCCAAGGTGCGCTCCGTGATCGTGACGCCAGTAGTCAAATATGCCGAAGCCGTAAGGTATCCGTTAAGGGGGTAGTAGTCGTTGCCTACCTTGATGGCATTGGCAAAGCTCGTGTCTATCCTAATCATGTGAACGTAATTTCAAAGTCGATGCAACGTGCCGTACCCGCGGCATAAAAAGAGGCCGTCTCAAGGAAGATGTCGACCGAAGGGTAGGAGCCTACCGTGATGACTCCGCTCATCAATAGTTCTGCCTCCTCGTCGACGGGCAAACCATAGCCCGGTACACTATACGTGCTTGCTTGGGGAAGAGGAAATACAGGCGAGCCCGAAAAAACGGCTCTCATGCGACAGTCGAAAATGTCGTTGACTACGGCAGGGGTAACTCCAAATTTTGCTGTAAATGCAATCGACGTCCCCGTACTTAATCCCGACACCTGAAGCGAGTTCAATACCGAGTTGTACAGGATGGAAAACGACCCCGCTGGAGTCACCGTAGCGACAGGAGAATATTTGACAGAGATGTATGAATTGGGCCACTCTCCGATGTCTGACGTGCTCGTGTTTCCCGTCCAGATGACCGAGGCCACGGCACTACCTCCTACGACAGTCTTATTTATCCATCCTGCCCCATCGTAGTATAGGAGCTGACCCGCTGTGAGGGCCGTCTCGGTTACGTCACCGAGGTCTCCGATGTTTTGTACGAGCGTGGGCTTGTTGAGGATTTCCGCGTCGCCTGAAACAGCGTTCCAGTCTGCGTTGACGTTGACTTCGGCACCTGCTTCGATGCCTGTGAGCTTGGTGCGCTCTGCATCGGTAATAATGGCCCCCGAACCCGCGCTTGTTACGTCGCTCAAGTCGGTCACACTACCTTTTTGCTGAACTCCCGACCAGTTAACAAAGAGGGCTGTATTGGACGTTTGTGAGCTGTTGACATTGAGCGTAGATGCAGGAACGTTCACCCACGCATTTGATGCGCTCAAATACTGCAATACGTCGAGGTTGTTTAGAGGCAAAATAGCGCCAAGGCCAACATCGCTCAACGATTGGATAGTGCCGTCCGTTGCCACGTCAGCGAGGAGGGTAGGAGTAGCCACCTTCGAGGCGTTACCAATCCAAGCGTATCCCGTCTCGATGTTAGGTACGTCGTTTGTACGCCCGGAGCCATATACGATACCCGATCCCGCTGATGCGCTCGACTTGACTACTACGCCCAGATTCTGGATGAGGTTGTCGCCCGTCGGCTTGACGTTGGTATACCCTCCCGTCTCCCCGACGTAGATGATGTCTCCCGAGCTGAAGGACGAGGTGTCGACGTTCTGAATCAACCCCACCACGATGGCTTCGCCTTCCGCTTCGTCGTCGAGCTCTTCGTTCAAGACCAAGGTGGCGGGCATAGCCGAAGGCGTGTCGGCTCGTGCGGCAATCACCTCCACTTGTTGACCCGCAGAAACGGGGGTCACCGCGTGGACGGGAGTACCCTTGGGCAATGTGCCTCCCGATACGTTCTTGGCCGTCACTACGATGCGCGTCGCGTCGGCTACCGCTCCGCTTGTGGCGGCTGTGATGCGTCCGAAGGTGTCGACGGTGATGTTGGCCGCGGTATAGCTTCCTGCCGTAACCCCGCTCGTATCGAGGCTGATGACAGGCGTCGTACCTCCCGTGCTTGAGAGAGGCGCGTCAGCCCCTACCGAGGATACAGCCCCAGCCGCGAAGTCCAGGGTGATAACACCGTCTCCGTCGTCGGTTAGCGATCCGTTGGGTACGTTGATAGTAGCCACCGAGAGTACGTCGGGGCTTCCGTCGAGCTCTTTGACGCGGAGCAGCCCACGAGCTTTGTACGCCGTAGGAGGGGTGCCGTCGGGTTCTACTCCTGTGATTGGGGCGTTGCATGAGTCGTAGGCGTAGGGGACGGAGATAGCGATGTCGAGGAGACACCCTGCGAGGGCGTTAGAGTTCTCCTCTTCCAATGGAGTCACCGAAGCATTTACGAGGTCGTATTTGTATCCAAACTGGAAGATGTTACCTCCGTTCTGGATGTCGGCAAGGATGTCCTCTGCTACCTGCTCTGCGTCCGAGATGCTTTCCTTTTGAAAGCCTACCTTGTCGGCCTCGCTAGGAGGAAGAGAAAGGATATACACCTCCAAGTTGTAGGTCTTGGCCTTGGGGCTGTTGTAGTCCCCTCCCGTATACACCAGGTGGAGGAGGGGGTACTGCTCGAACTTGTCGAGGTCTACGTCAGCCGGAGAGCCATAGGAGAACGTCTTGAGGAAGTAGTGATTGTCTACGAACTCTTGGAACTTGGAGACGATGTTATTAAAGGTGATCATTTGGCTTCTGTCTTTCTCTTGTATTCGAGGTCTTTCAGGAAGGCGAGGTGCGTGAAGACGTGGCCGACCGTGAGCCGCGTGACTGCATCAATTTTGAGAACGTCCTCACCAGCCAGCGAGAAGAGTGCAGGATACCATCCCCACTTGGAATAGAATGGATCGCCTGAATCGCCTTCTCCGTCAAAGAGGACTTCAAAGTGCTCAGCAGTTCGCGCTCGGTAGTCCAAAAAAAAAGCAGGGCACCAGCCACGGCGGGAGCGGGCATATCGAGGAAAGGCGTCGCGTCCTCCTTGGCCGTATAGTCCTCGATGGCGTACTTGTCTCCCCACTTCTGCGTGATGGGTCGGTAGAGGATAGCCATAGCCTTGTCAGCCGTCTTCCAGAAGTCCTTGGTGTACGTCTCCATATCAATCCACTCACCCGCGCTAAATGCTTCCCAGTCGGGGATGAAGCCGTACTCTACCCCGTCGAGGGTGATGGTCTTCTCGTGCTTGGACACTTCGCGAGCGAGCAGGGAGTCGATGTGGTTGGAGGCTTCTACGAGGAGGGCCTGCGGCATCTTGCGGAGCTCGGCGAAAGGTTTGCCCGTGACGACTTGTACCCTCTTGATCGGGTCGTCTGTCGTCTCCAGCACCTGGAGGTGTCGCAGGGTGAGGTCGGAGTAATTGGCGGGAAGGCGTAGCTCCATATTCTTATAAGTTGAAAAGGTGGGTTTTCTGAAGTTATCCGAGGGCATACTTCCCGAAGTTCGGGTTCGTCTGGTTCCACGTTATGGCGTAGCGGCTGGCGTCTACGAAGTGATTAAAGGCGTCCACGGGCTCGTTCAGTTGGCGACCGTTCTTGTCCTCCTTGTACTTGTAGTTCCGCAGCTCCTTGATTCCGTTCACGCTGCGCTCTGTGATAAGGAGAGGACGGGAGCGCAGAAAGTCGATACCACTCCGCACCGAGTCGGGTCCCTTCCTTGCGGGGTGGATGTTGAATCCGTGGCCGTGTATCTCGTCAATCGACTTGGGCTCTGCTGAGTCTGCCACGATCATAGCCTTGCCTATCTCGGCATCTCGTAAGGTTTGGGCGATGGCGGAGTTGGTGAGGCCCGTCGCATAGCACACCTCGTCCAGACAGAATCCGTGGCCGTCGGTGTAGACCTTCACAATCGCGGTGGGGTCGTTGGTGTATCCGAAGTCGAGTCCAAGGGTAAGGAGCTTCCATCCGTCGGGCACTTGGGGTACTGTCTTCCAATGCGTGAGAATAGTGGCGCGGGAGACGCCACGTTCCCCGAGTCCGTACACCCTCCAGTAGTCGGGGTCGGCTTCTTGTAGTCGCTCAATCTCTTGAATGGTGGACGCGGGGAGGAAGGGGTTGTCCTTGTAGGTTGTTTGGAAGAACTCATGGTCGTCGCGGGTGAGAACGTGGTCGTATATCCAATGGAACTCGTCGGAGGGGTTGTAGTCGATGATGGCTCTCCCGGTTGTGCGGAGCATAAGCTGCCGCCAATCTTCGAGGGTGAGCTCGTTGGCTTCGTTCACAAAGAGGATGTCTCTCTTGCGTCCCCTGACCTTCTGGGGCTGGTCAACCGAGATGAACTCCACGAGGTTTCCAAAGAGGATGTACGTCGCTTCGCTCTTGTTGTGGAGCTCTACGTTGTAGATATCCTCCCGTTCGAGTATCTCAAAAAAGTCCCGCATAACCGACGCCCTGATCGCGGGGAAGGTCTTGCGGGCGATGGTGATGACGGCCCCGGCATTCTCGTTGCGGTGGCACAGCTCGATGAGAGCCGTGAGGATGGAGTATGTCTTCCCGCTCCGCGTGCCTCCTTGGTGTACTTGGACCTTGGCGGGCGAGTTTTTGACGTGGTAGTATGTGGCGGGCTGTCTCAACTCACGGTGGAGTCGTCACCCGTAAACCACGACAGCGGCTTCTTCTCGGCTACCTCAATCTCTTGTCGCTCGATGTATCCTCGGACCTTGCCTTTGGTCTTCAGGAAGAAGATGGTGGCGGCTGGGTTGCCTTCCTTGATGAGCTTGTGGAGGTGTGATTCTGCGAAGTCGAGCACCCGCCCATCGATAGCTTGGACGGCCTGCTTGTAGTCGGGGTCATCCTTCATCCATTGATAGTGGGTAGTCCTCCCGATGCCTACCGCATTGCAGGCTGTCGTCACGATGCCCAGCGAACGCTCCAAGGCTTCGAGCATCTGGTCTTTTTTGGTGTTCGTCCTGTTCTGTTTTACTGCTTCCATAGCTCTGCCTTTTTACCTGTGAAGTCCTCCCATCGCTTGACGATGACGTCGCAGTATTTGGGGTCGAGTTCCATGCCGTAGCATTTGCGCCCCGTCTTTTCCGCCGCAATAAATGCCGAACCGCCACCCGCGAATGGGTCGACGATGTTTTCCGACTCTACTTGCCGCAGTAGCGTTTCAAGTAATTCGACCGGCTTAGGTGTTGCGTGTTCGGCTTCTCTGTCCCTCTTGCATTGTATAACGTTTGGGGTTTTTCCGTCGCCAATTTTCCCGGCCAACCTTGACCCAAACAAACACAACTCGTGTTGATTTCTAAAGGGCATGCCCATGCCCATCTGTACCTTGTCCCAAACAATCATATTTCGCACTCGGTAGCCGTTGCCCTCTGATAAATCGAAGTTATTTATCCACATCTTCCAATCGCAAAAGACAAAAATCGTGTGCGCTGATTTGAATTGCGAAAGCACCGCACTCATTAGGCGTTCATAGCCCCGCGTGGAAAGGTTGTCATTTTCAATTTTCTTTTGACCTCTTGCGCCAATGCTTCCGGAGGTTTTCCCGCTTTCTTGAAATCCGCCTGAAGAATAAGGTGGGTCGGTCAAAATAATTTCGGGCTCGGTTCCATTCATAAGCAATGCAACATGCTCGGCTTTCGTAGAGTCCCCACACAGTAAGCGGTGGTCTCCTAATATCCAAAGGTCGCCGGGTTTGGTGGTTGGCTCCTCCGGTACTTCGGGCACGTCGTCGGGGTCGGTGAGTCCTTCGGTTGGTTCATCTTCAAACGGGATGTCCAAGCCCCAGTCGTCGAGTTCTTCGGCGTCCCATTCGTTGGCGAGCGTATCCCAGTCCCACTCCCCGAAGGCGAGGTTATCCTTGATGATGAACTCCTTGTGCTTGGCTTCCTCCCATGTGGCGACGTAGACGGGCACCTCGGTAAGCCCTGCAAGCTGGGCGGCCTTCAGTCTCATGTTACCCCCCAAGACCACGAAGTCGGGGTCTACTACGATGGGACGTGCTTCGAGCATCTCGGGAAACTCCCGAAGGCTCTTCACGAGCTTGTCGAGTTGGTCCTTGCGAATGGCCCGAGGGTTATTCGGATTCGTCCTCAGCTTCTTGATCGCGGTACTGGTCGGCTGCATTGAGTATGTTTCGTAGTGTTTCTCGTATGTGGTAGTCATTGACGGCAAGGTTGAGAAGTATCTCCCAGCTCTCCACGTCTTTGTGGAAGACCCCAAAGGATGCGGTTTGATTTTGGACCCCAGAGGGGAGGATGACTTCGTCGGTCTTGGTCACCTTCATGGTGAAGACGAGGAAGTCGTCGCTCTCGTTGAGCATCCTTTTGACTTTGCGTAGGGTCATTCTGTACTTGATGTTTCTTTCCGCCTTTGTGGTGCGGATTCTGGGTTAATGATGTCAAAAGGCATCTTGACATCTTGACGTCACGTCTTGTGATGTCATGCGTTGAGGAATTGGTGGTAGCGTTGGCGGTATCCCCTTTCGAGGTAGATAAGCTCGTTGCACCGCTTTACGGAATATACGCTTGTGGTATGGTTGGCGCGTTGTAGGGTCTTCGCGATTTCAGGGTAACTAAATCCACAGTCGCGGAGGTACTTGCTTACCATGTGGCGGGTGTCGGCTACCTGCCCCCTGCGGTCGCGGGCGATAATCGTTCCCCAATCGAGCCCCATAGCTTCGACACCTCTACGGCATCGCTCAAGGGCTACCCTCTTATCGTAGCTCTTATCATGCAAAGAGCCTACGTTGAGCCAGAGGCTGGCGGTCATTTTTTGGTCCATTGCTTGGCGCATACTGCTACTCTTTGGCGTTCGTTGGGGTATTCTGCTTTCATGGTGTCGTCGTCCATACACCGGGTGATGAATTCGGACATCGTTTCGAGAGGTTCAGGTTTGGGAATCGGCATTTTTGACAAGTGTTTCGAGTTCTTTCATGAGTTTGCTGTTGCATGGACCACACGATCCAGCCGCCTTTCCCGCTCCGAGGTATTTGTTGGCGAGCATGGTAAGCTCTCCCGTCGTTCGGAGCTTGTTGTCGCGGGTCAAAAATTCGCGTATCTGGTCCACGTCTTTCGAGGTTATCGTAGCCTCCCACTTACCCAGGGGGCAAGAGGCGGTCTTGAGTCGTGTCTTGGTGGGCATATGACAGCCGCAGAGAGGGGAGTCGGTGAATGCTTCCTTCACGAGGGGTCCGCAGCTTCGCGTCTTCTCGACGTAGTGCTCGCACCCTTGACAGATAGACAGCCTTTCAGCCCTTAGATGAGCGTTGACGAATAACATCTCGGAGTTTCTTTTTGCTTTGTGAAATAGACTGGTACAAGACGTCGGCGTTTATGCCGCTCTCTTTCGAAAGCTCGGCCATACTCCACCCGTCAAGATATAACTCTAAAACGGTTCTGTCAAACCACGAGAGGTGATTTGCGAGGATGAAGGCTTCTTCCTTTCTTATGGCATCGGCGAGGTCGTAGTTGGAGACGTGGATATACTCTGGGGCATCGGTGATTTGGTACAGCTTACGGAAGCTGCCAGCGGAAAGATTCCACAACGACGTGTGAATATATCCGGGAAGGTTGTCTAAGATATTCTCGTTGTTGTTGAGAGCCTTGACGCAGGTGAGATAGGTGTGATGCAGGAGGTCGAGGTGGTCGCGGTGCAGCCTACGGGCGACCTGCATAAGGTCGTCGTAGTTGTCCGAGAAGTATTGGTCAAAGACCTTTCGTGCTCCGGAGCTCATCGACTTTCCTTTTGTAGTGGTGGTAGAGTTTTTCCAGCTCGTCGCGCGTCCACTTGCGCGTCTGCTTCGAAGCGATCATTAGGTCCTCGGCTGTGCCGTCACCGTACAATCGGTCCAGCTCGATGGAGAACTTGTACTGCTCTCCCGAGCGGAAGCCGTTGCAGCGTTTGCACTGGAACTGGACGTTCTTCTCGTCCCAGCGGGTACTCATGCAGGCTCGGCTCATGAAGTGCCCCGCGTCTACCTCACCCCAGAAGCGGGAGGCTCCACACGTAAAGCACTCACCCATTCCCCTGTGGTCCGCTGCCCTCAGGCGGACGAACTGGCTGAACACCGTGTCCACCTTCTTCACCATCGCTGACCGAGTTGGGGTACGGGATGTGCTCCCACCGTCCGTTCTTGACCTGGACGCGCTTGATGTCTTTGGCCTTTTCGAGTTCCTTGTTTTCCTCTGCACGGCGTTTCTTGTAGTTTTTGTAGAGGGCGTCGAGCTGGTCGTCGGAGAGGCGATCGGGAGCGTGCTTCTTGAGCTCGTTCCAGTTGCCCTCCCTTACCGCTGCTCTCTCGCCTTCGTACTGCTGGAATATATCACAAAGCTCGGGAAGTTTCAAGCGTTCATATCCGGGGCGGTATTCGCCCGTCTTGAGGCGATGCATGATGATAGCCCACTCTTCGAGCTTCATAGCTGGGAACGCGTCGCGCAGGTGGTGTACCGCATCCAGGATGTCGCGGTCGGTCGTTATGCTTCGCGAGTAGTCGAGGTAGTTGAGCGTCTCCTTCAGGAGCAGGATCAGGGTAGCCTCGGTGTGGGCTGGGTTGATGCGGTAGGCGGCAAGTACGTTCGTGCCTTCAGCCCATGCCTTGGCCGGACTCATCCGCGAGCCGGCGGAGATGTTCTGCAATGAGGCTGCCGTCTGCCGGGCCAGAGCGTTGATTTTGTCTGTCATTCTTTTTGAATTGGTGTGAGCGTCGTATCCAGCCGCGGGCGGCGGCCTTCCAATCTTTTATGGGTTTGTTTCGTCCTTGGGTCCATCCGTTGGCCTCGTAGTAGTCGAAGAAGGCTAGGGCCTCCGACTCCTCCGATCCAACCTCTTTGAAAGATTCCAAAACTTCCTCCAAACCCTTGGGGCGTGCCCCTCTCTTTTTAGATGTATTGTCTACTGTTCTTTCTACTGTATTAGTAGAGGTACTATTCTTTCCTTCTGCCCGTAAATTTTTTTCCTGCTGCCCGAAAGATTCTTTCCCCCTGCCCGTAAAATTCTTTCCTTCTGCTGGTAAATTATTTACGGTCTGCCCGAAAGAATTTTTCCTGCTGCCCGTAAAAATTTTACGGTCTGCCTGCACGGTTAGGTGTCTGGTGCGTCCGTCGAAGGTGGCTTCGATGAACCCAAAATCCGTCAGCTTCTTGATTGCTTTGGAGATGGTAGGACGGCTCACGCCGTACTCCAGTTGAATAGTTTCGTTCGCCTTGTGGAAGGTCTTGCCGTTACCCGAGAAGGAGTCTATCTCGGCGTACAAGGCTTTTTCTACGAGCGTAAGGCGTGCGTCCAGCCAAATCTCTGCGGGTATCCATACCCCTTTGAATTCTCGTTCCATGCGTGGAAGATAAGGGGAAGGTCAAACCTCCCCCTCTCTTATCGGTTCAAGGTTCTCGATTTCGTGAATCCGCCACTCCACCTCCCCGTTGAGCTGGAGGTAGGTCGTGTTCTTGGTGGCTACGATTTCGGGGGCGTGCTTGAGGATGCCCCGAGGGTTCCGCCTGATCCAGTTGGTGACGGTGGCCGGGGTTACCCCCAGCTCCTCGGCGCACTTCTTATTCGTGCCCCAATGCTTCTTAATAAAGTCTCTCATCTTGTTCGTGTAATTCGTTCAACATTTGTTCTTGATTGGCTGGCGAGCTTATCTCCTGCCATGCCGTAGGTTCGTGGGCCATCGACTTGAACCACGAGGAGCCGTCCCACTTGGCCACCTCGTAGACGTATCCGTCCCCCATAGCCCACGCGCACAGGTACCAACCTACTGCGCGGGGCGGGGTGTATTCCCAAATCATGGTTGCACCTCGTTTTTGATTTGGTTCCGAGCTTCCAAAGCGAGGCGGGCGTACTGCATGACCTGGACGTCGTAGTTGGGAGCGTCACGATCGGCTACCTGCATAGCTACCCCCACCGCCCACGAAGCGATGATACCTTTGGTTGCGTCGGGGTCCTGCTTGCCACCAGAGAAGCCACCAGAGAAGCCGGGCTTGTCGAGGCGTAGCTTCGTGCCGTGGTGCGTGCTTGAGGCGGTGTATTCTACGTCGTCGCCGACGTTCCACTTATTCGGTGTCTTGCTGTTCACCGTGCCTGTCGTGCCGTCGGAGAGGTCGACGTCGAAGGCGTACATGAGTCCGTGGCTTCCTGTCCACGTAGGAGGGTTTGCGGGTTCAATCCGCGAAATTTTGGCTTGTGCCATGTTACAAGGGGTTAAAGGTTGCAGACCTTCCGAATGAAGGCCGTAATTTCTTTTTGAGAGGGGTTCTTGACCTCCGAGAAGGGAGTCCGGGGCTGGTGTTCCCAGAGGTAGTCGATGACGTCCAGCATCTCGCCGTTGGTCATCTCGAAGGGAAGGCTAGAGCCAAACTCGTGCTTGGTCTCTTCGTCCCACATAGCCGTATCGAGGAGCTGATCCATGCGGTAATAGAGTGACTGGTCGAAGAGGTTGTCGCCATACCCTGCCGCGCGGTAGGCGGCGTGAAAGTCGTCTTCCTGTTCCCATTCGGGATTAGGTCCGAGAGGTTGTTGAGCGTTCATCCTGCGATTGATTTTTTAAAGTCGGCCCAGAGGCTGTCGAACTTACGCTTGAACTCGTCCGCGTCGCGAGCTACTTCTTGGCGGGTGAAGTTGGCCGTCCACTCGTTGAAGTCTTCGGCTGGTTGGTCTGGGTAGACCGTGTGGGAGATTCCGTTGGGCTTGAGCATCACCATTCTTTTTTCAGGTCGAGGAACTTGGCCATCTCAGCTCGGAAGTCGTCAATCTCTCCGAGCGTCATGTCCTTGAATTCGTTTCCGCGAAGGCGGGTGGCGATGTCCCACGCAAGGTCACGGCCTTTGGTGCTTTGTTTTTTCATCAGGGGAGGTGTTAAGGGGGCCGAAGCCCCCGTTGGGTTTATGCGAGTTCGTAGTTGCCGTTGGTCAACTTGATTTCGTTTCGGCTCATCCAAAGAGCAACGATGCGGTCGAGCTTCTTGCTTACGCTTTGAACTTGTACTGGACCTTTAGAAAGGGCGATTGCGAAGTTGCGGCGGCTTGTCATGGTGTGTGTGTGTGTGTCATTCATGTCCCAAAGATAGAACTAAATTTTAATTCTCCAAAGGAAAACGAAACTTTTTTGCAAGAAAAAGCCCCCCGACGTTTCGGAGGGCTCTAACCTGTTGAATGAAATCACTTGCTCTCGAAAAAGCTCAAGCATAACGGGGTCACACCAACCCCACACAAAAGAATGCCCTCCCAAGATAGTCCAAACTCGTGAATCTGCCAAAGAGCCTCGAAGACAATTGCGCCCCCGATAGTTCTTTTGGCACTCCACCTACGTAGGTCGCCCTTCGTCTTGAATATCTCCGTGACGTCAAGACGCGAGATAAGGGCGAGCCACGGATTTAGGTTGCCTCCCGCACTTCCCATACGTAGTCGTCTCTGCGTTCCTTGATGCGTGCCCACCATCCCCCCAGTCGAGGGGTGGCGAAGTTCTTTTCGGTAGCCCACCCCGCAAACCTATCCCCGAGCTTCTTGTAAGAACCCAAGCGTAGGTGGTGGACGGTCCTCTGTTCGAGCTTCATACTCTGGGTGATGCGGTCAATCGTCACGGGCAGGTGCCACTTCTGGTGATCGTGACCCCGCAGGATGAAGTCCGCGTCGGGGAAATCCTTCTGGTCGATGTCGGCTCCGAGGATACCCTTGGAACGCTTCGCCCCTCCCCCGTATCCGTGGTGGTAGTGGACGTTGAATCTGCGTCGCGCAGACCCCGCCCGGTGTGCTTGCACCACGAGCCACCCAGCATATCCCCCTACCTCTACGTGGCCTCCGTTGGCGTTGATGATTTGAGCCACCCGGTCAATGGGCGAGACCATCATACGCTTCTCGATGTTCGTCTCGTGGTTGCCCTTTGAGATAAACTTGATGACGTCAGCGTATTTGGCAAGGTGCTCCCCTACGTCCTGGATAACCTCGTCGACATAGACGCACGACTTGTACTCGGGGCGCAGCTCGGAGTAGTTGCCGCGTGGGTCCCACTTGCCCTGCATAAGGTCGAAGAGGTCTCCAAAGATGAACACCCCGGCGTTGAGCTCTCGGGCTTCGTCGAGGTGTCTAAAGAGCATCTCCCTATCGCACTTCATAGCGTCGAAGTGGACGTCCGAGATAAAGAGAAAATGTTGAGTTCCTTTGCGCTTTACGAGGTCGCAGTCGACGGCGTGCACCGTGCGGGCTTTACGTTGTAGATTCATTAGTAGACCCAGATAGTATTGCTTGGCTTGTTGGGGTCCATGTCCACGTGGAGGTGGTCACTTCCTACCCCAATACGATTGAAGCCCGCATCGAGCAAGGCTTCAAGCATAAGGAACCGACGGCGGTTATTGGGGACGGCGATGTCTGCCGCCCATCCGAGCAGGTGCGAAGACTTGGGTGAGGCTGGGTATCCCTTCTTCATCAAAGACCTGTTGTACTCAATAGTACGAAAACCGTTCGTTATTACCATAGGGTATCCGTATATATCTCTCGCGATGTCAAGGGCTTGCACGACTTCGTGTTCCATAAGCTCACCCGTACCGGGTCGGTCGGGGCTGTCAAATTCGGATAGCTTGAACCACTTATACATTCAGATACCTTTTTTCGCCAGTAAGAGTTTGAGCTCGTGGATACCTTCCACGCACTCCTTGAGCATAGCCTTGAGCTCGTGGTGATCGCTTTCGAGACGGTAGACGCGCCCCTTGAGCTTGGCCACCTCGGAATTCAAGGATACCCATACCCCAATGGCCGTTAAGATAGAAGGTACGAGTGTAATAAGCGTATCGGTCATAGCATAACCTTCGTGTAGATTTTCATTCCGTTCACCTCAACCTCGGCGAGGTAGATACCATGCGTGGGTTTGGCTACCGCACGCCCGGCCATATCGATAAGGACCGGACGGAGGCCAGCCTCTTCGAGCTGCTTGAGCGTAGGAGGTGGCATCTCCTCCCCGTCGCAAGAGGTGTTAAACACCCCGAGGAAGGCAGCAAAGTCTTGGACGTCTACGTCGGCATCACCGTCCATATCGCATTGGCACTCCCCTACCTTACCCATCTCGATACAAATGGCGAGCAGGTCTTGAACCTGAATGAGACCGTCTCCGTTGAAGTCGCCCGGGCAGGGCAGGGCCTCCGGCTCGGTAAGCTCAAGGTATAAGTCGTCGACGCAGTAGTCGTAGACCCGATCGCTCAAAGACCCAAAAGGATAACCCAAGGTCCACTCCTCCGAACTATCGCCCGTCAGGGGGTCGCCATCGGCCCCCCACATATCGGTGAAGTAGTGGTACAAGGTGTCGACTTCGTACCCCCTCTCGACGTAGACACTCACCCCGCATTCGATACCCGCGTAGGGTCCCCAGCTGTTGCCGTTAAAGTCCCACGTATAGTCCCAAAATTCCTGCGTATCGGAATATCCCGAATGACGGAAGAACCCGTTGTAGCATCCCTCCGTCAGGCAAAACTCGTCGTGGGTGAAGTACGGCTCCAAGGTGAAGCCGTCGGTCCACGAGTCGTATCCATTGAACGAAAGCCAGTTTCCGCCCCGAGCGTAGTAAAGAGCTCCCTGATCGGCAGAGCTCCCGAATCCTTCCTTGTAGAATTTCCACTGCTCCGACTCCGGCCATACGTCGTGCTGGATATCGATGTTCATGACGGCGTGAGGAAGTGGCGAGTGCTCGAACGTATTGACGTTGTTGTCGGGGTCATTATCGCCTACCAAGGTGATATATGCTTCCCCGGTGTAGTTGCCAAAATACTCGCCATGCAAAGCGGGACCCGTGAAGGTGGCAATCGTCTGGGCGGGGACGCTTACCAAAGTATCCCACGACTGCCCGTTCATAACTACCGCCAAGGATACGCCGTCCGCGTCTACGTTGGTGAAGTTGCTCACCTTGACGCTGGGCGTATAGTCCTCATCGCATCGGTTGTAGTTGCTTACGGACAAGACGCCTACGTCCAATAGGTCGGGGTCAACGCATAGACCCGACTGCCAGACGGTCTGACGCCCTCCGTTGACGAGCATATTGTGCATACGCTGAATCTGCCCCCACGTAAAGTGATCGCGGCAATAGTTCTGCGTGTAGTCCATGTGGTTCGTGTAGTCGGCCCCAGAGCAGAAGGGCGACTCGCAGTTGAGGTTGGCCGAGGTGGGCGGGGTGTCGCATACCCAATCGCCCTGCGTCTCGCAGTCGGCCTCCACGGTCCCGCAGTTCGAGTTCTGGAACGTATGGTAAAGGCCGCAATAGTGGCCCATCTCGTGGGTGATGACGTTCGTCGCGGCGTGCTCTGCCTTCAGGTAGATGCCGTCCCACGTATAGTTCACGGGGTTGCTGTTGACCCACGAGAAGCCCGCTATCCCGCTACCGACACTTGAGAAGATATAGATGTTACAGACGTCCGTGGCTGGTGTGCCTGCAATCTCGTTGGCCTGCATAGCCTGGTAGTAGAGGGGTACGTCGTAGATAGGGTGTTCCGTCTCGAGGCTGTCGTGCTCGTTATAGAAGTTCGTCTGGTGTCGGCAGGGGATGATATTGGTACCTACCATCTGCTCTTGGAGGATGGCAAAAGCCTGCTCTACCTGTTCGATGTTTGAAGCCCCGTCGAAGACGTGGAACGCGACCGGTAGGTATTTCGTGAAATAGCTCGACTCCCTGTTGCCTGCCGTGCGTAGGGCGAGCCACCTTTCGAAGTCGTGGTCTACGTGGCTGCATTGCTCGCCGCACACTTGAGAGAACACAGGAAAAGAAAGCAACAGAAGGAAAAAAGACAGGGCGTATTTCATTTTTTGGGCTTTTTGTCTTTGGGTTTGTTGGTCTGAAGCCACGTCTTGAGCAACGCGACGTTTTGCTCACGGGTCATCGGAACAACTTTCGTGCGAGGTCAGGATCGAACCCTTCGTTTCCGATGCTAATAGTCATCCCGTTCTGGTAGTAGACCTGCGACTCGGGGAACATATCTGGCGACGTATTAGAGGTGTACTCGGGGAAGAGGCTTTGGTTGGCGCAGAGGTACTCCACAAGGCGGGAGGTATAGAACTGCGCGTTCTGTCGTGCGTTCTCGATTTCGCGGTGCAGGTCGTCGGAAGAGATAGGCGTCGTCTTGTCAGACGTGCGGATGACGAGGCCTCCGTTGTCGAGCTTCACGTACAAGTTGGGCAGGAGCTCCACCATAGTCCACCACACCGTAGCCTTACGGACGTAGTTGTCCAGGAGGTAGGCGTAGTTGCCCGAGATGGTGCCTCCGCTAATTTCTTCCTTGAGCTCGTTGAGCAGGTCCGTACCGAGGTACTGCTGGAGGTACTTGTCTTGTGCCAAAATGATGGCGGGAACCATCACCGAGTCTTCCACCCCGCCGTTGAGCTGGGTGAGACGCTTCATGTAGTCGGGGTTGACGAAGAGAACTTCTGCTGTGAGTGCCATTTATCGAGGTGTTGTCCAGTTCTTAGGTTCGAGGAATCCGCGATTCACTTGGTCGCGGGTGCGCTTGGCTACGCGTGGGTCGTTTTGTTCGAGAGGTTCGAGGCCCGCTTCTCGGATAATCTGACGCGCGCGGTTTACGCTCACCTTCCTGTTGTTTTTGCGGAGGTAGGTGCGACGCTCCCAAAAGTGCTGACAGCTTCCGCCGCCCTTGTAGAGGAAGAGGTCGTACGTGTCCGCTCCATTTGGCCCCCACCCGGGGTTCACGGCACGCTGTGAAGCGGCCTCGATATCCTCCTTTCTCCACACCCTCTCCCCGGCGTTAACCATACGCTTGCAGAAGTCGCGCGATTCGTTGCCGTTGATGCCCGTCTTCTTGGGCATATAGGCGTAGCGTACTTTAATAAGGTCGTTGTCCTGCTCGCTCTTGGCTTGTGGCTTGCCCGAGGGTACCGTGGCGAAGGCCCAGAGCGCGTCCTGCTGCGCTTCGGTCTCGTAGTCTACCTTCCTTGCGTCGATGAGTTCCCACTCGTCGTCCAATTCCTCGCCCATCTCAATGAGAAAGTCGCACGCGAGGTTCAGGTCCAAGGCTTCGCTCATATTAACCTCTTCTGAGGGCGTTTGAGGTGCCATAGCGGGCACTTCTTCGACCGACACAAGGGTAGGTGTGCCTGCGGCATTGAAAATGCTCTCAAGGGCACTTTTTACGATGCGCTGGTAAGGCTTGATAACCTGACGGTCAAAAAGCTCCGAAGCAATCTCTAATTCTTGGGTGTTTCCAAGCTGGCCTGCTGTCTTAACGCCGAACATAGCCGAAGACACCACGCGGTGACCAACCATGATTTTGTCGGACACCTCCGTCGAGAGGAACTGGTATTGCTTGTCGGCATCGGAGAGAGGGAACGGCTCGAAGTCGGGCTTGCGATCGGGAGAGTCTGAATACGTGACGATGAACTTACCCGCGTTGGTAGCCCCTGCGAGCTGGCGTTCGATGTCGTTGCGAATCTTGAATCGCTCCTCCTGACTTGGCACCCCGTTCTTGAAGTGGATGCTAAAGGAAGGAGCGAGGCCGTTCTTGATGTTGTTGATATGATACTTCCCGATTTCCTTGTCCAGCTCGATGTAATCAATCGACCCGATGTAGTCGGGCTTCGGGTAGTAGTAAGAGCCGGGAGAGAAGGGCTTGACGTACAAGATTTGAACGGGGTACTCTACCGCATCCTGCGGGTCGAAAGCTCTCACAAGCTCGGGTTCGATTTGCTTGTTGTTCCAGTCCTTCGAGTAGTAGAAGAATTGTACTTCCTCGTTCTCGTCGACCTCCCCGGAACGGATATTCTCGAAAGGACAGTGACGCACCTTGGCCACCGTTGTTCGGTCGATAGAGTACACGACCTCCAAGGCAAAGCCGCCTTGAATCTTGAGGTCTAGACAAGCCTTGCGAACCTCGTCCTGGAGTCCCCACTCCTCAATCTTCAATCGCGCATCCAACGTATTCGCCTGCACCCCGTCGCCAAAAATCATGTAGGCGATAGAGGTACACAGGGCGTTATGCGTCGCGCTCGACTTGTAGAGGTCGATAAGGTATTGCGGGAAGAGGTTGTCGTCGCCATATTGAACCCAGCCCCCGTTTGAAGGCTTCTCCTCGTAGGAGCGTTCTTGGTATTCTTTCAGTTTGAGTAGTTCCATCACTCGTAATATATCACGTTGTCGGGAATTGTAACGGCGGGGATAGTCCACGCGGGCTCGTCGGACACCTTGCACGAACCCACCTCGCAGATACCTACCACGCTCGCGTCGGTTGGATCAAGATTAGTCGAGGAGTTCTGCCCCCAAATCTTGTACGTATAGAGGCCGCTTTCGGTGATGAGCACCGCGTTCAAGGTATCGCTATTTGTCGGAAGGTCGAACTGGGTATATCTCTCGTTGTCGTAGCTCAATACGGGTACGGCGTAGTGCTTCTCTTCCGTGGCTTCGTTGGTGAGTTCCAAGAGATAGTAGGTAAACGCAGACAAGAACTTGCGAGATTCAAAAGGCGTTACGTTGACCGTGTTCGAGGCGGTATTTGGTGAGAGGTGAATCATGCTTCAAAATAAAGGGGAGAGCAAATGCCCTCCCCCTCCTTGTAACGATTGATGAAGAAACGCTTAGGTAGTAGGCGTCAAAGTCAAGTTCGCGTCGGTCGTATCGTGGAATGGAGCAGGGATAGCTTCCTCGGCGGTGAACTCCAAGGTGTACCCAGCAAGGTCACCGATGGCCGTTCCCGTCGTCAAAGTTCCTCCCGACAATTCCGCGCCGCGCGTGTGGCCCATCACGAAGTAGTTGTCGTTGTTGTCTTGGACGATGATAGCCAAGCGGCCTTTCGCCAAGTTCGTCAACTCCACCACGTCGGCGACGACGGGCTTGTTCAACACCAAAGAGAGCGTCTGCGTGTAGAAGACCGTTCCGTTCTCGATGCTTGAATTGACCGTCTGCGTAAAAGAGGACGTGTTCTTTGGAGAGACGTAGTCCTTTGCCGTAGTAGCAGAAGCAGCTACGACATCACCAACAAGGGCGTCGTATGTCCACATACCATCGGTAAAAGCACTCGTGACGATCCACACGTTCTTGACCCCTCCGAGGGCATCGCGGCAAGGCAGCGAGCGTCCAGTAAGTGTAAGGCTACAAGCCATGAGTTAGGGGTTTGTGAGATAGGGGGGAGCCGAAGCCCCCCCGTCTCTCGGTTTGTCAATTAGGAAGAACGGCGAGCTACTGCGATGGCAGCCTCGTCTACAATCTGGCAACCGCCAGAGAACTGCATGATCACACGCGTCACGTCGTCGCCAGTCACATCGCGGAGGTTCAAGATGCTCGCGTTGATGTGGTCGGTCAAGAGGTCCGTACCGAAGTACAAGTTCTCACGCTGAGCGAAGAGGAACGTGTCGTCAGGCATACCAGCAGGCGTGATGATTTCGTAGCCCTTGTAGTTCTGGGCGAAACCTTCAGCCAAGTACGTCAACTCTGCCGTGCCAGCGATGGCGGTGTAGTAGAGCTGCTTCATAGCGCGAGACATGAAGAGCTTGGTGTTGGGGTCGCCAGCGATGACAGCGGGAACAGCCAAAGCGTCCAAGCGAGCCAAGATGTTAGCAGAGGTGGTAGCACCCGTCAACAAATCTTCCTCACCGGGAGTAGCTGCCACAATCTTGTTCATCAAACCTGCAAACGAGTTGTACGTTCCCGTGGTGCCTCCCGTAGCGGAGTTGTACTTGCCCTGCCAGATGTTGCGCTCGACAGCCTCAGCGGTCTTGGCAGCCACGTACTGAGCCACGAATGTCGTGAAGTCAGCAGGGGCGGCAGAGTTTTGGCCGCGCATCAAAGTACCTTCCCACGTAGCGCGGAGGTCTTCGTTGCACACCTGCTCGTTGATTTTCAGAGCGTCTACCGCGAGGATAGCTTCGCCCAAAGTCAACTGACCAGCAGCAGGGGTTGAGAAAGCGCAGTCGTCGTTCGCTTGGATAGCGACGCCGGAGAACTTCCGGAGGACTGCTTTAGAGTGGACATTTTCGCGGACGGTGATGTAACCGTTGGCGATGGTGTCGGCTGACAGGACAGCAGCAGCCACGTAAGGACGTGCCGCTTCCCCATTGTAAGTACCGACGGCAACAGATGCGTTAGCCATTATTTAGAGAAGTTTTGAAGGAGAGCAGACACGCGCTCCTGAGTTGATAGATTCTTGAGATTGAGAGGCTCGCGCTTCTGCGTAGGGGCTTGATGCTTCAAACCAGCTTCGGCGGCTTGCTTCTTGATAGCTTCGAGTTCAGCTTTGACGGAGGCAAGCTCTACGGCTACCTCGTCCTCGACCTCTTCCACCTTCTCCTCCACCTTCTCGGCTTTGGGGGCTTCAGGGTTGACGGCTGACATCTCTTCTTTGTCGTCTTTGTTCAACGACTCAAGGGCGGCTTGAATCATCTCTGCTACTTCCGCCTTGGTGACGAAGGAGGGCTCTTCTTCGGCCTGTACTTCCTCCGTCTCTTCCGACACCTCCTCGGAGGCTTCGACCTCTTCGGTCACTTCTTCAGAGGCTTCGACTTCCTCAACCACCTCCTCGGCTTGGCCTACTGAAGTGATCACGCCACCTTCCCCAACAACGATAGTTCCGCCTTCAGCAAGAGGGTAGTCACCGGGAGGGAGGGCGATACGCTCGCCTTCGTCGTTGATGATGTACGCTTCTGCGCCTTCCTCAAATGCCTCCGCGTCGGTATAGATGACCGTGCCGTTTTCGAGGGCGGCCTCTGCCAGTTCGGTGCTCTTATCCTCGCTCACCGTCAGCTTGACGTTGAAGCGGTTGAATACTTCTTGCACTCTTTCTTGAATAGTCATGGAGTGGGTTTTTTTGTATAAGTTTTTTGAGGGGTCAATTCTGAAGTGAATCAAGCTCTTTTTTTAGTGCTTCCCACATATGTCCCTCAAGTTTGTGGTCGTTAATGGCTCGCACCACCTCGTGAAGCATCTCGTCCTCGGAGTTCTTCTTCATCTTGTCCGCGAAGTACCCCTCGATGGAGAAGCCCTTGACCTTGCCTTCCTTTACCCACTCCTGCCAGATAGCTTCGTTGTCGACCTTGACGGCTACCATCCACGTACCTACGGGCACGTCCAACCCGTACACGGCTGACTTGTCCTTCTGCTTGTCTTCGACCATCCACGACTCTACCACGGTGAGTCCGTTAATCGTGTGCTCGTGTTCGAGGGTGTGGTTGGCTTGGTTGCCGTGCTTCAAATACAACTCTGCCGCACGACGTACCGTGCTCTTCGAGAAGTACACGTAGAACTCGTCTTCCCCGTTCTTGCGGTAGATAGGCTTGTCAGGTACGAGGGCAGGTCCGATAAGGATACGCTTGTCGGTGTCGGCTTCGGCAAATTGCACCTTGGCCTCTTTTAAGGCGATGAAGTCGAGCTCGATGGCTGGACGATCTACGAGGGAGATAGCGTCGATGCCGTACAGCT
>Ga0208917_1000209_pt1 | contig 31141 bp, 31 predicted proteins | sample DEB08_DNA_10_FD_185500 | JGI IMG/M metagenome (GOLD analysis project Ga0208917, IMG submission 185500) | Aqueous microbial communities from the Delaware River and Bay under freshwater to marine salinity gradient to study organic matter... | ecosystem: Environmental > Aquatic > Marine > Coastal ...
TGTTAAAAGAATACGGTATGAAACCGGGTACTTCTACACCTGTAGGAAATCAACAAACAGGTTCTATAGTAAATAAAACATCATCATCACCTACCATACAAGGTAACAAAGCAAAACCAAAACCTATTACGGTTAACAAAGTAGAAAAAGATAAATTCATTTCAGACCCACAAGGAAAACAATTAGGTAAAATAGTATCTCCTGTAGGCGACAAACCAGTACCAGATGCTGTAGTGGTGCAGGACGAAAAAGGTGAATACAGTGTAGTGCAAGGTGATGAAAAAGTTATTGTTGATACTGAAATGGAAGAAGGCAAATTAAAAAAATTAGCCAAAAAGAAAGGTAAAAAACTTCAAATTAAAAAAATAGGAAGTAAACTTAAAAAATTAGCAAGAAAACGATTAAAAGAAGCAGATCCAAAACTTTTTGAAATAAATTTTAATAGAAAAGAAATTGCATCAGAAGCCTTAGACATGCCAGTAAAGTGTGGTTTTGAAGCAGAAACATTTTTTTATGCTGTAGAAAGTTCAAGTTCTTCTAAAGTTGAAGATATGAGCATCAGTGACATTGAATACGAATATGGTGACTTACCAGACCAAGTATACGAAGACTTTGAATCTTGGTTATATGATAAAGGGCAAGACGAATACTTGTCCGACTTAGTAAGTGACAAAGTCCAAGAAGTCAAAGAAGATGAAGAATGGTTAGACGACTTTATAGACAGTTATGATGGCCCAAGTTCAGAAGCAATAGAACAGTACAAAAAAGATTTTGAAGAAAACGATCCAAAAGAATACGAAAACCGTGAGGAAGATGGTTGGGAATACATGAACTGGGTCAGAGAATATGTAGAAGAAGAATACCAAGACGAATATTTGGCTTGGCTTGAGGATGCAGTCAGAGAAGAATACGGCTTTGATGATGACGCCAAAGAAGCCGCAAGAAATGACTACAGTATGGAAGACTGGATATATGACACATACAGTTATATGAGCAGTTTCCTTGATGATTATGGATATGATTATAGTAGTGGTAGTGGCGATGTTGAAGGTGTTGCAGATGAATTACACAACTGGATAAAGGATAACAGTGAATTTGATAGTTATCCGGAATCAGGAGATTACGATGATACTTACACTACAACTAGTTGGGCAGTAGAAAAAGACAGCAGTATTGACCCTGATGAAGGTACAGGAGCAGAACTTATATCACCTGTATTTGACAGTCCAAGAAAAATGCTTGAAGAAATGAGAAGTTTATTTCAATGGAGTGAAGATAACTTTGGCACTAATAATACCACAGGTTTACATGTTACAATGAGTTGGCAAGGCGAGACCGAAAGGCTAGGTATGGAGAAGGCAGAACCAAACAAATTAAAAATGGCATTGTTATTGGGTGACGAATACTTATTAGCACAATGGGGAAGACTTAGAAACAGTTATACAAAAAGCCAATATCAAAATTTATTAAGACATGCAGAAGATATGAAACGTGGTAATAAAGACAGTTTATTAATGTTACAAAATGAATTAAAAAAAGGCATTAGCAGAGAAAAGTTTTCAAGTATTAATTTTAAAAACCAAAAAGATAATGATAGTGAAAATGAATTAATAGAATTTAGAATAATGGGCGGTGCTGATTACCAGACAATGTATAAAAAAGTTGTTAAAACAGTTGTAAGATATGCAACCATTATGAAGGCAGGTTATGATAAAGATGCCTTCAGAAAAGATTATATAAATGCTTTGTTTAGGTTAATCCGCAAGAGCCAAGAGATAGATCCTGAAAAATTAAAAGACCTAGAAGTTCATAATCATCCTGTGATAGATTCTGCAAAAGAAATAGTTGGTAAAAAAGATTATTTTGATGTTATAAGATTTTTAAACAATTCTGTTAATTACTTTAACGAATATGAAGAATTAATCGATTCAGAAGCAGATAAAAAATGGAAACAGAGTGTCAAAGATTATGAGAAAGGCACAGGCAGTAAAATGGATGTTGTTGAAGTTGAAGAGGGAGAGCCAATCAGAGGATATATTCAACCAGAAGCAATAGCACCCAGCAAAAGAGCACCAGCAGTATTAAAAAAATCTCAGGAAATGTTTGGTAGGGCAGTAACACTTCTTGCAAGAGATATTGCTGACGGTAAGGCCAGAGGAATGCCTAATGCAAAAAGTATAAGAATATTCAGAGAATATGCTAACAAAATAAAATTAAACAGTAAAACTTTAGAAAAAATTGCCATCCAAAGTATGGACGACTTGAACTTTAATGGTACTGACAAAGAGAATATAGTAAGATTAGAAAAAGGTGTACAAAGTTTATTTAGACAAGACATTATAAATAAACCAACCTTCCTAACGCCACAAGAAGTAGATGCCATACTTAAAAAGTCCTGGCAGTTTGCAATGTCTGATGATAAAAAAGATAATATTAAATTAAATAAATTTACAGAATTATTAGTAAAAGTATCTCCCTACAAAGATACAGATCAAGTACAAGATGATTTAAGACAAGTATTTAAATCAAGGCAGGAAAACGAATTTGCTAGATATATGAAAAGTGGAACATACGGAAGTAGTGGTTTATTGAAGGCAGGAAAAATTACAACTCCTGGTGCTGTTAAAGAATTACTATCCTTCCTGGAACCATATAGTGGGTATGAACATCCTACAAGTCCAGATCATCATATCAATATAAGAAGTGATGACAACTATGAAAATGTCGCACAGATGAGAATGATACAGCGAATGAGAGATCGTATGGATCATTTGCAAGATTTACAAACTGAGGACAAAGAAAAATATCAAAGCATAGTAAAGCAATTAGGATCAATTGGACAAGACTTTATAACTGCATTGAAGCCGGTAGACTTTGAAAAAGAACTTGGATTAAAAGACAATGATGAAGATGGTAGAAATTTCCTAGGATTATCACACATGGGCGGCAGACACAGTGACCGACTCAATAAATGGAACAACACCTTAGATTCCATAGTAAAGATGTCTGAACCTGATCAGGACACGTGGAATTTTACAAAATCATACGATGACATAGTCTTTAGCCAGATTAATTTACCTGAATATTATAAAGCAAAAAATCAAGATCCTGGTAATTATGAATCGTCAGAAATAAAAGCATTACTCAAGGAAAGATTTGCGGCGATTAAAAAATTCTTAACAGGATTTGATAAAATTTTCCAAAAGGAAGGTTTCCTAGATTTAAAATCCGAAATTAAAAATAAAAATCAACTGGACAAACGCAACAAAGATTTTGAAAAGAATATCAGAGGCTCTGAAAAAACTAAATTTAACATACCAGCACACAGTTGGGTATATATAGATAAAGAATTTTTAGATACTATCACAGATGAAGACTACAGTGACAGAGAGGCATACCTAGAAAATCATTTAGAACATTTTAATGAAGAACTAAACACAGGCAAGGTTTATGTAATTGCCGCAAGTCATTTTGGTGATGCCGAAGATGCCACAAACGGTTTAGAACTTATTGATACATTTGAAAAAAATAAAAACTATTATCATTCTTGGAGAAGAACTGGTTATAACAAAGTACTCAGCAAATTTAAACAAACGTATGGAATATCCTGGAGAGAATTAACTGGTGAAAGAGTAGCAGATAAAACATTAATACAGGGTGACGGTGATGTATATCAAAAATTAAAAGAAATTGGCATTGCAGTCACACACAAAGGCGACAGTAGAAAAGGTATGGACGGTGTACAAGATTTAGTTCCAGATAATGAAACAGAAAATCCAAGAAGTGGCGAACCACTTAACAGAAGTAGCAGTATGAGTTGGGAAAGCATCAATGATGATGCTGAAGAAAAACGTTTTAACGCATTTGATTGGAGTGTATATCCTGAACAAATGAAAGGGTTAGTTGCCAAAGAAATGAAAGACAAAATAAGTAGTTTTGGCAGTTTCCAAGTAGCATTAGATAACATACTTAAAAGAGTATTAGACGGTGATACAGGTATTGAAATAGGCCCTAACAAAAATACCATAATAAAAGCGGCTGGTGTAGAAGGCTACACAAAAGAAAATTCATTAAAAATAGGTTTTGAAACTGATTGGATAAATCTAGCAGATCATTTAGGTATAGAACTTGGTGTTAATAACCAAGGTGCAGAACTGTTAAAGAAAACATATAACATGTATGATGAAAACACCCAAGGTAACTTTGCCGCAGATGGTGTCGGTATAGAAAGGTGGTTAGATGCTGTACAAAAATCCAAAGAATATATACAAAAAAATTATACTGTAAGTGGTGGAAATTATTTTAGAGACAATGATTATGTTGGTGGCAGATTAGGCGGACCTGATAGTGCAGAAAAAACAATATCAACCCCACCAGAAAAAGAATTTAATTCAGATTACGATTTAGCAAGAAACCGTTGGCCTAAGTTTGATGAAATGATGCGAAATGGTATGCAGAATTATTTGGCAAGAGGGCATGTAAATGACCTAGTAGGATTTTTAAATAATGCAAGTAATGACAGACGTTTTCAAAATGCAGTATTAGATACACTTGCAAATACACCAGATAGTGGTATGGGTGCTTTCGATGACTTTCAATCTGTATTAGCATCAGCAAGGATGAATATGTCAAGACAAGGACAACAAGAAAGCATGATAAATAGTAATATGTCCAGTATATTTGAAAAATTTGAAACTCTATCTTTAGAAAAACAATTAGAAGTTTTATCTAAGATTGATACTAAAAAGATAGATGAGGCATATAAAAAAATAAAAACAGTTAGAGCCTCTGATCCTAAACCTAAACTAAGTAAACCTACAACTGGTAGAGAACAACCTCATCCTTATACTGGCATGTTAGTTGGCAGTAAGAACAACAACGTAGGAGAAAGTGTACCTGATAATACAAAGATAAGAATGTTAAATCATTTACTATCAGATAAAATGCCTGCAAATGATATTAAAAAACAAATGGATGCCTTTTTTGCTTTACCTGACCCTAAAATGATTAAAGCCTTTAGAGACAGACGTGCTACGGGCGGAGACGATGCATGTTTAAGACCTATATTAAGAAGTTTTATAAAAAGACAAATGGCTGATACACAGCAAAAGTTTATTAATTTAAATGAATCTAAACTTAACGAATTGAAACCAACATCCGGATATACTAATACTCCGGAGCCTGACGATAATAAATTTATAATTATAGATAAACAGGGTAAAGAAGTAAAAATAGGTTCTAATATAGGTAATGCAAAAATTATAGGCATAGTACCTCCAAGCAGTAATAATCCTGCCGTAATAATAACAACAAAAGGAAACCTACCAGTCCCTAATAAATTTGGACTAACAATAGTGCATAGGTCATATAAACAACAAGAACTACCTTTACCTAAGCCAGAACCTACCCAATTGGAATTACCTGGTATGAATATAAAGCAGGAAGAATCCTTAAAAGAATATGAAGATCTAGAAGCAGAAAAAGAAAAGATACAAGATATAGTAAGTAAATTAGATATAGAGGACGAAAAAGACAGAGAACTCATAGATCAAATCTGGAGAATACTTAACGCAGATCATATACAATCTGTAATTGGTAAACTAGTTGTTAAGCCTATTGCTGATGAAACAGCAATGAATAAAGAAGCGGCAACTAAGGTATTAACACAGGTAATATACCAAATAGAAAGCAGTTACGATAAAATTAAAGAGTTTTTAGATGACTTAGAAAAAACAGGCTCTGCTTATGATGTTGATGCATTAAAGCAACCCATAAATAGTTTATCCAATATATTTAAATCCGATGTAGGATACACAGTATTCAAAACACTATTACCTTATGGAGTAGGTTCAAACAAAAAAGGACCTGGAGAATTTGCTTTAGCAATGTTAAGTGATAGGGTACAATTAAGTGACACTACAGGAGATGTTGTTATAGACGGAGAACTAGTTGAAGTTAAAGCAAGTAAAAGTGAAACTAGCTCAGGCGGCGGTAGACTAGGAATGGGAGGCATGCCGCAACTAAAAGCAAGAGATATTTTGTTAAGATATAGAGATACTATACCCACAGTTGCTTCTCATTTAGAGGATGAAGGAAATAAAACATTAGGTATAAGTAAATTTGTATCACACTTAAATCAAGATCTTCCTGTAGGAGATAAAAGAAGATATGAAATCACAAAGGAATTCTATAAAGATCTTTTTATACCAGCATCAGTGGAAAAAATTGCAAAAGCATTTCAAAATTCAGACAGTGATTTAGAAATTGCATTGCAATATGCAGGAGCCAACTATGTTGACTATTTAACAAAAGGAAAATTTGAAGCATTATTGGCCATAGATATGTATACAGGTAAAACAGCATATCTATCAAACGAAGAAGAGTTTATGGATTTCCAAAAGGGACCACATTCTGGCGCAATGGGTATCAGTGTAGTACCTTCAAATTCTGGACCAACAGAATCTTTTGTACAGATGACATTTATAAAAAAGGGGAAAATATGAAAATAAATGATTTAAAAGAAAATTATACCCTCCCCGGTTTATCATATGACAAATATGGTATGCCTGACTATAACCCTTATTTAGAAATAATATCAAAGGCTTTTAAGGAAAAGTCTTTTGGAAAAGTACAAATACAAAGATTTTTAGAAGATAAATTAGGAATAAGAGCAAGACTTGCCAGAGAACTTATACAAAAATGGGAAAAAGTAAATAAAGAAAAAATACCTATGAAACTAAATGCAGAAGCCGGAGGCGGTGGTGGCGGTGCCGGAGGCGGTGGTGCTGGTGGCGGTGGAGCCGCAGGTGGCACAGGCGGAGCAACTGGTGGAGCAACAGGTGGAACAAGTTCAGGTGGAGACGGAGGGTCTGCAGATAGTGGTAGCACCGGAGATAGTGATACTACATCCTCCGATTCCACTCCTAGTGATGCACCTACTATGGATGCCCCTAGAGGTTATGCTTTTTTAGGTAGTATGATGCCTACAAAAAAGAAAAAGAAAAAGAAGAAAAAGAAATCTAAAATAAAATTTGGTGATGGTATCTACGAAAACGTAGAACAAATGGAAGATAAGTTATTTGATTTAAAATATGCTTTACAATCAGCAAGAGCAGAAACTAAAAATATAAAATATGCAGATATGCATATGGATATAATTAGTAAAGTTTCTAATATTGCAGAGGAAAACGGCATTAACCTAGATCAATATAATATAAATCAAGTTTATAGAGCAAAAAATAATTTAGAAAGTGCTATCTATCAATTAGAAGAAGACTTTGAAGAAGCAATTAGAGAATTGCAAAACGCAATAGATATGTACGATGAGGATAAGTAAAATTGTAGAGCAAGCCATGCCTTGCCCAAAAACAAAGTCTAGAGGTTGCCAATGTGATAGAATTAATACTATCAAAGAAGCAGAAGAAGTTATAAAAGCAATAGTACAACTAGAGCACACTATAGGTGATGTTCAAGGTGCTGTAAAGTTTAAACAAAAACCCGGCCAACCCACAATAATAAAAGGTATAGTAAAAGGTCTAACACCAGGCAAACATGGCTTTCACATACACGAGTTTGGTGATTTAAGTAAAGGCTGTGAATCAGCAGGTGCCCATTACAATCCAGACGGTGTAGAACATGGCAGTTTAGAGCAAGGGCATGTAGGTGACTTAGGAAATATCGTAGCAGATCAATCTGGAACTGCAAGATTTCAAATAAAGGCAGAAAGGGTAGAACTTTCAGACGTAGTAGGTAGAGCAATAGTTATCCACGCAAACGAAGATGATTTAGGCAAAGGTGGTGACGAAGAAAGTTTAAAAACAGGTAATGCTGGTGACAGAGTAGGCTGTGGTGTTATAAGGTTGAGAGAAGTTGTAGAGGAAGATTATCAAAGAGGTGTAAGTGATAAACATTTTGATAGAAATCAATTACCACAGATAAGAAGAGATCATATTAAAAAATCTAAATTCAAACATAAAGAAGGCAAAATAAGTATAGATAAAATCAAACCCGTTCAATCTCAACGTGTAAAAGGATTAAGTAAAAAAGCAGAAGACGTGTTTTTAAACAATGAGGATAGGCCATTTATTGTAGACAGAAAAGGATATTTAATAAATGGACATCATAGATATGATGCGGCTTATATGTTAGGTATAAAACGTGCCCCTGCAATAATGATAGATGCAGATATAGAAGATGTGATGAAACATTTTTCTCATACAAGTAGTGATGTAGAAATAATGGACGAAAATTATTTTAAAAAATTACTACAAGAAAAAATGGATAATGTTATATATAAGAACTTTGGACGTGATCAATCAATTGAAAAACAAATAAATCCAAAAGAGCCACAAGAAGCCTGGGACGCCTATACCGGAGATTATCTTCCATTTTATTTTAGCAATGGTATGAAACTAAACTTAATGGACGAAGATTACGATCCTAATTATGATGTTTGGGTATTTACTGATTTGAATGGTAATGAAACAAAAGGCGAAAAAGCAAAAGATCTTTACAACTTGTTGCAAGATATGACGCAGATACCTATAGAAGAAGCAACAAGTTCTCCAGGCAGAGTAAAACGTGCAGGTGCCAGTTGCAAAGGTTCAGTCACAGACTTACGAGCTAAAGCAAAAAAATACAGCGGTGAAAAGGGCAAAATGTATCACTGGTGTGCCAACATGAAGTCTGGTAAGAAAAAATCCTAAATAAATAGTCGTATGTCGGACGAAGAAAAAATTTATATAGATGACGCTTTAGACTATACAGGGCAATCTTGGGTAGACAAAGTATTATTACATCAAACAGGTAAATTAGAAAACAAAGAAGAACACCCTGATGATACTCTACAGAAAATATTTCAAACAATCACATTAAATCATCTACAAAATGTAGGTGCTGATAAACCAGTAAAATTATCTCAATATTCTGATTATTCAAATCAATATAAATGGTATCCTTCTGATACTGAAGATCAATTTAAAAAACATTGGGACGACCCTGATACTAGAGGTATACTTTATAAATATGGCTGGGCAGATAAAAACGGAAAACCAACACCTGTATATTATGAATTGAACGAGTTCGGATTTAGATGTAAAAATTTTAGTGATAAAGATGGTATTTTATTTTTAGGTTGTAGTTTAACATTTGGTGTAGGAGTAAGACGAGAAGATACTTGGACACAATTAGTTGCAGATCATTTTGAATTAGAGAATTGGAACTTAGGAATGCCAGGAAGAGGGTTAGATACTATTGCATTATATTGTAGATTATTTTTAAAAAATTTAATACCTAATATAAAAGCAATTTGTATTTATATGCCACCTCCAGGTAGAAAAAGTATTTTTATGGATACTAAATTAAAAGGACCAAGTGAAAAAAATACAGCACCGCTAGAACTCGCACATCTCAACGGTATGGAATGGAAAAATGATGTCTATTGGGATAAACCTTTACCTAGGCCTATACATAAAGATTTTTTAAGAAATATTGTATCCGAAAAAGATATATTTTTAAATTGGTTGTGGAAAAGAGAAAATACCTTTTATAACGAACTGTCATCAGTTGCATTAATAAAAACAATAGCAGACGAAAGAAAAATACCTTTAGTAATTTTAAATAAATTTGATGATATTTTTCAAGACCATAAAGATTTAGGAAGAGATTTACTACACCCTGGAATTAATAATCATAAAGCACTTAGTGAAAAATTTATACTAAACTTAGATCTTGATAAATAATAGTATGCTTATTAAAGATATTATTAATGAAACTACTGCAGGTGCTATAGCATCTGTGGCGGTACCTATGGGTAGTATGATTAAGCGGCCTAATCCTAGTGTTTTTTCTAAATCTAAATTAAAGAAAAAGAAAAAGAAAAAACAAAGTGAATCAGTATAAACCAAATTTAACATTAGAAAAACTATATAGTGCTATTTCAAACAGGCACAATGTATGGGAATCAATTATAAACTCTGGTTATACACATTATAAGTTTATATCTCCTGATGATCAAGATACCTTTAAATATAATTTAGAAAAAAAATCAAAAATATTACTTGATAATAATTGGCTAGATTCTAATAATAATATAGTTGATATAGATTATAGAATTAATAAACAAGGATTCAGATGTAATCACTTTAGCAATGAAGAAGGAATCTTATTTTTAGGATGTAGTTATACATTTGGAGTAGGGTTACATGAACATCAAACATGGGCATACAAAGTTGCAGAAAAATATAATACAAATTGTTGGAACCTAGGTATTCCTGGACACGGAATAGATATTCATTCTTATTTTGTAAATTGTCATTTAAAGGAAGAGTTGCCTAATGTCAAAGCAATATGCATATTACAGACTCCCCCGGACAGAATTAGTTTATTACAGGATTTGGGTGACGAAATATGCTTACAGGATTATTTTACAATATTACAAGCAAATGAAGATAAGGCCCATACAATTATGTATAAAGATTTTACACAATCTTTAGAACTTACATATAAAATGAATTATTATAAAAATAAAACAAGTATAGAGAATTATTGTAAATTGCATAATATTCCTTTCGTTCATATAGATCAAAAATCTGCACTATCCGATTTTAATTTGAGATCATCATTAGCAAGAGATTGCCAACATCACGGTGAATCGGAAAACATTCATATAGCAAGTAAAGTGATAGAAAGACTTGATAAATACTAGTATGAGAGCAGTCAAAGGTAAAAACAATTTTTTAAGTTTTATAAACAATCCAGAAACAGCATTATTCAATAAATGCGATATGGAAAGGTTTGTAGACGTAAATACATTAAGTGAAAGAGAATTACATCTGGCAGAAGAACTGTATAAAAGAGATGTACTTAACAAAGTTAGAAAAGGTGATAAAATTGGCTACAAAACATATACACAGAAGAAAAAAATATAATAAACCTCATCTTGCAAATAAGTTGGATAAACTTGCAAATAATATTGCTAAAAGAGGTGTTTTTATAACTGTAAAAACTGATCCCGGCTTCAATGTAATTAATTACATAACTAAAGAAACAGTATTAGAAAATGTGCCCTTCAGTAGTGTTGCTAATGACATAATTAAAAAATTAAATAAATCTAAAGAAAAAATATCTTTAATCGGTTATCAAAAACATATAGACAGATATTACAAACATTTAAATGACGTATATTTTTATAAACATACTATAAGAACCAGTAAAGATTTTACAAAGGTATTTTCAGCAGGTTGTAGAATGCAAGATTCTATTCACATGATGAAGACTGCTAGAACATACATACAAAGTTTTTAAAAAAATTACAAACAAATGATAAATAAGACTATATAACAAATATAGTTTAGGATATTATCATGCAAATAAAAGATTTCAACTTACAAGGTGCAACAAAGATTCAAAAGATCAACTCTGTACTAAAAGAAGAATTTGGTATGAGCATTTCAACAGGTTTCCCTAAAAAAGAAAAATTGGAAGCCATTAAAGAAATGTCTGAAATGGCCATTATCAAATTAAAAGACACTACAAAACACTTTCAATTAGAACCTGAGTACGCAAAGTTCTTGGGTGTTAAAGACGTTATTGAAACAATGCTTGCCGAAGGACAATATGCAGAGTCACCTGCATACGAAGGAATGAAGCAGGAACTTTATGCAAGTGTTAGAAAACTCATGGATAGTGGTTGTACTAATGAAGAAACAGTAGCACAAACAATGAATGAGTTTAGAAAGAACCCTAAGTATTGTTATGATGATAACCACATCAAACCTCTAGTTATCAAGATGGTAAAAGAGTATATGGGTGAAGGTGAAGTCGGTACATTAGCAGGTGGTTATGCAGGTTATAAAGCAGGAACGGCCCTTGGTTCAAAAATAGGCGGTAGTATTGCTGGAATACCAGGAGCGGCTATAGGCGGAGCACTTGGAGCCATAGGAGGCGGAATCATAGGTGACAAACTTACTGATTCTGTATTAAGAGGACTTTCAGAAGAAATTGGTATACCAGTAGAAGATTTAGAAAGTTATGATGCAATAGAAGAAAAACTGGACTTATTTGCAGAAGTATCAGGTAAAAGCAGAGATTCAGTTATAGGCTTCCTAAACGGCCTAGAAGAAGATGCTTTACCACAAGGCATCCAAATGTTCGGTAGAAAAATTGCAGAGAAAAAACTAAACGACAGCATTCAATACATGTACAAACTACAAAAAGATGGTAAGAGTGTTGAGGAAATTGCAAAAGAACTTGATATGAAACCAGAAGAAGTTAAAAATGCAATGAGTAAAACGGCAGAATCCGTAGAGGAAAACAAAATGAATATGTTTGATGACATTATAGCAGACTTGCTTTCAGAGGAAGTAAAAGTCGAAGAAGCAGAAGTTGTAATGGCTGTTAGAGCATTAGCAGATGACATACAAGACCAAATAGAAAGAATAGGTAGAATGGTTAATGAAGACATTCCAGCGATTGCAGACCAGATGAGTTCCGAAATGGGTGCTCAACAGGCGGCACAATTTAAAGACAGCATGGAAGGAGTTTTATCAGGACACTTAGAGGCAACTAAGGCAAGTAAAGATAGTATAGACTCTATTGTTGGCGGTCTTACAGGAGAGGGTAGTGTTGGATCATTAGGTGATCTAGCAGAACCATCAGTAGATGATATGCCAAGCGATTTAGCACCTGAAGAGCCAAGTATAGATGATTTAGCAGTAGATGATAATATACCAGCGGCATCAGGCCCAGCAGAAGAGCCATTAGGTAGAGCACCTATAGAGTCCTAAATGCGATTACATGAATTTATTAGTGAATCCTATGACGATGAATTAATTTCAGCAGTCAGTGATCTTATATCTATTGCAATAACAAATGGTATAAAAAAGATTTCCACTAAAAAATTCTCAGAAGTTTTAGCAAAACAAGGATTTCCTGCAAGTGAAGAAGAGATTATACAAGCAGTTGATAAAAGCGGATTTGCTTCATCGGTAAATAAAGCAGAAATAATACCTAATACAGAATTAGGTTTGGAAAAAGACGAAGAAGAACCATCAGTTGATGTTGGTAGCATGGCAGGCAATCAAGCAATGAGTGATATAAAATCGGAGTTATAATGGCAAACATTTTTACAAATGCAACTCAGGCAAGAAAAGATACTAGAAATAATGTTACTGTTCATGGTGAAGTGACCAGTTTAGAAAGTAAAGTACTTGCTAATATAGATGCTGGTGTTTTATATGCAAATATTTCTGCTAATACTACAATGACCACCAGTAATGCATATTACAATGCATTTAACGGAATCACTACAGATCCTACAAAACTAGATCAAATAAATTATGTTAAAAAACACTTTGTGGACTTAGGCTATGGTGTAAGCATAACAACAAATACAGAATCCAATAATACTATCGTTTGGAATATATCCTGGTAAATATCTTTACTTAATACAGTAAAAGATAAATGTTAAAAAACAAATACGAATACCCAAATCTAAAAAGAATACAAACAAAACAAGGCAGACGATATGTAGGTGAGGATGAAAAACCTGTACCTAGTGTTACAACTATTCTTGGAGATACTGGTGACAAAACTGCTCTTATAGCCTGGCGTAAACGTGTAGGTGAAGCAGAAGCAACTCGCATAAGCACAGAGTCAGCAGGACTTGGTACCAAAGTTCATAATGCATTAGAAAAATTTATACTACAGGAAGATTACGAAATTAAAGGCAATAATCATATCAGTATTATGGCTAAAAACATGGTTACCGAAATGATAGATAAAGGGTTATCTAAAGTAGATGAATTATATGGTGTTGAAGTAGGACTTATTGCAGAAGGTTTATATGCCGGAACTGCAGATGGCATAGGAATGTGGCAAGGCGAAGAAGCAATTATAGATTTTAAAACTGCTAAAAAGATTAAAAAAAGAGAGTGGATTGAAGATTATTTTTTACAAGGTTGTGCTTATGCATTAGCACATAATGAAATGTTTGGTAGTAATATACAAACAGTAGCAATACTTATGATAGATCGAGAAGGCAAATATGCTGACTTTGTTATAGAAGGTGAGGAATTCAACGAGTATTGTGATAAGTGGTCATCTAGACTAGCAGACTATTATTCCAAGTAATACCATAAGATGATAAATACTACTAGTTAGGAGACTTTTAGTATGGCAACATCAAACAATAATGTAATTGTTTCAAGAATACAAAACAGGCGAGGTTTAAAACAGGACCTTCCGAATCCATTACGACCTGGAGAATTAGGATTAGCAACTGATAGTAAACAACTTTACATTGGTGCTGATACTGATGTACAAGCAGGTGCATATAACAAAATATTGTCTTTAGAGAATACCACAGGTGCTGAGGATTCTATTAAAAGTATTGCTAATAACCAAGTTATTTCTTTTACAGTACCACATATAAGATATCCTTCAGGCAGTTTTAGTGGTACAGAAAAACAAATTAGTTATACTCCTAGCACAAGTAAAACATATTCATTACCTAATTCAGGTAGTGATACTAGAACAACTTTTAAAGCATCGGTTACAGATGGTAATATTATAAATTTAGAAACTAATTTGGCCTTTACGGCAAACACAATCACAGTTGTAAAAAATGGAGAAGTTTTAAGCGGTTCAGATACTGCCACAGTTGCAAACTTAGTAAGTCATGATTACATATTTTCATCTAATACTGCTTTAGCAAATACACATACAGCAACTTTTAGAAATCTACTTACATCAACAGATGAAGTAGCAATTACATATTATGGTAATAGTGCGGTCATACAAGCATTAGATGGATTTAGTTCATCTAATACACAAATTAGTTATTATAGTGAAGAACTAAACTTTTACGATTCTTACTCTATACCAGATTATAGAAAGATAGACGAAAAATTTATTAGAGTATCTCCTACTACAGGAGTTGGATACATTGGATTAGAATATAAACACATATCAATTGTTGCTGATAGTTCTGCTAACGTAACAGTTTCAGGTCTTGGTAATTTAAGAACCAGTAACACATCTGATATACAGAATAGTATTACATTTACGCCAACAGGCGCTTCTGATGTAGTAATAACATTAGATAACAGTGGTGAAACTTTTAACGCAAGTAGTTATTATAATCATGTATTTTGCGAAAACTTAGCAAACAGTTGGGTAAATAATAAAACTATACCTTTAACAGCAAGTAATTCAACAAGTATATCATTTACTTTACCTTCAGGAAATGCTTGGCAAACAGCAAGATCATGTACTGCCGCAGAATCATCAGGTAATACTACAACTATTACTGGTAATGTTGATGGCCTTACTGCAAATGATTATGTTAAATTTATAGGTTCTAATGCAACACAATTTAATGATACAAATAAAATATATCAAGTACAAGGTGTTAGTACGGGTTCGTTTACAGTTACTGAAGACAATGTAAGTTCAGCAATTACAAGTGATTTAGATTATATAAATTATGGTTCTGATAATAGTGGAGCCAATGTACAGATTTTTTCACCTTTACATGGTGTACCAGTTGGAGCAGATTTTAAACTTGCAGGAAGCACATCAACTGGGCAGGTAGCAAATGGAAATGCTACACTTATAGGAACAGCAACAGATAATACATTCTTTATAGTGGCGGCAGGCGCAGGAACATCAAATGTTACAGGTACAGCAGATGTTGTATTTGGTACTGATACGTCAGGAAGTATTACCAATGTTAGAAGTACTGATTTAAGTTCTGCTACAACATTATCAGAAGCGGTGGCAATAGTAAACAATTTATCAGATGCAGATGCATGGGAAAGTTTGCAACTTGATCCTAATAATAATAATAGAATATATTTTACAAGTAAACAATCTAAATCTTCAACACCTTTTAATTTTAGACTACATAATGATAGTGCTGGTACATTAGATATATTACAATTAATAGATAGTGATTATGTATATGGTAGCAAATTATATAATAGAGACACCACAGTTAAAGCAAAATTGGAACAATGGTTAAATGCTAGATTGAACTCAACAGAAATAAATTTATTTGAATCTGTAGCAACAAATCAAATATACGCAAGTTCTGGAACAGGCGATATAGAATCTTTTCCAATAGATATAGATAACGAATTTTCAGAAATGACGTTTACAAGCAATGAAGAAGCAGAAAATTTTGCATATATTATTAACAATATGTATTTTGCTAAATCAGATGCTGATGTAAAAGGTTTGCTTACAACAAAATTAAATATAGAAATTTTAACTTCTTTAGGACAGTCAGCAGGACAGAAAACAACTTCTTTTGATGTTACGAATACAGCAACAATTAGTAGTGGAAATGTAATTGCAAGTTCAGATTTACCTATTAGTACATCAAATTACGATTCTCATGTTTTGGAATATACAGTTAAGTATGATGGAACAACAGACGGAAACTATAGAAGAACAGGAAAAATATATCTTAGTACTTTTGAAAATAGTGTAACAGGGAATTCAGATGTTGTGGTGCAGGATATTGCAAGTGATGTAAGCGACACTTTGTCAGGTAATGTTTCATTTGGTGCAACTTTTAATTCTGTAACTAATGAGATTACTTTAACTGCTGAAAATACTACTAATAAAAATCTAGTTATGAATTGGATACAAAGGCGTTGGAGTTCCTAGTTGAATAATGTTTTCTAAAAACACAACAGGTTCTGAACGATTAAGTATTTGGCGTAACATAAGAAAAAAAGACCATAAAAATATTTTAGAAGTATTAGAAGATTTCTCTAATATAGAACCCTTACCTAGATACTTAGACTATTATACTCCTAGTAGTTGGCCGAGTGCTTTTGAAATAGTAAACGATGGGTATTTTTGCCAAAGCGGAATCACCCTAGTTTTATTGTCTACATTAATTAATAAAGGATTCATAACTGAAGATAAAATACAATTACCTGTGATAAGTAATAACACTACAGGGACAACAGGGTTAGTTATATACGATAGAGATTTTGTGTATAATTTTACACCTGGAGAAATAGTTTCTTGGGAACATGTGAAAAAGAACGCAACTGTATTCCAAATTCATAATCAGTTTGAATTAGCATAGAAACTATTTGACATTTATATAGTTTTATATTACAATGACATAGAAATAAATATATCGTATAAAACATACTGAGGACACACATGCAGGTAAAAAAGCGAGACGGCACACTAGAAGATTTAAACATAGACAAACTACACAAAGTTGTTATGTATGCTTGTGAAGACATCTCAGGTGTGAGTGCATCAGAAGTAGAAATACATTCTCAAATACAATTTTTCGACTCAATAGCAACAGAAGATATTCAAGAAACACTTATTAAAAGTGCGGCAGATTTAATATCAGAAGAAACACCAAACTATCAATATGTAGCAGGTAGATTAATCAACTATCATTTGCGTAAGCAAGTGTATGGAGTATTTGAGCCACCTTGTTTGTGCGATATTATTCAAAAAAATATTGATAAAGGTTTTTATGATGCAGAATTTACAGAGTTATACACAAAAGATCAAATCAATGAACTAAATGATCATATCAAACATGACCGAGATGAAGTATTAACTTATGCGGCTATGGAACAATTTCGTGGTAAGTATCTAGTACAGAATAGAACAACAGGGGAAATATTTGAAACTCCACAAGTTGCATATATGATGATTGCGGCAACATTGTTTGCCAAATACCCAGAAGAAACAAGATTACAATATGTAAAAGCATATTATGATGCTATCAGCACATTTAAAATTTCCCTACCTACACCAGTTATGGCAGGTGTTAGAACACCACAAAGACAATTCAGCAGTTGCGTATTGATTGAAACTGATGACAGTTTGGACAGCATTAATGCCACTAGTGCCAGTATTGTAAAATATGTAAGTCAGAAAGCAGGTATAGGTATTGGAGCAGGTAGTATTAGAGCAGTAGGGTCAGCCATTAGAAACGGTGATGCAACTCACACAGGAGTTATCCCTTTTTATAAAATGTTCCAGTCAGCAGTTAAGAGTTGTAGTCAAGGTGGTGTAAGAGGCGGAGCCGCCACACTATACTATCCTATTTGGCATTTAGAAGTTGAGGACTTACTAGTATTAAAGAATAATAAGGGCACAGAGGATAACAGAGTACGTCATATGGACTATGGTGTACAGTTTAACAAACTTATGTATGAAAGGCTCATCAGCGGTGGTAACATCACATTGTTCTCGCCTAAGGATGTACCTGGTTTATATGATGCCTTTTTTGCAGACCAAGACAAGTTCAAAGAATTATATGAAGCGGCAGAACGTAAAACCAGTATTAGGAAAAAGACTATTCCTGCTATTGAATTGTTCAGTTCTTTTGTAACAGAAAGAAAGGATACAGGTAGAATTTACTTAATGAACGTTGATCATGCTAACACACATGGAGCATTTATAGAAGAGGTAGCACCAATAAAACAAAGTAATTTATGTTGTGAAATTGACCTACCTACAAAACCATTAAATGATGCAAAAGACGAAGAAGGTGAAATTAGTTTATGCACTCTAAGTGCAATCAATTGGGGTGTAATTAAAGATTTATCTGAGATGGATAAAATTTGTAATTTAGCAGTCAGAGGGTTGGACGAATTATTAGATTATCAGGAGTACCCTGTTATAGCGGCAGAGCTCAGCACAATGAAAAGGCGCCCATTGGGTATCGGTATTATTAATTTTGCATATTGGTTAGTTAAAAATGATACTAATTATCAAAATCCTAATTTGGAACTTGTAGATGAATGGGCTGAAGCATGGAGTTATTATTTGATCAAAGCCAGTGCAGATTTGGCTATTGAAAAAGGTACTATATCAGGAAATGCAGAAACAAAATATGGTAAAGGCATAACGCCTAATCAAACATACAAGAAAGACGTTGATGAATTAGTCAAGCATAAAGAAAGACAAGACTGGAAAGGTTTGCGTAAGCAACTTAAAGAAACAGGCATTCGTAACTCAACACTAATGGCACTTATGCCTGCTGAAACATCAGCACAAATTAGTAACAGCACAAACGGTATTGAGCCACCACGTAGTTATGTTAGCATCAAGCAAAGTAAACATGGTGTGTTAAAACAAGTGGTACCAGGCTTTCCATATTATAAAAAGAAATATGATTTACTATGGGAGCAGAAGTCCCCACAAGGGTATTTAAAGATAATGGCGGTCCTACAAAAATACATAGATCAGGGAATTTCGGTAAATACATCTTACAATCCAGAACATTACGAAGATGAAAAAGTTCCAATGAGTGTACTTATACAAGACATCTTAATGTTCTATAAATATGGCGGCAAACAATTATACTATAATAACACTTATGACGGACAGGGTGAAATAGATGTACATAAAGAGGATAACCAAGAACAATTAGCAATAACAGAAATAGATGATGAAGATTGCGAGAGTTGTAAAATATAATGACAGTTTTAAATACAAAAAATAGAGTAGACCATACTAAAGTAAAAATGTTCTTAGACCCAACAGGAGGTCCTGTAGTACAACGATATGATACTCTTAAATACAAACAGTTTGATAAACTAACAGACAAACAGTTAGGTTTCTTTTGGCGTCCAGAAGAAGTTGACATATTAAAAGATGCAACAGACTTTAAAAATTTATCAGAACACGAACAACATATCTTTACCTCCAACTTAAAGAGGCAAATACTATTGGATAGTGTACAGGGTCGCTCTCCCAATATTGCTTTTCTGCCTGTAGTGAGTCTACCAGAATTAGAAACCTGGATAGAGACTTGGGCATTTAGTGAAACTATACATAGTAGAAGTTACACACATATTATTAGAAATGTATATGCAAATCCTAGTAAAGTATTTGATGAGATGTTAGATGTCAAAGAAATATGTGATTGTGCAGATAGTATCACAGAAAACTATGATAAACTTATAGAATATAATCTACTCAGAGATATAGGTAGTAAGAAATATGACTTATATGAACATAAGAAACGTATATGGAAATGTTTGATGAGTGTAAACATATTAGAAGGCGTACGTTTTTATGTATCCTTTGCTTGTAGTTGGGCATTTGCTGAACTTAAAAGAATGGAAGGAAATGCAAAAATTATTAAACTTATTGCCAGAGACGAGAACGTTCACTTGGCTAGTACACAACAAATGCTAAAACTCTTACCACTAGAGGATAATGACTTTGCTAAGATTAAAAAAGAAACAGCAGAAGAATGTAAGCAGATGTTTATAGATGCGGTAGAGCAAGAAAAAACATGGGCAGAATATTTATTTAAAGACGGAAGTATTATTGGTCTAAATGCTGAACTATTAAAACAATATGTTGAGTTTATTGCGGCCAAACGAATGCATGCCGTTGGGTTAGAAAAGATATATAATAGTGGTACAAACCCATTACCGTGGACTCAACAATGGATTACAGGTAGTTCAGTACAGGTTGCACCACAAGAGACAGAAATATCATCTTACGTCATAGGTGGAACGAAACAAGACGTAGATGGAAACACATTTAAAGGCTTTAATTTATGATAATAGAACTAAAAGAATTACTTGGTAAAGTAGTTACAATTAAAACACTAACAGGTTTAGAAATGATAGGTACATTGATATCTACTAATGACGAAAATAACTTAATTGTACTAACACATCCTAGAATGGTAGTATTAGGAAACGGTGGAGAAGTTACAGATAGTTCTATCGCTGTGGTACCATTTACATTTACTTCTAAGACAGAACAAATTTCTTTTACTACTGATAAAGTATTATCTGTAAGTGAAACTATAAAAGAAAGTGCTGAAGACTATTTAAAAATAGTAGAAGTAAAGACTGAAAAAGAAGAAAAATAATACAAAAAACTGATAAATATATGTATGCCTAATACATGTCCAGTTTTTGCCAGTGGTACAGTAAGTGCCATTATTATCAATACAGGTGCTCCCTCAGTACTTGTAGAAGGCAAGCCTATTAGTTTAGTAGGAGACCAAGTTGCTCCTCATGGCGAGCCCCCTCACAGTTCCTCTTTCGTAGTGAATGGTTCAGCATCAGTATTTGCTGAAGGACGACCTATTACTCTTGTAGGCAGTGGTACTACATGTGGACACCCTATTACCTTTGGTTCAGCAACAGTATTTGCAGGTTTCTAATGCCTAATCTGGTTTCGGTCAAAGGCCCTCATGCCAGAAATGACAACGATTTTATAAGAATACAATGGAATATGGGTAACTCATGTAATTACGAATGTGAGTATTGTCCTACTCAATTACATGATGGAACTAAACCCTGGCTTAGTAAAGATCAATATATAGATGCAATAAATAAATTTTCTAAATATTATAATAGTCTAGGCAAACGTATAGACTACGAATTAATAGGAGGAGAGGTTACTGTAATACCTGGATTTGAGGATATTATAAGAACTATAAGCGAATACAACACAACTAGTACAGTATATACAAATGCCAGTAGAACAGTTAATTGGTGGTCTAAGGCTAAGTATTATATGAATGCAGTTGTATTAACATATCATCCCCTATCACAAGAAAAACAACATTTTATAGATGTTATAAATGAAATTAAAGAGCATGTTTTTATAGATATAAACATAGCAGGTATAGGCGGACAAGTAGAAGACTTAGGAAATTTTGTAGAAGAACTAAGAAATCTATTTATAGATTGTGAACACAACAATTATAATCATGTTAGTATATGTGTAAAAACTATGTATAAGAAGCTCTTAGGCCGTCATAGTAAGCAACAAACATACTGGGAATATACAGATCAGGAAAAAGAAGTATTAGAAAGGCCAGGAATAAAGCAACAAGAAATTAGAAGAGAGTCAAATGTAGAGGATGATTTTCCTGTACCAGATCCAAATGCATTTATGACAGAATTTTTATACGATGATGGAACAGCAGAATATGTACAGGGTCATCAAATAATAGATAAAGGACTTAATGCATTTAGAGGACTTAGATGCCATCTAGGTTTTGAAAGTTTAAATATAGATGCAAGTGGAGAGATTTACAGTAGTTGGTGCGGTGCGAAAAACTTTGGTAATATATCTAATAATTTTTGGGAGTTGCCTGAAACTAAAACTGTTTGCCCTTTTGATTTTTGTAACAATATATCTGATATCTCTATAACAAAGACTTTATAGATAATTTTTCACTGTTAGAAAATTCAGATAAAATTTCAAATATATTTTTTTGATAAGAGTCTCTTGTATTAAATTTTTGAATAGTCCAATCAGGAATATATGCATTAGTTACTACAGTGAAGGATTCTATATTATCAAAAATATGTCCTTTGTAAGAAATACATTTAATTTTTTTAAAAGATTTATTACTTTGTATATTAGGTAATGAAGCATCCAAAATACTTATGCCGGTATCCTTGACATAATTTTTAAGCAGGTGCCAGCCCTCATTTGTTTGAGATAACTTATAGTTGGTTTGTTTGAAACTATTAAATATTTTTTTTAAATTTTTAAATTCTGTAAAAGGTTTATAAAAAATATCTAAATCATATTCGTCTACTCCTTTTATATCATACAACCATTTACCTTGTTGGTCTATTACATGGTTTAGATTATTATAAACACATACACCAGGATGTATTTCCAATGTAAACTTTTTTTCTTCACACAATCTTATAATATGTTTTACATCACAAAGATTATGATCATACAACATGTATTGTATTTTAGGTTTTATTTTAAAATCTAAATTTAAATTCTTAAATAATGTTTTATCTGCATTTGGAACAATTATATCTAATGTGTTTTTATAGCCGTAGATTTTAAAACAGTATTCTATATCATATCCTAATGTATCTTTAATCTTTTTGCTGAAACCATTGCAGTTTATATTTACAACTATATCTGAACGTTTACAAAAGAATAGCAAATCCAATATTCTAGAGTATTCCATTGGATCTCCTAAAATACTATATAATGTAATTTGTTTTGGGGATTCTTTTTTAAGATATTTTTTTAAAAGGTTAAAATCTAATTCTTCGTTATCTATACGTCTTTTACCAAATCTATGGAATAACCAAGAACCTTGGTCTTCAACACAAATAAATTGATTATTTTTTGATGTAAGATCTATAAAGATATGTTCCATATCTCTATTTATAGATCTTTAAAATAATTAAAATTATTCTTTGGTAGATGTAAAGTTTACAACTTGGTCGAAACTTGCACCGTCCCAATAAAATTCAGCAGATGCATCTAAATCTGTTTCTGCTCCACCTGCCGCGTAAATACCTATAGTATATTCTTCAACTTTAGTTACGCCGCCTATTGTTCCTTTTACTGCAAAGTGATATTTACCTGGAACTGTAACACCTGTCATATTAGAAGTAGTATCAACATCTATTACACCTGTACTTGTATTAAAAGTAGCAAACGGTGGTACTGGACTAAAAGTTAAAACACTAACGTTAGAAGCACTTGCATTTAAACCTACATTAACATTACCTGTTTGACCGTTAGCAAGTGAGATAACCATTCCTGATGGTAATGTGGATAGATTTACTTCTCCTACCTGAGGACTAACACCAATGGACTTTGATAAAAGTTCTACATTTGCACCTGTTGATGTTATGAGTCCATCTATAAATGTAAGTGATCTTCCTCTCCCTGATACTTTTCCTTCATTTACTATAAATGATTTAGTTTGTGATGAAGTTGCTGTGGGAGTTTGTTGAATATATTGTGCTGATAAACCTGCGATAATGGCAGTTGATATACTGGTACCATATGCTGATTGGTAGTTAGATACATTACTGTGATCGGCAATACTAACATTAGAACCTATTGCGTAGATATCAACTTCTTCCCCTAGGTTACTTCCAGTTGAAGTACCAGTCCAAGTAGCATCGGCACCAAACCCACCTACATTATAACTAGAGTTATACGCACCCACAGTCATTACTTGATCTAAACCAGCAGGTGAGTAGTTATCTACATCTGATGCATTATTACCTGCTGAACAAATAACCATTAGATTGTGTGATTCTAATTCTTCTAATTTAGCATCTATAAGACTGTTTTTAGCAGTAGTCCATGGTATACATACTGTTTTAACTTTATTTGGTGTATTTGCTTGATGGTGTACTAGAACTTGGTTAAAAGCACCAATCATATCACCTACACTTAAAGCAACATTAGAACTATTCATTACCTTAACATTATGGACTTTTGCATCAGGTGAAACACCTATATTTTCTCCGTTGATAACACTACACATCGCAGTACCGTGTCCTGTGGAATCTGCATAATCCGGACTTCCATCAACAGTATATAAACTATGTAAATTATTAATAGTGGCATTTGCAAATTCTACGTGACTTGTGTTAATACCAGTATCTAATAGATAAACTTCAGAACCTGTTCCTGTATATAGAGGATTATATGCAGTTGCTAAACTATTAGATACATTGTTGCATAAATGTTTTAAGTGATCTGTTGAATACTGCGATGATAAATTTTCAGTTGCACTATCCAAAGAACTATGTAAAACACCTGCTATCGCGGCAAGTTGATCCGCTGTACATTCAATTTTATAAGTTAAGTTAAAAGAATACGTTTCCGTAATCGTTGCTCCTGCGCCTGTAATAGCACTTTGAGCCGCTGTTGCGTCAGCATGTGTTCCGCTATCTAATGCTACAATATATGCCGCCATTATGAATCTCCATACGTTTAAGTTTATGATAACTAATTACTATATGTATTTATCAAATTAACAGTATTTTTATTTTTTTATGGAAACTAATATACAATTAGGAAAAGACCCAGGATTAGAAATAGATATTTCTCCTGCATTTTATGTAAAGTTCTTTGCAACAAAGACTGACAAATCTGTAATTGCATGTGCTGATGAATTACTTAAAGATATGGATAAACTTAATTTATCTTTAAGTGGTGGATTAGACAGTCAATTTAGTTTAGCATTAGCAAAACACTTAGGTAAAGATGTAACAGCATATACATATAGATCTATTTGGAACGGTACATTTTGTAATGTAGAAGATGTTTACATGGCACAACATATGGCTGATATAAATGATGTAAAATTAAATATTATAGATATAGATCTAAATAAATTTTTTAGTGAAAGAAAACATTTAAGTTACGGTAAAGATTTTGCTAATCATAGTCCACAATTAGCAGTACATCTATATTGGTTAGATTTATTACATTCTAAATATAAAATAAAAAATATTTTAATGGGGGGAGACCCGCCTTTATTTAAGTATGCATCTGAAGAAACTGGTACTGGTAAAATTAGAATGAATGATGCTTTTTATCATGATATACTTGCGCCTTATTATCTATTTTGTAAATCTAAAGGAATACTTTGTCTTAGAGATATATACTACCATAACCCTGAAATAGTATATGCAGGTTTCAAAAACAATATAGATGTAGTTAATAAACAAAAAATTTATATAGAGAATGATAGCAGAATGGTAAAAACACCTGACACTCAAGAGTACATCTCTACAAGTCCCTATTTAACTGACAATTATATTTTTAAATATCAATGGTATAACAATATTATAGATGGGTTGATACCTCAAAAATCAGAAATAACAGGTTTTGAAACACTAAAGAAAATATTAGCATCAGAAAGCGGAATTTATAATAGATTCGATCAATTATACAGATTGCCTATGCAGGATATTGCAGTAGACTCAGTTAAAATGATGTTAAAAACAAAAAATCGGAATATAAGAAGAAGAGGTCGTAATGTAATTATGCCAGAAACTTTAAATAAATTATTTTTAGAATATCAAAAACAAGTAATAAACACAGAAGCAACTCCAGTTAACCGATACAGTTTCGATTTTTAAAATACACAAAAATACCAAATAATCCAAATTTGGCCTATAATCTAGGTATTTCAAATGCGTATGTATAAATACCGCATATAACATATTATAAACTAAAATTATATCAACCTCCCATCATGATAAGAAGTTTATTCACAATATGGTTGTCAATGTCTATCCAGACATCCGACAACTTATACGGTGCATTGCGAAGTGTAAGGGAGATTGTTGACTGGAGCATTAGCAATGAGCAAGAGAAAAATGAACAAGTTTCGTGAACACGCAGAATTATTAACCTTGATAACCATTTTTGTGTCAAGTGTATTTGCAATCGCTCCAATTTCATAAACAGACTGAGAACAGAAAGGAAATGAGAACGATAGCACTAACGATTATAGATAAATCCGGCATATTTAAAAAGGTCCACCAAAAAGCAGAAGTACTTTGTTACGCAATGCTTTGGGGATCTTGGTTTTTATGCTTGTCAATATTATTCTAAATCATATGAAAAATTTAAAAGAGATAATCTTAAAATACTGGATATTACCATGGGCACCAATAATTCCAAAGTAAGAGAAGCCACACCTGAAGAACAAGCAGAGTGGTTTGAAAAAGACTTTTTTATGAAAGGAGACTTTGATGTACTACAAATGTTTGTAGTTATACCAGCAGTGATCCAAGTAGTAGTATTTGGCTTAATGTTAGCCGTAATGTATTTAAATACATTTCTCTTTTGATCAAAGAAGCATTACAGGCCGTTATTGGTGTAGGCAAAAATAACAGCCAAATAAAAACCACACCATTGCGAATAATTCTATTTGCATTTTTAGTAGCAGGAATATTTTTAGGCACAATTACATTATTGCTTATCCTTGCTAGTATTGTAATACAATAGTTGACTTTACTAGAAAATTGTGTATAATTATATTTTTAGATAAGTAGAGTTATGAGTTTTATAGTAGGTAGTCCCTGTGTTGGATGTAAAGACACGAAATGCGTAGAGGTATGTCCTGTAGATTGTTTCTATGAAGGACCTGATATGCTGGTAATCAATCCTGATGAGTGTATTGATTGTGCATTATGTGAACCAGAATGTCCTGTAGAAGCAATTTGGAGTGATGATGAGCTACCAGCAGAACAAATACCATTTATAGAAATAAATGATGCAATGAGCCAAGTGTGGCCAAACATCACAGAAACTAAAGAACCAATGGCACACGAAAGTCCATATAGTACAGAAGAAGCAGTAGCAATAGGTGAGAAACATGTCGAAGAAAACGGATAAACCAAAAACAAGATCGCACTTGCAGTTGTTTACTCATGACTCTCCTTTCGGACACAAAGTACAAAAGGATAAAACAAAAACTATACCTCGTAAAGAGAAGTATAAGGAAGAGAAAAAATAATGGACGGAGTATTACTGGCGGCAGGTATAATAGCAAGTTTAATTGCTATTGTGCATTTATTAATCACCGAAGGCGGTGGCACAAAAGGTATTGAAGAAGAGCCTTACTATGGTCGCAAGACTGGACAAATACACACAGCCAAGAAGGAAAGGGTCGATTATATCGTATAACTGATAAATACTACTATAATAATTTTATTATTAAGGAGTAACAAATGTCAGTAAAAGATATGACTTACCGCGATCGCGGTTTATTGTTGAGTATGTATGCTCATCAATGCTATCAATCACCAGAAGAATTATTAGAAGCACGACCAGGCATCAAAGACTTGGCACCTCTTAAAAAGTTTTTAAACAAACCATTACCACCAACATTTATAGATGTAGAAGGAGCTCAGGCTTATGTAATGAGTGATAAGGATGATGTATTAATAGCATGTAGAGGTACGGAACCCACACAGATAAATGATATTTTAGCAGATTTAAAAATGTTTCCTGTTAAACATCATATATCAGGAAGAGTACACAGGGGATTTTATGCAGAGTATAACAAAGTTATTCCTGGTATCAAAGAAGCATTAACAAAACATAACAAAAAAGGTGACAAAACTGTATGGGTCACAGGACATAGTTTAGGTGGAGCAATGGCTGTGCTTGTTGCGGCCGAGTTAAGACCAAATGGTGGCTTACATACATTTGGGCAACCTAGAGTTGGTAATGCAGAATTTCTTAAAGCATTGGAGGGTATCAAATATTACAGATACAGAAATAATAATGATGCTGTTACGGCTGTACCGCCTTCATTCTTACTGTTTAGACACGGCGGGGTATTAAGGTATATTAATACATATGGTAATATAAGACCTGCAACATGGCTTCAACGTTTTAAAGACAAATGTAGAGGACATTGGATGGCACTTAAATCTTTTAATTTAATAGATGGTTTTGCTGATCACAGTATGGGTTTATATCATGAGTACTTATACAACATGGACGACAACGGCGAACAATTACCTAAATAAGGAAATATAAATGAATTGGTTAATAATACTAGCACTAAAAAGCATACTATCAAGTATAATTGGTAGTAGTTTTTATCAGTGGTTTAAAAACACCAAAATGGGTGTATGGTTTCAAGTAAAAATGGATAACACAATGGAGTGGATAGCAAAGAGATATGATTTAGAAATTGCTAGTCGCGAAGAAAAATGGTTAAAGCAATATCCTTTACTTGGACAACGTATTGTAGAGTTAGAAAAAGAAGTAGCAAAATTAAAAAAGAAATAATTTCAATACACAGTTTTAATTATAACTTAAATGTTTGATAAATATAAACATAATAACATAGGTTAAAGGATTAAAACATGTCTAACAAAACACCATACGAGATACGTTTGGATTTAGTAAGAGAGGCAAAAGAAATTCTTCAGGCGAAGGCAAAAAATCCTGAAGACATGCCTACCACAGAAGAAGTACTAAAAGAAGCAGAACGATTAAACGAGTTTGTTTCTAAAAAGCCATTCTCAGATAAATAATTTCTATTAATAAAAGAGCACATTTATTGTGCTCTTTTTTTCTGACTTACATTTCTTATATACTATAAATAATTGTCGTAATAACAGGCTGGTATAGCTCAGTAGGTAGAGCAACTGATTTGTAATCAGTAGGTCGTCAGTTCGAACCCGACTACCAGCACCATTACTTTAATGATAACGTTGCAATACGCAACAGGACAATAAAATGGTAAAAGCAAAAGCAACCAAAAAAACAGTAGCAAAAAAAGTTACTAAAAAAGCAACAACTAAGAAAGATAAAATCGTAGCAATTGATTTTGATTTTTCTAAAGTTGGTGAAAACGTTCAAAAGAACGCAGAGCAAATCAGCAAGAACATAATGAAGAATGCTGAAACAATCGGTAACAATGTCGCAAGAAACTCTCAAAGAGTAGGTGACAGAATGAAAGCATACTTAAATAGAAACTTAGGTTAATATTCATACAGGGGCCATAGCTCAGCAGGGAGAGCGCCTGGTTTGCAACCAGGAGGTCGGGAGTTCGATCCTCCCTGGCTCCACCACTTGACAAAGTAATAAAACTTTGTTAAACTAATACAAATTGGTCCAGTAGTTCAATTGGTTAGAGCACCGCCCTGTCACGGCGGAAGTTGAGAGTTCGAGTCTCTTCTGGATCGCCAGGCGGATGTAGTATAACGGCTATTATGAGACCTTGCCAAGGTTTAGATCCGAGTTCGATTCTCGGCATCCGCTCCACTTAAAGGTTGTAAATAGAGATATGAAATTAAACACATTAGACCCTAGATGGGATAACCAATTAATAGATCACGATCATGAAAAGTATAATTGGCGGCAGTATTTTATAGATGCTGTTCAAGAAAAGTATCCTCAAGTAAAAGAATTAGAAAAACTACACGAAGTAATGGCGCCTAACGAAATAAATGATTTTGTTTGGGACGTACAACGTATCTGTAAAACAGAAGAGTTTGCTAAAAAGTTAGATGACTTTATGGACGATGTTGCAAGGCCTCGTCTAGATGGTGCAGACTTTATGGTACAAGATGTTGTAGGTGTAAGGGTAGTTATACCTAATCAAGCCAAACATGGTAGAACATTAAACTTTCACCAAGGTATTTGGTTTGGACATGGCCCGGGTATGTTTAGCATTTGGAGTCCAATCACAGAAGCATGGGATTCTAATACTATGCAGATTTTACCATGGGAAGAAAGCAGAATGATAACTCAAAAGGCATACGATGAGCAGTTAAGTTATCAGGAAATACAAAAACTATGCTTAGAGCATAGTATTCCTTGTAATGCTTCTCCTGGGCAAAGTTGGTTATTTCAACAAGGGCACTTACATGGTAATATTAATAACGAAACTGATATTACCCGTTGGAGTTTTGATACCAGAGTATTAGTAAAAGGTGGTAACTATGGCAGACGTAGACCAGGTGGATACTTTAGACTACACAGAACATATAGACAACCTTTAACAAATATAGATACAAATAAAACTTGGATTAATTATATTGATATGAATAGTAGGTTTTGTGAAACAACTCCTTTCTTTGTAACAAGTATGATTATGCAACAGTTTTGTAAAGACGTTGGTATTGAGCCAGCAGACTATCCATTAGAACTAAGTTTTTGTCATTGGGAACCTATGTTAGAAGACTTTATACGTGATCCAAATATTGAAGGTATAATATTTCCAAGTATTCTAGGAATGACATACGATAAAAAACGCAGAGACGAACTTATAGATCTTGCATTTGAAAACAATACCGATCTTTTGTTTGTTGACGAAAGAATATTGTTAAATAACGACAAGGAAAGAGTATATTTAGATAATATATTTGAATATATAAATGACGAAGAAGACCCCGATTTATTATTAGGACACACAAGGTAAAAAATGGCAAAGAGAAAAACAAAGAAGGCTGAAAAGCCTGAAGTACAAACTAATGACAGTGATGTCATGTACAGACTATTAGATGAAAAAATTGAAGTACCTTTAGGATTACTTAGGCAAAAACATATCTTTATAGCAACACCTTGTTATGGGGGACAACTAGGAGAACCATACTTTAGAAGTATGATGAGACTAGCAATACTATTTAATAAATATAATATTCAATATACTATTAGCACTCTTGCTAACGAAAGTTTAGTTACCAGAGGCAGAAATACACTAACGAGTTTCTTCATGGAAAATAAAGCGGCAACACACCTGTTCTTTATTGATGCTGATATTGAATTCAATCCAGAAGATCTATTACGCATGGTTGCATACGATAAGCCGATTATTTGTGGAGCGTATCCCAAGAAAGCTGTCAATTGGGACAGT
>Ga0208917_1000218_pt1 | contig 30783 bp, 43 predicted proteins | sample DEB08_DNA_10_FD_185500 | JGI IMG/M metagenome (GOLD analysis project Ga0208917, IMG submission 185500) | Aqueous microbial communities from the Delaware River and Bay under freshwater to marine salinity gradient to study organic matter... | ecosystem: Environmental > Aquatic > Marine > Coastal ...
TTCTGTGCCGTGACGAACAGCAGATGTGTTGCCCCATACCCCTGGAGGCCGCACCGTTGCTGAGTTTCACGGTTTCGGCGGACCTGATCCCTAGTGTTTTCGGGGGTTTCAGGCGATCGAGCCTCTGAAAGCCGCGCCATTGCTAGGTTTCTTTAATCCTACAATTTTGGTGGGTTTCAGATCTGGATCAGATCAGCGTCAGATCAGCGTCAGATCTGGATCAGGTGCAGCGCTAAAACCCGCGCCATTGCTGCGAATCGTGTTTTTTTTGCGTATTTCTTAGCCTCGTTTGTTGCTAGTTTGATCAACATGGCTACATTTGTGATGTCCAAGGCGGACGCCTATTCACACATTATATCACACATTATGTACAACATCATTCTCGTCAACGCTCAGCGCTCGGTCTTCGATCGTTTTTCAGAGTTGCCCAACGTATTCACTTGCCGCGCATGTTATGGCGATCCAGTTAACGGAGTCAAGGCTTTCACCTTTGATACGCTGCAGCGCGCTGAGGAAGCGGCCAAGGAATACGCTCGAATTCGTCCAGATCATAAGTACATGCCGCTGAGTCCAACGCTGGATATCATTGAGCATGCCCGCGTGAACGAGGGCACGACCTTTGTTCAAGTTGACTTCGATTCAAACCTTTAATCTGAAACCTTTAATTCCTTATATGATGTCTTATTCAGATCTTCAAGCCATGCGCCAACGCCATGCCATTATCGATGCCGCATCGAATCAAGCGGACGATGTTTTCAACGCATTTGCTGTTCCCGCTTGTGTCATTGCTTCTTTTGGTTTCCTTTCCTTTATCGTTTGCGCTGTTTTCGGTGCGACGTTGGCGGCCGTTTATTGCCTTGGCGCGTGTTTTGCTGTTTTCATGGCGTTGTTCGTGATCGCGCACGTTGCCCGATTCGTTTTGTTTCATGCTAAGACTTGGAACGTATGAACACAGCAGCAATTACCCACGACTTGCGCCAGTACTTGGGGCATATCGCGCCAACGTCTGAAAATGTGCGGGAAATTTGGTTGACGCTGCAGCATGTTTGCCACGAAAACGACGTGCCATGCCCGCGCTACCTAGGCAGCGTGAACAGCAGCAGCAAAATCATCAAAGGAGAGACGTTGAACCTTGATACGTATATAATGTATTTGGCTGCATCAAACATGGCGGGCGTTGTAAATACATGCCCCGCTGCATCTGAGGGGTGTCGCGCTGCATGTTTGGTGAACAGCGGCCGCGCCAGTTTTGACGCTGGCGTGAATCGCGCCCGCATTTTGCGTACTTGTTTGTACGCTGCATCGCGCAAACATTTTTCTGTTTTGTTGTTCGACGAAATTCGTCGCGCTGCTGCTGCTGCAGCCCGCAAGCGCCGCAAGTTTGCCGTACGTCTCAATGGAACGTCGGACCTCAGCCCGCGCGCTTTCAAGGTCGACGGCCGCGACGTTTTGGAGACGTTCCCCAACGTTACATTCTACGACTACACAAAGGTGTGGGGCCGCGCGCGTCAAACTTGGCCCGCTAATTACGTCCTCACGTTTTCATGGACCGACGGCCGCGATTGGGCGGACGCGGTCGATCTGATGCAGCGCGGGCATGCCGTCGCTGTTCCTTTTGCTGATCTGAACAGCGCGGGCCGCGTCAAGGTAGCGCGGGCGGCAACTTTGCCCACATCGTTTGGTCAAGTGGATGCGGGCGGGCGTCAGATCTGGAACTTTCCCGTTTTCGATGGCGACAAAACAGACGCGCGCTTCCTTGATCGTGTCGAAGGTGCGCCAAAGGCGGGCGGCTACATCGTAGGGTTGCGCGCTAAGCGATCCACGATCGAAGGTGAACGGACGGCCTTGGCCTCGGGTTTCTTTGTTGCCATCTGATCCAGATCTGATCCAGATCTGAACAGCGGCCCCATGCGGGCCGCTTTTTTTTTGTCTGATCCAGATCTGATCCAGATCTGACCCAAATATCATCGTTTTCCAGGAAAAACGCATTTTAAGGCGATTTGAGGCCACTTCACGGTCATGGCGGTATGTTGATATAGGTAGCAACTTTTAAGGCCTTATATGGCGCTTAAATTGGCTCAAGCCGCGCGGGCCGCGTTGGCGCTGCGTTGGCGCTGGATCAGATCAGCGGGCGCGGACGTTGGTTGATCAGATCAGCGGGCGCCATGGCGGGCGGAAGCGCTGGAAGCCGCGCCAACACTAGGTTTAAGCTAAATCCTACCAAAACGGTGGGATTCAGATCTGACTTAATCCTACTAATCCTATGGGATTTAGGGTATTTAAATGTTAAAACGGGTCTAGGGCTTCATGTGGCGGCCCCGTCACGAATGATTTCCAGAAATCATGATCTTTTTTTTTCTCTTTTTCTTTTTTTGTTGTCAGTTTTGTCTATCTTTGCCCTGAAGGTTGTCACGGTGACGGCCTCATTCAGAACTCTTAATTCTTTTTCTCATGTGTGCATTTTCTGAACTCCAAGCCGAATTCGACGCTCGCAAGGACCAGCGCGATTTCGCCAAGCACCAACAAGACATCGTCTTTGGTACTTGTGACCCCAAGGTTCTCGAGGTGGTCGAGAACGCGTGCAACGGCTACGGCCTCTTTGCCAAGGTGACCCAAACGGGCCACAACATTCAAATCAAGTTTTGGGAGGAGCCTACGGCCCCTTGCGACGACGTTAACGATTGGGCTTGCCTGCTGATCGAGGCGTGCATGTTCATCGCTGGCCAGACAAGCCAACTCAACTGGTCATGGCCTGAGACGTTCCACTTCGAGAAGGGGCACGCTGTCATCCTTGTGGAGACCCGCTGAAAAAAAAAAAAAAATCCAACCAAAAAAAAAATACCATGATTGATATCCGAATCTCTCCAAGCGAAGTTGTCACCGCAAAGAAAGCCATCCGCGAGATGGTGCAACGTCACAACCGATACGCCTTCTGGAACACGATCGAATTGCGCTGTCCTCAGACGGGCTGGTTTGAGTCTTTGTACGATCATATTCAAGTGATCGACCACGAGCGTACAGCCGAGGATGACGATGACTGGACGTTCTTCTTGCGCGTTGAATTTGATGGCGTAGAGTACATCGCCAACTCCATCGAAGCTTACTTTGGAGAGCGCAACGTTGCTTTTTTGTGATACTTAATTCTGAGAAAAATGAAGATGATTACAGAGTATCGCTACAACGCGATTGAGACAGCAGCAGTTGAAGCCTTGGAAAAGGCTGGATTCGAGCCTGAGTGCTATGCCTATGACAACGCCAAAGCGAAGGAAATCATGATTAACGGCCTGACCGTGTTTTTGCCCAATACCACCAAGGACAACTGCGACGAGGGAGAGTACAACACCTTTATCATTCCGTGGGATCGCTATGGGACGGGTCGAATGACTTGTAACTTGCGCACAATTGGTGGTGTAATTCGATTCATTCGCGAATGCACACACCCCGACACCCACACCGATGCGGAGATCGAGGCGTTCATGCTCAAAATTGAGGCAATCTGTACGTCATGAGCCAGTTCACAGAAATCATCACCAAGTTTGAGGGTACATGTTATGAGACGGGCCGACGCATCCCAAGGGGTGCAGCCGCCCTGCTCAGCACCAAGACAGCAAACCTGTACTCTTGGGAGAGCGAGATGTACAAGAAGCATCGTGAACGGGAGTGGGACAGCGTAGATCTCGCCAAGGGCATCGCTAAATACTTTAAGCCATGATTTGGGACGGAGGTGGATACTGGATCGTGGATGGATGCCGCGTTGACGAGAAACCTGCATGCAAGGAGTGCTTTGGTCATGGCCAGGTATGGACCGAGGATTGCGAATTTCTCGAGACATGCTGGAAGTGCGAGGGCACTGGACTGGTTGCGGGGGCGGAGTGGGTCCCTAGCTACGAGGACGAGTTTTTCGAAAGAAAGAGAGGTAAGTAGATACCTATTTAGATATATATTTCTCTCTCTCTATCTTAATCTATTCTGTTATCTAGATATGTAGATATATCTAGATATATGGCCCCAAGAAAAAAAAAGCAAGGAAAACACGGTTTTTTTTTCGCGATGGGGTCTTTCGGGAAATAATTTGCGGAAGTGACCTCTGTCTGTGTACATTGCTCGTCCGCACCAATAAATGCCAATGAACTATTTTGAGAAACTTAAGAGGCTGGTCAATGAGAGAATCAACCCCAGCCGTGACAAGAAATACGAGATTTACGAGGTCGTCATTAAAGGTGTTGATGATGGTGAGTTGTGGCGTTTTGGGTATGACGACGCCTACCTTCTTGTTCAGGATCAAATGCCTGAAGCTCGTTTTGACGAGGTCGTGCAGGTCGTCAACATGATGGACTTTACAGGGCAGCTTAAATGGATTGGGAACACCAAAAGAGGTGCTGGTTATATGCCCATGTTTCAAGTCAACAAGGAGGTGCCATGCCCGTGATGAGACCCAGCCCCTACGTGTACCCAGGCATCCCAGCCAGCGACGTAAAGATGTCCGCTCGGATGTTCATGTACAATTACATTCAGGCCAATGGGGTCAGCTTGAGAGCGTTGCAGCAGCTGGACCGCAGAAAAAAAATCGTCGAAGTCAGGAGCATGCTTATGTACGTCCTACGGGAGCACTTTGAGATGATGGACTACGACATTGGTAGCCTCTTAGAAAAAGACAGGACCACGGTCTGCTACCACGTAAAAAAGACAAGTACGCGCCTGAGCATGAATGACAAGGTGACCATGGCGTACTACAAAAAAGCACTCACAATTCTTAATCGTTACCCCTATGAAGAAGATCATTGATCTGGGCGTAAAGGTCTCCGCCCTAAGAGAGGCCATGAAATTTGCTGTGACAGCAGAAAACGGTGAGCAGTACATCAACCTGCGCATGATTGAGCTGGACAACAAGCAGTATAGCGACTACAACTGCGTGGTCAAAGTCCCCAAGGAGGACTACGACAATGGCATCAAAGGGCCTCTGGTGGGCTGGGCCAAATACGTCAAGCCCAAGCCACAGGGGGAAGGCGCTGGAAATAATTCAGCACCCGCTAGCAACAACTCATCAACCCATGAGGACTTGCCGTTCTGATGCTGATCCAAGTGAATTTAACCGAACTCGCAGCCATCGACTACGAGGGCTTGCGCACGTTGAAGGCGTTGGTGAAAATTCACTACGGGCAAAACATGAACGATGTAGTAAAAGACCTAGATTTGTCATCGAGCGAGTCTAGCGCTCTCATTCATTTTTTGGTTAATGGGGGTGGACGGCAACGGTTGTCCACCCTTTTTTGTCAGCCATTGAGTGAGGACATCAATAAGTTTTGCGCGAAGGTTGTCCGTAAGCTTAACGACACACTGCGAACTGACTATCAGATTGATGACGTCAGCCCATATGTGAGTGTCCTATACAAGTCAGGCCACAACAAGTTTGAGGACTACGTCAGCGTCATAGAAGATAGAGCGAGGGAGTGGCAGCCAGACAGGCGCATGAGACAGCACCTGAGGCCTAGTACGTTGTTTGGGAAAAAATTTCATGAGTACCTGCAACTTACCCGTATCCAGCAGCTGCCCTTCGACCAGGTTAAGTGGAACGATGAATTTACGGGCGTATGAATTTGACCCAAAAAGCGAACGAGAGGTACGCTGGATTGCAAAACCTACGCAATGAGCAAAGACCTGATCCAGTCGTCACAGGGAATGCCCAACTTGACGACCTATACATTCCTCGGAAGGGATATCCCCTTTTCATCGCGGGTGCTCCGCATCATGGCAAATCGCTATTTCTTAAATGGCTTCTGACATGCTGGAGTGAACGCCATGGGTGGAAGCACTTTGTGTACATGGGGGAAGAGGGTAGTGTCGATGAACTTATCCTAGACTTCTGTGAGGCATACGTGCGTAAGCCTGCCAGGCGCGTGGACTGGAGGGGAAAGGAGCAGGCCCATATGACGGACACCGAATTTGAGGTGGCTGTGCGATGGGTCAACGACCACTTCACATTCTTCGATGGTGATGCCGTTGGAGATAGTGGGTTTACGCCAGACCTCTTCTACGCCACGGCTGCTGACCTTCAGGTCGACACCACGACTATAGACCCGTGGAACGATGTGGCAAGGGATCTACGAAACGTTGGTGGCAGGGAGGATGTGTGGTTGACCGAGGAGCTGCGCAAGGTTCGTCAGCATAGCGCCAAGCACGACCGTGTCGACATCATCTGCAACCACATCGCAAAGCTCAACGCCGACGCCACGACATTGGGTGGTAAGCGCTACCAGAAGCCAGCGCTGCCCCAAGAATGGGCTGGTGGACAGGCGTGGTACAGGAGAGCGTTTACGATGCTCCTTGTGTACAGGCCGCCTGTGGACCAAATCATGCGAGAGGGAGAGCCTATCATCGTGGACGGGGAAACTTGGATCATCAACCAAAAGAGCAAGCCAAAGGGCACTGGTCGGCTTGGAACAGCCAAGCTCCGATTGAATCGACAAACTAATCATTTTGAGGACCTATGATGTACGCCAGAAACCTTGAATCATATGAGCGCATCATCAACCGACTGAAGGTTGGTGGCTTCCTAGAGTGTCTGCGGCAATGGCAGGCGGAGGAATCTGATAACAGGTGGAAGGCGAGATGCAAAAGCATGACCAACTGCCTCACCATCATGATGGATCAGGAGTACGGGCTTGAAAACAAATATGGGCAGATAGCACATAGTCTGGCTGTTGAGAGAAATATCAGCCTAAAAAGCCAGGTGCGAGTTCAACAACTAGAGGAAGAAAACTTTAGATTGCAAAAAGAAGTGGACGAACTCAAAAGAAGCATCAACAAATGGATGGGTTAGGCGACGACGAATACGAGCTGATTGACGAGAACATCATCATCCTGACTGAGAAACTCAGGGAGGAAGGTATAGGTCACATTTACATCCGAAGCAGCCCCTGCGGGGAACGTTTTAGCGTGGCCATCAACGGCAACGAACACCAGATCTTAGACATGTTTCTGTTCCTGTTTGACGAATACCCCATCCTTGCCAATCTGGCCAAGATTGCCCTGATTGTAAAAGACGAAGAAGACTCACAACAAAATTAATTATGCCTAGTAGAGGATACGTAAAACCACGCAAAGCGAAGGAGCGCCTTGAGATGCGCCAGAAGGCTTTTGCCAACCTGAAGAACAACAAGGGATTCACCAAGCCTGGCAGCAAGCAGGGCTACTAATCAAAAAAAAATGTCACAATTAACTGAAGAACAGAAGAAAGAGTTTCGGCAACTGACCGACGAATGTGGACTCACTCAAGACGACTTCCACTTCCACAAGCACTACTGCATCATCAAGCGCAAGGGCATCGAAAAGATTCAAGCCAACTATGGCATCACGGTGGAATTCGAGGAGGTGCTGTGTGAGCCTATGTTCTTTTGCCTTAAGGCCAAGGGCAAAATTCTCATGGAATATGAGAACAGCAAACAATGGATGTTTATGGAGACCTACGGATCGGCCTGCCCCAAGAACTGCCAGACGGCATACCTGCCTGAGATGGCTGAGAAGCGCGCTCTCTCTCGCGTGGTCCTCAAGCTGGTAGGCTTGTATCAGTACAATATCTTCGGCGAGGACGAAATCGACGAGAAAGAATGAATCATGGCAGCCTATTCTCTGGCATTGGCGGGTTTGACTTAGCGGCGGAGTGGATGGGTTGGACCAACGTGTTCAACTGCGAGTGGGAGGAGTTTCCTCGTCAGGTTCTCAGACACCATTTTCCAAAAACCAAACAATATGGAGACATCAAAGACTTCGACGCGACAGCTTACGCTGGACGAATTGATATCCTCACAGGAGGGTTCCCATGTCAACCCTATAGCGCAGCAGGACGAAAGCTCGGAAAAGATGATGACCGCCACCTGTGGCCCGAGATGCTGCGCGTTATTAGAGAATGCTCCCCGCGTTACGTCGTGGGCGAAAACGTTCGCGGCCTTGTTAGTTGGAATGGAGGGTTGGTCTTCGAAGAGGTGTGCGCTGACTTGGAAGCTCTCGGGTACTCCGTACAACCGTGTCTACTTGGTGCTGCAAGCGTCAACGCTCCGCACAAACGAATGCGAGTATGGTTCATTGCCCACGCCGAACGCGTTCGACTGGAACACCCCGAGGAGCGACGAGGCATGGGAGAGGTCCAAGGACAAGTGGGGCGACAGCCTACACACACCTCTCAAGCAGTTGGCGGCCCAGGGCCTATTGCCCACACCAGCCACCAGAGACTACAAGGGGGCAAACAGCATGGAGCATCTAACCAGAGAGAGCAGCAATCGGAATCACTTAGATCAATTGCCCAACGCGATCAAATTGGCAACTGGGAACACTTCCCAACTCAACCCCCTGTTTGTGGAGGAGATGATGGGATTCCCAGAGAATTGGACTCTATCGCCTTTTCTAAATGGCGTAAAGAATCCATCAAAGGATATGGGAACGCCATAGTCCCGCAAGTGGCCCACCAAATCTTCAAAGCAATAGAGCAATATGAGCGACTGGATAGATAACATGTTCGATGCCGTTGAGGGCATGATTGAACTCAAGCAAGACGAGATTGCTGAGCAGGAGCTATGGAAGATTCAAGATAGGCTGCTGGCTCTTCTTGAGCGATGCAAGTTCGAAGACAATGTTCACAAGCATTATGTCGATGAGATTTTAGATTCGGATCTGTCGTGGGATAAGTATCAAGAGTTAAAGAACTACTTCGATGCCCACGTCCTAGATGTGCGCTACGAGTATGCACCATCGCAGAAAAGAGTGGCGGCATTCATCCGAATGATCTCAGGACTTGAAACGTGAAGCTCAACATTCCCGAATCGTTTTACAAGAAACGCCAGGCGGACGTCAAGATTCCTAGGAATCAAACAATCCTTGTACTTAGCGACATTCACTGCCCGTACCACGATGTGGACGCATTGACTCGGGCCATGTCCAGCGTTGAAGATCCAGATAGCGTCATCCTCTTGGGTGACGTTTTGGATTTTCATCGTATCAGCAAGTATCCCAACGATAGAGACACCCTCTCATTCACAGAGGAACTCATCATTGGCAAGCAGTTGCTTTATGGCATCAGGGAGCGATTCCCCAACGCCAAGATCTACTACATCGAAGGCAACCACGAGGTTCGTCTGGACGCATACATCCAACGCAACGCAAACGAGCTAAGCGACCTGCCTAGCTTGCGCATGGAGGCGCTGTTGAGCCTCGATGACCTCGATATACCCTACATCAAGAATGGCTTCATCCACTGCGGCGATATGACGTTCCTGCATGGCCATGAGATGCGCGGCATCGGAGGGGTGAACCCCAGCCGTAAGCTCTTCGCTAAGATGCACAAGAGCGCTATGTGTGGGCATCTCCACCGCCCCGACGTGTTCTACACCAGAGACGGTGCTGGGAAGCTTATCCAGTGCCATGTCATCGGTCACTTGGGAGAGCCTAATCCTCGCTACCACCCTCGTAATGATTGGCAGCATGGCTATGCTATTGTGGATGTTAGCAAAAATGGCTATATTCGCGTTCAGAATCAAATCCTAGAGCCATGAATGAAATCATCCAAGACCTATGTGAGGATCTCCGTCGCATCAGACGCGCACGCCGCATCAGTCTCGACGAGGTAGCAGACGCAACCAACATTGGTAAAGGCAACTTGAGTCGGTATGAAAACGGGAAGCTCATTCCCAAATTTGACACCATTGGCCGCTGGGCCGATGCCCTCGACGTAGCCGTTAAGGTGAGCCTGTTTGACCGACAGGACGCCAAAGAATATTGTCGCAAGCAAAGTATTCCAGAATAGCGTTCAGGCATTCCTCCTCTCCGACACAAAGCACAGCTTTGTAGCCTCGTTCGTTAAGGGCTAGTAACCACTCTTTTTGATGGTCGCTGGCCCTTCCTCCTTTGCGCTTGATCTCAATCATCAAGCCCTTATAGATACCCCTAGGCTCATAAAAGATGAGGTCAGGTATACCCTTGCGGTACCCTGACCTCTTTATCTTTTTGGCCTCTGAGATAGACATGCGGGCACCTCCCACGGTGGCACAATACAGGAGGTGAGGGGCATTGCCATCAATGAAGTCGACGACAGCGCACTGCACGTCAAACTCACTCGGACTCAGGTTACGCTTCTGGGTAGATGATTTTTTGCGCCGCTTCCCAGTCGCCATCCCAATCTATGTCTTCAGCATCAAAGCCAGGACAAAACGTGTCCTTGTACATGCGGTGGCCATGTATAGGAATGTTCTCGCCGTAGAGCACGCGGAAAGCATTGCAGACCTTTTGCAGAGTCAGCCATTGTGCCTCTGTAATCGTGCATGCATCCTTGTTGCGTGCGTCCCTACCACCGACAAAAGCGACCCCAATGCTGTCGTAGTTATTGCCCTTGGCATGCGCCCCAGTCATACCCAATGGCCTACCAGCACTCAACTTGCCATCATAGCCAATGTAGAAATGGTAGCCAATCATCTTCCAGCCAAAAGACTTGTGGAGACGATTGCACCAGTTCACATCATACTGCTCCTCGCGTTTAGTCGCAGTGTGGTGAATGATGATCTTGTTGATTGGCCTCATGCTCAGTTTTTGGGACGGCGACGACTCTTTCCCAAGACTACGGCTTGGAGGATTCGCTTGAGGACATCAACGAACTTGTCGTCTTTGTCGGTTTCCGTCAACGCTGTCCAAGAGCCAGCTGCGGTGATGATGATGAGGGCGATTTCAGCCCAGTTTGAAAATAAAAAGTCCATGGTGTATGGGTTAGTTGTTGCAATATAATACTTCTGTGCTGGACTTGCGATCCCCCCAAAGTTGATGATGTATATTTCCGCCTTTATAGCTCAAATTAGGGGTTAATGATGTTAAAATCCGTCAGGGCGTGCTGAGGGTTCAAATACCCTTCTTAGCCAACAAGAGTTTTAACTCGTGGATGCCGTCAACGCACTTCTGCAACATTTCTTTCATCTCGTTTTGGTCGTTTTCAAGCCTGTATACGCGGCCCTTGAGTTTCGCTACTTCGCTATTGAGTGAAACCCACACTCCAATAGCAGCGGCGATAGAGGGGATGAGTCCTACTAGTGTATCTACATTCATCTGAATATTGTTACTGTTCCGTTGATCTCAACGGCTTTGGTGGAGTTAAATGTCGTTGCTTTGATTGTCCAGATATAAACCCCGTCGGGCACAAAAGCAGCGAGCCTGTTACCAAGCCATTTGTCATTGGGGTCGTAGCTTATCCACACAAGTGTACCCCACCTGTTGTAGACGCGGCACTCCCACTTCCACCAGCACTCTGATGTCGTGACGGGCTTCCAGTAGTCGTTGCTCCCGTCGTTGTTAGGGGTGAAGGTGTTGGGGCAGAAGATGAGTGGGTCGTTGCAGTTCTCTCCCGCTTCGGGGTAGTATTCGCAAGGCCCTACAATTGTACATTCTTCGCAGTAGTTGATAGCTACTGGGTCTACGCAGCCTTGATATACGCACGAGCCGTCGTCCTCCGTGGCTTCTTCATTGTAGTTGTAAGCGAACCAATCGGTACAGCCTAGCACGATAGGCGGAGGCGGTGGGTCACACGCTCCATTGAGGCTCCATGTAATCCAGCTGTTGAAGATATTGTCGTCGCCAAATTCTGGGTTATCGTTGATTTGCGTGACAGCCGTCACGACGCACTCTTCAAAATAGGCTGCGTCCTGAAATATCTCGATCCAGCAGTTGGCCGTCCCCGACCCCGCCCACGGAGTTTCAAGGAGGTTGAACGTTACCGTGTCCCCCGTCTGGAGAATATCATCGTCGCCCTCACCGATGTGGAATCCAGGAAAGTTAAGGGGGAAGATGAGATAGGCCCACCCGTCAGGGTAGAAGCACGGCCACGTATCCTGAGGGTTCTCGATGGGTGGTTGGAAGGTGAGGCCCAGCAGGAATTCGCCTACGCTGTCGTTCTCTGTCATGCACGCCCCACCAAGGACCGTGATGGTCATATCCGTCGAGATAGGATTGAACCCCACGATTTCGATGTCGCATTGCCCGTAGGACAGATAAGGAATCAGAAACCAGAATAGTACCCTCTTCATTGCACAAATACTTTCTTGGTTACAGCTCCCCACTTGAGGATGTAGACGCCTGTCGCGAGCTGATTAATGTCGCCGCGCACCCGACGCCCAGTCATATCGTATACACGAGGCATACCAGCAGGGAAAAATGATCCGTAGTCACTAGCCGCTTCAATAATTACATCCTTAAGCATACCTGTAGAGAAGTCCTGTTCGAGCGGGCAATCTCCAAGGATAGTCAACATATACAGCAAGTCCATAACGTTTACAACCCCATCATTGTTTGGGTCTGTCTGGCATTCTGATTGACACCCGTATTCCAGCATCATCTCAAGGATGTCGCCATTACCTACAGCTCCGTTGCCGTCAAAGTCGAGAGGGCAGTCGCCGACAGAGAAACAGAAGGTTGTGTCGAAGAGAGAGTATTCTGTTTGCTCCGTCGCGAAGAGCACGTTGCCTCCAACCGTGGCCGTGATTCCCTCCCCCCCGAAGTCGCATACCCCATCATTCCCAAAGTCCATGGAGCACATGCCGTCCCCATTGCTGTCAGTAGCCTCGAAGGTATAGCACCCCTCATACACGCAGACCTCGTACTCGTATGTGTTCACGCCAAACGGGTAGTCCCCATCGCCAATCACGACCTCTCCTGTTGCATCGTAGAGTACCCAGTCGACTTCGTTGGCCCAGTTGTCAGTCCCCACCACAATGTCCATGACCTCGCCATATACGGTCTCAATAGGCCACCAAGCGTAGTCGTTGTCTTGGTATTGGTCAAGCTCGCTGACCACCTGTACCTCGAACATCTGCGCTCCATCGACATATACACCCTCAAACATAACCTCGTGGGTGCCAGTAGGAACGTCGAATAAGTACTCTACGTATTGGTTTCCATTGACGTAGAGCTGCACCTCTATGATATCCAAAGGAAGTGTCCCTTGGTTTACTATGTCGACCCAGATATCTTGAGTGGGCGTGCACCACGTCTGCTGGTAGTAAGCAGCAAGTGGGGTGGCGTCGTAGTCTACTACAGGAACACAAGACAGGTTGTCGAGCAGGCCAGACCGAACACCTTGGAGACACTCGTGCATACGCTCCGACTGGCCCACGGTAAAAGACTCGCGGCACGTCTCAGGGGTGTAGTCCATGAAGTTCTCGATTAGAGCATCAGGGCAGTCAGCAGCAAGACATCCCACGTCATTGGGTGTGGTGGGTGGCGTGTCGCATACTTCGTCACCCTGAGTCTCGCAGTTCGTCTCTACGCAGTCGTTCGAGTTAGAAAATGTATGCCAAAGAGAAAGGTGATGCCCCATCTCGTGAACCCCTGTAAACCCAAGCTCTCGACCTGGCTTCAGCGTGCCTACGTTGCCCGTGACGTTGTACAGACATACCACTCCGTCGCGACAATCCCCCGTTGGGCCGAGGTAAGCAAATCCTTGAATGCCCCAGCCTCCGTCGTTGCCGTTAATCTCGCTGACTACATAGTAATTGATGTATTCGTCAGGGTTCCAGCACCCCGCGTCACTCTTAACTTGTGTCTGATCGGCCCCGCTACCCGACCCATTGCTAATCCCATTCGCCATATACTCATCATTCCAGCTGTAATCGGTGCGAGTGATGCCGTTGGTGGGGTTGCCCTCGGGGTCGCGCACAGCCATACAAAACTGGATTTTGCTGTCGGCGAACTCTTCGTTCAGAACGTCGACCTGCGACATGATTTGTTCGTCAGAGATGTTGTTCTCCGCACCAGCGCCAGTATGTACAATATGAAATACGATGGGTATAGTCACCGTGTCCACATCATTCAAATCCACCTCTACCCGATTCGCCTCAAGCCCCATGATTTTAGGCTCAAATAGGATGGAGCATTCCTCTTGAGCTGTGATTGCGTTAAACAATAGAGTGAACAGAGAGAGAAGGAAAAGTTGTTTCATATGGTAGTTTTTAGCGTGCTTTCGGTGGCCCTTCTCCCGTATCACCTGTGACATCAGCCAGCATCTGGTCGATGATGTTCGATAGCAGATTGATTCGGTCAATCAACTCTTGTTGAGTTGGACTCGCGGGCAAATCTCCAATGTCCTCCCGCAAATCGGGTACAAAATAGTTTGTTATTTCAGTGCTCATTGCTGTACCAAAATTGTGTAGGAAGTATTGACGTATGTTGTCCCATTAGGCAGATCCGTCCTTTGGAAGAATATGAATACGAGGTCTCCCTTACTGATGGTCAGACCTGTAGCTGTCCCAGAGAAATCGTAGTGCCTATCCACTTGGGAGATGGTCACACTGAGTTCTAGGACATCAGTGAGGCTGATTGACCCACTAGCACCATTAGGTGACTGACCCGTAAGCACCCACACCTTGATTGTGTCAACATTCGTGTCGTTGCGGAGGGTGCCGTAAATCTGAAGCTGACTCACATCGGTTGGGCAGACTATACCCATGTGTGCATAATCATCAATAAGTAAGGATCGCCCCGTCTGGCTCGTGCTGTAGCCCGTGTCGGTGTCCCACCCGTACAAACTAGAACCCATGTAATATCGGCTCGTGTAGTACATGGGAATCCGCGTCGAGGACGATGCCAAGACGTATGGAGGGTAGCCCCAGCCAGGGTCTTGGGTGGTTCCGCCACTAGCTAAGTACTGGCCTTTTGTCCCTGCTGGCAATTCACTGATGACTTGGTCTGGGGAGACCATAAGAATCCTGTCGTTGGTAATGCCAGTTCTAGGGTTACTACTAGCAAACACATCAGCAAAGCTGCCCATTGGGAGGTAGGCAGTCGAGCTAACCGTGAGGCTTGCGATGCCCGTCTTGTCAGGCGTAAGGTTGACGTGACTTAGCTTCTTGCTGTCCACAACGGGAAGTCCTGGGCGCTTGCCCCTGCGCTGAGCTTCACGAGTAAAGTCTATAGCCTCAGTAGGCAGCCCGCCAGAGTCATTGCCGCTCGTGCCAGTAGGATCGCGTCCCGTGTCTTGAGCCTCCGTTATCGAGTCCAAGTCACGCCCCATCTGCACGCAAGTCAAGTCGGTGATGCCGCTTGTCAGTTCGTGACGGATAGATATGGGGCACATCTGTAGCTCGGTGCCGTCTATGGTAAAGACGGGGCGATATTCATAATAAAGCAGGTCTTTGAACGTCTGCCCCGACACGTAGTTCTTGGGCTGCAACTTAAGGTCATAGACGTATCGAGAGCTGTTACGGAAACGCATGTACTCATCGGCATGCACCTCGTATAGATCGCGGGCCGCGCCAAAATAGCCAACACCGCTCACAAACGACCCGTAAGATTGAGAGTAGTCTTGGTCACCAGTGCCAATGTAGAGATATCCATTAGTACCAAACCACCCATTAGGACGGCCGCCAACAACACTAGCTGGCATGCGCTCGACGATGTCTGTCTTGGGGTTGTTGCTTGCGGCAAAATATACGGCATCATCACCCTTCTCGCCTGTGCCAAGGAAGAACCTGACATTTTCAAATCGCACATTGGCGCGAAGGAAGTCATCCATCTGAGTCTCGCTAAATGCAGAGCCTCCAGAGTCGTAAGCAATGACGTCTATCAGATACACCTCGATGCCAGTTTGATTTGCTGCGCCATCGGGAAGACTGGGGATGTCGATATCTAATGGCAGGCGGAAGTTGTGGAAGTTCTCAGCCTGAGACCCCATCATGTTGTTGCGATGGCGGAGACGATCAACCTCGCTATCGTCTGTCCTTGGCTCCAAAACCGTGGCGACACCACCACCATACTCGTAGCTATTGCCGTCCGCATCGATGTGAACCAAGGTGGCAAATTCAGCAGGCAACTCAAGCAGGTCGGGGTTGTTAAGGACAACCTCAAAACGATCAGTACTTGTCTGCGTCCATTCAGCATCTGCTGTCGCCCTCAATGGCTTATACCATGCGTTACCTCCTGGCTTAATGATTTCGAACCCATTGGTGTTTGGAATCTCGTCGCTAGCATAACTAGCGTGAGTCACATGTTGCTTGAGGTAGTAACCACCGACTCTAATTTTGAATCGCAGAACAATCTTTGCCCCAACGGTGACGTCATTGTCAAAGTTGGTGTTGACATACGCCATGGTTTGGAAGCGGAAGGGGATGTCGGGTGGCACGTCTATCTCCGAATCTTCCAGAGGGTAATCCTCAGACCATGAAACGAGCTGCCTTGCCTCTGTTAAATTGATGCCTTGCAATTTCACACGATCCACCGTGGCGTGCTCTACGCGTGCGGGGGCCTCGTAGTAATCATGCTTACCAGTGCCAGCAGTAAATGGGTTTCCAACAACACTAAGCTGTTCAAAATCAAAATAGGTAGGCGTTCCAGCTATGACGCTTCGTAGGCGGCTGTAGAGTACGTGCGTGGTAAAGACGTTCTCAATACCAGACTCGTACCCATACTGCTGTAAGTTGTACGAGATGTTGCTGAATGTTTCAGCGTATTGAGGTGGTGCGGTACGAGGAATAGGGTATCGACCGCCAAGTACCCGTTGTGACCCGCTGTCTTTGTGAGTGTACAGAACGCCACGGAGGGCGGGCAATTGGTATCTGGTGCTACCCTCGAGAAGGTCGCAACCATCTAAGTCAGTGAAGTCTGGGCGAGCTGACAAAGCCGTAATCCCATCTCCCGCGAGGGCTGGTATCTCTAATCTGTCCTTATTATCGTTTGATCCTGACAAGCCAGTATTGAGGTGCTCAAACCCTCGGCAGGTGCTCGCGTCGTGATAGGTGGTTGGGCTAATAAAGTATAGCGTGTCGTTCCGCATATGAAGGCGACAGCCCAAGGCGATACAGATGTGCTCAAGAACCTCGTAACAAGACATGACGTCCTCGAAAACCCTAAACCCAGTACCTACTGGATTTGGTAGCGAAGAAGGCTTGTTAAAAGTCTGCTGGTTGATTTTAAGTGTGTAAAGCACACTTTTGTCATCATAGGTCAAAGAGGTTCCCCAGTTCTTGCCAAACAAATCGATGTATTCGATAATGTTTATGGGAACAACTTCGCCTGTGATGGGAGTACTACCACGAAAAAAGTTGTAAGCGTCTCTTATGCGCGTGATGGCTCGGCCAATGGTAATCTTAAGGGTCTGGTAGTCCTCGTAAGGCGTGTTGTCATCTCTTTCTTTGTACGCTACGTCTTTCAGTAGAGAGAGGCCATCAACGAACACAAGTTTAACTTGGTATGGATACCCGCCTAATTCAATTTTAATTTGATCTGGCACCAAGAAACCACGAAAGACCTCTCCCTCACTCATTTGCCCAGAAACCTCTTGAATGGACACACCAATTTTCCAGTCGGGCTGTGAAGACAAGTACTTGATGTACTCGTGGTCGTCGTCAGAATTCACATACAGATCTAGCTCTAGCTTACTTGTCGTGATGGGCGAGTAAATGCCATTTGACAAGTCATTCTCGTAGCTTACGTTGACGCCTCCCTTTGGGATATCTAAGTCTCTGCCTATGCTAAAGTCATAGCTTGTAGGGTCGTAATTAATCGTCCCCTCTTGCAGGTTGAATACCATAATCTGAAATCGCCGACCGTGGTCGTCGTCAAATCTAGATTGTGCTAGTGTTGTGTACGCCATTACCTTCCTGTTCTGAACATGTTGTACTTAGCTCGGCGGCTAGCCAAGACCAAGTCTTGACCATCCAAACGCGTGCTCAATTCCATGTCTTGATTTCCGCCACCCATCTTATTCATCAGGCTTGGGAGCTTCTCGAGCGGGATGACAGCCTCCTTACCGCTGCGGTTGTCACCAATCATCGCGAGCATAGGCCCGTTGGTGATACCACCCTCGGCTAGAGCTGGGATGCTGTTGATGAGACCCGTGAGGACACCGAGACCCACGCTGGCGGCGACGAGCTTGCTGATTGCTTCAGGCTTGCTCTCGTCCTCCATAACAGCTGCCAAGTAACGCATGTAGGCATAGCGTGCAGCAGACTTGGCAGCATCCTTAAATGCCTCCATAGCGGCCTGACCAAAGCTCTTGCTTGCATCGGCAGCCTCGCCAAGGTTCTGGCCAATCCCGAAAGAGATATCGCCAATCGTGCGCAAGGCATCGGTGTTTGACTCGGTAGCCTCCTTCGCCTTGTTTTGCGCATCCTCGAATGCCTTCTTCTTTGCGATGAGAGCCGTGAGGATATCTGCTTGCTCCAAGTACATTTCATTTTCTCGGCCAAGGGCATCAGCCAAGAAGTGGACCAAGCTGGCCTGATTGCTGATTTGAGCAGAAAGCATATCGCCTTCGTCAGTAAACATGCCAAGAGTGCTTCGCAAGTCGATTGACTCTTGGCCCTTGGCAAAGCGCAAGAGGGCCTTGGTGTACTCGTCAAAGGCAGACTCCTGATCCTCTAACGCCTTAACTTCTGGGGCAAGGCTTTCAATCTGCTTTTTGATTTCTGCAACTTGGTCGATGAACTCGCTGCGCACCTCAGGGTCGTCAATTTCACTAAAGTCCTTGAGGGCTTTGTTCAGGATCTTGAGTTTGTCGGCTTGGAAGGCAATAGTGTCTTGGCCTCCGATGCCTTTCGTGAGGAAAGTAAACCGCTCCAGACGAGCCAAATCACGCTCCATTTCTTGGATGAAGTTCATGGGGCCTGGCGTGCCCATGCCGCCACCATCCCCAGTGCCAAACAGAGCCTCCAGAGCTTTCTTAAACTCAGGGCTGTTGAGCATCTCCAAAAACGCCTTCTGCTGAGCCTCTAGGTCCTCAATCTCTTTCTGCCTCTCACGAATGAAGACGTTCAGACTCTCTTTCTCTTGCCTCTTAGGGTCAATGAGCATCCCGCCCTTGATAGTCTGGAATGGCGCATATCCCTGTTCGCCAGCGGCAGCCCTTCTCTGGATATCCTCAAGGCGTTGCTGAGCAGTAATTTGCTCACCAATCTTCTGCAACCTCTCCGCCTCTACCCTCTGTAGCTCACCTTGGATGGCTCGGGCCTTGGCCACATTAGCCACGGACTTAGCGAACTCGTTGTACTTGGTTGTCAGGGTCTCCACTGACGTAGTCTCAGCGTCTAGCTTGCCGAAGTATTCGGGAGCCAATTCATTGAGCTTGTTCAGGATTTCTTGCCGCTCCTCGAGGGTGTGGTTCTGATTCTTGTAGGCTGCAATAAGGTTCTTGACTGGTGTGGTCTGCTTCGCAATAGATGTGGCCGCAGTCTCGTTGGCTCTAGCCATACGCTCTGCTTGTGTCTGAACCTCCTTCATACCTCTCTCCAAGCCCATCAGGAAGGAGACAACAACGCTGACGGCTAGGATGGCCCCAAGGGCTGGTAGGAGGCTCGTGTTGATGGCCGCAGCTAGGCCTGGCGCGAGAATCGTCAATTGACTCCACATAGTCGCCAAGGCACCACTAATCACAAGCACGGGTCCAATAGCGGCAACGAGAGCACCGAAAACCACGATGACACCTTGCAAGAAGGCTGGCATCTTGGCAAAGCCATTGGTGATCATGATTAAGATCTCAAGCAGGAAGTTGAGAATAGGCAGGAGCGCCTTACCAATTTGAATGCTCAGGTTCTCGAGGGCACTGGTGAGCTTCTTTTGTACAGCGAAGGACGTGTCGTCCATCTTCTGCTGCATGATATCCAGAGTCCCCGCGCTGTTTCTGAGAGACTGGAAGAGCTTGTGGAACTCGTCACGGTTCTCTTGCAGTACGGGGATGGCTGTTGCAGCGCGGATGCCGAAGCGGTCAATGGCCTCCGTCATAGTCATCGTCCCATTGATGACCTTCAGGAACTCTTGCTCCACATCACCACCCTCCTGTGCAAGCTTGGCAAAGATCATACGGAGTCGCGTACCCGCGATAGACCCCTTGACGCCCGTGTTGGCCAAGACGCCCATGGCAGCACTAAGCTGCTCGAGACTGATACCGCTGACAGCAGCTTGGCTACCAGCATATTTCATGGTCTCGGCAAACGATTCAAAATCAAGAGCCGAACGACTGATGGCCACTGCAACGATATCGTTTACGTGCTCAATCTTACTTGCCTCGAGACCGAAGGTTCGTAGCGTAGCACCAGCAATCTCAGCGGAGCGAGGGAGAGACGCCCCCGTCACTTGAGCAAGACTCAACGTCGACTCAGTGACCTGATTGATTTCTTGGGCGCTGAAGCCGAGCTTAGCAAACTCCTCCTGAAGCTGACCAACACTACGTGCGGTGAAGATGGTCTTACTACCAAGCTCCTCTGCTTTCATAGTCAGCCTTTCAAGCTCACCAGCAGCCGAGCCACTGATAGCTGCCACGCGGGCCATCTGGTACTCGAACTCGGTAGCCGTCTCAGCTACACGTCGGCCTATCAAAGCCAAAGGCAAGCTGATGCCGATAGACATCTTCTTGCCAATGTCGCTCATCATGCGACCAGCCCTCGCGGTTCTTTTTGCTACGTCATCAAGACCCTTACTAAACCGCTCGTGGTCTAGGGCTATTTGTAGTGATAGTTTCGAATCAGCCATTGCTCAGTTTTGAACCCATCTTCTGCAACCACTCGATGTTTGCTTCCGTTGGGCGGATGTCTTTTTGTTTTTCGACACCATCCGAATAGGGATGGAAGTCTTGAGGCTTATATGGCGTAGGTCTCTTCTTACTATCTCGGTTTAGGTTGGCATGCATGCAGAGTATGCTCGATGTATGCCACCACAGCCGTGACTGCTCTTCTTTGATACTATTGCTGAAAGTCGTGTACTCCCAAAAGGTCATAGACCAAAACTCCTTAGGCCGAAGCCCCATAGACAGGCCCCCGTGATAGAGGCCTTGCCATGTTACGGGGTCTTGGTCTTTTTCACGTTTCCCAAGTCGTCGGCTTCAGATGGTTCGACGGGATCCTCGCCGCCCATAGCCACACTAATCAGCGTAGCGTATTCGGCAACGGTCTCTTCGTTCTCAAACATGTGAGCCGCAAACTGGTTAAAGTCTGGAAGCTGTGTCTTATCGTCCCCCTTATAGTGGAGGGCGTTGACCATCCCGTAATAGATGAGACGAGGGACGGCAGCGATTGGGTCGCGCTTAATCCACTCGTCCATTTGAGAGATGGTGAGAGCCTCAGCCTCGCAAACCAGTCGGAATGCATTCATGCTAAGGTGACACGTATACTTCTTTCCTTTGAAGGAAACCTGAAATTGACCTGACAACGTATTCATAGTGATTGAATTTACGCCACAAGATAAGCTTTATTGATTACGGAATGAATTCCAGCAGCTTACCAGAAATCTCGAAAGATGCTGAGTAGTCAACAAAGCCGTTCACAGGTGCATTAGCTTGGAGAGACAACAGATAGGCAGTACCAAACATGGCATGATCATCATAGTTGTCGGTAGACCAAGCTACGATAAGTTCGGTCTTGTTGGTCAGGTGATCAACAAGCTCCTCGATATCGAAGTTAGCATGACCAAGAGCAACTAGGCCATCGACCGAGATCGTGGCACTAGTCACTCCTGTTCTCTTGTTCTCTGTGCGAGACGCCTTGATGACTGGCTGTATGTACTTGCGCACTTCAGTGTTTATGCTGATGGTCGCATTGCTGCTGTACGCTACGGGGACCCATGTGAAGATATTAACCACACCGCCACCGCCAGGGTGGTTAGCAAAGGCTTCAAAAGTGCCCCAGTTGCTCATAGCGTTATCCTCAGCAGTCTCAGGGCTGCGGTCAATGAAGACACCGACGTTATTACCCTTAAGGGTTCCCGCTGTACTAGCCATGTCTTAGGCTGCGTTAATCTCGCTTACGTCGCCGTCAATCTCAATGGTGCAGCTGAACGTCGTAAAGTCGTTCACCCCTGCGCTAGCCTCCAAAGACGTGACAAAGCCTGACCCAGCCAAAGCATATTCGGATGCGTCATTGGTGGCCCATACCACCGTGACCTTCGTCTTGTCGATAGCCAAACCAGCCAAGAACTCGAGGTTGTAAGTGGCGTCCATAGCCACCACTCCCTCAAGGCTCATGCTTGCGCTCTGGGAGCCAATGCCGTAGCTGCGTGCGCTGCTACCGATGCCCTCAGAACCACCATTGGTCGTCTTGAACACGGTCTCGTAAGAGGCGTTGCTGATGCTGATGCTGGCGTTGGTGCTGGCGCCAATCAAATGGTAGTCAGTCGTGTTGATAACGTCTGGCGTCCCGCTTGTGATGAAGTCCGACCCGTCTGAGTTGGCGTTGCTGTCGTCAATGTAGAGACCGACAACATTACCTTGTACTGATCCTGTGATAGCCATGATTACGCTGCGTTATTCTTTGAAGCATCACCATCCAATTCAATCGTGCAAGAGAACGTGGTGAAGTCGTTTACCCCTGCGCTAGCTTCGATGCTGGTGATAAAACCAGTTCCAGTAATCTGCATGTCGTCACCATTGTTGGTGCCCCATACCACGCCGACCTTGGTCTTGTTGATGGCCAAGCCAGTCAGGTACTCAAGGCCGTAGGTTGCGTCCATTTGTACGACACCCTCCAAAGAGAGCGACCCACTCTGTGAGCCAATGCCGTAGCTACGTGAGCTACTGCCGATACCTGCGGCTCCAGCATTAGTAGTCTTGAAGTTAGTCTCGTATGACGCATTGCTGATGCTGAACGAGGCATTCGTTGTAGCGCCAATGAGGTCCCAGTTTGCGGTAGCGGGAGTCCAAGTGCCTCCTGCTGCTGCCGCTGGGGAGCTGGTGCTATCCACGTACAGGCCAACGATATTACCTTGTACGCTTCCCGATGTTGCTGCCATAGCTTCTGTGTTAGAATTTGAAAGAGAAAGTTCGATTTGATACGCGAGATGTCGACAAACTAGGTTGGATTACCCATCCCATTTGTCCATCTCAAGAGCGTAGATTGTTCTGATGATGTAGAAGTCGTCGAGTTCATGAGCGTCGGTCATGACGTCGACCAAGCTGATAAGCTTGATGTCGTAAGGCCCTAGACCGCTAACGCTGGCGCTGGGGTTCTTGTAGTTATCGAGGCGAGCGCGACAAGCCTCGTGGATGCGCCACGTTTGGTAGATGCTTGGATGCGTGATGTAGACCTCGATGTTGTAGGTCTCGAAGACCATGCCGTCCTTAGTGCGATCTAAGTCAGTGCTCAAGAGATTCACAATGATGTGAGGGCGCTCTATGGTCTGCTCACCCTTAACGGCTGAGATGTTTGTCGTGGGGACGAGGGTTGTGACGGCGTTATCCGTCATGAGCAACTGCATAACAACGTGAATCATGATCCGTACTTTTTCTTTATCGCCTTTCTAATCTTACCCTCAATGAGCTTTTTCATCTTCTCATCCAATCTTTTCTTGGCAACAGCCTCCAGACCAACCTTAGCTTTGGCTACGTAAGGGTTGGCTTTACGACCATGGAAGATGCGTGGCACAACAACCTTCTGTCCAGGGTTCTTTCTGTCGTCAAAGACAAAACGCGAGCCTGTCTTTCGTGGTCGCTTGACCTTTTTTGTTGTTCCAAGTTCGACCAAGTGAGAGTAGTTGATGCGCTTCTTGCTCCGCCCCCTGATGGTTGGCCCAACGCGGACACCATAGAATGACCCCAGCCCCGTTCTAGCCAAATCCGTAGTATTGATACTTGCCTTCAAATTGCCCGTCTCGCCCTTTGGGGCGTACATGCGCATGGCGTCACGGATAGGCTTAGCCGCGTGCCTACACGCTTGCTGCATGTAGTTCTTGCGGTCTTTTAAGTCAAGCCTCTTGAGGTCCTCAGTGAAGCGCTTAAATGCCGTCGTATCAAACTTGACGTTGGGGCTATATCGTCCGCTTGAAAGGCTCATGCTATCTCTGGTGTCCAGTTGTCTCTGCGCAAGCACAAGATGCGGACGTAACGATTGCGCTCCATCTCGTCAATACGAGTAATCTCGTAGTATTGACTCTTGTATTTTACGATGGCTCTTTCGTCGAAACCGCTCTGGATGCCTTTGATGTAGAACTCGGTTCTAGCCTCCACCACGAGTTGCTTGGCGTGGACCTCTTCCCCAATCGTAGACCACTCGATGTCCCTGCGGAAAGCCATGCACGTCCTGTGCAAGATGTAGCTGTTACGCGGCTCATTGAACGCGTCAGGCTGCACCGTCTTAGGGGTGTAGATTTTGATCTGCCTATCAAATCGACCGAGGTTCAGGTTCATGCGAATGATTGTTTGCGGTACTTCTCAAGGAGGTACTTGCTGTTCATAGGAACCTCGAAAACTCGGCTGTATCCAACATCCTGACGCATCTCGTACAAATGCCCCACAATCATGAGTCCAGCTTGCTTGACTAGCTTGGGTGTGGTGGTGTACGATGACGACCATGACACCTGAAGCCACTCGGGGTCGTTGTTGACGTTGTTGAGGTGTACGCTGTCGGCGAAGACTATCTGACCTGGGTACGCCTTACTGGTGGATTTGTAGTCAGACGTGTCAAGGGTCTGGTAGGTGCCGTCTTCCAACTTGTGCTGGACCGTGGGTAAATGAGTTAGGTTGGCCTGACGGAAATGCAATACGCGGCTGAAGGTGTCGGTATATCCTACGTGGTTGTAGGTCCCGAACCCAAAGCCGAGGATTTGTTCACATGCTTCCTGAGCTGCATCAATCAAGGCATCGACATACGTATCGTCCGTGCTGAAGTCGATACGGATATGGTCTTTAGCCTCATCGGTAGTAATCCAGTCAGATGTGTTGGCGATTCTTGAGCTGCTGTAGAAGTCCATGTGCGGTGTTTTGAGAGAAAAAAGGGGAGGGACATTCCCTCCCCCTTTCGTGTTTATTCAGTCAGCTATTACGCTGCGAAGTTGTCATCGAGGAGCAACTTGGTGAAGGCACCTGCGTACATAGGCTTAGCCTGAGCGTACACTTGGGCCACCATCCGCGTGATGCCCTTAGGAGACTCGGTGTAAGGATCAATCAAGAGATCCAAGCCATTCCAGTAGCAAACGGCTGCGTGAGAGAACTCACCGAACACCAATGCCACGACACCAGCGGTAGCGTTGCTCAATTCAGCGATGTTGGTAGCGCCAACGTTGTACCCGTAGAGCTGGCCGTTCTCGATGAACGCCTGACCTGAGCCAGTACCGAACTTACCCTGACCCGCCAAGAGGGCGCGCATACCAGGAGTGGTGACGTAAGCGCAGTTGTTGCCCAAAGCGTGAGCATCGCCCACAATACCTTCAAGCTCTGTCAACTCAGCGTATGTCGGCAAAGCAGCAGTCGTACCAGCCGTAGCATCGTTAGCAATAGTGCCAACCACCTCTGAGAAGAACATGCGGTCCACAGCAGAGCCGATTTCATCGGCAATCTGACCAGCCAAGACAGCCTCCAAGCTTCCGTTGAGCTGAGCCAACGTCTGGTTAGAGACATCGAGGCGAGCACCAACACGCTCGGGAGACATGGTCACAGCAGTATCCAAGCCAGGAGACGCGGTAGCGCTGGTGGCCTCATCCGTGTGGAGGGTAGCAGCAGCCTTCAACTTAGGGAACTTGATGTCGCCTGACACACCCGTGATGCGCTGAGCACCCAATGTCTCGATGAGAGGCTTAGGCACCAAGGCAGCCAACGTGCTGAGCTGCTCTACACCCGCAACAGAAGTAGCGAGACCCACAGTACGCTGCTCGAAGATGGGAATCTGGAGGTTACCAGTAGTGGCCACACCAGCGTTCTTAGCTTGGTTGCGAGCCTCTTGGTGCATCTCTGCTTCCAAGCCCGTCAAGCCACGTCCGCTAGCGGCCTCTTGGATAGCCTTACCGAAGCTGTAGCTACGCTGCACCTTTGCGATGTCGCGGTCCTCAGCGGTCTCGCTAGCCGTCATAGCTGCGTTGCGGGCCAAGATAGCCTCTGTCTTTTCCGCGTTAGCAATTTTGCCGTCGAGGTCGGCAATTTGATCATTGAGGGTCGCTTGACGCGATTCCTCATCTTGGGTGAAGTCGCGGTCTGCGGCCTTGGCACCCTGAACGAGCGCCTCAAGTTCTGCGACTTTGGCACCGCGCTCCTCTTTGAGAGAGAGAGAGTTTTTCATCCTGTTAGGATTTGAGTTTGTGAATGGACAATTGTGCCTCGGCCAGCTTCACAAGATGAGCCTTGGAGGTGGGAATTTCTGTTTCCGATTGAGACTCGAGAGCACCAATCATGTCGCGCATAGCGACCGAAGTCTGTGGGTAGGCTGGAACCGAGACTACTGAGACGTCGATGAGACGTCCGATTTTCTCGATACGACGGAGGTAGCGGCCATTGTCTTGGCGCTCATACTGATCCTCTCGCACGGTGAAAGCAAAGCTGCTGCCCTTGATGTCGCCTCGCTTGATGGATTCTTCCAAGTCGCGGGCATACGTCTGATTACCAAGACGGAAGGTGTACTTCAAGCCCTTCTCGTCAATCTCCATACGGAGGGTGCCCTCACCGCCTGTGCTGCGGGCGAGGACCATGTTCATGTCGTGGTTGAACAAAGCAACCACGTCGTCATTAAGGCTGTCGTTGAACGCGTCGCGGCTGATGACCTCGTCGACTTCGCCAATGCGTGTCTCTGCGTCAAATACAGCTGCGTAGCCCGTCACAATGCGACCGCCATCATCGTCGTCACGGAACTCAATGTCCGCGCAACGTCTTTCAAAGTCACTCATAGCGTTGCTCTTTTTTTCTTGTTGTTTGATTTTACTAGCACACCAGTTGCGCATGCTAGTTCCGCCCCAAGCTGCTGGATATCCTCCGTAGGTCTCAGCCATCGCCATTTTGATTGTGGGAGTTGGTGACGCTTTGAGCATACGACTGCATGCTGTCAAGTGGGATTTGGTTGATTTGAACCAAATGCTGATCACCCTCTGGCACCTTGTTTTTGTCCTCCATCGCCCGAACCTCGTTGACACTGAATACTCCAGACATCAAGAGAGTTTGGTAGTAGTTGGCACGAGCCTGCATATCGCCACGCATCAAACTCATCATGTTGAACTTGAACATGCGCTTACCGCGCTCCGACTTTTTCAGCAGCTTCTTGTTGAGTTCTTGCTCAATGTTTTTGAGCCAAGGGGCAATCGTGTGCTTAGCAAAGAAGAGGTCTTGCTGCTCTTGGTTGCTGTACTTGACGTTTGCGTCCATCTGAACCATGCTCGTGGGCACGTTGAAGATGCGGCAAACCTCCTCTACCTGGTACTTGCGAGTCTCCAAGAACTGACACTGATCGGGCGGGATGCCCACTCGCTCGTAGCGCAACCCAGCCTCAAGCACAGCCGTGCTGTGTGCCGCGTTCATGCCGTGGTATTTAGCGTCCCACGTCTGCATCAGTCGGTTGTACTGCTCCTCAGTCAGGATTTTGTCCGTATGCAATACGCCGCTCATGTTACCGCCACTGCCAAAGAAGCTGCTGCCATACATCTGTGCAGCATACCCTAGTGAGATGTTTTCCATGTGCTCACGAATGGGTGACAACCCACGGAAGCATTCCACCACAAGTAAGTCCTCGTTGTAGTAGGCATCGCTGTGATCCTCATGGATGTACATGCGACGACCATCAATGTACTTCATCTTCACCTTTGTGGGTGAGAGGAGTTCGAGGCTTACGGGGTCGCCAGCGATATTGCGCTTGATTTCGGCATAACCGCATCCGTGGATGAGCGCATCGCTAACGAGATGCTGGAAGAACTGGAATGGATTCCAGTACTCACTTGGCGCCTGAGACACCAAGTACAGACTTGGGTGAGCATCAAGCATAATCTTGCCATCACGGTCGCGCTCATACAAGTGCAAGTCCATGCTGGCGATGGTGCTGCTGATCTTGTTCACACAAGCGTATACAGCGCTAACCGCTAACGCTCCGTCCTCACTAAGTGAGAAGCCAGTCGTAGTCGGCACGAAGGGGAACGACGCTCCCATATGCACGTTGGCAAATGAACGCTCCTCCGTATTTTCTTGCCCGCCAAATGCCTTGCGGATGCGGGCCAACAGGCCATTGCGGTTCTCAGCCATGTTCGCAATAATACGTAATGCAGGACAACTTTTGTCTTACTTTGTTCGACTCTTCAGGAGCCGTCTCATAATCGTATGGAAGCTCTGGTAGCAGCTGTACCTCGTTCGTCCAAAGATGCGCTCGAAGTCATCCTCTACGCTGTAATACGCATCGATGTTTCGTTTGTGCTGATAGAGGCGCCGTTGGTATTCATTCAAGAATCCTTCGGGGCTGCTTAGCTTCTTGGCCAAGGCGAGTTCATCCTCGCATGTGCGCTTGGGTTTCATATGAATCGTATGTTGAAATCGTCAGGAAGGGTATTGTCATCATCTTCATACGTCATAGCCTCTCCGATGGCACACACCAGTGCCACTACGCCGTCTATCTTATCGCCACTTCTTGCTTTGTCTGGTTTCATGTTTAAGGCTGGGTCGTAGGCGACGCTAACGTTGCCAATCATCCAGCGGAGAACGGGATCGCCCTCGTGATTAATCTTGCCCTCAAGGACCAAGCGATACAGCTCTTTCATGGGTGCGCTCATGCTGACGAATCCCATGCCCATGGGACTCATCTCCACCCCGTCGTTTTGTAGGTTGATGACGAGTTGCGTGGAGTTGTATCGGTCGTAGGCGATGCTCTTGACGTTGTACCTGCGCATGATGCAGTCCTCGTCAAACTTGACTTGACCATTCTCGACATAGTATCCGCTGATGGCCTTGCGGATGTAGTCGTAGTCGCATACGTTGCCTGGCGTGACGGTCACCTCTGTGGCGTCTTTGAGCTGCAGGTAGATGGTATTCTCGTCTTTGTAGAGTCGCTGCTCAACAGCAGCCTCTGGTAGCCAGTAGAAGCGCTTGGTGTCGTAGCCGCCATCCTCACGCGGGAAGGCTAGGCATAGTGCGCTCCAGTCGTTGACACTTGCCAAGTCAAGTCCGCCATAGCAGATTTGGCCCTGTTCGGGAGTGAAGCGCTGGTGGTCATTGTCCATCCAAACCTCATCCTGTATCCAAGTAACCTCGCTGCGGACCCAGAGGTTGCAATGCTTAGTCTTGAAGTTCACCTCCTCCGCGCCACCATAGTTGCGTGCTTGGACGCTCTGCTCACGCAAGTAGTCCATGCTGATGCTCTCGTGTAGGCTAGGGTTGGCTTTGATCCACACCTCCTCGTCCTTCCAGTCGTCGTCATCATCAAGTTCGTAGATGAGAGCAAGCAGGCTCTCGTCCTCCTTCTTGCCGTCTAGCACCTCCTTGCATGTCCTGGCCAACTGATAGCATGGGCCATCAACATTAAAGCCTGCCGTGGTGATGGTCATCATAAGTGGCTGTAGTCGCGAACCCATAGAAGACTTTAGCACGTTGTATACGTGGCTGGTGGGGTGAGCGTGGTACTCGTCGACAACAGCAAGATGGCTGTTTAGTCCATCCAAGCTGTTCTTGTCGCTGCTCAACGGCTCCGCCTTGCTGTTGGTCTTGGTCACATGCATGTTCGCACGGTGGCATCCAATACGCTTGTTCAGGATAGGGCTGGCCTTGACCATGCGCTGCGCCTCCTCAAAGACGATGCGGGCTTGATCACGCTTGACAGCAGCGTAGTAAACCTCGGCGCCAGGCTCATTGTCGAAGTCGAGCATGGCTAGGCTCAACCCACTGAGCAGAGTGGACTTGCCGTTCTTACGCCCGACCTGTATATAGGCCGTCCTGTATTTGCGGTATCCGCTGTCGGCGTGGTGCCAGCCGAAGATGTTGGCTACGATGAACTGCTGCCACGGCAGAAGCATGAAGGGTTGCCCAGCAAACTTGCCCTTGCTGTGACGTAGGAACTGGTGGAAGAACTCGATGTAGCGCTGCGCCTTATCAGCGTCAAAGACATAGCGCTCGTCCTCGAACAAGTCAAAGAACTTCTCACACGCGAGCTTAACGTACTTCGATGACACTATCTTCCCCGAGGTGATATCGTCCGCATACTGGGCATATGTCGGTAGCGTACTCATTCTTTCTTGTGGGCTTGTCTGCCGCTAACCCTAGCGTGACAGAAGTCGCACAACCCCCTAATCGTTTCGATGTCGTAGAATCGGTCGTCGGGCCATCGCCACCGCATACGCACAGGCGGGTGGTGGTCGGCGACGTTGCTTGGGGTGACTCTGTCGAGCTTGTCGCACAACACACACAATGGATCGCGCTGCAAGACGAGCAGGCGTGTTCTCTGCCACTGCGCGGTGTGGTATCGCCTATCAGGTGAGGACGTGCGGCCTTGCTGCGGCTTGGCCTTGCGACCCTTCGCCTTGGCCTTCCACGGTCTGCGCTTCTCTTTCCTGTTGACATAGGGCATTACTTCGCCTTGAGCTTCTCGTATACGTCGTCCTCGTCGTGGCCCAGGACCATGCCCGCAATCTTCTCGCGGTCTACAGGAGACAGACCCCACTTGCTCATCATGGTGGTGAACGATTGCTGCGCCTTAGTGTACGCCGTGTACAGACCGCTCACGTTGCTAGTCCCGTTCTCGAAGACTTGAATCACATCGTCGATGCTCTCAATCTCCTCGGCACACCAGCGCATAATAGCGATGTTCTTGGCCATTAAGCTCAGGCCGATTGCGTCCACCGTGTGCAGCAACTGGTACTCGGCCAAGTGCTCGATGAGGTTTTGGTAAATCTCTAGTTCAGCGTCACTTAGCGTGAAGACAGGGCGCGGTCGCTCGGGTAAGCTTTTGATCAGGGGCTTGATTTCGCGGCTTGGTCTCTCGGTGCCCTGAAGCGCTTTTAGAGCCGCCGCCTTTCGGTTTGCAGTCATAGTCAGTCGATTACAGCGGTCAATATAAGGCATTATGTCTGACCCCCCCACCCAAAAAAGTGGCTCTATTTATATGAGGC
>Ga0208917_1000220_pt1 | contig 30721 bp, 44 predicted proteins | sample DEB08_DNA_10_FD_185500 | JGI IMG/M metagenome (GOLD analysis project Ga0208917, IMG submission 185500) | Aqueous microbial communities from the Delaware River and Bay under freshwater to marine salinity gradient to study organic matter... | ecosystem: Environmental > Aquatic > Marine > Coastal ...
TGGAGACCAAATCAAGGCTATGTACAAAGAACAAGATGACGTTGATTATGAGATTGGTGACTATGATGAACCTATCACAGAACTGTTAGGTCATATGAATCAAGTGATGGAAGAAATTGACGGAGGTTGGTAGTGAGAAGTATTTGGGTAACGTTTAGCAAAGAGGGTATTCACAAGTACCCTGCCGCCTTGGAAGATCCTAAACTAGCAACAGGTGATTGGGACGATGTAAGTTTCTTAGGATACCCACACAGACACATCTTTCACTTTAAGGTGTGGATCGAAGTGTTCCACAACGATAGAGATGTAGAGTTTATACAGTTTAAGAGATGGTTGGAGAGGTTGTATGATAGAGCAACTGTTCAACTAGATTACAAATCATGCGAGATGATCGCTGACGAACTAGCAGAGCATGTACAGGCAATGTACCCTGGTCGCTGGTTGAGGATTTCCGTAGCCGAAGATAATGAAAACGGTTGCGAAATTGAATATCCAGTTGAAGAATTGGATGGTCCGGACTTTGAAGATACTGACGCAATAGCAGATGTATTTGAAAACTTAAAATAGGAGAATAAAATGAGTTCAGAAATACACTTAAAAATTAAAGCCGCAATGGAAACATACTTAGAAGAAAGTGCTAAGTTTGAAGACAAAGGTGTAAAAGCCGCGGCAACTAGAGCACGTGGTGCATTAATGGAATTAACTAAACTTGCAAAAGCAAGACGTGGTGAGATTCAAGACAAAAAGAATGCAATGTAATGGCAGAAGAAAAAGCAAACACTAGTTCAACACCTAAAGTAATCAGCAAAGAAGAGGCCGACAAGATGGACAATTATGTTCAAGGTCTCGAAGATGAGGTAACTCATGTTGTAGATTACGGCGGTGTTGAAGAAGACAAAAGAGGTAGAATTAAGTAATGAGAAAACTGTTTTATATGGGACTAGAGTCCTACGAGGCACGATACACACTTCAGTTACAAGACTGGAATGAACGAGTATTCAAACGCAGAGGTATTGATTATGAGATCATCACAGGCGAAGAGCTGGATAACAGCAAGGCTATTGTAACAGGCAGTGTGTTAGATGCACATGGACGTTCCTATTACAGTTTATCACAAACAATGAACCTCGTCCAAAAGATGAAGAATGGTGAACTAACCAGCGATGATGTTATCTTCTATGAAGATATGTTTACACCTGGTATTGAATGTTTGCCGTACATCATGGATCAGTCGCCACCAGAATACAGACCCAAAGTGTATTTGCGTTTCCTTGCACAAACTACTGACCCAGATGACTTCTTAATCAGAGAAGGCATGTTCCACTGGATGCGTAAGTATGAGGAAATGGTAGATCATGTTGTAAGTGGTATTATGGTAGCGAATGAAGAGTTTGCGGCACACTTGCGTATTGCTGGATTATTAGCACCTATCTATGTAACTGGCTTGCCATATGGTAAAGAAGAAGTACAAGGTAGAGTTGATCACAGTAAACCATTGCATGAAAGAAAGAAACGTGTTGCCTTTGCCGCACGTTGGGATGACGAGAAGCAACCTAACTTCTATATGGATCTTGCAGAAGCATATTGGAAGATTGACCCAGAAGTAGAGTTTGCAGTATTTTGCGGACACCCAGAACTAAAGAGCAACAGGCAAGAGTATGTTGATAGGGCATTGTCCTATGAAGGTGGTCACAACAGACTCGGTGATGCAAACTTCAAAGTCTACACAGGCTTGAAGAAAAATGACTACTATAATTTACTTGCAGACAGTCAGGTGCTGTTCAATTGTGCATTGCAGGATTGGACCAGCAACACTGTGAGTGAAGCGGATACTATGGGGGCATTAACACTGTTTCCTGCTTACAGAAGTTTTCCAGAAGTATTTGCAAACAACCATAACCATTTGTATACTCCTTGGAGTATTGATGATGCAGTAAACAAATTGCAGAATATGTTTGCTAATATCGAAGCCAAAGATTACAGTGGTTATAACTTAGGAAAAATATCAGACTATCAGAATGGTACTATTGACAGAACATTAGATATCATGATGGGCAACGGAGAGCAGTATGCAAGGAATAATTGGGACTTCCGTAGACATGTTGCTATAAACAAATATGAGTGAAGCAAAAACAATTTTAGTAACAGGAGGTAGCGGTTACATTGGTGGACAAGTTTGTCGACTGCTTGTAGACGCAGGCCATAATGTTATTAACGTAGACAGGCGTAAAAGTGATATACCTGGTGTTACACTGTATCCTTTTGATATAGATAACCACCAATTGAAAGGTGTTATTCAACTTACAAAACCAAATACAATTATGCACTTCGCCGCTGATCACGAAGTTGGTCGTAGCATGAGTGAACCAGGAGTGTTCTATTGGAACAATGTGGCTAACACTATTGCACTGTTAAATCATGCAGTAGAAGCCGGCGTAGAAAATTTTATATTCAGTAGTTCAAGTTCAGTGTATGGAGATATAGATACATTTCCAACCACCGAAAGCACACCAAAGTCACCTGTTAGTTCTTATGGACTAAGCAAAAGCATTATTGAAGATATATTACCAGACTATAAACGTGCATACGGACTTAACTATGCCGCATTGAGATACTTCAATGCCGCTGGTGCATCTCCAGATAACACACACGGTTACAAACAAGAGAAGGCTTCTCACATTGTCCCAATCATCAGCAGAAAGATTCTTGCAGGTGAAAATGTAGAAGTGTTTGGTAACGACTATGACACAGCAGATGGTACATGCGAACGTGACTACACTCACATGTTTGACATTGCCACAGCACACTTAGCCGCTGATAACTACTTGTCTGATGGTGGTGAAAGCGATATATTTAACATTGGTGCTGGTAACAGCATGAGTGTTTTACAAGTAATAAACGCATTTGAAAGAGTGCTAGACACCACAGTACATTATGAATTTGTACCAAGACGTGATGGCGATGCACCTAAAACTTTTGCAGATAACACAAAGGCTCGTGAAGCATTTGGTTGGGAACCAATATATGGTCTCGATGATATTGTTGCACATGGCCATGCATGGGAAGAAAAAAACTTTAAGAAATGAACAATTACGAATACATAAACAATGACTTAATGGATACATACTACAAGTCTATTATACAACAAATGGCTAAGGACGGATACAAACCTGATGTTGTAGTTGGCTTGGTACGTGGTGGTGCTGATATGGCCGCAAAGTTTAGTCATTATTTTGGTGTACCATGCGAAATGATCAAATGGCAAATGCGTGATGGAACACATGGTAATCCTGTACCAGAAGTAGAGTCAGGTAAACTAATGACCATATTGACTAGAGCAGAATGGAAACATGGTAATGTATTATTTGTTGATGACATCTGTGACAGTGGCAAATCACTAGAAATGATTGATCAGCAAATTGCGGCATCAAAGTTTTTAGGTAATGTAACTTATGCAGTGTGCATAGAAAACATAGACAACGATATGGAAATAGACTACAGTGCTAGACAAATCAGTAGGAATGTCGATGAACAATGGTTTGTGTTTCCATGTGAAAGTTGGTGGCTTTAGACAAGAAAAATCAATTAGTTCTTGACTTTTTATCTAAATACACTTATAATTAATAGACATCCTCGTCTATAACTCGGAGAAAACTTAATGAAGAAACATGAAGAAGTAAAACAAAAACTGCAACAAAGCAATTCCAGATTCTGGGCAGGCGATAATATATCCCATGTGTTAGAACCCGGAGACAAAGAACAACTTATAGAAGAGGCAACTGTAGCATTTGAAAATGTGCTAGATACTCTTTGCATTGATAGGGATAATGACCCTAACAGTCATAACACAGGCAGACGTCTTGCTAAAATGTATATCAATGAACTGATGTCAGGACGTTATGACCCTATTCCTGCCGCAACTGCATTTCCTAACGACACCGAAGATCGTTATGAGGGTATGTTGGTTGTACGTAGTGAACTTACCAGTATGTGCTCACACCATCATCAAATAGTTAAAGGTGTTGCATACATTGGTATTATCGCCGCAGACAAATTGATTGGTTTAAGTAAGTACACAAGGATTGCACAATGGTGTGCGGCCAGAGGTACACTACAAGAAGAACTAGCAAATGATATTGCTAGAGAAATTCAGAAGGCAACTGGTGCAGAACACTTGGGTGTTTATGTACAAGCAACACACGGTTGTGTAGAGAACAGAGGTGTTAAAGCACACAGTTCACTTACACAAACAACTGTATTAAAAGGTGCATTCTTTGATGATCCTGCAACTAAGAAAGAGTTCATGGATAATATTAAACTTCAACAATCATATGCGTGTGATAGATAATGTCAATTAGTCCAAGAGGTCCAAGAAACATACTTGTTATTGATCGTAATTGCGTACCAATAAATGAGATTGTTAATCATGTTGTAAATCAACGAGACATAGATGCAGTTATGTCTAAATACAATGTAGATTCTAATGAAGTATTTGATGCAATTAGTTGTTGGTGTGATATGCGTGAACCAACTGAACATGACTTTGTTAAATTTCAAACATCATTCTCTAATACAGGAATGCTTGATGTAGAAACCACTGGCATTAGTGATTGGATGATGTTGAGTTGTATATCATTTGGCAAAGACTATTTGCCTAACGAAATAGACTTATCCTTTTTATATGGATGGGGACTTGGTGAATTATTAATACAAGCAATGAGCGACATCAAAAACGGTACAAAGGATTATGAGGCTAGTGCATTGCACGAATCTGTTCTTGTTGCATTTGAAAACAGTTATAAAAAAGTAACACCTGAGAATGCCGAAGAAATGATTCACAGTATAGAATTAGAAAGAAGTCAAGGGGAGGTAAGGCATTGAGCAACGTACCAATAAAATACTCTGAGACATTCTATTCAGCACAAGGCGAAGGCAACTACATTGGTATACCAAGTTTATGGATGCGTTTCTTTTTGTGCAACCTGCAGTGTCATGGCTTTGGGCAAGAAGATCCAACTAATCCTGACACATACGAATTACCTTTTGAAGAGATTGATATTTCTAATATAACAGATGTACGTGAACTTCCTGTGTTTGACAAAGGCTGTGATAGTTCATACACATGGAGCAGAAAGTATAGACATCTGATAACAAACAGAAGTATCAAAGAAGGAGTAGATGAGCTTACCGAACTACTGCCGCATGGCAAGTTCCAGAACCCTGTTACCAAACAATGGGTACACATGGTGTTTACTGGTGGTGAGCCTCTACTTCACCCTACACAACCTGGCATAATTGGTGTGCTAGATGAATTCAAAGCACGTGATAACTTTCCCAATAATGTAACTGTTGAAACAAATGGTACACGTGAGCTCAGCGACGAACTGTTCTATTACATACAGAACAACTTCACTGACGTAAGTGGCAGAGAATGGTTTTGGAGTCTAAGTCCTAAACTGTGGAGTACTGCTGGAGAAAAACGCAAAAGAGCTATCAAACCTGACTTTGTTGGTAAGTATGCAAAGTGTACACCGCATGGTCAATTAAAGTATGTGGTAAACGGAAGTGAGGAAAGTTGGCGTGAAGTCGAAGAGAATACAAAAGCATTTCGTGATGCTGGTTGCGATTACCCTGTTTGGATCATGGGCGTCGGCGGAACCCTCGAAGGCCTCAAGGTCACCGAAGCGGATATTGCCGATGAGGCCATTGCAAGAGGATATTATTATTCCAGCCGTGTGCATGTTCACATATACGGTAATGCTATAGGGAAGTGATGTTTGAGTATATTGAGAATGTATTTGATGAAACAATACTTAATCGCTACTACAAAAAGTATTTCAAAATACTAGATAGCGATCTCAGTAGTCATGACATTTGGGCAGACAGTGCAACTAAGAACAAAACACTACCTGAATGTTTTACTAGTAACTTAACAAAACAAGAACGTTATGAGTTGATAGAGTATTTGTATTCTACACCAACTTCACCTTTCTACCAAGACAACCGAATACGTAATTGTGATGTAGCAATACAAAAACTGCTACCAAATTGTAGCATACCAAAACACTCAGACACTTGTATAGGCAGTATGACGGTGTTTATGAACAAAGAGTATGACTCTTTTAATGGTGGAAAGTTTGTTTGGTATGACTCTGAAGTTGAAAAAGTGTCATACTCTGTGATACCAAAATGGAACTGTGCCGTATGGAGTTATAACAGCGGTATAGAGCATGAGGTAACTACAGTAAACAAGCATAATAGAATCACAATGCAATTTTTTATATGGGACAATAAAAAAGATGCAAAGGTACAGGTCAAATAAATGGTTGACATTGGCCAGAAAAATAGTATAATATATATTAAGACTAGGAGAACCTATGGCAAAGAAATTACTACCCTTTCATATGTCGCCCAAGAGTTGGGGTAAGAAAGGCAAAGACAGAGAGATTGCAGAAGCAGAATATAATCTCGAAGGCGAGAAACTACAGTTTGAATTAAACAAAATAGAAAGCAAGTACGACAGGCTAGAAGCAGATAAAATGGGCGAGCCTTATGTGAATGTTATTAGAATGGGCATTGATCCTGAGAATGTTGTGCAAGGTTATTTTGAATTAGACTGGAATGATGCATTTGTTGCAATGCTACAAGAGAAAGGTATTACTGGTCAAAGCGATGAAGATGTTGTGAACAAATGGTTTAATGCTGTTTGTAGAACAGTGTTATTACAAGAACAAGCAGACTATGATTATGGTATGCAAACAGGACAGAGAGACGATGTCATCAGGACAACAGACGCTAGACCAGAAAGCAAAGACTAAACTTGCAGTTCTAGTTCAAAAACTAGACGCAGTTGTTAACGAAGCAATAGAAGATATGGACACCAAAGAAGTTACATATATTCTAGAAAACTTCAAACAACATCTCAAATATGATGTGGGAAGAAACTTTGAGGAACGCAGGGTAGAGGACTTAAAGAAAAGTCCCTTTGATGATATACTAGGAGATATATGAACAGCAAAATTACATGGGCAGAATTAGCTCTAACTACTCCCAAAAATATTGCACAAGGTGTAAATGTTTATACATCAAAATGTGGTGGCACACCTATTAAACAAATTGTAATGAGTGCAATAACTGACATTACATTTACTAGTGACTGCTTGGTATTACCTTTACAGGCTATGGGCAGTTTAGAATATGATGGCACTACATCTCAAATGATGATGGGAGAAATACATAGCATTAAAGGCGGTACTGTTTATCGACCTAATATGGCTTTTTCAACACTTATTATACTTGGAGGCGGAGATGTCACTGGATAACTTAACTTATTCATATCATATTGTTCATTACGATAAAACTGAAATGTGGCGTGTTGTTGCTATGAATACAGTATCAAAAATTGTCAATGAGAGAACATTTAAGACAGAAGAAGAATGTAAAAAATTTATTAAGGAACAAAGTAATGGCTAACTATATACTTGTTGATAGTTTGAATATGTTTATGCGAGCCAAGCACGTAGGTGGTGGCAAAGATATTGACATGCGTGTTGGTATGGCAATGCATATCATGTTTAACAGTATTAAGAAGTGTTGGAAAGACTTCAATGGCGATCATGTAGTCTTTTGTTTAGAAGGACGTAGTTGGCGTAAAGACTTTTACCCACCTTACAAAGCAAACAGAAAGGTAGTTGCAGACAAACGCAGTCCACGTGAAATTGAAGACGATGAAATGTTCTTTGAAGCATACGATGATATGATTACATTCTTTGCAGAAAAAACTAATTGCAGTGTAATACGTTGTCCTAATGCAGAAGCAGACGACTTAATTGCTACTTGGGTGCAACAACATCCTAACGATAATCATATTATTGTAAGTACTGACAGCGACTTTTATCAGCTCATAGCACCTAATGTAACGCAGTACAACGGCACCACTGATCAAATTGTTACTCTAGGCGGCTTTCTTAATGCTAAAACAATGGAAAGAGTAATAGATAAAAAGACTGGAAAAGAAAAAGAATTACCTGACCCACAGTGGTTGCTGTTTGAGAAATGTATCAGAGGTGATAGCAGTGATAATGTATTCAGTGCATACCCTGGTGCTAGAAAGAAAGGCAGTAAAAATAAAACTGGTATGCAAGAAGCATACGAAGATAAAGAGCGAGGTGGTTTCAACTATAATAACTTCATGTTGCAGAGGTGGGTCGACCACGATGAAGTTGAACATAGAGTGAAAGATGATTACGAACGCAATCGCACACTGATCGATCTCACTCAGCAACCCGATGATATTAAAGAAGCATGTATAAATATTGTCACAGAAGCAAAGGAGTCTGAGCCCACAAACAATGTTGGTATACACTTTATGAAGTTTTGTAACAAATGGAACTTAACAAGACTGAGTGAAGCACCTACAGAATTTGGTGAGATATTTAGCAAACAAATAACATAGGTAAAAAATGGATTTAGGAAGATGGATAAACAACTGGAGAATTTGGTCACCTAAGGTGCCCGAAATTGATGGTGTAGAAGAACCTAAAGTTATAGACGTCATGGAAGGCGATGTTGACCCTGAAGAAGTAACTTTAGAAAATGCATATAAAACGAGGTGGATATGGTATCACACAATACTCGCGATAGAAATACTATTAACGAACGTGCTGTTGATAGCAATACTGGCGATACTAGCGATCAAACTGTAGAATGGAGTGACGCTGATAAGGCGTTGTGGATACTACAGAATGGTCAACCTAAGTATGCTGAGATATTCGAAAGAGTAGATGACAAAGTATATTCCAGACCTAGTTGTGCTCCAGGCGATAACATACCGCCTTGGGTAAGCAAAGAAAGAAAATTATCGTATGTTACAAAGAAAAAAAGTTTTATGGAGGCACACAATGAGTTTCAAAATCAATTTACAGGACCAGCCAAAGCAGGCAACAGGTTCCTCAAGACAGACAATCATCACCAAAGGTGGATTAAAAGAGATGAGTAAAACTATGCTACAACAGATTTCAGATGTAGCATGGCTGGTACACCAAGGCGAAGAAAAGTTAGGTATCTTAAATCAAGATATACAGGGTCATTACACATACATTACTGGCAAAAGTATTGTAAAGTTTGACAGTGAAAGAGAAGTAAAAACACATTTTGGTAACACAACTTTATTCACTGAAAAAATTGGAACTCCGTTACAGACAGTAGAAAAATTCTTTATCAGAGGATACGAAGTAGATTATGAAATGCCTTTTGCTGTAGACAAAGACCATCCAGACTATGATGAACGTCTACCACTGTACACCAAGATAGAAGGCAGTGATGTTTACTATGCCGCTGGATACTATTGCATCAACTTTGAAAAAGGTTGGAAACATGCACATGGTCCTAAGTTGGCTACATTGGTCAAGTATGGTTACGAAGGTCCGTTTAAGACAGAAGATGAAATGCGTCAACGTCTCAAAGTATTAAACAGACTTAGGAGAAAACACTGTGACTGAGTATCAGCAGTTAGTGTTGAGACTAAAACACCTAAGCGATAAGAATATCGAAACTGCTGAATTCAATGTTGACTTTCTAAAACGTGCATTGAGTTTTGCTGTGGCCAACGGAAACGAAATCATGATTTCCAGTGCTAAATCAAATAAAAATATTGAGGTTGACGGTGGGAATTTTTCAGACAATTCAACCAGTGAATAAGCATTTGTCAGAAGCAGTTGAAAAGTGCTCAACTGGATTCGATCACAGAGGCGAATACAAAGTAGACTTCCCTTACAAAGTATGGTGTAACACCAGTGGCATTGCATTAAGTGCAATGAATAAAATAGATAGTGTTGCAACAGGACGTTGGGGTTGGAACTTCAAGCCTCACGATAACATGGATTATTCACTTCAAAACTGGCATGAAAGACAAGATGCTTATGTGTCATTTGAGAACAGAGAGGATGCTGTTCAGGTTGCTCTAAGCATACAATTCGATTAAATTAAAACGTGTGTTAACTGTTATTTTTGATAAATAATAGTATGGAGACAAACACACATGAGCAGACCTAAACCCACTATATTGCTTGAAGCAATAAACAAACATACATATAAAGCAGAGCAAGTCCTTAGTGCAGAAGCAATTTACAGTGTATTTCACGAAGGCAATCCTATTAATCTGCGTACCTTAAATACCTTAGTTGACTATCCTGGTCCTAAATACAAAAAAGTTTCTTTTAGTAATCCGGGTCATGCATTTAATTTAGCAGAGCGACTGAATAAGATTTTCAAATCAGAATCATTTACAGTGGTCAAACTAACACAAGGCATAGAAGTTAAAGAGTCAGACATCTAAATAAATACTAGTATGCGGAACAATTTGCATACATACATTTTAGAACAGGTAAAAGATAACGTTATAAAATCACTAACCTCCTTGCACGGTGAACAAAAGTATACCGACCAAGACCTCCTACGCATCCTATTCAAAAACTATCGCATCAAGAACGGCGAGCATAATGGGTTACTGCTAACATATTTTGGACATAAAGCATTAGCAAGAGTATTTGACTGTTATTCTTATCAAATAAACTTTCAAGACAAGACAAAAAAGATGAAAAAAACAAAGCATAGCACTCTAATAGCACTTGACAAAAATATGAAATGGCCTTATTATATAGGTAAAAAGTATGTCACATTTTTCAGTGAAGATGATGCAAGTTGGTTTAGACTTTCAGGTAGTGACATAAACGACTTTTCCGGATACGTATAGGAGTTACAATGGACACTTTGATGCTAAACAAAGATGCATCACCTATTAGTATTTTGCCTCTCAGTGCTGTAGGATGGCAAGATGCAATCAAATACATGTGGTTGGATAGAGTAGCAGTACTTGAATGGTATGACGATTGGGTAGTGAGATCTCCCAGTTGGGAAACACGAGTACCAGCAGTAATGATGGTAAAAGATTATGTACGAAAAAGCACATATCCACGTTTTAGCAAATACAATGTTACACTGAGAGATAAGTTTACTTGTCAGTATTGTACAACGCCTGTAGCACTATCTAATGTCACAATGGATCATGTATATCCTGTAAGTATGGGTGGCTCTACTTGTTGGGAGAACATTGTAGCAAGTTGTATGAAATGTAATACCACCAAAGGCTCCAAACTAATCAAACCAAGACGCGAACCTTACAAACCAACTTACTATGAGTTGGCTAACATAAGAAAGCAATTACCGTTTGATATCAAACATCCTAGTTGGGAAAACTACATCTAAAAAAAAAGGTTGACAATACCTAAAACTCATGTATAATGTGTAACATGCTTAGGAATAAACCTATGCATATTGTTAAACTAAGGTAAAATTAGGAGGTCATATGACTACAACTACTACTTTAACTAAAGAGCAAAAAGTATTAAACGCTCTACAAGAAGGAAGAACTCTTTCATCTGCACAGATGAGAGCATTCTTTGGAACCGGTAACCCACAAGCGGTTATCCAATCACTAAGATTCAAAGGATTTCCAATCTATTTGAACACGGTGACTGACACCAAAGGCAGAAGCAGAAACGTTTATCGTTTAGGCACTCCTTCAAGAGCAGTAATTGCCGCTGGATACAAAGCGATCGCAAACGGCTCCGTCTAAATCCAGTTCAGGAACAGAAAAAGAGGGCATTCCGCCCTCTTTTTTTGAACTTTTTTACACTAATTTATTTTCTCCAGTTAAATCAAGCACTTACAAGACATCAAAACGGTTGACAATATCCAAAGATTTGCTATACTATATTCATAGTTAGGAAAAAGGAGTAACACATGGACTTACAAGTAAAACCCAGCTCAGTTACAAACATTGTAAACAGAGCTTTTCAAGCAAATCGACCTGTCTTTATCTGGGGTCCCCCAGGTATTGGTAAGTCAGATATTGTTCAACAAATTACTGACTCTCTCGGTAATTCACTAATGATAGACATGCGTTTGGCACTTATGGAGCCAACTGACTTGCGTGGCTATCCTTTCCGTAACCCGGAAACAAACACTATGGAGTGGGCACCGCCTGCAGATCTTCCAAGCGAAGAGTTGGCTAGCCAATACGACAACATTGTTTTGTTCTTAGATGAGCTTAACTCTGCACCTCCAAGTGTACAAGCGGCGGCTTACCAACTTATCCTAAACGGTCGAGTTGGTCAATATGTTCTTCCAAAGAATACAAAAATTGTAGCCGCTGGTAACAGAGAAACAGACCGCGGTGTAACATACAGAATGCCTGCACCGTTGGCTAACAGGTTCCGTCATGTTAACATGGCTGTTGACTTTAGCGATTGGCAAGTATGGGCTATGAAGAACCAAATTCACCAAGACGTAATTGGTTACCTTTCATATGCCAAGCAGGATCTATTTGACTTTGATCCTAAGACCAGTTCACAGTCTTTTGCTACTCCACGTTCTTGGAGTTATGTAAGCGAAATCCTCAGTGTAGATGATTTCGATTCTGCAAACGTCACAGAGCAAAAAGCAGAAATTGCTGGTGCTGTTGGTGAAGGTATGGCAGGCAAGTTCCTTGAGCACAGACGTGTTGCTGGTAAACTGCCTCACCCACAAGACGTGATGGACGGTAAAGTTAAGAAACTTAACGATGAGATCTCAAAAGAAATCTCAGCCAAATACAGTTTGGTTGTTGGTCTCACTTATGAGATTGCTGAGCTTCACAAAGAAAACAAAGGTGGTAAAGAATTCAAGACTGCCTTTAACAATGCTGTTAGGTTCTCATACGATAACTTTGAGCCTGAAATGGTTATCTTGTTGTTCAAGACAATCATGACAGACTACAAGATCAAGTTCAATATCCGAACAGATCTAGACAAGGATGTGTACAAAGTATTCTCAGAAAGATACACCAAGTACATTGTAGACTAATCAGTTTTAGCACTGGGCACCTACTACTCCTCCTACCTAACTGTCTCAGTGCTATCGACCCCTCTTCGGAGGGGTCACCCTTTTACGCCAACTATCCTTTTTTAGGTTGACAAACCCCCAAAATTTGCTATAATATACACATAAGGTTAGGAGAATTTCATGAGCAAAGACATACAAAAAAGAGCATCAGAAGTAACAGAAGTTGTAATACCTGAAACTACAAAGACTTCTGCACAGATTGAAGATACACTGATTGGCTCTCGTATTAAAATGCTGATTAACCAGCCGTTCTTTGGTAACCTAGCAACTAGGTTACACTTTGTTGACGCCACTGCTTGGTGTCCTACACTTGCTACTGACGGTAGAAACTTTTACTACAACCGTAATTTTGTTGCCGCATTGAGTGACGAAGAAGTAGTATTTGGCTTTGGTCATGAAGTTCTCCATTGTGTATATGATCACATGAACAAGGACATGATTGGTAGCCGCGACAGACGTCTTTGCAACATTGCACAGGACTACGTTATCAATGCAGACTTGATCGAGGCTGGGGTTGGCGAACAAATTAAACTCGTTCAAATTTGTCATGATTGGAAGTATCGTGGTATGCATTGGCTAGAAGTGTATGACGAACTGTTCCGTCAAGCAGAAGAAGAAGGTCGTGTTATTGAGGTTGGTACACTTGATATGCACATGGACGGCATGGGTTCACCTAGTGATGGAGACGGCGAAGCAAAAGATCAGCCTGGTGAAGGCAACAATGATGGTACGCAAGGTCCTATTGTTTACAGCGAAGACGAGCAAGAAACAATTAAAAACGAAATGCAAAATGCTGTAATGAATGCCGCTAAGGCAACAGGAGCAAGTAACTTACCAGCAGGTGTTAAGAGACTGCTTAAAGATCTTCTTAACCCTCAACTGGATTGGCGTGAGCTTCTTGCAATGCAAATTCAGTCAGTGATCAAAAGCGACTACACTTTTGCAACACCTTCACGTAAAGGACTTGACGCAGGCATTTGGTTACCTGGTATGGATCGTGAGCAAACAATTGATGTTGCTATTGGACTTGACATGTCAGGTTCTATCCTAGACGAAATGGCACGTGACTTCCTTTCAGAAGTAAAAGGTGTTATGGATCAGTACACTGACTTCAAGATTCACTTGTTTTGCTTTGACACTGAAGTACACAATCCACAATCGTTTACACAAAACAACATGGAAGAGTTCATGGAGTATGAACTTGCAGGTGGTGGCGGTACTGAGTTTGATTGCTGTTTCAACTACCTGAAGGAAGAAGGCATTGTGCCTAAGAAGTTTATCATGTTCACAGATGGTTATCCTTGGGGTAGTTGGGGTGATGAATCATACTGTGACACACTGTTTGTGGTACACGGTGGCGGCTATGGTGAGCCTCCTGTAGCACCTTTTGGTATCACTGTACCTTACAATAGAGAGGAGGCATAATGGCAACAGATTTTACACCAGAAGTATTGCATTCAGTTTTTACTGAATTAAAGCAAAGGAAAGGCAAGTTAAGTAAAACAAAGTTCTGTGCAGACTACCTGGGTGTAGGGCCAGAACTACTCTATGTAAACAAACATAGAGGAATAGGATTCTCAGACAGTTCAATCAGTAGATGCTGTAGAATGCTTAACCACGATAAGCACACAGATTTATCAGAAAAACTAGTAGAGTATTTGGTTACTCCTAGAGATAATGAGTTAGAGGAGAAAAACGATGAGTAAGAAGTATGCTCTAATTGAAGGCTATGGCAAAATGATTGTACCAATTAGCCTGTTAGAAAAAGTCACATCACAATGTTACATGGGTAGCACAAGGTGGACCGAGGACGACGGCGAAGTGCTAACTGAAGTTGGTAACATTGGTAAAGTTATAATCATTGATCAAGATGATATTGACAATGCCAAAGTACAAATGGCACTATCAGGAGATTGACAAATCTCCTTTTTTTGCTATAATATGTGTATAGTTAGTTAGGAGTAGATACATGCAACCTTGGGAAATAATACAAAAATTAGAATCAGATAACAGCAGACTATTCAAAGAGTCTGTTGTTGCTGATTATATTGCTGAAGCAGATTTTAGACATGGATTACAATGGGCACTTAATCCTTTAGTTACATTTGGTGTGCAACAAGTTCCTGTTAGTGAGACAGATGGTAAAGGCATTACTGATGCAGACTTTTATAAACTTGCTGAAGGTTTGCATGAAAGAGAATTAACTGGACATGCGGCTCGTGATGCGATTCAAGATTTATGTGATCAAGCAACTAATGAGCAATGGAACGATTGGTATAGAAGAATACTAATTAAAGACCTCAGATGTGGTGTTAGTGTAAAAACAGTTAATGGTGTTGCACCTAATACCATTCCTGTGTTTGGTTGTATGTTAGCACACGATGGTGCTAAACACCCTAAGAAGATCACAGGTTCATGCTTTATCGAATACAAATATGATGGTGTACGTGTTATTGCTATTGTGCAAAACGGTTCTGCTACATTGTATTCACGTAATGGCAAGATACTTGCTAACTTCCCTCACATTGAAGAAGCACTCAGCAAGCCTGAGTTTGAAGGACTTGTATTTGATGGTGAAGTAATGAGCGAAGACTTTCAAACACTTATGAAGCAAGTACACAGAAAAGAAGGTGCTCAAACTGAGGACAGTTACCTAGCAATCTTTGACATGCTTACACTAGAAGAGTTTAATGCCGGTGGCACTGACATGTCAGCATTTCATAGACGTGAACGTGTTATCAACATGATGCCTTACTTTAATTACAGACTGCAACTTGTACAGGCTATTAATTTAGACTTAGACACCGAAGAAGGCCAGGATGCCTTTCAACGTATGAACAAACAAGCCATTGATGAAGGCTACGAAGGCTTAATGATCAAGCCAATACACGAAGGTTACAAGTGTAAACGTTCACATGCTTGGTTAAAGATCAAGCCGTTTATTGAAGTGTCGCTTACTGTAACAGCACTAGAAGAGGGCACAGGGCGTAACAAAGGTTTACTTGGTGCTCTTGTTGTAGAAGGTGAGGACGACGGCAAGTTCTTTAGAACTAATGTAGGCAGTGGACTTACAGATGAGAACAGAGAGCAGATTTGGGCTAACCAAGATGCTGTTATTGGACAAGTTGTAGAGATTAGAGCAGATGCCGCTACACTTAATCAAGACAGTGAGGATGTGTACAGCCTACGTTTCCCTCGATTCATGCGATTCAGAGGTTTTGAAATTGGCGAGAAAATATAATGTTAAAAAAATTTGCTGACTGGTTAGAAATATGTAAAGTGCATTGGAAAGAAATCTTTGCACTTTCTTTTGTTATGCATTTTATATTTGACTGGTTCGTATTCTTAGCAGGATTTTTAATTGGCAGATATCTGTGAAAGACGTAACAGTACAATTCAATAAACTTAATGAACTTGACGTAGAATTACTAAAAGGTTCAGCCGAATTAGTTACTATGATTAAAAATTCTGTGGTAATTACTTGTGACGATGACACTTTTTACGAACTGCAAGACTTTGTTGATGCACATTCAGAAGGCATTTGGTTTGTGAAAAAGTCACCTTACTATCAGCATAAGTTTTATTTTTTAGAGATAATGGATAGGGAAAACTTGCTGACTAAGATTGCACAGGTAAAATTAAGCAATGGCGAGTAACGATTATAACTTTTCTGTATACGACAACGTACTAAACGAACAACAAATAGAACGTTGGGAAAAGTTTTACACAACAGAAGCAGATTTCTCGTGGAACAAGATTGATAGTAAACGTGAGGGCAAATACTTTTTACAAAACACAGGTTGGACTATTAAACGTACTGTAGAGATGTTTAACACAGACGAATGGATAGAAACGTACATAAAGCCTGTAATGCCTCAAGTAAAAATGACTAACTTCCATGATGCATACGTAAATGCTCTCATCAAAGGTGATGACTTTGCTAGACACAGAGACATTGATCCTGATGATGTAAGAGATGATCAATACTATGTGAGTTGTATATTGTATTTGAATCCTTACATTGAAGAAACAGCAGACTGTGGTACTGAAATGGGAGACGAAGTTGTGCCATACAAGTTCAACAGGCTAGTTGTATTTGATGGTAGAATACTACACAAGCCACTAGCACCTGTAACAGACGACATTAGACTGTCTTTTTACACCAGTTTTACTAATTGTTTTAAGGTTAGATTCAATGAACACACCGTAGCACATAGAAATCCTTGGCACAGAAGCACAATAATTAACCAGAAATTCATTGATCAAGAATAGTAGTTCATTAAATACTACTATAAATAATTTACCATTTACACATAAGGAGCAGACAAAATGGCAAAAGAAGAAGTAACAAACGTCGAAGAGCAGGTAGAAGCACCTGTAGAAGGACAAGAAGAAGGTGCCCCTGCACCTGAAAGTATCAGTCTAAATGACTTACAATTACTTGCACAAATTGTAGATTTAGCAAGTCAACGTGGTGCATTTAGAGGGTCTGAACTATCACAAGTTGGTAGTATCTTTGACAAACTAAACGCATTTTTAGGTTTTGTTGCAGAGCAACAAGCCGCTAACGCAGAAGCCGAAGAAGGCGAGGGAGAGCCTGAAGCACCTGCAGAAGGAGAATAATATGGCAGAAATAATGAAGCACGTTGGAGTTTATGGAGGCAAGCCTTGTGTGGTTGTTTTCCGTGAAGTTCCTAATGAGCCAGAGAATTGCTTAATTGTACTAAGTGGTGGGCTCGAAGAGAATAAGCATGATGACCTTATGCAAATAGTATCAAGTGCTGAAGGACAAGGTGCTAGAGATATCTCAGAAGTATTGGCAAGACGTCAATATACTACAGGTGAACAAGTACTTAATGACTTGCATTTTACTAAGAAACTTGTTAAAGTTCCTGTAAGTCAAGTAAGCCTAACACCTACACCTAGCCAACAGATTCCACTAAGTGAAGTTAATGCAGAGATTCGCAAGATTGATGCAGACATCAGAGATGTTAGAGACCCAGCAGTTGCTAACCAAGTTGCAAATGCAGAAGCACCAATTATGGAAAGCTCAGCAGATGTAGCACAAGCAGAAGCACCTGTTGTTGAAAATCAAGACCCTAGTGAAATTGCAAAGGGATTGATTGCTCAAGCAGACTTAATGGAAGAAGATGGAAACCGTATGCTACAAGATGCAGACTTAAAAAGAGAAGAAGCATACGCATTAGACCCTAAACTTAGAGGTCCAGGAAGACCAAAAAAAATCGCTAAATAAGTGTAGTACACTAAAAAGGAGACACCGGTGAGCAAGTCTGCCCCACAGGTCATGTTGTTAGGTAAAGGCAAAAGTGACCATTCTGAAGAGATGTCTAATTTAATAGACGAACTCAAGCCAGAAAACATTCCGGCTCAATTTTTAGAAGGTGTATACATTATTACACATAGTGGTAAAAAGTATCAAATAGATCCTCAATTATATAAGGACTCAGGTCTAAACTATAAAAACATTGGGGACTATTTGGATACTCTTAAACTCAATATCGAAGAACAAGCAGAAAAAGTCGAAGTCGTAATTGACCTCGACGCTACTAAAAAGATTCTATCTAGAAACGTTAAGTCCTTAACTGATATACTAGAAAGCGACTAAAAGCCAGCACATTAAGACGTATGTGAGAAAGTGTGCTAGTTGATCTACGCCGTGCATAATCCAATACTGATGATCATTTGGTGTTAAAGGTGGGTTAGCCATTGCTAAACTACTGCTTTTGATATAATCTACATGATAGTGCAAAATACCATCAAGTATGAACCCAATTCCTAATGCAGGCCAAAAGCCTACTCCTGCACTCCACAATACAATAAAACTACCAATACCATGTAAGCCTGCATGAAGCATGCCTCCGTCGCCACCATAAATGTGTTTGTCTTTGAATTGAAATTTGGTTTGAACAAAATAGTCAAATACGTAATGTTTGACCATTAATCCTATTAATAGAGCGATATCCATTAAGTGTGTCCTCCTGTCTACTGTTTGTATTTATTACTTGTAACCAATTTGCATAAATCGAGTATAAACTGGTGTTTCTAGACTGCCAACAAATAATGTATTGCTTAGTGGATATTTTGATTGCATGTCTTCGATGCTTTCACAGATGTTTATGTGTCCATCAAAGTCCGGAGAGTTATTTGTTTGCATAACAATCAACTGCTCATTACTAGCAGTGTCAAACCAAGATGTATCCATGTGTTCACAACTGGTGTTTATAACTACAGTAGGTGTAAAATTAATAAGCTCTCCGCCTGTTTGAAACTCTAATTCACATGTATCAAGCATGGATACATCTGCTACGACACCTTTATACTTCCAGTTGTCCTCTACATATTTTCTATTGAATATTTCGCTTTTACTTACTGCAACTGGATCTATGTCGAATCCGTATATACGTTTGATTGCAAATGTATCATGGAGTAGTGGTACCAAACTACCAATCCAACAACCTAACAATGCCCATTGTGTGTTAGACTGTATTGGTACCACTTGTAAACAATTCCTTAACCAAATTTTACTTGCCATTTGTCCTAGGCTAAAAGCATCTTTTGGGTATAGTTGACTGTTAACTAACTCTACATAACTTGGCTTAAAAGCACCTAATTCGTCACTCCAATTGCGTACTTCGTCCCATGTTTTGAGAGTTGTTTTATTCATTGGCTTCTTTATATCTGTTTTCTAACCACTCGTAGTCGTTGATTTTTGCAAGTCTAACAGGCTTGTTGATGTTCTCTTTTGCATACACTGTACCTGCTTGTGCTCCTGCTCTAGCGGCTTCTCTGAATTCTGCGTCTTTAGCAGGGTTCATCCATTGTGATAAACGTTGTATGCTTTCATTATCTGCATTTACAGTTAACTTAACACACTCTCTGAATGCACCTCGCCATGTAGCAAATTCGTCTGTATTGAACTTGGTTGTACATGCTATCTCAGGCATTAGTTTGAATCTACTGCTAAGTCCTGTTGTAAAGTCAAGTCCCCAACTGGTTGCATCTAGTACTTGTTTAGTGTTAAACAACTTGATACCACCATAACCATAGTCAGTGCCTGTAATAGGATTACGTGCTTGCCATACATGAACAACCTCTTGATCATATACATCTGGAATATAACTAAAGTCAAATTCATCGTCTACCATACTATCAGCATCTACTACCCAGAACATCGAAGTGCCTACTTGCTTTGCGGCTTCTTGGTGTGCAGAGAAAATTCCGTCGATGTCTCTTACCCACACCGCATGTGGAAACCTCGCTTGTAGACGCTTATATGCGTTCTCAGCATAGGTTTCGTGGTATGATAAGAACACAATATCGTATGGTTTGTATGTGCTACCCGGCTCTCTAACATACTGTAGACCACGAATCTTGTTTAGGAATATCTGATCTGTGGTTAGATCACTGTAGTCTTTGTTAGTAGGCCATAGGCGCAATCCACCATAACTGTGTGTCTTTTCTGTGTGTGGATTGAGTCTTTGCCACACGTGAACTTTGTCTATGTTGTTCAATTGTGGCATAAAACTATCATCAATTACTTCTGTGTACACATCAACATCTGTGTCTGTTGTCCAAGCAAACGAATGCCCTTGTTCTTTGTGTTCATTAATTTGTTTGACAAATTCATCTCTGTCTGTAACAGTTGCCATATCAATAATAGGAAATGCTGTTGTTGTACTTGCTACAATATCTACTTGCTTTAAGTTGGCAAAACTGTTGTTTGTTACTTCTTTTATACCTAAACCATGCTTACCTGCAAAGGTTCCTTTAGGTACAAGTCTAACGTTTCTGTATTCATCTTGTGCTGTACGGAACACATGAACTGTTTTCTCTTCCCATTTATTTGGTGAGAACTTGTAGTTCCAGCCTGGGAATCGTTTGGTAAACGGATCAATTAACCAGTACATACTGCTTGTACACTTTTTATCAAATTCTTCTGCCTGCTTGATGTAATCGTGTGCAGGATCAATAACACACATTTCAAATATGCGTTGTGTACTACCTACTTCTTCTAACAGCAATTGATTCTCAATCTCACTGGTACGAAGCATTTCGTCTGTGAACTGTTTGGTAGGCTTGAAACTAGTTGGGAACAATCTTAGACCACCATAACCGGCTACTTTACCATCCTCTTCGTTAACACGTTGCCAAACATGTACACGATTGTGATTATCAAGTTTAGGAGAATAACTGCTGTAAATTAATGCACGTTTTTCTTCTACGTCTGGATCAATAACCCAAACATACTCTGAGTTTTTGTGTTTTTCAAGTATCTCTTTGAGCTCACCAACTGTGACATCTGTAAATCTCTCCACTGGCCATAGACTTGGTTTTACATTGATAGTGTCTAGCACTTTCAAAGGTGTAAAACTGTTGTTCGCTATATCTTCTACAGACATGTCGTTTGGATATGTCTCTTTGGGGTATAGTCGCACATAGCGATTTTGGTTTGTGGTTTCAAACACATGCACAGTTGATTTGTCCCACTGATTTGGCAAGTAATGAAGTTCTTCCTCATCGATTTCTACACCTGGATCTATCACCCAATACATGCCTGCTTCAGTCTTAACATCAAAGTCATTCAACTGCGTAACCATTGCTTCGCTGTCAGTGATTTGATATACTGGATAAGTGTTTAACACACTGCCTGGTTCTTCTATGTAACGTTGTGATTCACAATCACTTGTTACTAATTGTTCTGTTGTTACTTCGTCTAAATCAAAGTTTGTAGGCCATAAACGCAATCCAGCATAGTTAATGATGCTGTCTTCTTTGTCTACACACTGCCATACATGTACTTTAGTTGGATCGATTGGCATATTAAATAACTGTGGATTACCGTCCGGGCTATAAAGTTCTCCCATTACCGTACTCTTTGCTTGAACGTCCGGGTCTACACTCCATATGAATTTGTGTCCTTGTTCCTTATAACTGTTCAACAATGAACGCATTTTCTCCACAGTGACATCTTCCCATTTTGTAAATTTATGTACTAGCCAACTTTCTTGTACACTAGCAACTTGATCAATAAGTTTAATATCAGGGAAACTGTTATAACTTACATCGTCTGCTGTAAATCCATGCTCACCATGGAAAAGATGTGTAGGATATAATCTTACATTTCTGTAGGTTCCTGCGTTAGTACGGAACACATGAACCGTGTTTATATCCCAACGGGTTGGGTAGTAATCAAACTCAAAGCCTGGTTCCAGTACTGTGAGCGGATCGACTGCCCAAAACATTTCTGCTTTGCACTCTCCTGCAATATTTTCTAATTGTGTAATGATATCACTGGCCATATCCAAGTTCCAAACAGGAATAGTTTTCTGTGTACAGCCTGGCTCAGCCATATATTCACAGTTTTTAATATCATTCAGTCTCAATTGATCTGTAGTAATTGAACCTACATTAAAATCTGTACTCCAAAGTCTTACACCAGAGTTGCTAAGTACTTCTCCTTTATCATTTACACGTTGCCATGCAACAACTTTGCCTGAGAACTCTGTGGTTTGTTCTTGATTAAGTGTTTGCTTGAATACCTTGGTAATTGCTTTTACATCTGGGTCTACTGTCCAAACATAAGGCACACTGTTGTTTTTATTTGAAGCAAGTATCTTACCTAGCTCAGCAACATTGAACTTTTCAAATTCAACTACAGGATACGTAGGCAACTTACTTGCTACTGTAGGCATTTCTTTTAGATATTGGAAAGAATTATATCTATAATCCTTTTCGTCATACATGTGAATGCCGGGTTCAAATGTGTCTTTGGGTATCAATCTAACGTCTCTGTATTCTTGCTTTTCGTTTTGGAATACATGTACTTTATCTATGTCGTATTGCGTTGGGTAATAATCAAAGTTAAAATCTTCTGCTGGTTCTACACCTGGATCTAATACCCAATACATCTTTGTTTGTGTTTTATCATCAAACTCTTCCAACTGACTAATAAGACTTCTGTTAGTTTTTAGATGATAAACAGGATATTCTCTTTGTGTACTTGCTGGTCCCATTACAAATTTAGGCCTGCCCTTGCCAGTTTTATTCTTAGGGCACAGCATTACACCGCCGTAATCATATTGTTTATTCGTAACAGGATTTAGTTTTTGCCACACATGATTTTTGCCTGAGTCATTTATATCTGGCAACCAATCAAAATCAAATGTATCTAACACAATTACATCAGGATCAACTACCCAGAACCAATCATGTTTTGTACGAGCTCTACCTTCGCTTTCTGTAGAGAAGATCTCATACCTAACAAACTCTATGTCACTGCTACCCAAGTTACCCTGATACTTTGCACTAGATGGGTCGTATTGTTTAGGTACTAACTTAGCACCACCACAACGATTATCACTGACGTTTTTAATTTCTAATGGATACTTGTGACTTAACTGCCCTGGTACTTTGAATATGTTAATATAACGTTGGTCATATATAGCAGGCACATACTTGATAAAGTTATCAACAATTTGGTATTCTTCGTCTACTAACCAAAATGCATCTGTGTGACTTTTACGTGCATACTTCTCATAATTTGTTAATTCTTCGTGCGGTACATAAAAAATATCATATCTCACTGGCACAATATCAGTGTGTAATTTCTGTTGTGTGATGTCAAAGTTTTTATTAACTAGATATATACCACCAACACGTTCGTCCCACAATTCTGTTACCTCAGGATCATATCTATCTTCTAATCCCCATTTGAATACGTGTATGTATTCTTGTTCATGGTCTGCAGGAACATATAAAAGTTTACCATTAAAGTCATACGTTCTGTCTACTACCCAAAACCAATCAGTACCGGCACGTTCAGCATAATGATCAAATGTGTCTGCATCAAATTTTCTGTTTGTGTAAAATACATCATAGTTCTCATCTTCAATTGGACAGTCTTTGTGTATTTTAACAGGTGCCTTCTTCCAATTCTTTGGTACTAGTCTAATGCCTCCCATAGCCATTGGATACTTTTCATTTAATTGATATGGCATCCGGAAACTGTGTACCATATCTCTTTCAAAAGGATTAGGTACCCAATCTACGTCCTCTGGATTGATTCTGTATTCTTTGTCAATTAACCAAACATATTCATCACTGTATGTGTCGCGTTGACTGTAATCATCTACATCCTTAGCATACATTACAGGATAATCAACTACATTATTTAAGAAGCCATGATACTTCATGTGTGCTTTCTTGTGATCTCTAGGGAATAATTTTACACCGCCCTCAGACTCAGGATACAAATGTTCTAATTGTCCTTTCAAATGAAAACTGTGAATAAAATTAGGTTCGAAGTTACCGGGTGCCCAATCAATGTCATCTGTCAACACATACTCAGGATCTACACACCATACATGACTTGCATGTGGATTCTGTTCAAAGTATTTGCCTGGAGTTTTCTTACGTAAAACATCAAACGTTCTCTTGCACACAACACGATTAACTTGCTTGGTTTCTTCTTCAGGATTTTTGCTAGGTATCAACCTTAGCCCACCGTAGTTGCCTCTATCCCATTTGAATACATGTTCGTATTTGTGATCATAATCATTTGGACGAAACTCAAATATACCTAAGTCAGTAACTTCTATGCTAGGCTCTACTAACCAATACATCTTGGTACGAGGATTGATATCCTCTACACTGTCAACTTGTTTTGCTAGAGGCAAATCTTCCTTGAGTTTATCGTTAGTGCCTAAATAATATATGTCAAACATGCTTGTCTTTCTCTATGTATTCTTCTATAAAACGTCTTAATTCTTCGTTACGTTGGTTGATGTCATCAATTGATTCTATAATATCTTTTATTCTTTGCTGTCTTTCACTAACAAAATGTTTTATAGATGACATCTTATTTGTTAGTATATTTACTGGATAATCACTGCATGTAGCCTCATGTTCTGGCAGTATGCGATCACATTCCAAACATCTCCCTTCTAAAATTTTTTGTACTATTTCAATGTCATTCACTGATCCAGTTCCATAGTTTGATATCTTCTGTGCAATATTGATCACACATTAAATTAACTGTGTCTGTTTGATGTTGTGCAGGAAATCCGTGTGGGAAATGATTATACTTACTGGATAAATTATGCTTCTCCGGCTCTCTGTCTATGCCTACATGATCTAAAATTAATTTAACAACATCATCACCATCGCCCCACTTGGTAAATGTAAATGTATCCGGAGACCACTCCATATATTCCAAAAAGTTTAACTCTTCTACATTCATAACCCAGTTACGTTTACCAATATTCTTGGTTTGAAAGTATTCTTTCCTTATAGGTATTTGTGCTATTTGTGGCAGTATATGTGAATCAACTGCACTTGGTAAATGATCAAAGTTTATAACATTAGTTACACTATACCCATAAAGTTCGCGAATATCTCTTGTAAAATGATCTAACTGACTGCGAAGTCTATGCCAAGGGTTTCTCATAAAAATATGAAAATGTTGTGGCTTTGTTAAATCGCCGTACTTAATATCACCTGCAACAGGCATTCTTCCTGGAAGATTTTGTGCCGCACTGGTACTGCCGCCTTTTGCAAAAGTCACCAAAAATTCAGGTTCGTTGTAATATAGATGTCCCCAATATGGTTCTCGTTGATTTGGGTTTATTGTCTGTAGATGTTCCCATTCTAAGTAAGTGTATACTTCCCTGAATAACATCATGATGCCAACCTCCATAATGCTGTGTCTGCTCTAAAGAATTTTTGTTGGTCACACCATACTGCAAAATTAGAAACCTTACCTGCAAAGTCTGTGCTACTATCATAATAGTTGTCTCTTCTGTATGTCTTTTCAAGCAGTTCAGGTTCTACACCTACACAATCTATAAAAAAATTATTAACAGCATTTGTACCTTTCATTTTATAAAACTTGTAGTGATCAGGTCCATTGATTATGCTACTAATTATATCTAAGTCTTTGAGAACAAAATCCCAATCCATGTGTTCAAATAACCCCTTTTCATCGTACCTTTCGCATAGCTCGTCTAGCCTAGACAGTATTATGTTATACAACTCACTGTCCCTGCGAAAAGGTATTAAACAAAATTGTGGGGTAGAATGAACATTAATTGTTTTTGATAGAAACGCAAAATGATTGTAACCTGGTGGTACTAAACCCCATTGCCATCTTAATTCTCTGTGGGCATGATTTATTATACTGGATAATCTTTGCACAGGTTCTCTGATCATTGCACAAAATACTTGTGGTTCTTCTAAATTGTAGTCTTCGTTACGAAGAGATATAAGCTCATAGTTTAGTGTGTTCAGTATAGATGTTTGGCATACTTTTGTGATACGAACTACCCACTTGTCCATAACTGGATCTATATCCATTGGATAATTATTGTAACGTCTTTCAGATTCCTGCCTATCTATGTTGTAATTGTTTACCATATGATATACAGTGGTAAACTTATGATGCAGTGGAGTTGGCATTAATCATCTCTACAATGTACTGGTACTTTATAATGCCTAGCAAAGTCTATTGCTTCTTGTTCAGTGTTCACAATAGGCTGTCCTTTGATGTTCAAACTTGTGTTTACTATCATTGGGCAACCTGTAGCACTGTGGAATCTACTCAACAATGTGTGCAACTCTGGGTGATCAACAGGATTAACTGTTTGTACTCTGCTGGTACCATCAGCATGTACAATAGCAGGAAATTGTTCTGGCTTTTTACACTTTGCAGTGTATTGCATGTATGGTGCTTTTAACATATCCCCTGGCATTTCAAAATAGTCTCTGGCAAACTGTTGCATTATCATGGGAGCAAACGGTCTAAACTTTTGACGTTTTTTAATTACATTCATGCGATCTTTTATTTCACTGCCTCTGGGATCAGCACATAAACTTCTATTGCCTAATGCTCTAGGACCATATTCAGCACGACCGTTAGCAATACCAAATATCTCGCCATTTAATAAACTGTTCAATGCTTTGTTTACAGGATACTTACCAGGTATTTCTGTACCTAAATAAGGTGTAAAGTTCTCTAAAAGTCTGCCAGTGTGATTATAAACATGCAATGCGGCGGCACCTAAACTGCTACCAGCATCACCTGGATTAGGCATGATGTGTACTTTGTCAAAATACTTAAACAGTCCACTGTTGGCAACACAATTGAGTGCAACACCGCCCATATAAACTAAATTGTTACTGCCTGTTAGTTTCTTTGCTTTCTCTGCGTAAGCATATATTTTATTTTCTACAACCTGTTGAGCACTTGCGGCCAAATCATAATCAAGTTGATAATGTCCCCATTCGTCTTTGTTTCTTTGCAAATGTCTATTAGTAACTCTCTGCTCTAATCCACGTTGTAGATTGCGTCTAGTTTTGAGACTGTTTTTGCCTTTGAATAATTTATTTTCTAATGTTTGTGCATATTGAGGTTTACCATATGCGGCCATACCCATTAGTATATACTCATCTTCCATGGGCTTTAAGCCTACGTGAGCTGTCATTGCACTGTAAAACAATCCTACTGAATTAGGGAACCAAATACTGTGTTTCTTTTTTAATTTGCCTTTATTCCAATGCCATATTGTAGCAGTATCAAATTCGCCTATGGCATCTATAACCATAACAGCACATTCGTCAAACTGTGATGTTAATACACCTGCCGCGGCATGTGTTTCATGGTGCCAGTATTCTTTGATAGGTATACCTGACAGTTGAGGATAAAATTCCTTTATCCATTGCTTTGTGTTAAGTTCTTTGAGTGCAGAACAATTACCAGCATATATATTTCTAGCACGTTTTGCCCAACTTTTTTCGTGCAATGCTATGGCGTCAGGTCTACCATAACTTAATGCTTCTGCTACAAGACTTTGATTTAGAAAAGCATCATTCTTTACTCTGCTGTATCGTTCAGCATGTCCAGCAAATAATACGTTACCATTCTCAACAACACTAATAGAAGCGTCATGGAACTGACTGCTAATACCAAGTACTTTCATGTATTACCTGTAAATAAAAGGATCGCGTTTACGCAATTCTTCTATTTTCTTCTTGAGTTTTTCCTCGTCTGTAAGTGGTACATCTTCGCCTGTGAGCGGCTTGACAAGATCTTCTCCTTCGCGGCTTCGTTCTCTGTTGCCGTCACCGTTTAATTCTGTGAGATCTTGCTGTTTGTTTTTGTAATTTTTCTCTTCAGTCATTGGGCATCTCCTGTGCTAATATTTATTAGCATATTATGACTAATTATAGATAATTCGGTTATTGGCTCTCAACATATTGTGAAATTCTTTTTGGTTTTCTTCATTTAATGTACCAACATCATCACTAGGATATTCAGCATACACACTCAAGTTTTTACAATGTTCTGCTACTTCTCCTGCTACTCTGAATTGTGTAACGTGGCCTTGATGTGCTAAATCTCTGGCTAAAAAATTATCTATGTCTATTTGTGTGAGATCAATGCCTTGAATATTGTATTTCACATGGCGGTTTACAGCATGATCATCAGTGTAACTCCACAATCTCACAGGTATCTGTTGTGCAACAAAGTGTTCTACAGTGGTGTTAATGGCTTCTGCTGTTACAAATTCCTGTGTGAGATCACCTTCGTTGCTGGTAACCATTGTGGATTCTAATTTAGTATGCCATTCATTCATACTAACACCTTGATGTGTTGTATAACCTTTCTGCAGTGTTGCTGTTATACCACGTGATAACTCAGGTAATTGTATAACCACAATACTGGGCTTGGCATAATAATTACACCATTCTCTGGCAACACGACAAACAGCCTGTGGTCCATGACTTTCGCAACCTAAATTAACAAAAGGCATGTTTAGCAAACGTCCTAGTTCTGCATGCCATGTGTCTTCTGCTCTAACACCCACGCCATACGTATGACTACAACCTATTGCTAATCCAAACTTGCCCTTGTAACTGTCAAATGGTTGGGCACGAAAACCATGTTCGTTGTTAACGTAAGTGATATCTGCTGTTTTATAATATGAATGTAATTTATTATAATTCTCTTGGAATGCTTGTTCAGAGTCTGTGCTGATAAATTGGCTTGTTTGGTTAACTTTGTCTAAATGGATAGGAAACTTTCCAGCATGTAGTGTTAAAGTAGCCATGATACATGCTCACTGTTTACTTCTTCGCCCGAAATAGCACTTTGTTGATTTGCTATCTGCTGTTTGCGATACCAACTGAAGTCTGTTATAAAATCTATCTTACCAGAATAGCCGCTGTAAACTTTGTTTTGAAATTCCATACTTGAATGGTTTTCTGTGTGTTGTTTTATGAATTCAGGAATAAAGTTTTTCTGCTTAATACATAATTGCACATGATTTTTTGCTACTCCAGTCATATTACTTAATTCGTTTCTGTAATCTTCTAAACGATTCCCCCATTTATCATTTATTATGTGTAACTGTTCACATAACCCTTTAACTCTGTCCTCATAATGTCTATATTGATCCCAAGACATATCCATGAACTGATCTACGGGCCAGCCGCCCAATGATTCGTGGAATGCATTGTTAATACTTCTGGCACCTAATATCACCATAGGCTTACCATAAAACACAGGACGCCATGTCTTCTCTGTGGCAAATCTAGATCTTATAGTGCTTTCCATTACTATGTCTATGAGTCCTAGTGTGTATTCTTGTGGCCAAACACCATATTGATCCACAGGATTGCTGTCTGACACACTGCGAACCATATTACTCATATCCCAATGTTCAAACTGAGGAAACTGATCTGGATGTTTATTGTGATTTAATATCACTTTACCATATGGCATAACACCCTGCTGAGCCATAAGTTCTAATGCTTGTTTTCTGTGATACCAGCATTCGCCTATCATTGTTGTCCACAGATGTGTAGGTTGATCATGTGCTATGCTGTGAGCAACTTGGGCTTGAAACTGATTGAGTTCATTATTCCTGCTGGTTTCTAAATAATTGTGTGCAGTATGATACATAAAGAAACTATACCAATACACCACATCAACACGATCTATATAATATTCTAGTTCAAATACAGTAGGCTCAACATCACCCATTCTTATAGCCATTTTATCCTTGTCATCTGCACCATAAACATTTCTAAATGTACCAACAACAAATGTCATAAACGAATTATTAGAATCCAGTAAATTGCGTAATGTTCTAATGTCTTCTTTATTGACCAAACCCCCAAATGTCCATTCTTCGGGTGCCCAATAAATCAAGTGAGTGTTAGAATACAGACCTTGCTGTAGTTTGCTAATTATTGTACATAAATCAGATTCTGAATCAGACCACAAATAGAAGTGTTCTGTATTAGAAATTTTGGCTGAATAGTGCTGAAAAGTACTCATGTGTTCCTATACAATCTGTGCTGTGTGCTATCTCTTTTATGTATTCATTGACATGATACGAATAAATGTCTTTGGGTACTAACTGTTGATTTTTCACAATATTCAACAGTCTTTGCACATTATTCCATGTGACGTGACTGATTTTGCGATAAAGTAAATTCAAACTCTGTCCTTCTAGCCTTTTGAGGTTATCTGTGATACCATCTATACGTTTGGTTATGTCTTTTTCTTTGTCAAAACTGTAGTCAAAAATATCATCGTACAAGTAGAATCCCATATCAGTTAATTTTTCATGTATACCAGGCGCACCCAATATGAGGAATGGTTTCTGTGCTAAGATAGGTTCTACTGTTTTTTCAGTGATCCAACAGTGATCAACTGTGGTTTCTGGTACTACCTGACAAAATGCTTGTGCATACTGAG